>WNGB01010993.1_pt1 | contig 12452 bp, 11 predicted proteins | sample 5400681 | NCBI WGS metagenome assembly WNGB01 (sample SAMN13153367, study PRJNA577476) | soil metagenome | isolation source: 115 cm soil or saprolite under grassland replicate 2 | place: USA:California | collected 2016-06-15 | reverse complement strand
GCTTGCGGGAGCGTTTCTCTCCCCGAGACAGCCGGGTCGACAGTTTGCGGCTGGCCGCGGTTTTGGCGGTGGCCTCCCGCAACGCGTCGGGGCGCATCACCACACCCTTGCCGTCATACTGCATCGCCAGCACATCGGTATCCGGTCGGGGTCCAGGTGCCCGCGCGGTGTAGAAGGCGGAAACGTCGGCCGCGGCCCGCCCGGTCAACTCCTCGACCTGGCGTTTGGCGACCCGGACCCCGGTCGCCCTTTCGATCGCCGCCGCCGCGTCGGCGAACGAGCCGCGGGTGGCCTCGATCGCCGCCAACTTGCGTAGCCCGTGGGAGTGCTTCTCGGCGGGCAGGTTGAGCACCGCATCGGCGGGATGCAGGTCGCCCAGCCCACGCCCCCGGTAGGCGATCCGTGCCACGATCACCTGCCCGAACCTGGTGGCCAGCGCCCGTTCACGTCCCTCCTCGGCCGTACCGCGCTGGGCGCCATCGACGTCGAAGACCTCGTACAGGCGTGGCTCCCGGCTGGCGCGAAGGTCCAGACTGTCCTGGAACAACTGGCGCAGCAACGCCAACCCGTCAGTGTGCAGGCGTTCCTCCACCTGCGCGTGGGTCATTCCCGCGTGCTGTTCATCGCCCAGCCACGCCACCATCGTGGTGAACCGTGCCTGTGAGGCGGCGAACGCGGCGTTCTGGCCGCCGGATGCGTAGGCTTGCACCGGGCTCCTTCTTCGTGACGTTCTGGTCTAGACACCCAAAAACGTAGCGGGAAGGGGCCCCTTCGACACCTCTGGGCGATCACGAATCCCTGGTCACACACCATTTCAAGGCACCCTCAAACGAGCCGCACCCGAATCGTTAAGTAGACGACCGGCGATGAATGCGGTGGTTTGGCCCGGCCGATGTGTGTGCGGGAGTGGAGTGGTCGGTGGTGTGTTCGTTGGCGGTGTCTGGCGCTCGGGGGGTGAGTACGTGCGTGATGACGTCGTGGACGAGGTCTGGGGGGATGGGGCGGTGGGCGATGAAGCGGCGGTAGAAGAACGGGCCGGCGAGTAGGTCGGTGGTGACCTCGGGGTCGAGGTCGCCGGGTAGTTGGCCGCGCTCGCGGGCGCGGGCTAGGACAATGAGCAGCGGTTCGCGGCGGCGTTGGGTCAGGTCGGCGTGGAGGGTCGCGAGTGCGGGGTCGCGTTCGGCGGCGTCGATGAATGCGGCGAGTAGGCGCGGGAACGGGGTGTGCTCGAGCAGGGCGACGAAGGCGGTGAGCAGTTGCGCCAGATCGGTGTCCACCCGGCCGGTGTCCGGCACGGGGAAGGGCTGGAACGTGGCGTCCATGGCGTCGATCAGGAGCGCGCCCACGGTCGGCCAGCGCCGATACAGGGTGGTCTTGCTCGCCCCGGCGCGCCGGGCGACGGCTTCCATGGTGAAACCGGGCAGGCCGTGCTCGTCGAGCACCTCGAGAGCGGCCTGTAGCACCCGCTGGCGCGCGCCATCCCCCCGCGAGATGGGCTCTCGGGCCTTGGCCGGCTGGTCGGCCGGTGTACGCCGGGTGTCCGCGGCTGCACGTGGGCGCGCGCTGGCGGGCGGGACTGCCGGCTCGGCACGTTCTCGGGGATTGCCTGCCATTGCCGTCACCTCCATCGAGACGCTATCGTACTCTTATAAGAGTACGGGTCCGCATCGATAGGGGGACCCGGTGGCATGAGTGACACCGCCGCCCGAGGGCGGCCCCAGGGCGCGGGCCAGGATGGTGTTCTGGTTCACCGAGCGCGTTCGGTCGCCTTGCAGGACGTCGACGAGGGGCGCGCCCACCGTCGGCGAGCGCCGCACAGGGTGGCCTTGCTCGCCCCGGCGCCTGCCGTACTACCAGACCGGCCCGCTGTTCGACCGGGTGGACAAGCTGGTCGACACCTACGCCGAGGGTATGAGCCGCACCCGGTCGACGTGCCCGCCGACCTTGTGCAGCGGTTGGGCGAGCCTTCAGCGCCGCCCAGTGCCTGTTCGCGGGGTGCGGGCTGGCGGGTTCAGGCCATGCCTGCCGCCGCGTCGGTAGCGGCGGATTGACCGCAGAGGAGGCCAGCAATGGCGACGTACCTGCCCCCGATCGAAAAGCCGCGGGGCCTGATCATGAAGCTGGTGTATTTCGTCAGCCGCCGCCAGTTCGGCAAGGTGATGACCCCGATCAAGGTGCACTCCGCCCGCATGCCACTCGCCTTCGGGTCCTTCTACGGCAAGCTACCGAGACTGGACAAGAAACTCCGGCTTCCGTCGCAGACCGCGCTGCTCATCCGCGAGCAGGTGGCCAGTACCAACATGTGCATGTTCTGCATGGACGCGGCCAGGTGGTACGTCATGACCAAGAAGCCCGGCGACCTGGCGCGCCTGGACGCGCTGCCGGAGTACCGGACCAGCCCGCTGTTCACCGATGCCCAGCGCGCCGCGCTGGATTACGCAACCGAGCTCACCCGCGACAAGAAGGTCGAGCCCGCCACGTTCGCCCGGCTCACCCGCTACTACACCGAACGCGAGGTCTGCGACATCGTCTGGCTGGTGGCCAGCGAGCACCTGAACAACATGACCAACATTGGCCTGGGCATCGGATCAGACGGCTTCTGCGAGCTGGCCCAGCGGGCCGGGACGAAAGGCCGGGTCGCCGCCCTGCCCGCCGCGCCGCCAGGCGCGGCCCCTCACCGGTCCGACGCGCTGACCGATCTCGCCCGGGAGCAGCGGTCATGACCGCCGCAGCAACCACCACCGCCCGGCGTCTTGGCCGGACCAGCGCCTACTGGATCATCACCGCGGCCGTCGTCGCTGAGTGCGCCATCGGCGGCACGATGGACCTGCTCCGTATGCCGCCGTTTCTACCCGGCGATGATCGACCTCGGGTATCCCAGCTACCTGGCCACCATCCTGGGAACCGCGAAGCTCCTCGCCGGGGTGGTGGTGCTCGCACCCGGGCTGCCACGACTGAAGGAATGGGCCTACGCCGGAATCCTGATCAACATGATCGGTGCGGCCGCCTCAATCGTCGCCGTCCATCAATCGGCCACCAACCTCATCCCACCTGCCGTAGTCGCCGGGCTGGCGCTGCTTTCCTGGACGCTGCGTCCACCAACCCGACGGCTCTAGACACAGTCTTGAACGGGACGGCCAGCTGAGCGAGAAGGCCCGCATGCTCAGCGTCTTCATCCGCAGCCTGCTGTTCACCATCGTGGTACCGGGCGCGGGCGCAGTCTGGCTGCCCTGGTGGATCCTCACCCGCTTCGACCCCACCGCCGCTCCCGCTGTCTGGCCGGCGGTCGCAGTGATCGCACTCGGCGCCGCGTTGTACCTGTGGTGTGTGTGGGTGTTCGCGGTGGTGGGACGCGGCACCCCCGGCCCCTGGGACGCGCCCCGGCGCGTGGTCGCCACCGGCCCCTACCGGTGGGCCCGCAACCCCATCTATCTGGCCGCGGTGCTGGTCGTCCTGGGCGAGGCGTGGCTTTTCCTGTCGCTGCCGCTACTCATCTACGCAGCCGCCATGGCGATCCTGTTCCACCTGTTCGTCATCGGCTACGAAGAACCGACACTGCACCGCCGGTTCGGCGACGCCTACCTGGAGTACCGCCGGAGAGTTCCACGCTGGTTCCCCCGCCCGCCCAGGCCCAACTGAGACGTGGAACGCCATCGGCGCCAACGCCGGTGGCGGGACCCGATCCGGCTATCGGACGCCGTTCGGCGTGGTTGCGGTACCGGCAGTGGACGATAGTCGGTTGACCGTGACGGCATATCGGCTGGCGGTCTCGAAGGACAGCCCGAACAGGTCGATGAGGCGGCGGATGTCGCCGCCGGTGGCGTGCGCCTCATCGAGGATGCGGTCGAAGCGGATGCGTTGCCCGCAGATGCCCAGTTGGTGGCGGATCCACCAGGAGGTGACCGGGCGGGTGGTGTCCCAGCTGCGGGCGTGGATGAACAGGTGTGGGTTGATGGCGGTCGGCCAGGTACGCTGCCGGTAATCCAGGTAGGTGGTCAGGCGCCGCCGTACGGGTGGGGCCAGCGGGATGACCTGCTCTGCCAGATACAGCCGCCCGTCGCGGACGTCGGTGAGCAGCAGCTCGCGCAACTGCTGGACACGGACCGCGTGGAAGGCCAGCAGGGCGGCCAGCGCCGCGCTCGCCGGAGCGTCGGAGTTGAGGTCCTCCCGTAGCTTTTCCAGTTCCACCGGGGCCGGCCCGGGGAAGTCCGGAGAGGGGGCCCTGGATGCGGACGGTGGGGTTGACGAAGACGAGCTTGCGTCCTTTGAGGATCCGGAAGATCGATCGCAGACCCTGCATGGTGGTGTAGCGGCCCATCGGGTCGTCCGGCAACGCTGCGGTGACGTCGTCCCGGCCGATCTCGCGCAACGACTGATGCCCGTTGGCCCAGGTGTGCAGGGTGGGCAGCGCCCAGCGCAGCTGCGTGCCGATGGTGTTCTCGGCCCGCGGCACCCGGCGAGGTGGGATGCTCGACCCGTTACGCATCACATCGAACCAGACGTCCAGCTCGCGGCGCATCGGTGCGGGCAGGTCGGCGACCGTGGCGTTGAACCAGCGCACGACCGCGGGTTGCCGGTCTTCCTCGAGCATGCCGGCGGCGGCCAGCACGTCGGCCACCACCGCGGCGGAGTACTTGATCCGCGACAGCAGGGCGACGTCGCTGCGGCGGATCGCCGCGCCGGGGGTGTCCTGGATGCCGAGCATGATCCGTACCGCCCGGTGAGTGTGTTCGGTCTTGGTCCGCCGCCATCCGCGCGCGGTGGCGTACTCGCGTACGAACTGATGGAACGCGGCCTCCAGCGCCGGATCCGGTGGTGGCGGGAAGCCGTTGCGCAGTCCCACGGTGAGGTCGCGGGGCAGCTCCAGCAGCACCAGTTGGCGGTGGGCCACCGGGCGCAGCAGCGTCAGGTCAGCCGGGATCGTGGTCTTGGCGTAGGGCTGCTTGCCGTGACCGTGACTGAGATTCCACATGCCGGCGAAGAACAGTTGCTGACCGTCACGGTTGGCCTCGGCCAGGCTGACCCGGGCCGGCCGGGCCCCAATCCGGTGCGCGTGGTAGCTGCGCTGCTTGTGGCACAACCGGCAGGACCCGTCCTCGGCCAAGGCGACGACCTGCCCACAGGTCGTGCACGAAGCCCGATGCCGATGCGTCTCCCGCCACGACTTGCAGCCCATACACACCCAGCCGTAGGTGCGGGTCACACCCCAGGCGTCGCAGTCCGGGCAGGAATCGACGACGACATGCTCCTGCGCCAGAGGACCCGCCCGCTTCCACGCCGGCGACAACTGGCCAGGCGCGTGCGGGTGGCACCGGGCGCACAGCCCGGAGGTGTAGTACCGGTCGGTGGCGCCGCACTTGTAGCACGGCGGCGCGGTGACCGGGCCACCCGGCCAACACTCGAAGCAGTACGGGATCTCCCGCATCGCCGGCGGCCGCACCCCGCACACCACACAGGCGTGGTGGTAGCCGCTCATGCCGGCGGCACCGACGTGTGCCGACCCAGCCGCGGCGCGGGCACCGACCCCGGCGTAGCCTCCTCGACGGGTGGGCGGCGGGCGGCGACCTTGCCCGGCTCACAGATCAGCAGGTCCGCCGGGGTGCAGTCGAGCACCGCGCAGATCACCTCCAGGTCGTCCAGCCGGATCGTGGTCGGAGTGCCGATCCACAGCGCCGACATCTTTCCCGCGCTGATCTGCAGCCCCGCGTCCGCCAACCGGCGGCGCATCTCGGTGGACTTCCAGATGCCGGCCTGCGCCGCGCGCATCCGCAGGTTCCACTTCATCGCCTACTCCCTCAACTGGCCCAGCCGGGCCATGGTGCGCTCGTTCGACGCCAGCCACGCCCGCTCCACCTGCTCGGCATCGACGTGGATATATCTGGTTGTGGTCGAAAGCCAGGAATGCCCGAGTAACTCCTGAATTGCCCTGACGTCCAGGCCGCGGGCATACAGCGAGGAGGCGCAGAAATGGCGCAGCACATGCGGCGTCAACCGCCCGCTCCACGCCGGCAGCCACCGGTCGACCGCCTCGGCCAGCCCGTCGCGCAGCGTCTGCCCGTGCACCCGACGACACCACCCGGTGTCCGGGTCCGGTGAGCGTTCCGCGGGCAGCAGCGGCGCGTCCGGCACGGTGTAGTCCTCGCCGAACTGGTGCCGCACGTCGATCATCCACCAGTCCAGCAGATCCCCGGCCCGGTTGATGGCCGGCACCAACCGCGGCTTCGGCCCCCGCCCACGGCTGCCCTTGCCGAACCGCACGTCCACGTTGCCGTACTGGCCCAGATCCCGCCGCCAGTCCCGGATGTCCAGCAGATACGTCTCCTGGATCCGCAGCCCCACCCGCCACCACAGCGACGCGGCCAGATAGTCCCGGGCCGCCGGCAGGAACTTCCGGGCGTGCGGCAACCACTGCCGCCACGCGCCGAACAGCGTCGCCACCTCAGCCTCGCTGGGCGGCACCCGCGCCGCCCCGTAGTCGGCCTGCGCCGGCCGGTTGAACTCGTCGATGACCTGCTCGACCAGGTAGCCGGTCAACCGATGAATGTCGCCCTGATACCGAGCAAGGAGGAAGTCGAAGAAATGGCCGACCGCCCACGCCTTGTGCTGCACCGTCAGCCGGGACAGCCCAGCTGCTTGCGCTGATAGGCAAGGAACCGGTCCGCGTCCTGCGGCTGCGCCGTCCACACCGGACGCTGCAGGAACCGGATGAACTCGAACAGCGCCGACCGGTCGTGCGCGACCGTGCTGTCCGCGCACCCCGCGCCGACCGCCGCGAGCAGGTACTGGTCGAGCAGTTCCTGCTCGAAGTCCTCACGTTCCTGGCCGGTCGTCAGACGCCGAGGGGCGTCCAGCGACCGGACCACGGCCAGGCCCACGACCACCCCAGATCGCCGAAACCGACAGCCAGTCGTCAATACCGTGAACCTGTCAGGAATCCCGACCGACTGTCAAACACCGCCGGATCCTCGGCGTGTCGCACCTGGCCAGCCCCAATCCCCTCCGACCCCGCACCGGCACCCAGCGAACTGCGGGGAGTTCCGGTGACGAAACCGACCGACCTGTACGACCTCGACGCAGAACTCGACACCGAAGAGGACGACGACCTGTGAACCCGACCATCCTCACCCACATTCCGCTGACACCACCATCATCACCATCACCATCGCCGCCACCGGCCCCGCGCTCGCCGGTGCCGGGCGTGCCGTCCACGGCGGTGCCGGTACCGGCACCCAGCCGCTGGGCCGAACACGTCCTGCTGTGGGCGGCACACCGGCCGTGGCTGGCGATCCTGCCGCCCCTGGTCGTGGTGTGCTACATCGCCGGCCGCAACATCGTCGCCGGCTGGCGGCACCGCCGCCACGCCACCGACGGCCGCCTCGTCACGATCGCCCCGCCCCCGCAGGTGGAGGCCGCCAACGCCGCCGCGCTGTGGGCGAACCTGGCCGGGGTCCTGACCCCCTCCCGCCGCCGGCGCATCCTGTACGGCACGCCGCACGTGGTGTGGCAGTACGCCTGGACCGGCCGGCAACTGATCATCTCCCTGTGGGTGCCCGGCACCGTCCCGCACGGCGCCGTCGAGGCCGCCGTGCGCGGCGCCTGGCCCGGCGCCGCGGTCACCACCGAACCCGCATCGGATCCGATCCCCGCAAGGGTCGATGCACAGACCGGCGGGCACCTGCTGCCGGTGGCGCCGGAGTGGCTGCCGCTGCGCACCGACCACGACGCCGACCCGCTACGGGCCCTGCTCGCCGCCGGATCCCAACTGCACGGCGGCGAATACGCCTGCGTGCAGATCCTCGCCCGCCCCGCCATCCCACGGCGGGCCGCCCGGGCGCTGCGCGCCGCCGGGCGGCTGCGCGACGGCAAGACCGCCATCCCCACCATCAACCCCGCCGCGCCGCTGCTATGGGTGATCGAGGCGTTCCTGCCCGGCTCCAACCGCCACCGCCCGGCCGGCCCGCCGCCGGCCGGCCGCCGTGACCCCGGGGTGGAACGCGACGTGCGCGCGATCCTGGACAAGACGGCCCACCCGCTGTGGGAGACCGGTATCCGCTACTGCGTAGCCTCCGGCAACCAACGGTCAGGATCCCGACGGGAGACCTCCTCCCTGGAAGGGCGGGTTCGGGGGGTCGCCGACGCGATCGCCTCCTCGTTCGCCGTCTACGCCGCCCGCAACCGCCTCGCGCACCGGGCCCGCATGCCCCAGCCCGTCGCCGTCGTCGCCGGGCGGCGCCTCGGCCGCGGGTTTCTCACCTCCACGCCGGAACTGGCCGCGATGGCGGCGCTGCCGCAGGACCTCGCTGTCGCCGGCCTGGAACGGGCCCGGGCCAAGCCGTCACCGGTACCGGTCGCGGTCGCCACCGGCGGGCGCAACGCCACCGTGCTCGGCGACGCCGAAATCGGCGGCCACCCGGTCGCCCTGTCCGTGCCGGATGCGAGGTATCACGTGCACATGGTCGGATCCACCGGCTCCGGCAAGACCACCCTCCTCGCCAGAATGATCGTCGACGGGATCCTCGCCGGGCGGGGCACCGTGGTCATCGACCCGCACGGCGACCTGGTCCTGGACATCCTCGACCGGCTGCCCGCTACGGTCGCCGACCGGGTCGTGCTGTTCGACCCCGACCAGCCCAACCCCCCGACCCTCAACCCGCTCGAGGGGGAGGACCACGACCTGGTCGTGGACAACCTGGTGGCCATCTTCGCCAGCATCTTCGCCAAGGCCTGGGGGCCGCGGATGGACGACGTGATGCGGGTGTCTTGCCTGACCCTGCTTAAGCACGCCAACGTCACCCTGCAGCACATCCCGCCGCTGTTGACCTCGGCCCAGTTCCGCTCCGAACTGACCGTCGACCTCGACGACCCGGAGGGCCTCGACGGGTTCTGGCAGTGGTACGACGAGCTCACCCCGGCGCTGCGCTCCCAGGTCATCGGCCCCGTCCTGGCCCGGCTGCGAGCGTTTCTCTTGAGGGATTTCGTCAAGCGGACCATGCAGTACCCCCGCTCCAGCTTCGACATGGGTAAGGTCCTCGACGGTGGTGTGCTGCTGTGCCGGCTCCCCAAGGGCGTGCTCGGTGAGGACACCGTCCGGCTGCTCGGCTCGATGATCCTCGCCCGGGTGTGGCAGGCCGCCACCGCCAGAGCCCGGATCCCCGCCGACCGCCGCCGCGACTGCCAGATCGTCCTGGATGAGTGCCAGAACTTCCTCAACCTCGCCTCGTCGCTGGACACGATGCTCGCCGAGGCCCGCAAGTACCGGCTGTCGATGGTCCTGGCCCACCAGGACCTCGCGCAGTTCCCCCGCGACCTGCTCGCCGCGGTGTCGGCGAACGCCCGCAACAAGGTGTACTTCACCTGCTCCCCGCGCGACGCCCGGGAACTGTCCGACCACACCCTGCCCGAACTCGACGAACACGACCTGGCCCACCTCGACGCCTACACCGCCGCCACCCGGCTGCTGGTCGGCGGCCGGCAACTGCCCGCGTTCACCATGCGGACCCGGCCGGCCCGCCCGATCGTCGGGGAGGCCACCGCCATCCGGCAGGCCGCCGCGGCGGCCGTGCCCGAGCAGGAGACCAGCGCCGTCGACGAGGTGGTCCGCACCGCCACCCGCAGGGAGAAGGACCGCAAGCGCCGCCGGCGCCAGCCGGCCAGCCCGCAGACAGACAGCCCGCAACCGCCCACAGGCCAGGGCAGCGGGTCGCGGCCGGGTCGCGGTGACCGGCCGCGCAAGGGGTCGCGTCCCTCCCCGTCCACCGGGCCGGGCGAAGCAGCCTGACCTGCTCTGTCCATGCGGCACGCGGCGCTGACAGTCCGATCCGCACCTCTTGCACCCGTCCAGACACCCTCCGCATGGAGGGCGACCCTTCCTGCCTTAAAAGGAGCATCCGCACTCATGTCCCGCGTTCCACCGCCTGTATCCAAGACCACGCATCTGTCCACCTACCGCCGTCTGACCCCCCGTGACCGTCTGCTGCTGTCCTGGCTGGCCGAGCACTACCTGCTGTCCACCCACCAGATCGGCCGCGCCCTGTTCGACTCGAGGCGCACCGCCCAGCAGCGGCTGACCATCCTGCACCGCCTCGACGTGCTGCACCGCTTCACCTTCGCCAACCCCGACGGCACCCCCGAAACGCCGTACCTGTACACCCTCGGCCCGGTCGGGCTGCGGCTGCACCCCGACGCCTACCACGACCCCGACCAGTTGGGCCTCAAACCACCCCGCTCCAGCATCGAACGCGTCGACCGCCTCGCCCGCGCCCGCACCGTGCACCACCTGCTCGGCGTCAACCAGTTCTTCGTCGACCTGCACGCCCACGCCCGCGCCCACCCCGACACCGCAGTGCTGCGCTGGTGGTCCGAGCAGCACGCCACCGCCGTCTACCACCGCGCGAAGGTCTTCCCCGACGGGCACGGCATCTGGACCGCGCACGGGCACACCGTCGGGTTCTTCATCGAACACGACCGCAACACCGAAAACGTCTCCCGCGTGCTGCGCAAGCTCAAAGGCTACGAACGGCTCGCCCGCACCGGCCCACGCTTCCCGGTCCTGCTGTGGGTACCAGGCGCCCGCCGCGAAGCCAGCCTCCTCGACGCACTACGCGGCGCGCCGCTACCCATGCCGGTGGCCACCGCCGTACACGGCGACGACCCCGCCGGGCCGGTCTGGACCCTGACCGCCGACCCGCTGCGCCGCCGCGCCCTGCACGAACTACCCGCCGACCCCGGCCCCGCCGGCTACCCCGACCCCGCCCACGGCTACCGCCACGGCGAGGACGAAGACGACGACTGCGACGTTGACGACTTCGACGAGGAGGAGTACGACGACGATCTGCTCGAGGGCGAGGAGTTCGACGACGACGTCTGACAGCACGGTCTGACAGCGCCGAGCCGCACCGCTGACAGACCCCGCCCGGGTCTGACAGCGCAGGTCAAGCGCCGCCCGCGGGTTCCCGCGGACCTCGCGGTCACGGCAGCCCGGGACAGTCACCGTCCGCGACTGTCAACCTACAAGATCGTTTGTCAGAGTGGGGTGCTCTGTCAGCACCGTCGCACCGACCGCCCCGCGATGCGGCCGACAGCTCTGACAGCGCAGGTCAACCGCCCTTTAGCCGGCAGCACGCGGCGGCGGGTGCTGACAGAGCAGGCCGCTACCGTTGCAGGCACTTCACAACCCACATATCACCACCCGGTTCGGTCCCACCTTCGGACACCACCGCCGCACCTGCGGCCCGCACCACGCCCACCCGCCCTCACCGGCCGGTCGGCCCCGCGGCCCGCGCGGCGACCTCCCAGGTCGCACCCAACCACCCGCACCACCCCGCGACACCTGCGTGTCGCACCACCACATCCCCTTTTCCGCGCAGCGACCCATGCACCCGGTGGGCCGCTCACCCCCGCGCGCTCTCGCGCGCCCACCACCGAGGAGGACTCCACCATGACCATCAACCACGCGGGTACGCCGCTGACCCGCCACGGCCGCCGCGTCCCGACGCCCGTCCCGGTCACCCGGACCCTGGTCCGCGCGACCCCGACGCTCACCGCGACCCCCACGGTCGTGCCGGCCCCGACGGTCCGCACCATGATCGTCTGTGTTCCGGACGAGCTGCCCGGCGAGGTGTTCGACCGCCGACTGCTCGACCGGCACTTCGGCGTGCAGGGCAGCATCGCCGTGCGGTTCTGGGCCAAGCCCGGCAACCCGCTGCGGCGGCGCAGCCTGGTCGATGCCCGCAAGGGCAAGCCGACCGCGTGCGCCGGCGGCCCCCTGCGGCGCCTCGACCTGCCCGCGCTGCGGCAGTCCTACGCCATGGCAGCGGCGTTGCGCTACCAGACCTGGACCACCGTCACCCGCGGCACCCGCGACGCCCGCCCATGGGTCAGCTACCTGCAGCGGCACCTCAACGAACCGGACTACCCCATCACCGTGGCGGAGGCCGACTTCGGCAACCAGCCCCGCGTACTGGCGGTGCGCTCACACAACGCCGTCACCTACGGCCGGGCGCAACTCGACGAACAGGACCTGGAGATGTTCCAGGCAGGCCCGGTGGCCTACCAGAACTACCAGTACCTGACCGCCATGGCGGCCGACACGCTGCTGACCCCCGACGGGGAACGCCTGTGCCCGGTCTCCGACCGGTTCGCCGACCGGCTGGCCTACCTCCAGAAAGCCAACCGCTACCTGGACAACGCCGACGACGACACCCGCATCGTCGCGGTACTCCTCGCCACCTGAACCAGGCCAACTAAACCAGCCAACTGAACAACCCGCACTGGTGCAACCGGTCGATGACGTCCCCGCCAGGGATGCGCGTCGACCGGTTCCACCCCGCCGTCGACCCGGCGCGAGCCGCATAGCCAAGCCGCACAGCACAGCAGGCCATGCGGCGGTCGACCGTCGGGTCCTTCACCGCGTCTGTCGCACCGTCTGAGGAGAACCACTGATGTTCGAGCAC
>WNGB01029758.1_pt2 | contig 12453 bp, 6 predicted proteins | sample 5400681 | NCBI WGS metagenome assembly WNGB01 (sample SAMN13153367, study PRJNA577476) | soil metagenome | isolation source: 115 cm soil or saprolite under grassland replicate 2 | place: USA:California | collected 2016-06-15 | reverse complement strand
ACGACCCGGCCATCGGCCGCGATGTCGCGCTGAAAGTCATCCTCCCGCTGCACACCGCCGATCCCTCCGTGCTGCGCCGCTTCCTCGACGAGGCGCGGCTGGCGGGCCAGTTACAGCACCCCGGCCTGGCCCCCGTCTACGATCTGGGGCGGCTCCCCGACGGCAGGCCGTTCTTTGCCATGAAGCTGATTGAGGGGCGCACACTCGCCGCCCTGTTGCACGAGCAGACTGGCCCTGGCCGCGACCTACCGCGCTTCCTCCGCTATTTCGAGGCGGTCTGTCAGGCGGTCGGCTACGCCCACAGCAAGGGAGTGATTCACCGCGACCTCAAGCCGTCGAACGTCATGGTGGGGGCCTTCGGCGAGGTGCAGGTCATGGACTGGGGCCTCGCCAAAGTGTTGCGCCACGACTCGGAGGCGCCAATTCACCTGGAGCCGGCGGCCGCAGAAGGGAGCGCGTCGCAGGCGGGTTCGGTGGTCGGCACGCCGGGCTACATGGCGCCGGAGCAGGTGCGCAGCGAGAGTGAGCGGATCGGGCCGTGCAGCGATGTCTTTGGGCTGGGAGCGATCCTGTGTGAGATTCTCACCGGGGCGCCGCCCTTTCGGGGTAAGGGGCTGATGGAATTGCTGACGCAGACGGCCCAGGGCGATCTTGCCGACGCCTTTGCGCGGCTGGAGAGCTGCGGCGCGGACGGCGAACTGGTGCGGTTGGCGAAGGGCTGCCTGGCGGCGGAGCCGGAACAGCGGCCAGCGGACGGGGCAGCCGTGGCGGCGAGTGTGGCGGCGTACCTGAGCGGCGTGCAGGAGCGCTTGCGCCAGGCAGAGATCGCGCGGGCCCGGGCGGAGGCGGAGCGCAGACGGCGACGCGCGCAGCTCGGGCTGGTGGCGGCGCTGCTGGTGCTGGTCCTGGTGGGTGGCGGTGGGGCGTGGTTGTTTCAGCAGCAGCGGCAGGCTCGGGAGCTGGAGATCGCCCAGCAGCGGCAACTGGCTGACGCGGCGACAGCGGGAGCAATGGCCGAGGCCCGTCTGCTGCTCGCTCAGGCAAAGGCCAACCCCCTGAAGGAGCCGGGACGCTTTCAGGAAGCGCTGGCGGTGGCACGCAAGGCGGAACAGTTGGCCCGGACGGGAGGAGCGTCTGACGACCTGCGGCACCAGGCGACTGCTTTCCTCGGGGCAGTCTCCCATGAGGAAGAGGCGGCGCGGCGCGACCGCAGATTGGTGGCGGAGGTGCTGGAGGTGCGCGGCCCACAGGAAGGGCCGAAGTTTCAGCGCGATCCGGAAGGGCTCATGACGGCACAGGCCGAGCCGACCGCCGACCAACAATTCGCTTCGACGTTCCGCACCTGGGGCCTGGACGTCGATACGGTGCCAACGGCAGTGGCAGTAGCGCGGCTGCGCGACCGGCCCGCAGCCGTGGTGACGGAGGTGATCGCAGCCCTGGACGAGTGGGCGAGCGAACGGCGTCTGCAAAGGATGCCGGCCGCGAAGTGGCAGCCCTTGGCAGACCTGGCGCAGGCGCTGGACAGTCCCGACTCCCGGCGGCGCGAATTGCGTGCCATCCTGGCGCGACGGAACTTGCCGCGGGAACGGGCACTCGCGGCGCTCGCGGTGGCGCTGCGGCCGGTGCCGATGCCCTTCGATGCGGGGCTCGGCGACGATCGGGGACGGCTGCGGCAGTTGGCGGCTTTGACGGATCCAGCGACTGAGCCGGTGCTGGGGCTGATGACGTTGCAACGAGCGCTGCGCGTGGCCGGGGACGAGGCACTGGCCGAGCAGGTACTGCGAGCGGCGCTGCGCGCCCGGCCGCAAGAGGTGGTGTTGCACCAGACGCTGGGACAACTGTTGACGGAGCAAAGGCCGCCGCGCTGGGGCGAGGCGGTGGAATGTTACACGGCGGCGCGCGCGCTGCGACCAGAACTGGGAGACTCGCTCGCGTTCGCACTGGTGGAGGCGGGGCGGGAAAAAGATGGCTTCGCCCTGTACGAGCGCTTGGCGGCAGACAATCCCAGCAATCCCTGGCTCCACTTCCGTCGAGGTGCCGCGCTGGGCAACCATGACCGATTCCAGGAGGGGGAGGCAGCCTGTCGCGCGGCCATTCGCTTCAAACCCGACTACCCCGAGGCGCACACCAACCTCGGCCTCAACCTGGAGGCTCAGGGCCGGCACACGGAGGCGGAGGCGGCCCATCGCGAAGCCATCCGTCTCTACCCATTCTTCCCCGAGGCACATGTCAACCTTGGCAGTGCTCTGCACGCGCAGGGTCGGTTCCAGGAGGCGGAGGCGTCCTGCCGCGAGGCCGTCCGCCTCAAGCCCGATCTCCCCATCGCACACAACAACCTTGGCGTTGCCCTTCATGGTCAGGGTCAGTTCCAGGCGGCGGAAGCAGCCTACCGCGAGGCCCTCCGCCTCCAACCCGATCTCCCTGTCGCACACAACAACCTCGGCAGCGCCCTTCGGGGTCAGGGCCGGTTCCAGGAGGCAGAGGCGTCCCACCGCGAGGCTATCCGGCTCCACCCCGAGTATGCCAGGGCGCACTACAAACTCGGCATCGCCTTGGCGGCCCAGGGTCGGTCCAAAGAGGCAGAGGTGGCTTTCCACGAGGCCCTCCGCCTCAAACCTGACGACGCCGACGCGCAGTGCAATTTCGGCGTCTTCCTGGACGAGCGGGGCCGGTTCAAAGAGGCGGAGGCGGCGTACCGCGAAGCCCTGCGCCTCAAGCCCGACAACCCCGAGGCGCGCTACAACCTCGGGAGCCTCCTGGGGAAGCAGGCCCGGTTCCAGGAGGCGGAGGCGCCCTGCCGCGAGGCCATCCGCCTCAACCCCAACTACACCGGCGCGTACGTCAGCCTCGGCATTGCCCTTCATGGTCAGGGCCAGTTCCAGGCGGCGGAAGCAGCCTACCGCGAGGCCCTCCGCCTCCAACCCGATCTCCCTGTCGCACACAACAACCTCGGCAGCGCCCTTCGGGGTCAGGGCCGGTTCCGGGAGGCGGAAGCAGCCTACCGCGAGGCCCTCCGCCTCCAGGCCAACTACGCCGAGGCGCACTACAACCTTAGCGTCGCTCTCGGAACCCAAGACCGGCACAAAGAGGTGGAGGCGTCCCTCCGCGAGGCCATCCGCCTCCAACCCCACTACCCCGAAGCGCACTGTAACCTGGCCGGTACGCTCCAGGATCAGGGGCGGTTTACCGAGGCTCTCGAAGCAATTTCCCGAGGCCACGCGCTGGGCAGCAAGGTGCCCGGTTGGCGTTATCCCTCCGCCCAGTGGCTTCGCCACGCCGAGCGCCTCGTCGAACTGGACCGCCCCAGCATCGGGAGAGGCGCCTGTACGCCGCCGCGACGCCTCTCGCCGCCGATGCCTTCGCCGCCGAATCGAAACTCGCCGACGACCTCACCAAGCAACACCGCTATAATGCCGCCTGCAGCGCAGCCCTCGCCGCCGCGGGACAGGCGGCGGAGGCGAAGAACTTGCCCGACAAGGTCACGGTGGTACTGCGGCGTCAGTCGCTGCAGTGGCTCCGCGCCGACTTGCTACGGTACAGCGAATTGGCCGAGCACCACGACCCCAAAGTGCAGGAACTTGTGCGCCATCGTCTCGCGCACTGGCAGACCGACGCCGACCTTGCCAGCGTTCGCGCTCCGGATGCCCTGGCCCGCTTGCCCGCAGCCGAACGCGACACCTGGCGTCAACTCTGGTCCGAGGTGGAGGCCCTGCGCCGGCGTGCTGCCGGTGGGAAGGAATAATAACGAAGGCACCACCCTGCAAGGCAATTGACGTCAGCAAATAACCGATGTGATGGACCCGGTAAGTGATTTTTGCGGCGCCTCCGCTGGTAAGCAGCACACGGCCGGGAGAAAGTGACCATGGCGACGATGATTCGACTCCTTCTGCTCGGGACAAGCGTCCTGGTTCTCGCCGGGATGTGGCCCGGGCAGGCGACTGTTTCGCCACAGGAGAAGCCCGCCGACGCCCGTCTGCGCCGTCCCATTGCCTTGACGCTGAGCGATGGCGGCAAGCGGTTGCTGGTCGCCAACCGTGACAGCGGCACCGTCACCGTCCTCGACACGCAACGGCTGCGGGTGGTCGCGGAAACCCGCTTCGGCCGCAGGCTCTCCGACCTGGCCGCTACCCCGAGCGGTGGCCTCCTGCTGGTGACGGACGAGGAGGCCGGCGAAGTGGTGATGCTGTCGCATCAGCAAGGAGTGCTGCGCGAACTGCGGCGGGTGAAGGTCGGCCTCAGTCCGGTCGGCGTGAGCGTCAGTGCCGACGGCAGCCTCGCCGCCGTGGCCTGTCTCTGGCCGCGCCGGCTCATGATCCTCGACCTGGCCGCCAAACCGGAGCCGGCGCCCGCCATCGTTGACCTGCCGTTCGCCCCCCGCCGGCTACTGCTTGTGCCGGACAGTTCCAAGGTGATCGTCGCCGATGCGTTCGGCGGTCATCTGGCCGTGGTCGATATTCGCCGAAAAGAGATCGACTCGGTGCGCAGCCTGGCCGTTCACAACATGCGCGGCCTGGCGCTGGACCGGCAGCGCAAGACGCTCTTGCTAACGCATCAGGTGCTACACGGTCAGGGGCGCACCACTCGGGGCGACATCACCACCAGCAACCTGATCACCAACAATGTTCGCAAGCTCTCGCTGGCCGCCGTGCTCGATCCGCGCGCCGACATCGTGCGCGACGAAAATCTCTACGCCCTCGGCGACGTGGAGCGGGGCGCCGGCGACCCCGCGGAGGTGGCCGAAAGTCCGGATGGGCAATTGCTCGTCGCGCTCGCCGGCGTGAACGAACTGGCCGTCGGCCGTCCCGGCGAGGTGATCTGGACACGCCTCGCGGTCGGGGCGCGGCCGACCACGTTCGTTGTGGACGAACCCCGGCGCCGGGTGTACGTGGCGAACACTCTCGGCGATTCGATTTCCGTCGTCGATTTGCAAGGCCCCAAGGTGGTCAACGAAGTCCGCCTGGGGCAACGGGTCGAATTGCGGCCGGAAGAGCGCGGCGAAATGCTCTTTTACGACGCTCGTTTGTCCTTTGAATCGTGGTTCAGTTGCCACAGTTGCCACCCGGACGGGCACACCAACGGCCGCCTCAACGACAACTTCAGCGACGGCTCATTCGGCACACCCAAGCGCGTGCTGAGTTTGCTGGGGGCGAAGGACACGGGACCGTGGGCCTGGAACGGCCTCATGCCGGACCTGGAAACTCAGGTTCGCGCCTCCCTCAAGAGCACCATGCAGGGCCCCACCCCGTCGGCGGAGAAGATCCGCGACTTGACGGCGTTCCTGCGGACACTATCGCCGCCGCCGTCCCTCTTGAAGGCGCGCGAGACGGTCGATGAGGCAGCGCTGAAGCGCGGCCGCAAGGTGTTCGCGCGCGAGAAGTGCGCCACGTGCCACACGCCGCCCACCTACACGACCCCGAAGGCGTACGACGTCGGCCTGCGCGATGAGTTGGGCGGGACGCACTTCAATCCGCCCTCGCTGCGCGGCGTCAGCCAGGCCGGCCCGTACTTCCACGACAACCGGGCGCTCACCCTCGACGAGGTCTTCACGCGCTACCGGCATCAACTCGCCGGCAAGCTGTCGAAGGAAGAAGTCTGCGACTTGCTGTACTTCCTGAGGAGCCTTTGACAGACTGCAACGCTTCGAGCTATTGCGACCTGGTCTTTCCTTCGTTCTAAAAAGTGCTGGCCCGGCTCAGCCTGAACGTCTTCCCCTTTCCATCCTCCACGATCAGTTCCTCGGACGTCAGAACCTTGATGGTCTGTGCCTGCGTTTCTTCTTGCCTGGTCTGGGGATTTTGCGTCGTGATGAAGAGCTTATTGCCCTCGACGGCAGCCCGGCCGTTGACGATGGCCAGGCTGCCCCGGACGTTCATCCGGCCGATCATGTCGGGGTGACGGGTTTTGGTTGGGCGACTTTCGTGGACTTGCCCTTTCGGACTTTCGTGGAAGAATGCTTCATGGCTATCTCCGGTGCAGGGAAACGATACACCAACTTGCCAGTGCCAGGTGCAGTACGCTCGCCGGCCAAAGGCCGATCCCAGACATCGTCCAGGCGAGCGCGGCATGAATGAGCAGCAGCGGAACGGCAAGGTTGTAGATCAACAGGCCAGCGAGCAACCCCAGAGCGCCACCGCGCTCGGCCTGTCGCGACAACCAGCAGGTGACACCAATCGAGAGCAACGCGGCGCCTGTGACTCTGCCAACGACCAGCGTCTGCGGGGAAAGCGGGCCTTCGCAGAGCAAGATTGCCACCGTGAACGAAGGGACGGCGAGCAGGGCAAGCCCCGTGCCCACCTCCACCAAGGCCGTCACGATCAGCAGCCACCTGGTACACATGGGGAGAGAGAAATCCTTGCGACGAGAGCAGCATCCCGTCGAGCTAATTCCCTCGACGGGATGCTGCAACTGGTCCTGAGCGTTACCGGGGGCGCGACTCAATCATTGCGCTGCGGCACCGCCGCCGTCGGGTGCTGATCCGGCGCCACGTCCACCGTGACGCGCCGAATCACTGCGGTGAAGGGGTACTCGCTTCCCATGTAGTCGGCGCTGACGGCCGAGCAGGTGTCCTTGCCGCAGGACAACCCGTCGCCGGAGAGCCCGTAAGCGAGCGGCACGGTGACCGGAATCTTCCCCTGACCCACCTGCTTGCCGTTGATGAACAGTGTCGCGGTCCCCGGAGCGCCCTTGCCGATCTTGAAGTCCGGCGGTCCGGTCCGCTTGAACTCCATGCGGAGCGCCACCTTGCCCGTGGGGATCTTCCCGGCGGACACGACCTTGTACTCCTCGATCCCCAGGTAGTTGTGGGAGTATTGCAGTTTCTGGTCCTTGTTCACGAAGAAGGAGTAGCCGCCGAAACTGCCACCCGAGGCCAGCAAGACGCCCTGCGCTCCTTCCTTCGGGATCACCACGTCGGCAGTGATGCTGTGGGAGCGGTTGCGGACGTCCACCGCGGTGGCGGATTCGATCTCCCCCGTTCCCTGGTAATAGACGTACTTGTCGCGGGGCGCGGAGATCTGCGGCCGGGGGTACGCGAGGCGTTGAACACCAGTGGCGTCCAGGGGCAGAACCTTGTACTTCTGCGCCTGCATGAACCACAGTTGTTTCATCTCCACCAGCTTGTCGGGGTGCTTGGCCGCAATGTCCGTCGATTCGGAGAAGTCCTCGTTGATGTTGAACAGCATCCACTTGGCCTCATCCACGTCCTTGGGAGTGATCTGAGTGCCAAACTGCTGCCAGGGCGCATAGGCCCGCCAGCCGTCCAGGTAGATCGACCGCGTGCCCAACATCTCGAAGTACTGCGCTTCCCTGGGCACCTTGGCCTTGGCGTTGTCGAAGGTTTTGGCAAAGCTGACTCCCTCCAGTTGCGTCTGGGCCACGCCGTTGATCGAGGTCGGCATCTTCAACTTCAAAACGTCCAGCACCGTCGGCACCAGGTCGATGGCGTGGGTGAACTGCTCGCGGATGGCATCCTTGGCCTTGATGCCCTTGGGCCAGTGGACGATGCACAGGTCGGAGATGCCCCCGCGGGCCACTTCGCGTTTCCAGCGGCGGAACGGCGTGTTGGTGGCAAAGGCCCAGCCCCAGGAGTAATGCGGATAGGTGCTCGGACTCCCCCACTGTTTGAGGTGCTTGAGACTCAGGGACAGCGGTTGCGGCGCGTTGTTGAAAAACAGGTTCTCGTTGAAGGAGCCGTTCGGGCCGCCTTCGGGGCTGGCGCCATTATCGGAGACCGTGATAATCAGAGTGTTCTCCAGCTGGCCCATCTCGTCCAGGAAGGCAACGAGTTCGCCGATGTAGTGATCGACGAACGACAGGTAGGCCGCCCACACTTCCATCTGGTGGGCATACACTTCCTTCTGCTCCTTGGTGAGCTTGGCCCAAACGGGAACCTCCGGGTCGTGCGGCGACAGTTTGGTGCCCTTGGGGCAGATGCCCATCTGGATCTGATTGGCCAGGGCCTTCTCGCGGTAGTCGTCCCAGCCGGCGTCGAACTTCCCCTTGTACCTGGCGATCCAGTCCTGGGGAACGTGATGCGGCGCATGGCCGGTGCCGGGGCAAAAGTACATGAAGAACGGCCGGTCCGGGGCTACCTGTTTTAAGTCGGCGATAAACTCCTTCGACTTGTCCACCAGGTCGGGCACGTTGTGGTAGCCCTGCTCGGGTGTTTTCGGGGCCTTGACGAAGTGGTTGTCATAGGTCAGCCACGGATACCACTGGTCGGTCTCGCCGCCCAGGAAGCCGTAGAAGCGATCAAAGCCCCGGCCCAGCGGCCACCACTTGCGGTTACAGGCCAGGTTCATGTCCTCGTTGGGCGTCAGGTGCCACTTGCCGATGGCAAACGCCGACCAGCCGAAGGGAGTGAGCATCTCGGACAGGAAGCCATTGGCGAGGGGAATCCGCCCGTTGTATCCCGGGTAGCCGTTGCTGCCCTCGGTGATGCAGCCCATGCTATTGGCGTGGTGGTTGCGGCCGGTCAGCAAACAGGACCGGGTCGGCGAGCACAGGGCGGTCGTGTGGAAGTTGTTGTAGCGCAGGCCATTTTTCGCCAGCTTGTCCAGGTGCGGCGTTTTGATGACCGGCGAGCCGTAGCACCCCAGCGCTGCGAACCCGACATCGTCCAGCACGATGAACAGGACATTCGGGGCGCCCTTGGGGGCGACGGCCAGCGGCGGCCAGTCGGTGGTGGACTCGCTGACGGTGCGGCCGATCTTGCCCTTGAAGGGTGGCACGCTCGGAGGCGGGACGACGGTCCCGCTCTCGGACGTCCCTGGCGGGAAGAAGACGCCTCCCGGTTTGGGTTCACCGCCCTTGGCGGTTTTCCCCCCGGTTTCACCGGCCACGGCCGGGGCGGGGATCTGATTGCGGTAGGTCGCCACTCCGAAGCCCAGCAGACCGCCGAGCAAGAGGACGGCCGGCATTTGCCATTTCTTCGCACGCATACCGTTGCTACTCCGTGAAGTGAAAGGAGAAAAACGACTTGAGACAGATGGTCCAGGATCGCTTGCTAACTCATCCTTCCTCCTTTCTCCCTGACGCCCCTGCGAGTCGATGGCCGGAGCCGCCGTTCCAGGCTCTCGTTGATGCACCCCGGGCCTCCGAGGTGCCTGCTCGTACCAGGTGTACGCGGCTCTCGCAAGAAGGGATATTGGACTTTGGTCCAATACGACCGGCCGCCCCGCGAATTGTGGACGAATGAACCGGCGGCGCCCGCGCGCAGCGGACTTCGACCGCAGGTCTCTCGGACACGAGCGATGATGAACTACTTGAACAGCTCCACGGTCTCGAACTGCTTGGCTGACCAGGGGCGGAAGCGATTCAGGGTGAACCTGGTCTTTTGTGCGGGATCGACGTCCACGAGAAGGTAGTTGTACTCTTCCCTGGGAGGCTGCCCCTTCCGATAGAGTTCCGGCGGGTAATCTCTGGGGACCTTGAACACTGTCCGGCCCGGGAGAATCGGATCCTGTTCGGCTCCGCCGCCTCCCAGCACCAGATATTTCACGCCGTCAACGTCGAAGAGTTCGGTGGTGTGGACGTGACCATTGAACACGACGATCTCCAGATCCTTGGCGTAGGCGGCAATCTGCTTGTGCGGGTTGGCCTTCTCGGGGATGGGACCAAAGCCTGAACGGCAGAAAACCGGATAGTGGAAGACGATGAAGGCTTTCTTCATGCCCTTGGTCTTGGCTTCGTCCAGCCATGCCTTCATTTGCTTCATCTGCACCTCATACACCGGTTCCTCCGAGTCCCAAAGCGAGGGGGAGCGGTAGTCATACTTCCCGGTCCACAGGTAAATGAAGCGAACGCCCTGGAAGTCGTACTTGTAGATGAGCCGATCCGAGGACACGCCGAGCTTCTTCAGGTAGGGAAGGGTATTCAGCACGCCTTTGATCTTGGGATCGCCCCACACCTCGTGATTGCCAACGCTTGGGAAAAAGCGGCCTTCCAGCCCGGCTGCCTTCATTTCGTCGTCCGGTGCAGGCAACTTCGCCAATACAGTCTCGTTCACCCGCTTCCAGAACGGGCTATCCTGAACCGTGAATCCCCCTTTGCCCCACCACACGATGTCCCCCGTGTTGACCAGAAACCTGGCCCGCCCCGTCTGGACGTCACGCACCATCTCGCGGGCCACCCACTCGCCGCCACCCAGTCGGAACATCGTGCGGCGGACGCCCGGGAGGAGTTTCACGTCCTCGACGGCTGCCTCCGTGACCCAACCCTTGTCCAGGGTCAAGAAGGCCACCTCGGACTTGCTTGCGAACGGCATCTGGATATGGACCAGCTCTTTGGTGTCCGGGTCAAACTCTAGTTTGACATATTTCTTCACCACCGCTTCCGCTGTTTTCTCTCCGAGGGCGAGCGCAAAAACGTCCACGAGCTGCTTGTGAATCTTCTCCTCCTGACCCTCCTTGTACGGGAGGTACATCATCGTTCGGGAGTCCCCGTACACGGCGAAGGAAAACTTGCCCGCTTCCTTGGCTTGCGCGCGTGCCAAAGCCGGCAGGACGAGGAGCAGCGAAACCGCCCCCAGCGCAAGCGCCGCCGTGCGGAGTGCTCGAAGTGATGCGATGGTCCGGCTAACCATGTCATGTCTCCATTACGGTTGATGAAAGGACCTCTTTTCCCGGCTTATAGTCCGTAGTCCACACATGAGCGTCAGATCAAAGCCGGCCTCGGTTTGTCCGAGGCCGGCCAGGTAAAACTACGTTACTTCAGCTCCACCGTGAGCTACTTCAGCGTCCCGGTGAAGCGGAACGGCTTGCGGTCGGCGTACCTCCGCGACTCAGGCGCCTATTTCACCTCAATGGTGACCCGGCGAATCCGTCCGTTGAAGCGGCTGGCGTGCCCGGCCACGTAGTCCTCCGTGACCGGCGTGGCGTCGTCGAAGCCCACGTCCGCCGTCTCGTCGAGGGAGAAGGTGTACGGCACGGTCTGTTCAATCCGCCCCTCGGCCACTTTCTGGCCGTTGACGAAGATCGTACCCTTGCCGCCGGCGCCGGGCAGTTTGCCGCCGTCGTAGGCGAATTCGTAGCGAATGGTCACCTTGCCGGCCGGCAGCACCTCCTTCGCGCTGATCGTCGTGCGCTGCACGTCGAACCAGTTGTAGTGGTGATGAACCTTGCCCTCCTTCACGTACAGGCTCCAGCCCGCGAAGCGCCCGCCCTGGCAGATGATCACGCCTTTGCCATCCTTGGGCACCTCAACCTCGGCCGTGATGGTGTACGAGGTGTTCTTCAAGTTGATGAAGGTGTTCTCCAACAGGCTCATCCCCTCGTGGACGGTCAGCTTTTTCCGCCCGAACATCAGGTCCGGACGGCCCGCGAGGAGCGGGTTGACGCGTTCGACCATCCGGTCATCCAGGGGCAGGACGTTGTACTTTTTGGCCTCCACCAGCCAAAGCTCCTGTAGCTCCTTCAGCTTCGCCGGGTTTTTGGCGGCCAGGTCGTTCGCCTGGCTGAAGTCTTCGTCCACGTTGTAAAGCTCCCACCGATCCTTGTCGAAGGGAGGCAGTTTGAGGATGCCGGTCTCCCAGGGGATGCGGTGCTGGGTACAGGCCACCCAGCCCTCGTGGTAGATTGCGCGGTTGCCCATCATCTCGAAATACTGCGTGGTGCGCCGATCCTTGGCCTTGGCATCGTCAAAGGAGTACAAGATGCTCACCCCCTCGATCGGCCGTTGCTTGACGCCGTTGACCACGTCCGGCTGCGGGACGCCCACCGCCTCCAGGACGGTCGGGCAAATGTCGATGACATGGTGGAACTGCGCGCGAACTTCGTTTTTCGCCTTGATGCCTTTGGGCCAGTGGACGATCATGCCGTTGCGCGTGCCGCCGAAGTGCGAGGCGACCTGCTTGGTCCACTGGAATGGCGTATTGCCGGCGATAGCCCAGCCCACCGCAAAGTGGTTGTAGGCCGTTGGACCGCCGAACTCGGCCAGCCTCTTGAGCTGGTTCGCTATTGGGTCTGGCCCTATTTGGGCGCTGAACATCTCATTGAACGTGCCGAGCAGGCCGCCCTCGGCGCTGGCCCCGTTGTCGCCGATGATGTAGAAGAACAGGGTGTTGTCCAGCTCTCCCATCTCCTCGATTGCCGAAATCAGGCGGCCGATTTCGTGGTCGGTGTGCTCGCCGTACCCGGCGAACACTTCCATTTGCCGGGCGAACACCTTCTTCTCGTCGCCCGTGAGCTTGTCCCAGGCCTTGACATCCTTCGGCATCGGCGGCAGCTTGGTGCCGGCCGGCACGACGCCCAGATCGATCTGCCGTTTCAGCGTCTCTTCGCGGAGCTTGTCCCAGCCTTGGTCGAACTTGCCCTTGTACTTGGCGATGTACTCCTTGGGCGCGTGGTGCGGGGCGTGGGTGGCACCGGTGGCGAAGTACGTGTAGAAGGGCCGATCCGGTGTCAGCGACCGGGTGGACTTCATCCACTGGATGGCCTTGTTCGTCATGTCGGTGGT
>WNGB01028611.1_pt1 | contig 12454 bp, 8 predicted proteins | sample 5400681 | NCBI WGS metagenome assembly WNGB01 (sample SAMN13153367, study PRJNA577476) | soil metagenome | isolation source: 115 cm soil or saprolite under grassland replicate 2 | place: USA:California | collected 2016-06-15 | reverse complement strand
GCGGGCAGGCTCGCAACCGCATCGCCGCGTTGGATGCGTCCGGAACGCCGACCGCCTTTGCTCCCGAGGCGGACGGCCGGGTGCGGGCACTGCTCGTGTCGGCAGGCACCATCTATGCGGCCGGCGAATTCTCGAGCATCGGCGGGCAAACGCGCAGCCACATCGCGGCGCTGAGCTCGGCCGGCGCCGTTACCGCGTGGAATCCCAACGCCGACGGTTTTTCAGTGGACGCGCTCGCGATGTCAGGGAGCACCGTGTACGCGGCCGGCAGCTTCAGGAGCATCGGCGGGAAGAGTCGGATGTTCGCGGCGGCGATTGACTCGACCGGACTTGCGACCGCGTGGGATCCCAGTCCGGACAGCATCCCGTCCGCCATCGTCCCGGCAGGCGAATCGATCTATGTCCTCGGCGCCTTCACGACCATCGGCGGGAAACCGCGTCAGGGGCTGGCGGTGGTCGATACGGCGGGTGCCGCGACGACGTGGGAACCTCAGACCTCCTCGTCCTCCTATCTGAGAGCGATGGCGGTCGTGGGTAGCACGGTCTACGTCGGCGGCAACTTCGGCGGCGTCTATTACGTGGCGAAGCTCGACGCCGCCGGCGCGCTGACTCAGCTCGCGCGGGCCGACCACGACATCGAGGCGTTGATGGTGAATGGAGGCACGATCTACGCCGCCGGACAGTTCACGACCGTCGGCTTGCAGCGTCGCGCAAGCCTCGCCGCGTTCGACTCGAACGGCGCGCTGACGGACTGGCAGCCGACTGCAGGCGCCGTGTACGCCTTGGCGGTCTCCGGGACGACAATCTACGCCGGTGGCAATTTCCTCACGGTCGCGGGGCAGGCCCGCACGCGACTCGCAGCGATCGATGCCAGCGGCGTTCCCACCGCCTGGAACCCTGGAGCCACCGACATCGTGCGCGCCTTGGCCGTCTCCGGGACGGCGCTCTACGTGGGCGGTCTGTTCGATAGCATCGGGGGCCAGGTGCACCCCAACCTGGCCAAGTTCGACGCAAGCGGTGCCATCTTGCCGTGGACCCCCAACCCCAACGAAGCGGTCTACGCGCTCGCGGTCAACGACGGGGTCGTCTACGCGGGTGGTGCCTTCACCAAGATGGGAGGAAAGGAGCGCGCCCACATTGGCGCGGTCGATGCCACCACCGCCGTCGCCACCGCGTGGAATCCCTCCGCGGACGACGAGGTCTACGTGCTGGCGCCGGTGGGATCTACCATCTACGCCGGCGGTGCATTCAAGAGCATTGGAGGGCAGCCGCGCCGCAACCTGGCGGCGCTAGACGCGAACGGGGTTGCGACGCCGTGGGACCCGAGCCCGGACGGCTCGGTGTACGCGTTGTCGGCTTCGGAGACTTCGATCTACGCCGGAGGGCGGTTCTCTTTCTTCGTGGGAGGAACCTTGTACAGCAACGTGCTGAACATCGACGTCAATGGCCGCCTCACGGATTGGATTGCGACCCCAAACGGCGGCCGCAACTCTGTACGTGCGTTGCTCGCGCAGCGCGGATCGCTGTACGTGGGCGGCGATTTCACGATGGTCGGTACCGAGGCGCGCCCAGGACTGGCGATCTTCGTACCGTGACGCCGCGGGCCCTCCGCGTCGGGGCTGGGCGACACCGGCATCGGGCGAAGCACGGCGGATAACGAGCGCCGCGACGCCAATCGCCTTACAACAGGGTGACGACGGCGTCTCTTTCGAACCTAACTAAACGAGCTGGAGATTGGCGGAGGCGCCGGGAGTCGAGCCCTCGACACCCAGACTCGGAATCCTCTAGCTGGATGACACGTCAACTGTGTACACCCATTGGTGTATATTGATGTGTATGAAAGGCCGTGTCATTCGAACCAACATTGAGCTCGACGAAGACCTTCTGGAGCAGGCGGCCCGTCTGACCGGTATCCGCACCAGACGTCTGTTGGTTCACGAGGGACTCAGGGCTCTCGTCGCTCTCACACGCCGGCGTCCGCTGTCTGCCCTGCGTGGGAAGATTCAATTTGACCGGAACTACGACTACAAGGCCGCACGCGAAAGACAGGGATGATCATCGTCGATACGTCGGTTCTGATCGACTTCCTTCGGGGAGCGACCACGTCCGCGGCGCAGAGGCTCGCGCAACTCGAGGCGGACGAAGTTCCGTTCGCAATTCCGCTGGTGTGCCTTCAAGAGGTCCTCCAGGGCGCACGCGACGAACGAGAGTGGCGGTTGCTCCACGATTACCTCGCGAGCCAGCGCCTGCTCGAGGCCCGAGAGCCACTGGCGCTTCACGTGGAGGCCGCGCGCATCTTTTTCGACTGCCGCCGGCGAGGAGTCACCGTGAGGAGCACCGTCCACTGCGTGATCGCTGCCGAAGTCCTCCGGAACAAGGGGACCCTGCTTCACGACGACGAGGATTTCGAACGTATGGTCAAGGTACGCCCTTGAAGACCATCCGCGCGTGAGGTCGCGCGCTAAGACCCCGATCCGGCGATCGCCGAGGTCCGCGGCGGGCGACGCAGCCTCAGCCTGGGAATGATTCGGCGTTTGCCTGGTCGGCTCGACATTCCTGCCGAAATCCTCATCGGTGAGCGGACGCGCCGGCCAATCAGTGGTTCATCCGCGCCCACGTTCACTCCTGATCAACGGCGGCGGCTGGGCAGTCCGTTGTCGGTGTGAACGACGCCGCTGGAAACTCCCTCGGTAGTCCGCCACCAAGGACCGGCCGCCCGCTCACGCCCGTGACGGTGCTGGCGACGACAACCCGAATCGGCTGGCTGCTGGCGAGGCCATCACACAGGAAGGTGAAGCTATTCCCTCTGAGGACACCGTCGCTGCCGACTGCCGGTCCCGAGCACGCGCCCGACGCTTCGACCGTCAGGGACTGTGCAGAGTCGAGCGCGACGATCTCGGAGAAGTCGACGGCGACCTTCCCGGCCGCTCCCGGTTCGACACAGCGTCGAACCCACGTCATCCGCGGGTCCGAGGCGAGCGTGAATCTCGCGCCGACGCGGCCGTCCGCGAGTTTGTGCAGCCGTGTCGCGCCGGCCACGTCGACAGCGGCGGGCGCCGCGGCGACGTGCAGAAAGTACCAACGGTCTTCGAGGGGAGCGACAGGCGCGACGCTGATCGTCCCGCTCCCGAACACGTCGAATCCGTTCTCGCGGCGTGGCTCGAACGCCTGGAGTTGGGTCGTGATGGGGACCGGCGTGCCCTCCGGCCACGTCACCAGCCTCACAGTGGCGGCGATCGGCGCGAGCATCGCGTCCCCGACCGCCCTCGCGTTGTTGTCGACGAGGACCTGCAGCGGGATCGCCCCCACCGCGGAAGTCAGGTCGCGCGGAGCCATCCACAGCATCGGGGGTCGAGGTCCCGGCTCAATATGCTGTTCCTCACAACCGAGGAGAGCGAGCGACGAGATCACGAGCGCAACGCGGTTCAATGTCATTAGTCCACCCGCAAACTCGTTACCGGCTGCCTCGAATGCTAGGCCCGAGTATATTGAGGCGGCGACGCCGCTGCAGCGACAGAGTTCACGCTCGCGTCATCAATCACGTCGTCGAAAACATTCCGCCGGCCGACGCCGCCAATACAGAGCAGGTCCTGCTCATGCCTTCCACCGCGCTGGAGGATCGTTGGTACCTCATAGAGGCGTGCGGGGCAGCAACAAGCCCGCGCACGTCGACGCGATGGGTTCGATACGTGCGAGCATGGTGGCCGGGAGGTGCGCGGATGTCGCGGGTTCGGGCAGGAACGTCGCGTGCGCGGTTGCTCGACATGGACGATCTATTCGCGCAGCGATCTGTGTTCAAAACGGTCGTGCTGCTGGCGTTGGCCGGGCTGGGCGCGGCGGGTTGCGGTGAAGCGAGCGATGAAAGCCTGCAGCTGACGATGGCCCTGAGTTTCGAGCCGGCGGACGGGACGACCGGCCATGCGGGCGGACCGCTGGCGGTGAAGGTCTACGACGTCGGCAACTACGTCCGTGACGCCGACATGCGCGAGTTGGCGTCGCGCGTGCGGCTCGCGACCTGGCCGGAGCGCACGCTCGTGACCACCTCCAATGACGTCGCGCCGGCCGAGACCGCCAACATCAAGCAAGTCGTGCTCATGCCTTCGGCCGCGCTTGAGGATCGTTGGTACCTCATAGAGGCCACGAACCTGCCGCGCATGTTCGAGACGCGGGGGACCGAATTCCGTCTCGGCATTGCCGGCACGCGTTTCAGGCCGGGTTCACATCCTCGCCTCGCGAACGTGTTGTTCTGCGACAAGGGCGCGGTGGAAAACCGCGTGTACGTGATGCTATCGGAGCCGGCGACGCTTCCGGCCAGCGGCGTGCAGCTGACCCAGGACGGACAGCCCGTGGCGTGTACCGTTGAAGACGTCCAGTCCAGACTCATCAGCCTCGCATGCCCAACGCTGGCTCTGAGCAAGGGTGTGATGTTGTCCATTGCCGCCGGCGGCACCGGCGCCAGCGGCTCGGCGTTCGAACCTGGTTCGTGGGCTGTCGACATCCCGGCCCTGCCGCTCGCGGACTGCCCGTTCTTCGTCGCGCCGACCTGACGCGCGCGTCTCGCTGAACACGGACAGACAGCTCATGGCTGCGACGCGTTCGCAGCCCGGTCCGCGCCCATTTGGAATACGCTACGAGGATGCGCGTGACCTGGGTCGGATTGGGGTTGGCAATCGCCTTCGTGGCGTGCGGGGGCAGCAACAAGCCGGCGCACGTCGAGATCTCGGGCAAGACGCCGAGCGAGGCGGCGGCGATCGCCGCGCAGGCCGTCTGTGCCCACGACGCGCGCTGCGGCCGCGTCGTCATCACCTGCTCGAGCGGTGGCAGCGCGGGCGGGAACGGCAGCGCTGCGGCTGCGACGACGACCTGCACCGGCACGATCGAACCGACCTCCCTGAATGACTGCTATGCGGACGCCAGCCAGGACATCGCCCAGTTGCTCACCTGCGCAGCGCCGACCGCGGAACAGGTCGACACATTGGAGACCTGCTTCGACACGCTGGCGGCAGAACCTTGCGTCACGCAGGCGGAAGCGGACGAGCGGGCGCGCGCCGCCGAGATGGGAGTCTCGCCGCCGATGATGGAGGTTCCGCCGGCGTGCGACCTGATCGCGAATCCGCCCGCCACTTGTTAGAGCCCGCCGCCGCGCTAGCCGCTCGCCGATGAAGCGCCCACGCCTCCGAGCACCGGCCCCTTTCCTTCGGCGGGTCACGGTGCTGCCCGAGAAAGTCGACCCGAACGAACACGCCAGTCCCACCGGCACCGCCTGCGCCGCCGATCCCCGACACCGCGCCGGGTTTGGAAGAACAGGCGGCCGTGAGCAGGGCGAGCGAGGCGGAGAACAGTACGAAGCGCTTGGATCCTCGGCGCAGCCCGATGCGCATGGCTCCCATTCTAGTGCGAACTCGAGCACGGCGACTTCGGGCGTGTCGCGGACGGGCCGCGGCTCGCGCAAAGCCGTCCTCAGCCTCCGGCGCAAATCCTGTCGGGCAGCCGAACGCGAAATCGACCGCTCGGCGCGCGTAGGCGTCCCAATCGCGTCGTTCGCCCGGACGCTGGCTCCGGCGAAGGGACCCTTGCGACTCATGCGTTTGGTGCGCAGTGTCGGAAGGTCCCACGCACAGCCGTGATATTGTCGGCCTCGGGCGTGGTGCTGGACAAGAGATCAACGATGTCGGCGAGGCGCTCTGGGCTTTCCGCGCTCATACTCGCGCTCGCCGCATGTGGCGGCGTCACCCCGATCAAAAGCGACGGCGGCAGCGCGGGCGGCGCCGGCGACGCGGGCGGCACCGGCGGGCCAGGGGGGGCGGCGGGAGGAGCCGCGGGCAAAAGCGACGGCGGCAGCGCGGGCGGCGCCGGCGATGCGGGCGGCACCGGCGGGCCAGGGGGGGCGGCGGGAGGAGCCGCGGGCACGAATGCCACGGGCGGCGCTAGCCCCGCGACCGATGGCGGCCCCGCCGACGTCCCGACCAGCCAGGACGGGCCAGGCGGCGCCGGTGCCTGTAATCTGAGCAGGTCGTTTGGCGAGCCCGTGCCGGTCCCTGGCGAGGTGAACACCGCCATGGACGAAGTAGCGCCGCGCCTGTCGGCCGACGAGCTGACGCTCTACTTCGCGCGGCACGCCGCGGACACCCCGGGAGCGCTCAACGATATTTACATCGCCAGTCGGTCCAGCCTGACGACCCCGTTCGGCACACCGGCGCCGCTGGCCATCAACACAGCGTCTGCCAACGAGATGGACCCGATGGTGGCGACGGATGGTTTGACGTTGTTCTTCGCGTCTGACCGTGCGCCGGGCATGGGCGAGAGCGACATCTACTTCTCGACGAGGGCAATCACGACGGTGGGCTTCATGGCCGCGATGCCCGTACCCGGCGTCAACACGCCGGGCACTGAGATGCAGCCGTTTCTCGCCGCGGGCGGGGATCTGTGGCTCGCGTACCGCCGGCCCGGCTCCGACACAGCGCTGCATCTGCGCCGCGCCCCGAAGACCACCGTGGGGTTCGGAACGCCCGTCGCCATCCCCGAGCTCGACGGCAACGCCGACGACTCCTGGCCCGTGCTCTCGGCCGACGAGTTGACGATCTATTTTTCGTCCGCGCGCACCGGCTGGCTGTCGCCTCTACTTCGCCTCCAACCGCCGCGTGAACACCGCCTACGACATCTTCGTCGCCGCCCGTTAAAATCAAAGTCTCGCCAACGCGACGGGTCCCTCGCGGACTTCGTGACGGCGCCGCGAGCTGGACGCTGGTACAGCATGTCGCCTATTCTTTAGGCAAGCATCGCGGTGATCATTCCGGTGCCCGTTCCCTTGCCGAAATCGACGGTCGCCGTGCTCTTGTCGCGGATGGCCGCGGTGATGATCGTGTTGAGCAGCTTGTTGTTGGTCACCTTGCCACCGTCGAGGAACTGGCCGGTCTTGAGGAAGCCGCCGCCATTGCCCCAGATGATGTGCGGCACGTTCATCCCGCTGTGGCTCGGCCCGTCGGAGATGTGGAACGTCATCATCACCATGGAGTTGTTCGCGAGGCCCCGCGCGTTGAAAGCATCCAGCCCTTTTGCGAACGTCTGCATGCGGACCACGTCGATCTCTGCGTGCGCCTTCTTCGCGGTCGGATCGTTCCCGGTGGCACCGTCGTCCATGATCCGGTGAGAGAGCTGGTGAAACGTCCAGCTGCCGAGGCTTTTGGCGGACGTGGTGTTGTAAAGCGTTCCGTCGGTGCCGTCGCCCCACTGAAGGGCGGCGACCCGGTTGTAGTTGCACGCGAACGCCAGCGCCGCCAGCTGCATGTGCATCAACGTGACCGTCTCGATCATGCCGTCGGTCTTGAAGCTGAAGCTCTTGTAGGAGTCCAGCGTCGTCGTGTCGAGGCCGGTCTTCGTGCACATCATGCCGGCGTTCCCCATCCCCACCTCTAGGTCGCGGATGCTCTGGAATTGAAGGTCCAGCCGCGCCTTGTCATCCGCGCTGAGTGCCGGGTTCGCCATCAGGCTGTTCAGCTCGGCTCTCACCAGGTCGTTCACGCTCTTCTGGGTCGCCGCCAGCTCCGCCGCGACAGGATCGGTCGTCGGCGTACCGGTGCCGGTCATGGTCGTCAGCCCGACCAGCTTCTGGTACAGCGTGTACGGGTTCTGGTCGCCCGATCGCAGCTGATCGGCGCCCGATCCTCGCCACGAAATGCGGTCAGCGATGTACGCGCCCTTCGCCGCCGAATAGGCGATGATCGGATCGACGCCCGCCGGGTTCACGGCCTTGCCGATCACGACGTCCGCCGACGGTCCGCCGGCGTAGGCGCCGTGCCCCGTCGCGCCTGGGACGATCGCGGTCAGCGCTTGACAGAGGCCCTCCGCGTGACCGCAGGACCTCACGTTCTGCGGCCAGTTGATCTGCTTGAGCATCGTCAGGTTCGGCGCGTGCGCCGACAGGGCGCTCACCGCCTTGGTCGTCATCCCGGCGAGCCCCGACGTCGTCAGCGCGCCGGTCGCGTCGGGCAGGAAGCTCTCTCCGACAACCCCGCAGGAACCGACGATGAACATCGTGAACACCGGCGGCGAGCCGGCCGCCCACGCCGATCGTTCGGGCAAACCCTCCAGGAAAGGTAGGCCGATGGCGACCGTGCCGGCGCCGCGCAGAAACGCGCGCCGGTTGATGGCGTTCTTGCGAGCGCCCTCCCGGGACAACCGGAAGCCTTGCAGCTTCCCCGACTCGTTGTCGACGACGGGCCGAGCGATATCCTTAGGGTCGCGCATCACTAGGGACCTCCGTGGGTGCGGAACGCGTCGCTTCTGACGAGCTGGATGATGAGCTGCTTCTCCGAGTTCGTTCCGGACGTCATGCCGGCGGATGCCATGGCCGTCAGCAGTGGCATGTCGCTCGGGGTCACGTAGCGCTGCAGCCCGTGGGCGGCGAGCTTCTTCGCGAAGCAGGTGTGCGCCTGCGGCGTCGATGCGAGGACCTGCATCAACCCGGCTGCGTCGGTCCAGGTCCGCGTGACGCCGTCCGCGAACGTGTACGACCCACTCGAGTCGATCGTCAGGCCGCTGTTCTCGGTGTCGCGCCACTGGCCCATGCCGTCGAAGTGCTCGAACGCGAAGCCGAGCGGGTTGATCATGTTGTTGTGGCAGCTCTCGCCGCAGGTGCCGGTCAGCTTGTCGATGCGCTGACGGTTGGTCTGTCCCGGCTCGAGCGCCGGGATCGGCGGGATCACCGCCGCCGGTGGACCCAGCGTCGCGCACAGGACGTCGAGGTTCAGCGTCACCCCGCGCAAGATCGAGCTCGGCTCGGCGTTGTGCCCGTTGAGCGTCAGGTAGGCGAGCTGGGAGAAGAAGCCGACGCGCTTCGCTCCCAGATCACTCTGCGCGTAGCTGCCGCTCGCCGGCGCCGTCACGCCGTAGAGCGCCGCCATCCCGGGGCCGTAGAAGCCGGTCGTCGACAGCAGCATGTCCTTCACGCCCAGACCCTGCGTGAAGATGTTGTCGAAGAACCGGTACGACGACTCCTCATACTCGGCGTTCAGCGAGCTCTTGTAGGTCGCGACGTTGACCTTGGAGATCAGTGCGAAGTCGTCGAAGTGCAGCCATTCGCCGTGGAACTGGCGCATGACCGTCGTCGCCGACGCCTCGCCCAGCATCGTGGTGGCCAGCGCGGCGGCACCGTCCGCCGTGTCGAGCTTGCCGGGGCCCGCCGCCAGATCGAGCGTCTTGTCGTCCGGGCTCGTTCCCCGCATCCACAGCGACAGCTTCGCCGCCATCTCGTAGCCGTTGAGCGCCGCGCCCTTCGCCCCGAGCTCGGTCCGGAACAGGAAATACGGCGACTGCAACATCGCGCGGATGACCAACGACGCGCCCTTGGCGAACGTGCTGCGCGTTCCCATCAGCGACGAGCCTTTGTTGTAGAGGGCCAGGTACGTCGCCTGCTCGGCCGCCGTCAGCGGGCGGCGGTAGGCACGACGTCCGACCGTCGAGATGAACCCAGCCGGGTCCGTGCCGCTATACACCTTGGTGAGCGCGGCATCGGTCGCAGTCACCTGCGCGGCGAGCGTCTGGGACGCCGATTGGAAGTCCTGCCAGTTGCGCGCGGAGAACCCCAGAACCATCTCGCTGTTCGAAAAGTCCGTCAAACCGGTGGCGGGCGTTTCGAAAGCCGATTCCAGCCCGCCCGACGGAACGTTGAGCACCGTTTGTATCGCCTGGGCCCACTGCTGGTTCGAGAGCCGGATCGCGCGGTAGTACTTCGGCGTCCCGGTGAGGTCGAGGGTGCTGGATGACGGCGCGCCGGTTCCGGCCGTTCCGGTCGGGGACGTGTTGCCGGCGCCAGCGGTGCCCGGGTTGCTCGAGCCGCGCGCATTGCCGGTGCCCGCCGATCCGGTCGTATTGCCCGTCCCCGAACCGGCTCCAGAACCACCCGATCCTGACGGGAGATCACCGATCGAGCCATTGCATCCAGCAAGGGCCGCGATCGCGAAACTACCCGCACACGCCCAAACCGTTTGCAATCTCATGAGGCTCCCTGGTCGGTGGTTAACTTGCCCGCCCCGCGCCCGGTGAGGGATGAATCCAGATTAATGAGGGCTTCGCCGCGGATCCCGGATCACATGAATCGTAACAACGATCGCCGCGACCCATAGAAAATGCGAACTCGCTAAAAGCGATAACTAGCATTGTCGGCAGGAACCGAGAGTTGTTACGAAACGCGAGGTCTCTGTCGGTAAATGCGGGCGCGGGGGTCTGGCGGTGGTGGAACGTAGGACGACGGCACACCTCTCCCGACGGAGACCTACGCCCCCGTGGATCAGCGCGGGCTATCCGAACAACTGATCCGCCGGCGGATCGGTCTTAGGACGGCCTGCCTCCCCTGAGCCGGCACGCGGCGAAGGTATTGAGCCCGAGCTTGTGCGGGAAGCACGTGATCTCGCTGGGCTTGAACCCGGCCTGCACCAGCATGGGCCACAGGTCGGACACGCCGTAGTACATCTTGTGGTCGTCCATCTCGGTGGCCGGCGACAGCCCGAGTCTGAACGCCGACAGCTCGAGGAAGCGCTTGCCCCGCCACGACGGCACGTTGACCAGACACGTACCGTTCGGCCGCAGCACGCGGTGAATCTCCTGCAGCGCGCTCAGCGGATCCCACAGGTGCTCGAGCATCGAGATGGCCATCACCACGTCCATCGACGCGGTCGGAAGCGACACGAGCGACTCCGGCAGGCTACCCTCGACCGCATCGACCTTGGGGTGCGCCTTGAGATCATCGGCGAGCGATGCGTCGACCAGCACCGCTTGTTCGACCTGGTCCAGCACGGTGCGCGTGAACGACGCGTGAGGACCGCACCCGAGATCCGCGATTCGCCTGCCGGCAAATGAGGGCACCCAGCGCCGGATCTGGCGCGCGGTCAGCCAGCCACCGAGCCGATCCACCAGCGGCCGCGACAGACGCGGCGCCAACGACCTGATCCGCTGCGTGGCGGACTCCAGCGGAGCGCCGACATCGGGCTTCGTTTTTGGTTCCAGGTCCAAGGGCAACCGCCGGCCGCCAGTGTTGCAGAAGCCCCCCACCCTCGCAACGGGCGCCCCGGATCGGAATGTCGTGCTTTTCCACGTGCGCAAATGCGCACATCGCCGCAACACCGCGCCACGAGCGCGTCGTGCGCCGGCATGCAGCGTGCTTCTGTGTCATGGACGCGATGACCGCATCGAGCCCGCTTGCCTTGCTCGCAGTGGCTGCGGCGGTTTCGGTCGGGGCGGGGCTGACGGGAGGTTGCGGCGGCAAGAACGGAGCGATGCCCGCGACGCCTTCGGGCAGCGGCGGCGCGCCGAGCCTGAGTTGCGATGCCCAGATCATCCGCCCGGGTCCGTCGCCGATGCGGCGCCTAACCCGATTCGAGTACAACAACACCGTCCGCGACCTGCTCGGGGACATCGCGCGACCGGCGGACGCGTTCCCACCCGAGGAGATCGGCAACGGCTTCGGAAACGACGCTAGCGCTCTCAACGTCTCGCGCCTGCTCGCGGAGCAATACGTGTCGGCGGCCAAGGCGATCGCCGAGCGGCTGCTGGCCGACACTGCGCGCTTCACCGCCACGCTCGGATGTGACCCCGCCTCCGGGGAGGAGGCCTGCGCTCGCGCTTTCATCGACAGTTTCGGCGCCCGCGCGTACCGCCGGCCGCTCGCCCCCGCCGAGGGCGAGCGGCTCTGGACGCTGTATCAGGAGGTGCGCGGCTTGTCGCTCGACTTCAACGCCGGGGTTGGGGCCGTGGTGCAGGCGATGCTGCTCGCGCCCGCATTCCTCTATCGCGTCGAGTTCGGCGTGCCGATCGCCCAGACGACGGCCGCGGTCAGGATCGACCACTTCGAGATGGCTTCGCGCCTCTCGTACTTTCTGTGGGGCAGCATGCCCGACGCGGCGCTGTTCGCGGCGGCCGAGGCGCACCAGCTGGGCTCGGCCGCCGAGGTGCGTGCCCAGGCCCTCCGCATGCTGACCGACCCGCGCGCCCGGGAAAGCGTCCGCTACTTCACCAACATGCTGTTTGGGCTTTCGGGCGTCGATCGCATCGCCAAGAACCCGCAGCAGTTCCCCGAGCTCACGCGCGCGATCCCCTCGCTGCTCAAGCAAGAGTCCGAGCGATTCCTCGACCACGTCATCTGGGAGGGCGCCGGCGATCTCAGGACCATCTTCACCGCGAAGTTCTCGTTCATGAACGCGGAGCTCGCCCGCTACTACGGCGTCGATGGCCGGCCCGGCGCGCCCACGGGCACGACGTTCCAGCGGATCGACCTGGATCCCGCCCGGGCGGCGGGGCTCCTCACCCACGCGGGGCTGATGGCCACGCTCACGCCGGGCACACAGACCAACCCCGTGTTGCGGGGGCTGTTCGTGCGCAAGAACCTGCTCTGCGCGCCACCTTCCCCGCCTCCGCCCAACCTCATGGTGAAGGAGCCCGACCCCGATCCTTCGCTCAC
>WNGB01012321.1_pt1 | contig 12454 bp, 11 predicted proteins | sample 5400681 | NCBI WGS metagenome assembly WNGB01 (sample SAMN13153367, study PRJNA577476) | soil metagenome | isolation source: 115 cm soil or saprolite under grassland replicate 2 | place: USA:California | collected 2016-06-15 | reverse complement strand
CGCTCGCTGGCTGGCTCAGCAACAGCGGTGGCTCGCCGCCGAGCAGGTTTTTGGCATGACCGCGCGGAACGAAGAGCGCTGCGACACCACCCGTCCCGCCCACGACGAAGTCGAGCCCGAGAGCCCAGAACCGACCTCCGCCACGTGCCCCGAAGGTAGCGCCCGCCGCGTAAAGCGCCGCGTAGGCCGCTGCGGTCAGCGCGCCGATCCAAGCGCACGTGAAAACGTCGAGTGCGGCAGAAGGCGCCGTCGGATCGTGCGCGAGAAGGGCCGTGCTCGCTGCGGCGATCGCCGCGAAAGCGGCACCGATAGCGACCGATGCCGCGATGAGCCCGAGCGCTACGAGACGCCGCGAGGGCCCGAACCGCGCGAGCGACATCGCGGCGGTGTCGAGACGGGTGGGCTCGAGCACACGCCTCGAGGCCCAGAGCAGCGCAAGCGGCAGGATCAGGCCGAAAACCTCTCCCTCGAGCGCGCGGTTGGCGGCTCCGTAAAGCCCTCCTCTCTTTTCCGCGATGGAGACGATAGCGACGAGTCCCAAGGTAGCGAGGGCCACTCCGAGCGAGCGGATCGCGAAGGCGCGATCCACACCCGCTCGCCAGCCAGCGATGAAGCCTGCGGTGTTCATGACATTCCCTGCACGTCAGGCGAAAAAGGTGCCACCTGCGTGCTCGTGGCTTGCGCTACATAGGATTGGTACGCGGCGTGGTAGGCGGCGAGCGCGAGTCCCGAAGCGGCTGCTCGCACCTCGTCGAGCCCCGGCGCCACCGGAGCGATCGACCGCACGGTCGCGCCGCCGGCGATCGCGGCTCGCGCGATCGCGATGCCGATCACGTTGGGATCATCGGCCAGTGCCGCCACCAGCACGCGCGGCAGATCGACCTCGACGCGCAGCTCGAGGCCGCGCCCGGGTACGAGCGCACCGGCATCATCGACCGGCACCCATCGGGTGATGCGCCCGCGCTCGAAGATGTGAATCGTGCTCCCCAGCTCGATCGCATCGCTCATCGATGCCGTGATCACGATCACGCAGGCGCCCGCGCTCGCCGCCGCCCCCAGAGCCGCTCGCAGCGTCTGCCTGTCGAAGGGCACGATGTCGGCTCCGGGTTCGGTCAGAACGAGAGCGACGGGCCGAGGGGTGCAGAGGGCGACGACAAGCTCGAGGGTCCGTGTTTCGCGTCGCGACAGCGTCGCGAGCTTGCGTTCCGGCCAGTGCGACAACCCGAACTGCTCGAGCGTGGCGCCCGTTGCCGGCACTCCGCGCAATGAATCGACCGCTGCCACGAGGTCCCGCACGCGCGCTGCCGGTGGAAGGCAAGGTGTCTCCAACGTTACACCGATACGCGAGCGCAAGAACGGATCGCGCGCAGGATTGCGTCCGGCGACGGTGACCTGTCCGGACGCTCGTGGTTCGAATCCTCCGACGAGCCTCGCGATCGCGAGAGTTCCGTCGGCCGGCGTGCCGACCACGGCGTGCAGCCCCGCTCCGAGCGACAAATCGATCGGCACCAGATTCGATGTCCGTGCGCGGCGCGGCAAAGCGCGCCGGAGAACGACAATGGGCGCTTCTTCGGCGTTCACGTGGTGACTCCTGTGAGCGCTTCCCAGGCACGCCCGAGAAGACCGGGAATCGAAACGTAGGCCGCCGTCCGCGCCGATAACAGCTGCTCGGCCAGAACCCAGGGCAAAACGACGATGACGATGAGCCAGGTCCTTCCTTGTGGGCCGCCCCAATGCCGGCATCCCCACGCGACCACCCCGAGCACGATCGAAGCGACGAGGCCGAAAATGATCGAGCCGGCGATCGGCCAAGCCGCACCCTCGATCCTGCCTCCGGCAATGACGAGGAAAAGGAAAAGACCCACGAGCACGATCGGAACCACGATCACTTCGGCCAAGATCCGCACGGTCGCGACGAGATCAGCGCGAGCGAAAGTTTCATCGCTGTGACCACGCGCCGACGCGAGAGCGGCGATCCCTTGCGTGAGCGCAGCATCTTTGGGCGGTGCGGCCAACGCGAGCGCGCTCATGCCTCCGGCGATCCACGCGACGAGCGCTGCCGCCCGGCCGACGAGAGACACGGCGGTGTCGTCCGGGCCGTAACGGTACGCCACGATCCACATGGTGGCCGTGATGCCGATCGCCACGAGCGCCGCGTAGATGCGCGCCGCGCGAACTCCCCAGCTTCGCGCGAGCGTTCGCCGCTGCAAGGTTACGAGCGATCTCGGCGCGAGCTCCGCCGGCGAACGGGTCAGCATTCGTTTCTCGGGTCCTCCGTTTCGGGTCGCTTCATAGCACTCCTGCTGCAGATTTCCGCTATCAGATCGATCGTCGGAGCGGCCATAAGTCCACGTGACCGCAGGCGGGGCCGAAGGCCCGCGCCGAGTAACACAAACTGCTGACCGAACGGGCGGATTTCTCGGTGTTGCGGAGCGAGGCTAGCGAGCCGTCGCGGCGCGCTATCAGCCGACTGAAATTCGGGCGCGTCAACCTTTCGGGGCCCAGCTTTCCGCCCGGCCGAGATTGCAGCAGGGCGATCGGGTCACCGCGAGAGTGTCGACGTTATTTTTCAACACGACCGTTTGAAAAATTTCAGCCTTGCGCGCCAACCCCGTAGAGCGGCCCTCGCGGCGCGGCTCCCACCTAGGCGCACCTGCAGGTAAATCCAAGGAGAACGCGGGGCTGCGGGTCGAAATATGGTCCTCGATGGGGCGGCCGCGAGACTTGTCTCTAGAAGCGTGGACGGTCACGTCGACGGCCATTCCCACGCAGGAGACGACGCATGCAGCCAGCGCGTGCCCACGATTCTTTCGCTCGATTGAAGCCATGGCTGGTGTGCTTCGCCTTGGGGTCGTTCGTCGCCTGTACCGACGGATTGATTGGCAAGGCGGAGGGGCCGAAGGCGCCGGGTACTTCGGGAGGATCGGGAACCGGTGGAGGCAGCTCGCAGATCTGCAACCCCGACGCGCCCGTGCTGACCGGAACGCGCGTTTGGCGGCTGACGCAGACGCAGCTCAAGAACACGCTCAATGAAACTTTCGGATTTTCCGGCAAGGTCGTCACGACGTTGCCGGAGGACTCGCGGCTCAACGGATACGCGAACCAACCCGATGGCCTCGGAATCTCCTCCCTGCTCGCCGACTACTATTTCCGCGCGGCCGATGAGATCGGGATCCAGGTCTTGGCTGGGAGCTCCAACTTCCTCAAATGCGCGATCACCTCTCTCGACGCGACTTGCCTCGGAGACTTTCTGAACACGTACGGCGCCAAAGCATGGCGCCGGCCTCTTTCGGTCGCCGAGCGAACGAAACTCACGCAGCTGTACGCGACGGTCAGCCAAGCGAACGGTCCCGAGCTCGGACTTCGCATGGTCGTCCAGGCCATCGTCTTGTCGCCGAATTTCTTGTATCGCACCGAGCTTGGCGACACGCAGGTGCCGGGGACCGCGACCAAGCTCACCGCCTACGAGCTCGCGTCGGCGCTCTCGTACACGATCTGGGATGGGCCTCCCGACGCCGAACTTCTCGCGCAGGCGGCATCCGGAAAGCTTCGCGAGTCGGTCACGCTCGTCGCGCAAGCGCGACGTCTCTTGTCGACGACCGCGAAGGTGGCGCCGGCGCTGCATTCGTTCATTCAGCAGTGGTTGGAGACCGATAGCCTCGACCGCTCGCAAAAAGATCCAACGCTCTATCCCAACTACACTGCGCAAGTCGCCCAAGCCCTGAGCGACGAGACGGATCGGTTCTTCGACAGCGTTGTCTTCGATGCGGGAGGCGACAAGTCGCTCCGAACGCTGCTCAGTGCTCCGTATGGATTCGTGAACGGGCTGACGGCACCGCTCTACGGAGCTCAGGCGAGTGGGACCGAGCTCGTCAAAGTGAATTTCAATCCCGCGCAACGGCATGGCCTGTTGACGCAAGGTGCGTTTTTGGCGCGACACTCCAATTCGGCCAGCACCGGGCTCGTGGGTCGCGGCAGGTTCGTGCGCGAAACCATCATGTGCGCGGAAGTGCCGCCGCCTCCGCAAATGTTCGTCTTCGATCCGACGGTGATCACCCCCGACATGACCGAGCGGGAAAAGTTCGAAGCCCACCGCAAGAATCCGGCTTGCGCGACTTGTCATGCGCTGTTCGATCCCATCGGGATTGCGCTCGAGAACTACGACCCGACCGGGCAGTTCCGAACGACCGATCGAGGAAAGGCCATCGATCCTTCGGGCACGATTCCCCTCTGGCGCGAAGGCGACACGCTGACCTTTTCGAACTACGTCGACATGCTCACTCACCTCTCGGCGACCCCCGAGGTGTACGACTGCTTCTCTTCGCAGTTTTTTCAATACGCGACTGGCCGCAAACTCGCGCAAATCGATCCCTGCGACATGCAAACGGTGGCGAAGAGCTTCGCCGCATCGAGTTACAAGCTCGACGAGCTGGTGTTGGCGGTCATCTCCTCACCGGGGTTCGCGGCACGAAGGAACTGAACGAGGGCGATGATGAATTCTTCCAAAGGCGTTGTCCTCTCCCGAAGAAAGCTGCTCGCAGGAGTGGGTGTGGGCACCGTATTTCTGTCGGGAATAGCTCGTAGCGTGCGAGCCGATGTCGCGCCGAACCTTCGGGCGGGCTTCCTGTTCCACGCCAATGGCTCGCATCCTGCGTGGACTCCCACCGGCAGCGACGCGAATTTCACGCTGACGCCGCATCTGGCTCCGCTCGAGCCGAACCGCAGCGAGCTGCTCATTTTCCGCAACATGATCCTGGCGCGGGGCAGCGGCAATCCTCACAAGGCGGCCACGTTCTCGGCCCTCGGGGCCGGCGCGACGACGAGCTTCGATCAGACCTTGGCCGACGCGGTGAAGGGCACGACCGCGCTGCCTTCGCTCGAGCTCGCGATCGGTTTCACGAGCGGTGGCGGCGGCGTCGCACCTTCGCTGTCGCAGGTGAACGGCACTTTTCTTCCCGGCGAGCGCAACCCTGTCGCCGCGTACGCGCGAATCGCCACCAGCATCAGCGGTGGAAACATCACCGGTGGGGCGGACGCGACGAAGCTCTTGTCGGCGCGCAGGAGCCTGCTCGATTTCATGAAGGACGACCTGTCCACCTTCCGCACTCGTCTGGGCAGCACCGAGCGACCCAAGATGGATCAGTACCTGCAATCGCTGCGCGATCTGGAGACCTCGCTCCTCGACCCGAGCCGTAGTCCCGCCGGCGTTGCCGTCTGCAAGAGCCCCACGGCTCCTCCCACGTCGGCCGATTTCGTCGCCCGGGTGAACGACATGCCGGTAGTCAACCCGCTGTTCATGGACATCATGGCGTTGTCTTTGGCCTGCGGCGTCACCCGCGTGACCTCGATGATGTGGGGAGGTGGAGAATCGGACGAACCTGCCATGTTCATGCAGATGGGTGACTGGCACGGCACTTCGCACGGCGATCCCAACGGCACGCCCGGGCAGAAGATGATCAAGTTTCAAGCCTATTTGGCGGAGGAGTTCAACTACCTGATCACCAAATTGAAATCCTTCACCGATGCCGACGGCAAGACCGTTCTCGACAATACCATCCTCGTTTGGGGCACGCAGAATGGTACCAGCACGCAGGTAGCCTTTGCCAAAGAAGATCACGACCGTCACAACACGCCGCTCATTCTCGCGGGGAGCTGCGGAGGAAAATTCAGGACCGGACGGGTGATCGACTGCAACAACGGCAATCACAACGACGTCTATCTCTCCATAGCGAAGGCGTTTGGTCTCAACGTGACTACGATTGGCGATCCGAAGTGGAATACGGGGTTAGTTCCCAGTCTCAGCTGAGCGATCGCGACGGAGCCGTCCAGCGCCTGCTCGAGCTCAACGGGCTTTACGAGCTCCATCTCGCCAACAACCGCACGACTGCGGGGAGTTGGCGTCGATTTGCGAATCATCGTCGTCATGTGATGGCGCTGGCGCTCGCATGTGGGGGCGCCTCCATCGCTCTTTTGGGCGCTGGGAACTGCAACGACGTGGATCTGCGCGCGCTCGAGCAGCAGTTTCGGGATATCCACCTGGTGGATATCGATCGGGCAGCGGTCGAACACGCGCGCGCGCATCAGCCGTTGCACGTGGGCAGCGCCATTCGCCTCGACGCTCCCGTCGACCTCAGCGGAAGTCTCGACTGGCTGCCCATCCACCGCCATCGAGCGCCCACGGCCGTGGAGCTCGGCGGGTGGGCGAAAAATGCGGCCGCCCGCGTGCTCAGCGCGGTCCCGGCGACCTTCGATACGGTGATCTCGACATGTCTCCTCAGCCAACTGATGCACGCCTGCTCGGTTGGGCTCGGCGAGTCGAACCCCTTCCTGCACGTGATCGCCTGCGCCACCGCGGTCGCACACTTGCGTTCTCTTTTGGCGTTGGTCCGGCCCGGCGGAACCGCGGTCATCGTCACCGACATCGTTTCCTCTGCCGCTTATCCGCTCGAGAGCGTATGGGGTCAGATCGAGCCGCTCGAGATTTTGGCGCGCGTCGACCGAGAGGACAGCGCCCAATCCGGCACCGCACCGTCGTTTCTTCTCGAGGTCTTGGCGGGCGACGCCGAGATCGCTCCTTCGATCGAACCGGCTCGATTGGTCAGCCCCTGGCTGTGGCAGTTCACCGACGAGCTCACCTACCTCGTGTGCGCGATCGTCGTGAAAAAAAAGCCTGACCAGGAATGCTCTGTTTCTGGTTCCTGAGCCGATCGGCGTTTCGCCATAGGTTATCGCGCGTTCACCTCCGCTTGGGCTTTTGCGAGCTCTTCTCTGACAATCGCGTTGTGGGGCACGAGCAGGTGGGCACGCTCGAGCCACGAGAGGGCGCGCCGGTCTTTCATGGCTCGAAGCGCCATCGCCACGACGTACGTCGCTACCGGGTCGTTACGATCGAGGGCAAAGGCCTTCTCGGCGGCGCGGATCGCGCCGCTGAAGTCGGCGCCTGCCAACCGGGCTGCTGCAATCCACGACCAAGCGGCCCTCGCGTTGTCGTCCTTCGCCGAGGTGAGCGGGAGCAGCATCGTTTCGGCTGACGCGAGCGCTGCTCGACGGATGCTGCGCCGGGCAACGAGCAGCGTGAGCTCGGGCGCGTCGCCGAAGTCCTCGAGCGCCTTGTCGAGAATCGCATCGCTCTCGTCGACGCGGCCGAGCTGCAGCAGTGTTTCGACCAGGCCCGTGCGGCCGCCGAGCTGGCCAGGGTCGACCTCGACGAGCCGCAAAAACTGCTCGCGCGCTTCGTGGTAGCGTCCGGCGGCAAAAAGGACGCGCGCGAGATTGGCGCGAGATGGACCGAAGCCGGGGTTGACCTTGAGTGCGTCGCGATAGTGCTCGGCGGCGACGTCGGGGCGGCGTTCGCGCTCGGCGAGAACGCCGAGTGCATGGTGCGGCTGTGCGAGGTCGGCATTGATGCGACGCGCTCGCTCGAATTGCAGCCTCGCATGCGCGAGATTGCCGCGTTGCATTTCGACCAGACCGAGGTTGGTGAGAGCCTCGACGAAGCGCGGATGATACTCGAGTGCCAGCGCGAACCGGGCTTCGGCCATTTCGAGGTTACCGGCAGCCAGTGCCTCGGTCCCCGCGCGATTGAGCTCGACGGCCTTGGGAGCCAGCGGCGCGCTGCTCGCGCAAGCGAGCGAAACTGCGGCAAACGCCAGCAGAAGTGGTAGCCAGGCGCGATGCATGACCCCCTATCGGTCGCTCCATGCGCGAGTTGCCAAAAATCATTTCGCGACCGCCGTCGTTGCGCTGGGCGGACTTGCCGACTATTTTCGAGTGCTCGTCGGGCGCCCGTAGCTCAGTTGGATAGAGCAGCGGCCTTCTAAGCCGCCGGTCGCAGGTTCGAGTCCTGCCGGGCGTGCCAGCCCTCTGGGCTGGCACGGCCCGCCAGGCTCTAGCGGCCTCACTCGCCTCTTCGAGGCTCGCTCGGGCGACGAGTCCTGCCGGGCGCGCCAGGCTCTAGCGGCCTCACTCGCGTCTTCGAGGCTCGCTCGGGCGACGAGTCCTGCCGGGCGCGCCGCTGAGATCCTTCGGGATTTCTCCGAAGCGTTCGGCGGGAGTGACAACGCGCGTGACAACCGGCGGACTGTGCTTGAGCTGCTTGTCGAGGCCAACGATCGCGGCGCGGTCGATCGCGAGCGCGCGGAGGCATTTGCGAAGCAGTGGCTCGCGATTTCGGGTGGCGAGCTGGCTTGTTCAGTGCTCGAAGGGGGACCTTTCGGAGCCGCGCGGCTCGACGAGCTGTGCGAGCTCGTGCTTCGCTTGACGAGCGACAGCGGCGTCACGTTCGCCCCGGGAAAGACTTGATGGCTGCTCGGTGCCCAGCGCTGCGGAAGATCGATGCAAGGAAGCCGGTCTGCCCGGTGGAAGGCGGCGGTGTAGTGTCAGACGGCGGCGCGCAGAACGAATCAGGTGTGCATGAGTCTGACCGGGGACTGGCCCGCTTGCACGAATCACCCCCTTGGTCGCGCATCACCATGGAACGTCGGCTAAGTGCGCGAACGATTCTTTCGGGGCCCGGCTCGCCGGGCACACCTGCCTGCGAGCCGTGGCCGCGCGTCCATCGCGCACAGTCCTCCCGTCTACGAGAGAAGATCGTCGAAGGCGCGTTCGGGGGAAGGGAGTGATCTAGCGCGTCCCCTCTCGAAGCCCGAGCTCGTTCCAGAGCGCCGAAACGTCGATCCGCTGGTCAGGAGGAACGCGGCTCTCGATGTTTTCGAGCTCTTTGAGCATCAGCGCGACGTCGCTTCGCTTTCGCGGCTTGGCGGCGGCCTCGCGAGGCGTCATGCCGGCAAGCGCCGGAAGCGGTGTGTCGAGCCAGTCCTCGTAGTGACGCTCTTTGAATTGGCGCAGCATTTCGAGCGCCTCCGGCGCGGGCGCCTCGCTCCTTTCTTTTTTCGGCGGACGGCCCCGAGCTGCGTCGCTTCGCGCGCGTTCGAGCATCGCTTCCGGATCTTGATGCTCTCGGACTCGATGTCGCACGAGTCCGTCGAGGGCCCGTTCGATATTTGCTCGGAGATCGTCCGCGCGACGGGTCGAATTGGTTTCCACGACTAGCGTGGCGTCGTGCACCACGGCGCGCCCGACGATGGTATTGTCCCAGCTCTTGTGCATGGCGTTGCCGGGTCGGTGGAAAACGAACACCCGCTCGCCGGAGGTCCCGCCTTCGTCGCCGTCCACGTCGGTCAGTTTGGCGAGGGCAGTCTCGACGGCGGCGCGCTCGCTCGGGGGGAAATCGAAGCGATCAGAGGTCAAGAGAAGCGGGTCGCCGTCCGTGTTGCGGAGCTGCGGTATCCTCATTCTCGATCGGTCCTCGTGCTCGACCATGTCCCGCCAGGCGCCGGCCCATCCATCGAGCGGCACTTTCGAAAGAATCTTCGCGGGGGGGACGTTTTTCGATCCGAGCCGAGCAGCTTTGCGGACCGCGTCGACCAGAGCCGCCGCGGGCCTCGGCGGGAGGATGCGGCTGTGCATCCCGCAGAAAACCGACACTCCTTCGAAGTCGACGACCCGCCCGAGAACGCAGTCGCGAGGCGAAAGGACCTGCGAGCCTCCGCGCTCGAACACGTAACGCTCTTCACCGGTGAAAAGATCGCGAACCGAGATCGCGAGTCCCGGCGTGACGCTCTTTACCTCCCAGACCGAAAGCCAGGCGCGTCGTTGCGCATCGAGCCAAGCACGCTCACGTTCCGTGAGGCCGGCCGGTGATTCCTGGAGGAAGATCTCCAAGAGGGTTCCACTTTCGGATCTCCACTCGTAGACGCCGCACGGAATCGCGAACTGCTCGTCGAGCTCGACGTCGAGATATTCAACGAGCATGTCGAGCCATACGGTTCCGTACTCCTTCACCGCGAATTCGAGCAGGCGCCCGACAAGCCGGCGATCGAGATCGTGCATTCGCATCGCGCGGTCCGAATCGGAAACGGCGCCGTCGCTCGTCTCCCAGTGGCAGTGCTTGTACTTTTTCCCGCTGCCGCATGGGCAGGGCTCGTTACGCGCGTGCTTGGACATGCGTTACGCGTTTCGTGCGGTCGCCCTGCGGCGTCAAGGGGCAAGGGCGTGTCATGAGCGGGGACAAGGTGTGGGAAAATCGGCGAAACCGGCTCTCTCGCTGGCCCTTGCGGGCGCCAAGGAAGATCGAAGGGGGAAAAGAGCCTTGCCCGGTGGAAGGAAGACGGCGGGGATTTCGCCAAAGTGATCGAAGCGCGCGCGGCAGCCACCTGGGAGCTCTGAACGAAAAGGTCGGATGACGGCCGTCGACCGTCAATAGCGCGTTAGCCGAAACTTGAGCGCGCTGTCTCCGAGGTCCACGCCGGCCGAATCGTCGATCGTACCCGAGACGGCGATGCTTCCCATGAAGTCATCGCCGTCCGTGTCACGTGTCGCAGATGTCGTTGCGCCGGTACCAGAAACCCTGGTTGCCGTCGAGCGAGCCGTCTGCGTCCATGGCGATGAGCTGGTACGGATACGCGCTCGTCCAGTTGCCCGCGCCAGAGCTGGGCGAGCCGACGGAGCCACCCTCGGAATAGACGATGCCGTCGCCGCCCGGTGCCGAGGTGCAGCGGGAATCGCAATTGAAAATGCCGTGTCCCTTGGCCTCGATGAAGATGCGTGGGTGGCTTCCGAACAGCGTGGCCGTGCCGTCGACGGTGTCCGAACCGTTGGTGATGCCTCCCGCGTACGCGTATTGGTAGAACTGGTCGTGCGCGAGCGTTTCGAGCGCGACGAGCGAGCCGCACGTTCCCCCTTTTTGGACGACGAGGCTGAGCCCCTCGAAATCGTTCTCGTGCTGGGTACCGGGCAACCCGCTGTCGTCCCAGTCGCGCGGATGAAAAACGCCGTAGTGGAGGAAGTAGTGCGTGTCGGTCTCGCTGACCGCGTAATAGACGTACGCGGAGACGGTGCTGTATGCGGCGAGGTTGTTCCAGTTGTTCTTGCCGACGTAGTCGCCGTCGTAATTGAAACGCGTGAGGTAGTCCCCCTTGTAGAAGGTGTTGTCGGTGTCTTGATAGAAGCGCGGCGTCCAGTATTGCGCGAGCGCGCGGTAGTCCTCTTGGGTGAGGGCCTCGGCCGCGGTGCCGAGCGGTGGGCGTCGGTGGTGGGGAGCGTGCATCCGCTGGTGAATACGAGCGTCGTGACAGCGAGGGCGCGCTTGTTCATCGACCTCGAGCGGTATCATCGCCTGATGAACGCTCGGATAAGACTCGACGACGTGGTGATGAAGCTCGTCACAGACGCGCCCCTGACGGTGGGCGGTTCGCAAAGCCTTTTACCCAACCGGTGCGCGCTGGCTATCGATCGCGCTTGGGCGAGCAGTTCCAATAAGCGAAGTCCATCACCACGCACGTGCAGACGACGTCGGCGTATTCGCAGGGCGGCTGGCCGCCACAGGGTTCGAACGATTTCGGCGCCATCTCGGGGCATTTGGGCGGAGTTGGAGGGGGGCCCGCGTCCTGTCCTGGCGACGAACAGCGCCAGGTCGGCGTGGGGGTGAACGCGTCGAGCCAGCACAAACACGAGAGATCTCCATAACGGCACATCGTCCCCGGAGAGCATGAGCCCTGCCCAGCGGTCGCGGGACAACCCGGAGGGTTGGTCGGGACGTCCGCGTTCGTGTCCCGCCGATTGGCGGCGTCCGAAGGGACGCTCGGATCTCGCTCGGCCATCGCGTCCCGATGGTTCGCGCCGCCTGCGCCGGGACTCGCGCCCCCGCCGCCGCCACCGATGTCACCGCCCTGGCCGAGTCCCGAGTCTCGCCCTCCTCCGATCCCGCCGCCGCCGCTCGGTGGCGATTCGCCCGCCGTCGCTCCGCCACAACCCAGTGCGGCGATCCAAGTCAAACCAGCCATCGCCCGAACAACGAGACGCTGTCGCATGGCGGCAGCCCCTGGCAAGTGGCGTGCCCGCGCGGATTTCCCGACACTTGCCGGCTTTCGTGCCATCCGCCCCGCGACAATGGCACATTCTGTGGCGAAAGGCGCTGGCACAGTCGAGAGCTCAAGGTCCGTCGCACTTGACGAGGACGCGTCCCCGCGCCGTCGTCCACGCAGCCGGCGAATGCGTAGTCCGGTGAGACCTGATCGGTGCAAATGTTGTTCGTCCTGGAGACCGACCCGGCATCGTCGCCGTAGGGAACGATGCACGAGCAGGTGCTCGGCGAGCCGCAGCGCGCGGGGCGCAGCTGGCAGGCGTATTGGTACGGATCGGCACCGGGAAGCGGCGGCGGCCCGGAGGTGCCCAAGCAGTATTCGTCGAGGGCGCAGGTTCGATCCCCGCAGCTGACGCCCGCGGCATCACTCACCTCGCCGCACGGCCCGGCTTCGAGCTGGACCCATCCTTTGCAGCCCAGAGCGTTCTCGAGGCAGATCAAAATGTGACGACAGCAGGGAGTATTCGCCCGCGCACACGCCGCAGCTATCTCCCGCCGTCATGCAGGGCGCTCCCTCCACGGCGCTCGGAT
>WNGB01015846.1_pt1 | contig 12456 bp, 10 predicted proteins | sample 5400681 | NCBI WGS metagenome assembly WNGB01 (sample SAMN13153367, study PRJNA577476) | soil metagenome | isolation source: 115 cm soil or saprolite under grassland replicate 2 | place: USA:California | collected 2016-06-15 | reverse complement strand
CCATTCGTGCCGCCGGTCTCCGATGGTTCCGGACAGGACCGCGCACTCTTGCGCAAGGCGATGACGATCATGCAGCAGGCCGGCTACGGGCTGCGCGACGGCAAGCGCGTGACGCCCATGGGCGAACGGATCACCATCGAGTTCCTGATTGACAGTCCGTCGTTCCAACCCCATCACATGGCGTTGATCAAGAATCTGGCGACGCTCGGCATCGAGGCATCGGTGCGCGTCATCGACCATGCGCAATACAAGCTGCGCAACGATACGCGTGAATTCGACGTTGCGATCCAACGCTTCAACTTTTCGAGCATTCCGGGCGATTCGCTGCGCACCTATTTCACCTCGCAGGCCGCCGCCATCAATGGCTCCCAGAACCTCGCCGGCATCGCCGATCCGGTGATTGATGCGCTGGTCGACAAGATCATCGCGACCGAGACGCGGCCGGCCCTCATCGCCGCCTGCAAGGCACTCGACCGCGTGTTCCGCGCGGGCCACTATTGGATTCCGCATTGGAACAAGGCCTCGCATTGGATCGCCTACTGGGACACTTTTGGGCGACCGCCCGAAAAGCCGCGCTACGCCCGCGGCATCCCTGAGACCTGGTGGTATGATTCCGCCAAGGCGGCCAAGGTGCAACGTGACCTCTGATCTGTCGTGTAATATAGGGTGGGTGACGAGAAACCGATGAACAAATGACTGCCTATATCATCCGGCGCCTCCTTCTGATGATCCCGACCCTGATTGGGATCATGTTCGTGTCCTTCGTGATCGTGCAGTTCGCGCCCGGCGGCCCGATCGAGCGGGTGATCGCGGTGCTTTCCGGTGCGGACACGGGCGCGGGCGCCCGCACCGGGGGTTCGGGCAGCGACTTCGGAAGTCGCGGCCAGCCTGGCGCCGGCTTCAACGACACCTCATCGAAATATCGGGGCGCCCAAGGCCTCGATCCGGAGTTCATCAAGCGGCTGGAGGTGCAATTCGGCTTCGACAAGCCAGCCTATCAGCGCTTCTTCATGATGCTCTGGGACTACACCCGTTTTGACTTTGGCAAGAGCTACTTCCGGGATGTGAGCGTGCTGCAGCTGGTTGGCGAGAAGCTGCCGGTGTCGATCTCGCTCGGCGTGTGGCTCACGCTGATGACCTACCTGATCTCGATCCCGCTCGGAATCCGCAAGGCGGTCCGCGACGGCTCGCGCTTCGACGTGGCGACCTCCGGCGTCATCATCATCGGCTACGCGATCCCGGGCTTTCTGTTTGCGATCCTGTTGATCGTGCTATTTGCCGGCGGCAACAGCTTCCCGATTGGGCTCACGATTGGCGGCGAATTCTACGGATTCCATCTCGGCTGCAGCTGCTTTCCGCTGCGCGGACTTCACTCGGACGGCGCTGCGAGCATGTCCTGGGGGGCGTGGATCCTCGATTATTTCTGGCATCTCGTCCTGCCAATCCTATCGATGGGTCTTGCCGCCTTTGCCACGATGACGTTGCTCACCAAGAACTCGTTTCTCGACGAGATCCGCAAGCAATATGTGCTGACCGCGCGCGCCAAGGGCAACAGCGAGCGGCAGGTGCTTTACGGACACGTGTTCCGCAACGCAATGCTCATCGTGATTGCGGGTTTCCCGAGCGCCTTCGTGCACTCGTTCTTCACCGGCTCGTTGTTGATCGAGACCATCTTCTCGCTCGATGGTCTCGGTCTTCTCAGCTTTGAAAGCGTGCTCAATCGCGATTATCCGGTGGTGTTCGCGACACTCTATATCTTCGCTCTGGTCGGGCTGGTGGTGAACCTGGTCGCCGACCTGACCTACACCCTGGTCGATCCGCGCATCGACTTTGAGACCCGGGAGGTGTGAGCGTGGACGACCGCACCAGCGTTCGCGTCGCGCCCAAGCCGGCGGTTCCGGAGGCAGGCCCTGCCGCGTCCCGGCGGTGGCGCATCACTCTGTCGCCGATCAACCAGCGGCGCTGGCAGAACTTCAAAGCGAACCGGCGCGGCTATGTCTCGCTCTGGGTCTTCCTCGTGCTGTTTGCGATTTCGCTTTGCGCCGAGTTCATCGCCAACGACAAGCCGTTCGTCGTGAAATACGACGGCAGCTATTTTTTCCCGGTGGTCCGCACCTATTCCGAGACCACGTTCGGCGGCGAGTTCGAGACCGCGGCTGACTACCGCGATCCCTATCTGCAGAAGCTTGTCGCCGACTCAGGCGGCTTCATGGTGTGGCCGCTGATCCGCTATTCCTACAACACCCACAATCTCGACCTGCCGACGCCGGCGCCGTCGAAGCCTACGTGGCTCCTGACCGAGGAAGAATGTGCGGCGGTGGTCCAGAAGAAGGGCCTCTCGGGCTGTAGCGACCTTGAATACAACTGGCTCGGCACCGACGATCAGGGCTTCGACGTGGTGGCGCGGCTGATCTATGGCTTCCGGATATCTGTCTTGTTCGGGCTCATTCTCACCAGCATCTCATCGGTTATCGGCGTCGCGGCCGGTGCCGTGCAGGGCTATTTCGGCGGCTGGGTCGATCTCAGTCGGTGCTGGTGCCGAGCTTCTTTGTCCTGCTCGGGATCCTGCTGTTGTTCTCCTGGGTGGCGCTGGTCGGCCTAGTGCGTGCCGAGTTCCTGCGCGGACGCAATTTCGAGTACATCCAGGCTGCGCGCGCGCTCGGCGTGTCGAATGCGGTAATCATGTTCCGGCATCTCTTGCCCAACGCCATGGTGGCGACCATGACGTTCCTGCCGTTCATCCTGTCGGGCTCGGTGATGACGCTCACTTCACTCGACTTCCTCGGCTTTGGCCTGCCGCCAGGCTCGGCATCGCTCGGCGAGTTGCTCAAGCAAGGCAAGGCCAACATCCAGGCGCCCTGGCTTGGCATGTCGGGCTTCTTCACCCTGGCCATCATGCTGTCGCTGCTGATCTTCATCGGCGAGGCGGTGCGCGACGCCTTCGATCCGCGCAAGACCTTCCGGTGACGGGCAACCCGATGGCCGCCAAGCTGCTCGAAGTCAAAGACCTGTCGATCGCCTTTCGCCAAGGCGAGCGCGAAACGCTCGCGGTCGACCGAATTTCCTTCGACCTTGCCGAAGGCGAGACGGTCGCGCTTGTGGGTGAGTCTGGCTCCGGCAAGTCGGCGACTGCGTTGTCGGTGATGAAGCTCCTGCCGCCGTCTGCGCATCACCCGTCGGGCGCGATCCGCTTCAAGGGTCAGGACCTGCTCCCCATGAGCGAGCGGCAGATCAGGGACGTGCGCGGCAACGACATCAGCATCATTTTCCAGGAGCCGATGACGTCGCTCAATCCGCTGCACACGATCGAGAAGCAGATCGGCGAGATCCTGCTCCTGCATCAGGGGCTGGCCGGGACGGCCGCGCGCGACCGCAGCGTGGACCTGTTGAAGCAGGTCGGCATTCCCGATCCGGCCGGCCGGCTGCAGAGCTATCCGCATCAGCTTTCGGGCGGGCAGCGCCAGCGCGTGATGATCGCGATGGCGCTCGCCAACGAGCCCGACCTGCTGATCGCGGACGAGCCCACGACCGCGCTCGATGTCACGGTGCAGGCGCAGATCCTCACCCTCCTTAAGGATGTGCAGAAGCGGCTTGGCATGGCCATGCTGTTCATTACCCATGACCTCGGTATCGTGCGCAGGCTCGCGGACAGGGTTTGTGTGATGAAGGAGGGCAAGATCGTCGAGCAGGGACCGGTCGAGCGCGTCTTCACCGCTCACGAACATCCCTATACCCGCGCATTGCTCGCGGCCGAGCCGAAGCCCGATCCTGCGCCGCTCATGCCTCACGCGCCGATCGTGGTCGCCGCCAACGACCTGAAAGTCTGGTTCCCGATCAAGCGCGGCGTGCTGCGGCATACTGTCGGTCACATCAAGGCCGTCGACGGCATCAGCATCGAGGTGCGGCAAGGCGAGACGTTGGGCATCGTCGGCGAGTCGGGCTCCGGCAAGACCACGCTCGGGCTTGCGATCCTGCGGCTCATCTCCTCGCAAGGCTTGATCACGTTCCTGGGCAAGCCGCTGACCGGTTTGAACTTCAAGGCGATGCGGCCGTTCCGTCGCAACATGCAGGTCGTGTTCCAGGACCCTTATGGGTCGCTCAGCCCGCGCATGTCGTTGTCCGACATCATAGAGGAGGGGCTGTGGGTCCATTCTCCCGATCTCTCGAACGAGGAGCGCGAGCAGAAGGTGATGCGCGCCTTGCGCGATGTCGGGCTCGATCCGGCGACACGGTTCCGCTATCCGCATGAGTTCTCTGGTGGGCAGCGCCAGCGCATCGCGGTCGCGCGCGCGATTGTGCTCGAGCCGACCTTCATCGTGCTCGACGAGCCGACCAGCGCGCTTGACATGTTGATCCAGGCGCAGATCGTCGATCTCCTGCGCGACCTGCAGAAGAGGCTCAATCTCACCTACCTGTTCATCTCGCACGACCTGCGGGTGGTGGCGGCGCTTTCGAGCCGTCTCATTGTCATGCGCCATGGCAAGGTGGTGGAGGAGGGGCCTGCCAAGGAGCTGTTCGCGCGTCCGCAGAGCGACTACACCCGCGCCTTGTTCGCGGCCGCCTTCAAGCTGGAAACTGCGTCCGAGGGCGTGGTGGCGCAGTAGCGGTGGCGGATCGCCGCGAGCTGCGCCGCCTGGTTTATGCTGAGCCATGTCGAGCATCCTCCTCGCGATTATGGGCTGGGACCCGAAGGGATGGGAGCAGCGCTTTCGAGCGCTCGCGCCCCGGCACGACATTCGTGTTTGGCCCGATTCGGTCGGCGATCCCGCCGACATCCGCTATGCCTGTGTGTGGAAGCCGCCGGCTGGGTTGCTTGCGGGATTTCCGAGCCTCAAGGCGATCTTCTCGCTTGGAGCGGGCGCCGACGATCTGCTCGCCGACCCCGAGCTGCCCGATGTGCCGGTGGTGCGGATTGTCGATCCCGATCTCACCACGCGGATGACCGAGTACGTCGTCCTGCATGTTCTGATGTGTCATCGCCGGCAGCGCTTGTACGAGGCACAGCAGCGCGAGCGCCGGTGGCTCGAGCACAGCCAGCCGGTGGCGAGCGAGGTCGTGGTCGGGATTATGGGGCTTGGCGTGCTCGGCACGAGCGCAGCCCAAATGCTGCAGCGTATAGGATTCAAGGTCGCGGGATGGAGTCGGACACCGAAGACGCTTCCCGGCGTTGAGACATCTCACGGCGCGCGAGGGCTCGAGCCGTTCCTGCGTCAGAGCGAGATCCTCGTTTGCCTGCTGCCGGCGACGCCGGCAACGCGCGGCATTATCAATCTCGATCTGCTGCATAAGCTCGGCAGGCACGGTGCGCTGCAGGGCGCCTACCTGATCAATGCCGGGCGCGGCGTGCTGCAGATCGATGCTGATATCCTGGCTGCGCTCGAGGAAGGCTCGCTCGCGGGCGCGGTCCTCGATGTGTTTCCGACCGAGCCGCTGCCGATAGAAAGCCCGCTGTGGGGTCACCCCAAGGTGACGATCACCCCGCACAATGCCGCGCAGGCGGTGCCGCAGACACTGGCAATGAGCGTGCTGCAGCAGATCGACCGCATGGAGCGTGGTCACCCGCCCGAGAACACGATCGACCGCACGATCGGCTATTGACGCGCCGCATGCTGGTCACCTCGCTGCCGGCGCTGAACGGCTGCGCGTCGCCAACGAAGGTCTCGACAGCGGACAGATCGCCTCAGTGTTCGACTAGGCGGGCGGCGCCATCCGCCGCACGCTGGTCACCTCGCTGCCGCCGGCGGCGATGCGCGCGATCGCTTCGTGTGCTGACTCGAATGCGACGGCCATATGAAACGCATTGGCGTGAATGAGCGTCGTCGCATCGCGGGCGATCGCAACATGGTCTTTCCAGAACAGGAGATCGCCGCGCTGCAACTCGGACAGCAGCATCGCCGAGCCAAGCGCGCGCTCCTGCATGTCGCTGTCGCGCGGACAGGCGACCCCGCTCGCCGTGAGCGCGAGCTGAACGAGACCTGAGCAGTCGATACCGAGGCTCGTCCTGCCGCCCCACAGATACGGCACGCCGATGAATCTCTCGGCTATAGCGACGAAATCGGGCTCGCTGGTGTTGACCGGCTTAAGGTGACACGCCGGCACAAAGCCATTGGTGTCGGTCACCGCCAATGGCCCTTCGATCCGCGTGATTGCGAGGCGGCAGCCGAACGAGAGCCCCTCGCTCGGCGGCAGCTTGATCGACGGGCCCGGAAAGACCAGCGTGCGCGGCACCGCGACACGATGGGTTGGCGGCGGCCCTGGATCGCGCAGCGCCGACGTCGGCAGCCAGCCGACATAACCGTCGGCGGCCAGCTGGCCCCACGACCAGCCCTCCTCGTTGCTGTCATAGATGGTGACGCGCTCGCCCTTGAGCACCTCGCTATCGAGCGGCGCATCGGGCGACGGCGAACGCCGCAGCGGTGCCTGCGGCTCGGCAATCTCGCGCACATGTCCGTCGACGAAGCGCGCAGCCTCGACCGTGCCGGCAAGCTTACTCGCCGCGAGATCGGGCCGGGCCGGCGTAATGCGCGGATCGTACGAGGTCATTGGGCCTCGACAGCTTATCCGTAGCGCGTGGTCAACAACGCATAGAGAGCGCGGGCCGCTTGGCATTCGGCGCCTTCGGGGCGGCCCGGCCGCGTGGTCTGGTTCCAGGCGTAGATGTCGCAATGCAGCCACGTCTTGGCGGTGGTCACGAAGCGACGCAGGAACATGGCGGCCGTAATCGAGCCCGCAAAGCCGCCGCTCGAGACATTGTTGACGTCGGCGATCTTGGATTCGAGCAGCTGGTCGTAAGGACGCCACAGCGGCATCCGCCAGAGCGGGTCGCATTGCGCCTGCGCATGGCGGGCAAGCTCGGCCGCAAATGCATCGTCATCGGTATAGAAAGGCACCAGCTCGGTCCCGAGCGCCACGCGTGCGGCGCCGGTCAGCGTCGCCATGTCGGCAATCAGCTCGGGCTGCTCCTCGTCGGCGAGCGCAAAGGCATCGGCCAGAATAAGGCGGCCCTCGGCGTCGGTGTTGCCAATCTCGACCGTGGTTCCCTTGCGGGAGCGATAGATGTCACGCGGGCGGAAGGCCGAGCCGGAAATCGAGTTCTCGACCGCAGGGATCAGGACACGCAATCTGATCCTGACCTTGCGCGACATCAGCATGTGGGCGAGCGCCAGCATGGAGGCGGCGCCGCCCATGTCCTTCTTCATGTTGAGCATGCCGCTCTCGGGCTTGATGTCGAGGCCGCCGGTGTCGAAACAGACACCCTTGCCGACCAGCGTGATCTTGGGATGAGAAGGATCGCCCCAGATCATGTCGATCAGGCGCGGCGCCCGATCCGCTGCGCGGCCCACCGCATGGATGAGCGGAAAATTCTGCTTGAGCAGGTCGTCGCCCACGATCGAGCTGAAGCTGGCGCTGTGGCGAGCCGCGAGCGTGCGCGCGGCCTCCTCGAGCTCGGCAGGCCCCATGTCGTTCGCCGGCGTGTTGATCAGGTCGCGTGCCAGAAAGACGCCCTCGGCGATGCGAGTCAGGTCTTCGCCGTCCACACCCGCGGGCAGCTCGAGCCGGGCCATGGACTCATCTGGCTTTCGGTACCGCCCGAAGCGATAGGTGCCGAGCGCAAACGCCAGTGCCGCCAGCCGCGCATCGGGCGGCGCTTCGGCGAAGCGATAGGTGCGCGCCGGCAGCAGGGTTGGCAGGGCGCCCGCCCGGAAGAGGTCGGCAGAGGTGTCGCTTGCGTTCTCGATCGTAAACAGCACCCCCGCCAGGGCCCCGTCGGGGCCTGGCAGGAGGAGATGGCGGCTGGGACGCGGCTCGAAGCCGGCAGCCTCGGCGAACGCTCGCGTGCGGGCATCGAGCCGGCTGCGAACGTCGGCCCAGGTGGCCGGGGTCACGAGCGTGACCGGAGTTCCGGTGCCGTTGGGTGGGGCAAATGCAGGGTGGAGCGAGGAATTGGCCATGTTCCTGCAGGAAATGCCATGCGAGGGAGGCTAGGTCCAGAGAGCCTGTTAACGTCCCGTTAGGGTTAAGATTTTATTGCTGATGGTATCGGGTGGGGCCTGGAGTCAACCCTTAGCCATGAACGTATCACCGCCATCTCGCGCCAGACCCGCAAGGCTGCTCGCCTCAACCGCTTTGCTTCTCGCTGTCGGGCTTGTGACAGTGGGCTGCCAGACCACGCAGTCCCAGGACCCTGCCACATCGGCGATGGCGGCCGTCCCATCGTCGCGCGACGACGCCGACCCGCGTGGTGCTGCCTCGGCTTGGGGGGAGCGCCACAGGGCTAACCCGAATGATCCGGTGGCGGCGATCAACTACGCCCAGGCGCTGCGCGCCTCCGGCCAGCGCTCGCAGGCCGTCGCGGTGCTGGAGCAGGCGGCGCTCAACAATCCCAAGAACAATGGCGTGCTCGGGGCCTATGGTCGCGCGCTTGCCGATGCCGGCAACTACCAGCAGGCGCTCGACGTGCTCAACCAGGCGCACACCCCGGAACGGCCGGACTGGCGCATCCTGTCGGTGCAGGGTGCCGTGCTTGACCAGATGGGACGCCACGACGAAGCGCAGCGCTACTACGCGACCGCGCTCAAGATTGTGCCCGACGAGCCGTCGGTGCTGTCCAATCTTGGCTTGTCCTATGCGTTGTCCAAGGATCTGGTACGAGCCGAGTTGACGCTGCGCAAGGCGGTCTCGCGCCCCGGCGCGGAGCCTCGCGTGCGGCAAAATCTGGCGCTGGTCGTAGGGCTGCAAGGCCGTTTCGCCGAAGCCGAAACGATCGCGCGTGCCGATCTGCCGCCCGACCTCGCTGCGGCCAATGTCGCCTATCTGCGGCAGATGCTGGCGCAGCAGAACCAGATCAATTTGCCGGCGTCGACGTCGAAGGCTGGCCGAAGCTGAGGACGCCGCAGGGCTGCTCTAGCGCCGTGCGGCCGCGCTCCCTTCTTCACTTCATCTCCGCGATCCGAATTCCAGCCGGGCCGAGGATGACGATGAAGAGCACCGGCAGGAAGAACAGGATCATCGGCACGGTGAGTTTGGGCGGGAGACCCGCGGCCTTCTTCTCGGCTTCCATCATCCGCATGTCGCGGTTCTCTTGCGCCATCACGCGCAGTGTTTGCCCGAGCGGCGTGCCGTAGCGCTCGGCCTGCTGCAGGGCCATGCACACCGCCTTGACGCCGTCGAGGTTCGTGCGCTTGGCGAGGTTCTCATAGGCTTGGCGGCGCTCCTGCAGATAGGAGAGCTCCGCAGTGGTGAGCGTGAACTCCTCGGCAAGCGGGATCGACTGGGTGCCGACCTCGGCCGACACCTTGCGGAAGGCGGCCTCGATCGACATGCCGGATTCCACGCAGATCAGCAGCAGGTCGAGCGCGTCGGGAAATGCCCGTCTGATCGAGAGCTGGCGCTTCGAGATCTGGTTCTTCACGAACAGGATCGGCAAATACATCCCGAGATAGGTCGCCAAGATGCAGATACCGACCTTGATCGAGGTCGGCTGCTCGAGCTCCGTCACAAAGAAGATGTAGAACGCCGAGCCGGCCAGCATCAGGATCGGCGACACCAGGCGGAAGAACAGGAACGTGACATAGGGCGCCTGTCCGCGATGGCCGGCCTGCACCAGCAGCGCTCGCGCCTCCTCCTGGCCCACCCACTTGCCGAGATTGAGCTCGTTGACGATCCTCTGCATGTACTGCTTCGGTGATCGCCGCAGCGCGACCTTCTCGCCCCGCGCAAGGCGCTCGCGCTCACGCTGGCGGATCTTCTCGCGCTCGATCGCGACGGCTTTCATGCGCTTCGACAGGTCATCGCCCGCCAGCAGCGGCATCGCCAGCGTCAGGACGGTGGCAATGGCCGCGACCGCTGCGAACAGCATGGCCATGCTGCGCGGATTTGAGAGCTGGGTCAGAAAGTCGATCATGGTGTACCGTTAGAAGTCGAAGTTGATCATTTTGCGCATGACGAAGATGCCCATCGACATCCAGAACGCGCTGATTGCGAGCAGTATGCGCCCGGTCGGATGAGTCCAAAGCAGCTCGATGTATTGCGGGCTGGTGAAATAGACGAGCGCCATCACAATGATCGGCAGGCTGCCGATAATGCCGGCCGATGCCTTGGCCTCCTGCGACATCGCTTGAATCTTGGCCTTCATCTTCTTGCGTTCGCGCAGCACCTTGGACAGGTTGCCGAGCGCTTCCGACAGATTGCCGCCGGCTTTCTGCTGGATGGCGATGACGATGCCAAAGAAGTTCGCTTCGGCCACCGGCACTCGATCATAGAGCTTTAGGCATGCCTCACCGAGCGGAACACCGATCGCCTGGATATCGAGAATGGCCCGCATCTCGCTGCGCAGCGGCTCCGGCGAGTCGGCGCTGATCACCTTCAGGCTGTCCAGCAGTGGCAGACCGGCCTTGATGCCGCGGACGATGACATCGACGCCATCCGGGAAGGCGGCTATGAATTTCGCCTCCCGCCGCCGCTTGAGAAAGCCCAGGATCCAGCGCGGAAGCCCGAACCCTGCCGCAAAGCCGGCTGCGAGGGCCGCCCACAAGGCAGCGTCCATCGCGAAAAAGATCACGAACGCGGTCAGGCCAAGCCCGGCGCTGATGAGCATGAACTGGTTGATCGACCAGCTTAGGCCTGCCTGACTGATCCGTGCGCTGAGCGGCGGCGACTTGGCCTGTTTGGCTTCGAGCTCCTTCAGGGAACCCTCAACCTGCTCGCGGCGCGACCGCTGCGTGTTGCGCGCCGCGGCGACGGCGGTCCGGACCGCGGGTGTGGAGCGTGCCACAGTTTCCTTGCGCTTCTCGGCTTTCTTCTCGCCCGAGAGCAATGGATAGAGGAATACCCAGGCGATGCCGCCGATCGCGACGCTCACCAGAAAGAACAATGAGATCGTGTTCATGGCTGCATCGGTCAATTGTTCTGCGAGTTGACGGATTCCGCGGCATCGAGCGCGGCCGCGAGGCGCTTCTCCTCGCCGTAGTAGCGCGCGCGATCCCAGAATTTCGGACGGCCGATGCCGGTCGAGCGATGGTTGCCGATGATGTTGCCGTCGGCATCCTCGCCGGTCATGTCGTAGAGGAAGATGTCCTGCGTGATGATGACGTCGCCTTCCATGCCCATCACTTCGGTGACGTGGGTGATGCGGCGGGAGCCATCGCGCAGGCGTGCCGCCTGCACGATGATGTCCACCGATCCGCACACCATTTCCCGGATGGTGCGGGAGGGCAGCGAGTAGCCGCCCATGGTGATCATCGACTCGATACGCGACAGGGCCTCGCGCGGGCTGTTGGCGTGCAGCGTGCCCATGGAGCCGTCGTGACCGGTGTTCATGGCCTGCAGCAAGTCGAAGGCCTCCGGTCCGCGTACCTCGCCGACGATGATCCGCTCGGGTCGCATACGCAGGCAGTTCTTCACCAGGTCGCGCATGGTGATCTGCCCCTCGCCTTCGAGATTGGGCGGCCGCGTCTCGAGTCGGACCACATGCGGCTGCTGCAGCTGAAGCTCGGCCGCGTCCTCGCAGGTGATGATGCGCTCGTCGTCGTCGATGAATTGCGTCAGGCAATTGAGCAGCGTCGTTTTGCCGGAGCCGGTGCCGCCCGACACGATGGTGTTGATGCGGCAGCGCCCGATGATCTGGAGGATATCGGAGCCTTCTTTGCTGATGCTGCCGAAATTCACCAGCTGGCCAAGCGTCAGCTTGTCCTTCTTGAACTTTCGGATGGTGAGGGCCGGTCCGTCGATGGCGAGCGGCGGCACGATGACGTTGACGCGCGAGCCGTCGGGCAGGCGCGCGTCGCAGATTGGCGACGATTCATCGACGCGGCGGCCGATCTGGCTGACGATGCGCTGGCAGATGTTGAGAAGCTGCTGATTGTCGCGGAAGCGAATCCCGGTCTTTTGGATCTTGCCCTTGACCTCGATGTAGGTCGTGCCGGCGCCGTTCACCATGATGTCGGCGATGTCGTCGCGAGCGAGCAGGGGCTCGAGCGGTCCATAGCCGAGCACGTCATTGCAGATGTCGTCGAGCAGTTCCTCCTGCTCGGCGATCGACATGACGATCGCCTTGATGGCGATGATCTCGTTGATGATGTCGCGGATTTCCTCGCGCGCAGACTCGGCGTCGAGCTTGGCGAGCTGCGCGAGATCGATGGCTTCGATCAGGGCGCCAAAGATCGTGCCCTTGGTCTCGTAGTAGGCCTCGGAATGCCGTGAGTCGGTCGCGGTCGGCACCAGCGGCGGCGAGGGCGCGTTCGGCAGTCCGCCCTGCCGCTTGTCAGCTGACGGCGCAGGCACCAGCTGAGCGCCCAGGCCGGCCGAGGGAATGGGAGCGCGGCCGCCTTCGATCACACCCTGGCTGGCCGCCGGGTGCGGTGCGGGCGGCGGCGCGGCTGGCTGCGGTTGCGCGGCGGCAGGCGCCGGCTGCGGCCTCTGTGCCGCGACCGCAATGGGATTTTCGGCCTGGTTACG
>WNGB01020626.1_pt1 | contig 12457 bp, 13 predicted proteins | sample 5400681 | NCBI WGS metagenome assembly WNGB01 (sample SAMN13153367, study PRJNA577476) | soil metagenome | isolation source: 115 cm soil or saprolite under grassland replicate 2 | place: USA:California | collected 2016-06-15 | reverse complement strand
GTCGCCATCCGCAACGTCCTGCTGGACATCGCCCTGACGGCGGCGCGATCGGGCCGCTGGCAGGCGCCGAAGGATGCCACGGAGTAACGCCAGAAGGTCCTTCGACGCCATCGCCGGCTCTTATGAGGCCAGAAGGATTTGGTTCTGTTCAGCCCTGGGCAGCGTCCCTAGCTTGCCTGCGGCGTTATTCACTGCATCGAGGGAAGGAAGCGACTTGGGCTTTGCCGATTACCGTGTCGCGCTCGTGACCGGCGCGTCATCCGGCATCGGTGCGGCGACCGTGCGACGGTTGCGCGCCGAAGGACTGGAAGTGCATGCGATGGCGCGCGATGCCGACCGCCTCGCCGCGCTCGCCAAGGCGACGGGATGCGTTCCCCATGCGCTCGACGTGCGGGCCACCGCGGAGATCGCCGAGCTCGCCGACAGCATCGAGGTCGACGTCCTGGTGAACAATGCCGGCCAGTCCCGTCAGGGCGACGTCTTGACCAACTCCGCCGACGACGTCGACCAGCTGATCGACGTCAATCTGCGCGCCATCCTGCACCTGACGCGGCTGTTCGTGCCCGGCATGCTGAAGCGCAATCGTGGCCACGTCGTCACCATCACGTCGATCGCCGGACACTATGCCTTCCCCGGCGGCAACACGGTCTATCACGCGACCAAGGCGGGCGTGCATTCCCTGTCGCAGCAGCTGCGCGTCCATCTCTACGGCTCGCGCGTGCGCGTGACGGAGATCTCGCCGGCGCGGGTCGAGACCGAGGTGTTCGCCCGCCTGCTGGGCGATGCGGAGGAAGCGCACCGGCGCTTCTATGACGGCTACGAAGCGCTGCAGCCCGAGGACATCGCCGAATCGATCGCCTTCGCCGTCGGTTCGCCGGCACGTATGAACGTCAGCTTCATGGAAGTGCTGCCGACCTTGCAGGTGGTGGGCGGACTGAACTTCGCGCGGGATCCGACGAAGGTGGATAAGGCGTAATCGCCTGGATGGTCCTACCAATGGCCTTTGCGGCGGTTCCAGGCGTAGAGAAGATCGGCGAAACGATCGTAGGTAAAACGAGAAATCTGGCGCACGACGGGCAGGCCTACCAGCCGACCGAGCCAGGCATCTCCCGGTGTCCGTAGCCAGACTTCGACGGCACAGTCGGCGCCGACGAAGAGCCGCCCTTCAGCGTCGACTGCGTGCAGCCGGCGGCGCACGTCTTCGATCCCGGCGCCAAAACGGGCGAGAGCGGCAGGTTCGAGATTGATATCGCGGAACTCGATGGCGCCGGCGCGGGCTGCGCGCACAAGCCGGCTGCGTTGCCAGTTGATCCCGCCATCGCAGACCGGGCACTTGGTGTTGTACCAAACGACGAGCCTGGAACGCATCGACCGGCCCTTCCGAAGCAGCCGGGCGAAAATACGCGAATGCCACTGATCTGCAAGCAAGCGCCGGTTGCGCGCTGCCGTCAGCGCAGGTTCTGGCAGAACTCCTGGATCCTGGCGCAGCCTTCTTCCAGGCTCGCCATGTCCGTGGCGTAGGAGAGCCGGAAATACGGGCTCATGCCGTAGGCCGAACCCGGTACGGTGGCAACGTGCTGCTCCTGCAGCAGGGCCGAGACGAAGTCGGCGTCGGTGGCGAGATGACGGCCACCCCGCGTGGTCTTGCCGATGCAGCCCGCGACATTCGGGAAGACGTAGAACGCGCCTTCCGGCTTGTGACAGGAGATACCGGATGCCTGGTTCAGCCAATCGACCACGAGATCGCGGCGTTCGCGGTAGATCGCCGCGCGCTCCGCCAAAAGATCCTGCGGGCCATCGAGGGCGGCGATGGCGGCCGCCTGGCTGAGCGTGCAGATGCCGTTGGTGGCCTGGCCCTGCATGTTGTTCATGGCGGCGATCAGGGGCTTCGGCCCGCCGCAGTAGCCGACGCGCCAGCCGGTCATGGCGTAGGCCTTGGAGGCCCCGTTGACGGTGAGCACACGGTCCTTAAGACGCGGCTCGACCTCGGCGATGGTGCAGAAGTCGAAGCCGTCGTAGACGAGATGCTCGTACATGTCGTCCGTCAGGATCCAGACATGGGGATGCCGGAGCAGGACGGCGGCGATCTCCTGCATCTCGGCCCGCGAGCAGGCGGCGCCCGTCGGGTTGTTGGGAAAATTGAGGATCAGCCACCGGGTCCTGGGCGTCAGGGCGGCGTCGAGGTCCTCGGGCCGGAGCTTGAACTGGTTGTTCTCCGGGCAGGCGACGGGCACCGGCGTCGCCTCGGAGACCACGGCCATGTCGGCATAGCTGATCCAGCCCGGCGTCGGGATCACCACCTCGTCTCCCGGATCGCAGGTCGCCATCAGCGCATCGAAGATGATCTGCTTGCCGCCGTTGCCGATCAGGATCTCATCGAGCGTGTAATCGAGGCCGTTGTCGCGCTTGAACTTGCGCTGCACCGCGGTCTTCAGCGCCTTGGTTCCGTCCTGCGGCGGATACTTGGTGTCGCCGGCCAGGGCCGCCCGGTGCGCCGCCTCGATCGCGTGCGGCGGCGTCGGGAAATCCGGCTCGCCGGAGGAGAGGCTGACGATCCTGACACCCTGGGCGCGCAGCTCGCGGGCACGATCGGTCATGGCAGCCGATGCCGAAATCTTGACGTCCTTCAGGCGGCGGGCAGTCTTGAACATGGCCGCAGGTTAGGAGAGCGGCGTCCTTTGCGCCAAGACGACTTCGCTCTACCGCCATAGCGTTCGCCAATAGCCCCGCGCTTGCATGGACGCTAACCCCCATCGGCGGACGGCATAAGCTTCCACGATGACCCTAAACGAAGAAAGTCTTATCCCGCGATCCGGCCCGCTCCTAAACAGAATGTGACCTATCGGTGAATGTTCCGGAGCAGGGTCACGGATGAGCAGCGATACGCAAGTACTCGGACCTGCCAGCAGCCAGCCTAAGGAGCGGATCGCGCTCAGCCTGACGTTGCCGGCGTTCCTGCTGGCCGTGCCGATCCTGATCTTCCTTGCGATCTTCTTCTTCTACCCCGCCATCAACCTGCTGTTCTTCAGCCTGCTGACGCAGGATGCCAAGGGCGTCGTCGGACCTCCCCTCACCGCGGCGCACTACACACGGTTCTTCGAGGTCGACCTGTACCTGCGCGTGTTCTGGAACACGCTTCGCATCAGCCTGGTGACGTCGGCCTTCGCCATCGTGCTGGGCTATCCCGTAGCCATCGTGATGGCGAAGAGCGGCCCGATCGTGTCGCGCACCATCGCTCTGATCGTCATCGCGCCGCTGATCGTGAGCGTGGTCGTGCGCTCCTATGGCTGGCAGCTCATCCTCGCCAACACGCCGGCGGGGCTGTTGAACTGGGTGCTGATGTCGCTCGGCATCACCAGCGAGCCGCTCGCCCTCCTCTATTCCGAGACCGCCGTTGTCATCGGCTCGCTGCACGTCTTCTTCCCAATGATGGTGCTGCCGCTCGCCTCGGCGCTGGGCAAGATCGATCCCAACCTCGAGGACTGCGCGCGCACGCTGGGGGCGCCCTGGTGGAAGGTGTTCCTGCGCGTCACCCTGCCGCTCAGCGTGCCAGGGCTGGTCGCGGGCTTCACCCTGGTGTTCTCGCTGACCGCTGGTTCCTTCGTCACGCCGGTCATCCTGGGCGGGACTACCGCCACGATGCTTGGCAACCTGATCGAGCAGCAGATCTTCGTGGTCTACGACTGGCCGTTCGGCGCCGCCATCGCCGTCGTGCTGGTCCTCGTGGTGTTCGCGATCAACACGCTCTCCATGCGGCTGCTCGAAGGCCGCCGCTTCAGGAGCGTCTCATGAACCGCCGCCTGACCGGTCCTGGTGCCTGGATCCTCTACGTCATCACGGCGGCGCTGATGGCGTTCATCCTGGCGCCGCTGGTCGTCGTGATCGCGATGTCGGTGTCCGACAGCTACTTCGTCAGCTTCCCGCCGCAGGGCTTCACCCTGAAATGGTACGCCCAGATTCTGCAAGATCGCGACTTCCTGGCGGCCCTGAAGCTGAGCGGCCTGCTGGCGCTCAGCACGACGATCGGCTCGCTGCTGCTCGGCGTGCCCGCGGCCATCGCGCTCACACGCGCCAGCTTCCCCGGCCAGACCTTCCTGTGCTTTCACCGCTGATCTTTCCCGCGCTGGTCACCGGCCTCGCGCTGATGCAGCTCCTGTCGGCCATGGGCTCGGGCGATGCCCGCCTCAACCTGCTGGTCGGCCACATTGTCGTCACCTCGCCCTACGTCATCCGGGCGGTCGTCACCAGCCTGCTGCTGGTCGACTACAACCTCGAAGACGCAGCCCGCACCTTGGGCGCGAACCGGCTCAGGACGTTCTGGCGCATCACCCTGCCGCAGATCGCCCCGGGCGTCGCGGCCGGCGCACTGTTCGCCTTCATGGTGTCGTTCGACAACTACCCGGTGACGATGTGGCTGGCGAACTCCGAGTACAGCCCGGTGCCGCTGGTGCTGATGCGCCAGCTCGTCAACGTCTTCGATCCGTCGGTTCCCGCCATGTCGACGGTGATCATCATCCTGGCCGTGGTCGGCGTGCTCATCCTCGAGCGTCTCGTCGGCCTGCGTCGGGCTGCGGCGATGTAACGAGTAAACGACTGAAGCAACAACAGAGGGGCACAGACATGTCGGTCAATCGTAGAACGGCGATCAAAGTTGCAGCCGGAGCGGCACTCTTCCCGACCATCATCTCCCGCGCATGGGCACAGGAGAAGCAGCTCCATGTCGGCGTCTACAACTCCGCCCTGGGCAAGATCGTCCAGAAGGACGTGATCCCGGAGTTCGAGGCCAAGAACAAGTGCCGCGTCTTCACCATCGAGGGCGCGACGCTGTCCAATATCGCCGCGCTGCGCGCCACGCGCACCACGCCGAAGTTCAGCGTCATGATGATGGACGATGTCGGCGTGCCGCAGGCCAAGCAGGAGGAGCTGATCGACAAGCTCGACCCGGCGAAGATCCCGAACCTGGCCAAGGTCTACAAGCGCTTCCTGTTCGAGGACAGCTACGGCGTCGGCTTCAACATCTCGAGCGCCGGCATGTTCATCAATCCGCAGGTGACCAAGGGCCTCACCTCCTACGAGCAGATCTTCGACCCCAAGTTCAAGAAGCGCATCCTGCTCAATACCCCGCGCAACACCCAGAGCGTGCTGATGCTGATCGTGGCCACCGCGCTCGCCACCGGCAAGCCGCTGAAGGACGCGCAGTATCTGATCGACCAGGGCTGGGACAAGCTCGCCCAGCTCAAGCCTAACGTGCTGACGATCTACGACAGCGAGGCGATGGTGATGATGGTGCCGCAGGGCCAGGCAAGCATCGGCGGCATCGAGTACTCGAAGTCGATCTATCCCCATGCGGCGAAGGGCGTGCCGATCGACATGGCGTCGCTGAAGGAAGGTTCCTTCACCGGCATCAACAGCATGACCCTGGTGAAGAACGCGCCGGAGCCCGAGCTGGGCGCTGCCTTCATCAACCACATGCTGCAGCCGTCGGTGCTGCAGATGCTGTCGTCGCGGACCTACGGCGCGCCCTCGGTCGAGGGCATCCAGTTCGCGCCCGACGTTGCCAAGTACCTGGCCTACCCGGAGAGCAAGATGGTCGACATGGGCCTGTTCACGCCGGACTGGAACTTCATCATCCCGCGCCGCCCGGCCGTGCTGGAGCGCTACAACCAGCTTTTCACAAGCTAGCCGATGAATTCAGCCGAAGTCCGCTTGCAAGCGCTCAGCAAGCAGTATCATCGGGTCGCCGCGGTCGACGACGTGTCGTTGACCATCGAGCCGGGCAGCATGGTGGCGCTGCTCGGCCCGAGCGGCTGCGGCAAGACGACGTGCCTGCGCATGATCGCGGGCCTGGTGTCGCCGACTTCCGGCGACATCCTGGTCAACGGCGACCGCATCACCCGCGTGCCGGTGCACAAACGCAACATCGGCATGCTGTTCCAGAACTACGCGCTGTTCCCGCACATGACGGTGAGCGAGAACATCGCCTTTGGCCTGGAAATGCGCGGCATCGGCAAGGCCGATGCCGCCAAGCGCGTGGGCCATGCGCTCGATCTCGTGCGCCTGGCCGATTTCGGCGGCCGCTTCCCCTCGCAGCTCTCGGGCGGCCAGCAGCAGCGTGTGGCGCTGGCCCGCGCGCTGGTGATCGAGCCCGCCGTGCTGCTGCTCGACGAGCCGCTCGGTGCACTCGACAAGGGGCTGCGCGAGAGCATGCAGGTCGAGCTGCGCGCCCTGCAGCGCCGGCTGGGCGTCACGACCGTCATGGTCACCCACGACCAGGACGAGGCGCTGACTATGGCCGACCGCATCGTCGTCATGCGCGATGGCCGCCTCGAGCAGGTCGGCACGGCGACCGAGATCTACCAGCGGCCGGCGTCGAAGTTCGTGGCGACCTTCCTTGGCGCCTCGAACCTGTTCAACGGCAAGGTCGAACGCAGGAACGGCGGAGAGACTCTGGTCACGACCGGCGCCGGCCTCAGCCTGTCGGTCGACGGCGTAGCAGCCGATGCGCGCGACGTCGTCGTTTCGGTTCGCCCGGAAGCCGTCGTCGTCAATCGCCTGAACGGCTCGTCGCCGCCGCACAACGTGCCCAACACGATCGTGGCCGAGATCGAGCAGGTCATCTATCGTGGCTTCATCAGCCACTACTACCTGAAACTCCAGGACGGCCAGGAGCTGATCGCCTACCAGCAGAACCAGACGCGCGAGGCGGCCGCTGCCTACGCCCAGGGCGAGAAGGTGATCGTCCGCTGGGACCGGTCCAGCAACCACGTGATCGCCAAGGACTGAATAATGTCGTCGGCCGTCATGGACACGCTGAGGCCGAGCCGCGCGACCGTGACGGCGGAGCGGCCGGCGTTGAGCGAACCCAAGGTCAGCAGCATCGGCACACGCGCCCTGCTGCTCGAAGCGCCGGGCGCCTTCGAGCTCCGCCAGCAGAAGCGGATCTGGGCCATCGCCGACGACGTCGTGGGCTGGGCGGACGTCGAGGAGGCCGTTTTAGGCGTCACCAACCTTTTGGTCGTCTTCAGCAAGCCGCCGCGCGATCTGGAGGCAACCAGGGTCGCGCTGATCGACGCCTGGCACCGGCTGCCCGAGAAAGCCGTGTCGGGCCGGGTAATCGAGATTCCGGTGATCTACGGCGGCGAGCTGGGATCCGATCTGGCGGCAGTGTCGGCGTATTCCGGCCTGCCGCCCGAAGAGATCATCGCCATCCACAGCGCCGGCGAATACACGGTGTGTGCCATCGGCAGCTCGCCGGGGTTCGGCTACCTGCACGGCCTCGATCCGCGCATCTTCATGCCGCGCAAGACGGTGCCTTCGCTGCGCATGCTGAAGGGCACCGTGACCATCGGCGGGATGCAGGCCGGCATCTCGGTGTCCACCGGGCCGAACGGCTGGAACGCAATCGGCTGGGCCGCGACGCCGATGTTCGACCTCGACAAGACGCCGCCCTGCCTGCTGGCACCCGGCGACCAGATCAGGTTCCTCGTCGAGCGGATCGAGCTGTGATCGAGGTTCTGTCGACGCTGCCGTTGAATACCGTGCAGGACCTCGGGCGCTTCGGCTCGCGTCACTATGGCGTCAGCACGTCCGGGGTGATGGACCCGGTCGCGTTCACCGTCGGCAACGTCCTGCTCGGCAATCCCGACAATGCCGCCGGAATAGAGGTGCAGACCTTCCCCTTCGTCGTACGCTTCCTCGCCGACACCAACTTCGCGGTGACCGGCGCCGACACGGCCTCGACGCTGGACGAGCACGACGTCCCCCCCTGGTGGTCGATGACGGCGCGGCGCGGCCAGACGCTGACCCTGCGGCCGCCCGCCAGCGGTGCGCGCGCCTACCTGGCGCTGGCCGGCGGCATCGACGTGCCGCTGATCCTGGGCTCGCGCAGCACGCACCTGCGCAGCGAGTTCGGCGGCTTCGGCGGCCGTTCCCTGGAGCAAGGCGACGTGCTGCAGACGCTCGACTCAAAGACAAGCCCCTGGAAGTCGGGCGGCCTCGGCGTCGTTCCGCCGACCTTTGCTCTGCCGGCGACGACCGGCCGGATCCTGCCTGTCCGCGTGCTGCGCGCCGGCGAGTACGACCTGTTCTCGGCCGAGATGCAGAAGCGGTTCTGGGCGACCGAGTGGAAGATCACGCACCACAGCGACCGCGGCGGCTATCGGCTTTCCGGTAACCCACTCAAGCTCGCGGCGCCGGTCGAGCTGCGGTCGTACGGCCTGGTCGCCGGCATCGTCCAGGTGCCGCCGTCCGGCGAGCCGATCATCCAGCTGAGCGACGCCAACACCGCCGGCGGGTACCCGAAGATCGCTGCGGTGATCGAAGCCGATCTCTGGCGTCTCGGTCAGGCGCGGCTGGGCAGCTTCATCCGGTTCGAAGAGGTGACCTACGAGGCGGCCGTCAAGGCGACGGCGCCGATCGCCGACTACATCGCCCGCATTCGGCGAACGGCCAATCTGTACCGTTCGCTCTGACACCGCAATTCACGCAAGGAGGACGTCGATGAAGATCGATCTCAACTCGGACATGGGCGAAGGTTTTGGGGCTTACAAGGTCGGCGACGACGAGGCGCTGATCGACGTCGTGTCATCGGCCAACATCGCCTGCGGCTTCCATGCCGGAGATCCCGTGATCATGGGCCGGACCGTGCAAATGGCCAAGGAGCGCAAGGTCTCGATCGGCGCGCACCCGGGCTTGCCCGACCTCATGGGCTTCGGGCGCCGGGTGATCCAGATGGACAGTTCCGAGCTCGAGAAGCATCTCATCTATCAGATCGGCGCGCTGCAGGGCATGGCTGCGGCCGCCGGCCATCGTGTGACGCACGTGAGCTACCACGCCGTGCTCGGCAACATGGCAGTCGACGACCGTGACATCGCCGATCTTCTCGCCCGCGCCATCAAGCGGATCGATCGCGAGCTCATCGTCTATTCCATGCCGGACACCGAAGTGGAGCGCTCCGCCGAGCGGGCCGGCCTGCGCTGCCTGACCCTGTTCCTGGCCGACCGGGCCTATGACGAGCACGGCGCCCTGGTGCCGCGCAAGAAGCCCAACTCTGTCATCACCTCGCCCGACGCCGTCGCCGCGCGCGTACAACAGTTCCTCGACGACGGCACGGTGACGTCGATCGAAGGCAAGCGCATAAAAGTCCGCGCCCGCTCCATCCTGGTGCATAGCGACACGCCGGGCGCGGTCGAGCTTGCCCGCACCGTCCGCAACACCGTCGAGGCCGGCGGCGGCGTGGTGACGCCGGCGAGCGAGTTCTTGGCGTAGAAGCATTCCTCCCCATCGCGGATTCCGCGATGGGGAGGTGCCCGCGTAGCGGGCGGAGGGGTCATGAGCACGACAACTGATGCCCATGACCCCTCCGTCGGCGTATGACGCCGACACCTCCCCAGCAAAGCTTGGGAGGAAAGCGATTTAGCCCCAGGCCTGGAGAGCCAGGCCGAACCGCTGCGGCCCCTGACCTGTCGCAGGCCAGCTGCCGCGCAGCATGACCGTGACGGTGTCGATGGCGGGCAACCCTGCCGCCGTCAGCCAGGCTGCAAGACCCTCGGCATGCGCCGGGATGTCGATACGCAGCACGCCGGTTGGCGCTGCCTTGGCGGCGGCGGCCACGAGAGCGATGGCGTCGTCTTCGCTCGAAGCAACGACCGGGCCGATGATCATGCCGCGACCGAAGGCACGCAGTACGGCAAACCCTGTAGGCTGCCCGCCGCAATCGACCAGCCAGGCATCGCCGCTCGCCAGAAGAGTGCCGATCAGCGCCGAGCGGTCGGCGCCGAAGACGGCGGCGTCGAGGGCGCACAACTGGGCGCGATCCGTCGGCACGGCACGTCGCAGCGGGGCGTTCGGCGCGGCTGGCAGGACGGCGCCTTCGGCCAGCCGCCCCTGGTGCTGACGGACAAATCCGGTCGAAACGAAGCCGAGCTTTTCGTAGAGCGGCAGCCCTTCGGCCGTCGCGTTCAACATCAGCGTGCGCGGCTCTGAATCGGCAATCAGCGCCTTCATGAGGGCGCGGCCGATGCCTCTGCCCTGCCGTTCGGGCGCGACCAGGACCAGGCCGATGGTGCCGACGTCGCGGCCGAAGCTCCACCGCAGGCCGACGCCGACTGTGAGCCCCGTCGGGTCAACGGCAACGGTGCCGGCGCCAAGCGCGAGCAATTGCGCGCAATCCTCCGGCCGATGCGGCCATGACATCTGCTGAGCCAGCCCATGCATCGCAGCGACATCCCCGGCATGCATCGACCGCAGCGTCGTCTCGGCGCTGGAAGAGCGCACTTTCAGATCGTTGTTCATGACGTCCGGACTACCTAGAGGGCCATGCACAGGCGCAGGGCGTCGTAGATGGCGGCATGGACGCTGCGGCTGGTGACGGCATCGCCGATGCGGTGCAGCTCGAAGGCGCCGTCGGCCGGCACTGTCGGACGCTGCGGCTCGCCGTCGAGCAGGGCGTCGATGTCGGTGATCCCGCCGTTGATCGAACCGGGGCGCAGGGCATCGAAGGTCTCGGTGATCGGCACCGTACCGTTCTCGATCACGATCTGCGGCGCCCGCATCTCCACCAGCGCACCCGTCAACTCATGCCGGAAAGTGGCGACCAGGCCGTTGCCCGACGGCCGGACGCGCTCGAGCTGATGGTCGACGGTGGTGCGCACGCCGTGCTCGGCGAAGCGCTTCCGATAGACGACTCGGGCGTTGTACTCCATCTCCAGGCCCACGTTGTCGTCGAGGGTGACGAACTGCACGTCACGGTCCTGCTCGGCGAGGTGCAGCGCGCAGGACACCGCCTGATGGCGCCCGGTTCCGTCATAGACGATGACCTCGTCCTTGGCCGCGACAGCGCCGGAGAGGATGTCCCAGACCGTGGTGCAGTGCTCCGCGCCGTCGAGCCAGGCGGTGTCGGGCACGCCGCCGGTGGCGACGATCACGGCGTCGGGCTTTTCGCGCAGGACGTCTTCCGCCACGGCGTAGGTGTTGAGGCGAACCTCGACGCCCAGCCGCGCCAGCTCGGCGGTGCGCCAGTCGACGATGGCGATGAGATCGCGCCGCCAGGTCGCGCGGACCGCCAGCAGCAGCTGGCCGCCGAGGCGATTGGCCGCCTCGAACAGCACCACCTTGTGGCCGCGCTCGGCGGCAACCCGCGCCGCCTCCAGCCCGGCAGGCCCGCCGCCCACCACCACGACCTTGCGGCCGGGCCGCGGTGACGGCGGCACGATCTGAGGCAGGATCTGCTCGCGCCCCGTCGCCGGGTTATGGATGCAGGCGAGCTTCTTGTACATGCAGTGCGAGGCGCCGACGCAGGGACGGATGCGCTCCTCCTCGCCGCGCATCAGTTTGTTGACGATCTGCGGATCGGCCATGTGGGCGCGCGTCATCGCCACCATGTCCAAAAGGTTCTCGGCGATGGCATGGCGCGCGGTGGCGATGTCGGGGATGCGCGCGGCATGGAAGACCGGCAGCCCGACCTCGCGCTTGAAGGCACCGACAGTCGCCAGGAACGGCGCCAGCGGCTGCGACATGCCGGGCATGTTATGCTCGGCCAGCGACAGGTCGGTGTCCATGCGGCCGAAGATGGCGTTGAAGAAATCGATGTGGCCTTCGCGCTCGAACAGCTGGGCGAGCCGCACGCATTCCTCGAAGCCGATGCCCTCCTCGATGTCCTCGTCGACCACGAAGCGGATGCCGACGATGTAGTCGTCGCCCACCTTGCTGCGGATGGCCTCGTGCACCATCAGGCCGAAGCGCGCGCGGTTCTCCAGCGAGCCGCCGAAGGCATCGGTGCGCCGGTTGGTGCGCGGCGACAGGAACTGGCCGATCAGGTGGCCGCCGGTCACGGTCTCGCAGCCGTCGAGCCCGCCCTCCTTGCAGCGCAAAGCGGCGGCGGCATAGTCGGCGATGATGCGGTCGATGACGTTGCGGTCCATCTCGCGCGGGATGTCGCGATGACGCCGCTCGCGGATCGCGGTCGGCGCCACGGTCGGCAGCCAGTTCATGGCGGCCGAGGTGGCGCGCCGGCCGAGATGCGAGATCTGGCACATGATCGCCGCACCCTGGGCATGGATGCGCGACGAGAAAGCCTGCAGGTCGGGGATGATGGCGTCGCTCGACATGTCGATCTGGCCGCCGCCCCAGCTCGAATCGCGCGCCACCATCGACGAGCCGCCGAACATGGTGAGGGCAATGCCGCCCTTGGCCTTCTCCTCGTGGTAGCGCTGGTAGCGCTCCTTGGGCAGGCCGCCCTCGTCGATGGTGGCGGCGTGGCTGGTGCTCATGATGCGGTTGCGCAAGCTCAGGCCCTTCAGGCGGAAGGGCTGCAGCAGGGGATCGCGCAGAGCGGCGGTGGTCGTCATGTTCATCCCTTTGGTTAGGCCGCCTGCCGCGCTAAAAGCTCCTGCTCGGTGCGATGGCATCGCACGTCGGAGCCCTTGGCGAAGCGGCGAAGCGGCGGCGGCTCGGTCTC
>WNGB01023840.1_pt1 | contig 12458 bp, 12 predicted proteins | sample 5400681 | NCBI WGS metagenome assembly WNGB01 (sample SAMN13153367, study PRJNA577476) | soil metagenome | isolation source: 115 cm soil or saprolite under grassland replicate 2 | place: USA:California | collected 2016-06-15 | reverse complement strand
CACACGCGTTGCTATGCAGACCTCGGATAGACGATATGCGAGTTCTGTATAGCCAAAGGGTGGCCAGGCGCTGCGTCACAGGGCCGTCATCCGGTCCGCAGGGCTCAGGACCCCGGCCGGCCCGCGTTGAGGACGTGGGTGTAGATCATGGTGGTGCTCACGTCCCGGTGGCCGAGCAGCTCCTGGACGGTTCGGATGTCATGGCCGTTCTCGGTGCGCCTGCTGTAGTGCCGGACGTGGGCGACTTCCCGAACGCGATCGAAAAGCCGCGGCGGGCGCGATTGGGGCGAGCTGGATTCACGAGCTACTCGTATGGCGCGGGCCGCGCAGGAGTACCGGACCCCGGCGTTCACCCCGGCAGTCACGGGCGGGAGGATAGCGTATTCCCATGACCGGCTCAAGAGTGTGAGCAGGCGGATACGGTGAATGTTCCCGTCGGGGGTGCTGCCCTTACGCTCCGGCCCGCAGGTGGTTCCCCTTCCGCCGGTAAGCGTCGGTGGAGTTGGTGTAGCCTAGCGGCCGGGAGGAGCCGACACATGCTCAATGCCACACGCGATCTCACCCTGCCCTCGACCGTCACCGGCTCCTGGCCGCGGCCGTCGTGGTTCACCGAGGTGCTGCGCGGGCGTCCCTTCAAGGAGGCCCTCGGCGACTCGCGCTTCCGCGAGCAGTACATGGACGCGGTGAGCTGCATCGTCAAGGAGCAGGAGATGGCGGGGCTCGACATCGTCACCGACGGCGATTCGCGCTTCGACCTGACGGTGGGCGGGAAGTCGTGGTTCTTCTATCCGATCGAGCGGCTGCTCGGCATCACCGGCCACGTCGACCGTTCCGGCGGCGCGGGCTGGACAACCATCAAGCCGGGGCGAATCCTCTACGAGGTGATGGAGGCATATCAGCCCGCCATCGCAGGCGAGCGGCTGCGCGGCGGGCCGCTCCAGTACGCCGCCCTCTACAAGGTGGCGCAGCGCTTCAGCGCGCGGCCGGTCAAGTTCGGGTCCATCAGCGCCCAGACCATGACCAAGATGATCACGAGCAAGCACTATGCCTCGGAACACGAGCTGGTCCTCGACGCGGCCGACATCATCAACGCGGAGCTGCGTGAGGTGGCGGCGGCGGGCTGCCGGGTCATCCAGGTCGAGGAGCCGCGCCACCACATCGCGGCCGCCGACGGCATCCCGGACAGCGAGCTGCAGTTCTTGACCGACGCGCTGAACCGCGAGATCAAGGGCGTCGACACGGAAGTGTGGCTGCACACCTGCTGGGGCAATCCGAGCCAGCAGCCCATCCACTGGGAGCGGCCGTCCTACGAGCGCGCGCTCCCTCACCTGCTCCAGACCACCGCCGACGTCATCACCCTGGAGTGCGCGAGCACGGGCGGGCGCGACCTGGCGCTCCTGGGGAAATACCGCACGGACAAGAAGATCGCCATCGGCGTGGTCAATCACTCCACGGCCGCGGTGGAGCCACCCGAGGTGGTGGCCGATCTCATCCGACGGGCGCTCGAGTACGTGCCGCCCGAGCGGCTCATTCTCTCCAGCGACTGCGGCTTCGGGCGCGAAGGGCTCTCGCGCCGCATCGCCTTCTACAAGGCGGTGGCCATCAACCTGGGCGCCAACATCGTCCGGCGCGAGCTCAAGCTGCCGGAGGTGGACATCCCCGCCGCCGATCCGCGCTTCACCTTCTCCGGCTGACCATGGTGCGCCGGCCGAACATCCTCCTCATCCTCGTCGACGACCTCCGCTTCGACGAGTTCGGCGCGGGCGGCCATCCCTACATGAAGACGCCGCACGCCGATCGCATCGCCCGCGAGGGCGCGCTCTTCGAGCGGGCCTTTCACACCACGCCCATCTGCTCGCCGAACCGCGCGTCCATCCTCACCGGGCAATATGCGAGCCGCCACGGCATCATCGACAACGTCGCGCGCGACGCGGCGAGCCACCGCCTGCCCAACTACCATCTCGCGCTGCAGACGCTGGGCTACGAGACCGCGCACATCGGCAAGTGGCACATGGGCAACGACGGCCAGCCCCGCCCCGGCTACGACGTGTGGGTCAGCTACGATGGGCACGGGCGCCTCAACGACCCCACGCTGAACGAGGGCGGGCAGTACGTGAAGCACACCGGCTACGTCACCGACATCATGAACGAGATGGCCGTCGACTTCGTGGGCCGCCCGCACGACAAGCCGTGGTCGCTCTTCTTCGCGCACAAGGCCGTGCACCCGGACGCGGAGCAGGCCGCCGATGGCACCTTCGCCATGGAGGGCTATCGCGCCGCCCCGCGCCACCAGGATCTCTACCGCGACGACGTCTTCCCCATGCGGCCGAACGTGCTCACGCCGGCGGAGATCGTGAAGAGCAAGCCGGCGTGGGCGGAGGCCTTCGAGCTCAGGAAGTCGGAGAAGGCGCAGCTCCTGCACAAGGCCATCCACTCGGGCGGGCAGGAAGAGGTCCGCCTGCGCGCGTGCATGATGGCGGCGGTGGACGAGGGCGTGGGCATGCTCTTCGAGGCGCTCGAGCGCACGGGGCAGCTCGACGACACGATCATCCTGTTCCTGGGAGACAACGGCTACTTCTTCGGCGAGCACGGCCTGGGACCGGACCGTCGCTTCGCCTACGAGGAAGGCATCCGCTCGCCCTTAGTGGTCCGCTACCCGCCGCGCATCAAGGTGGGGACCCGTCTCATCGACCTCGTGATCCTGCAGGACATCGCGCCCACGCTCATCCAGCTCGCCGGCGGCAGACCCGGCCCGCAGGTCCAGGGGCGCTCGCTCCTCCCTCTCTTCGCGGGCAAGCGCGCGGGGTGGCGCAAGTCGTTCCTGATCGAGTACTGGGCGGAGAACGCCATGCCGTGGCTCGTGGGCATGACCTACAAGGCGGTGCGCACCGACCGCTACAAGTACATCCGCTGGGTCAACCGCGCGCGCGACGGCGAGCTCGACGAGCTGTACGACCTGGACAGCGATCCGTACGAGGTCGCCAACGTGATCCGGCGCCCCGCCTATCGTGCCACCCGCGACAAGCTGCGGCGCGAGCTGCGGGTGCTCGTTGCCGACGCCCTCGGCCTCTAACGCTCTTTCATCGAGCGCTCATCCCACAGGCGAACGAGGTACCCGTCGGGGTCTTTCAGCTCGGCCCCGTAGCCCCAGTATGATTTGCGGGGCGCATGCGCGAAGGCAACGCCGCGCCCCTGCCACTCGGCGAAGGTGGCGTCGACATCGAGCATCCTGGAACCACAGCGCCGCTCCGTTCGGCCCGACAGGATCGGCCACTTCCTGCAGGAAGATGGTGAAGCCGCTGCTGTCCTTGAGGGCGACCGTCTGGCGGTCCGGGACCTCGAACTCCACCGTGAGGCCCAGCGTGTCGACGTACCAACGACGGGAGCGCGTCAGGTCCGTCACGGGAATCCTGAGATGGTCGAACCGAAGCACAGCTCGTCACCTCCACGGACGGCCACGCGGAGCCGGTCACTCGCGCTCGGCCACCAGGCCGAGCGCGAGGGCCGAGCCGTCTACTCGCAGAACTTGCAGGGCGGGTAGTTGCGATCGTAGACGGGCGTCTTCAGATACTCCTCGCGGTTGTAGGTCCAGAACTGCGAGACGTTGGGATAGGTGTAGATGACGGTGTTCTGGAGCTTGCCGCCCACCTGCTCCACCTTGCGGATGTAGACGTTCTGGATCGGGTTGCCGAGGTCGTCCATCTTCATGGGGCCGCGGGGATCGTCGCTCACCGCCACCTTGCGGAGGGCGGCGAGAAGCTTCTCCTTGTCCTCCGCTTCGCCGTTGATGGCCTTGAGCGCGTCGTGGTAGAAGCGCCCGGCCGTGTACCCCTCGGCAGAGTAGAGGGAGGTGCCGCGGTTGTAGCGCTTCTCGTATGCCGCGGAGAATTTCTTGTTGGCCGGGGTGTCGAGCACGGAGCTGTAGATGAGCGAGGTGACCACGCCCACCGCCTCGTCACCCATGTTCTTGAGGATGTTCTCATCCGTGAGCGTCCCCACTCCGACGAGCGAGACCTTCCCCTTCAGGCCGAAATCGCTCCAGGCCTTGACGAAGCGCGGGGAGAGGCCACCGGTGTGGCAGGCGTACACGCCGTCGATGTCTTTCTTCAGCGAGGCCAGATAGGGCGCGTAGTCCTGGATGTTCAGGGGCGTCCAGATCCGCTGCACCACCTTGCCGCCCGAATCCTCGAACACGCGCTGGAATCCGCCATTGGACTCCCAACCGAACGCGTAGTCCATGCTGATGGTGGCCACGCGCCGCAGCTTGAGCTGCTTGTACGCGTAGTCGCCGAGCGAGTGCGTGAGCTGGCTGCCCGAGGCGGCCGTGCGAACCACCCAGCGCACCGGCTTGCGCTGGGTGATATCGTCCGGCGCCATCACGGGATAGAGGGCGGGGATCTTGTTCTGCTCGAGATACGGCGCGATGGCATAACCGCTGGCGGCGAGGAGCCCGCCGGCCACGGTGTGCACCTTCTCCTGCTCCACGAGCCGGCGCACCTTGGTCAGCGCGCCGGTGGGCTCCGGATCCGAATCCTCCACGATGATCTTGACCTCGCGGCCGGCCACCTTGTTGCCGACTTCCTCCCAGAAGAGGGTGAAGCCGTCCGTCATGTCCTTGCCCGTCTGCGAGAAATTGCCGGTCAGCGGCCCGAAGTACCCGATGCGGATGGGGTCCTTGTCGGCGGCCCAGCTCGGCTCCGGCCACCGCGCAAAACTGGCGGCGGCGGTGCCCATGGCGGCGAGGAACCGGCGTCTACGCATGGCTCACTCCTCCTTGTGCTGTTGGGACGGTTCGGATTCGCTGCGCGAGGATAGTCCGACGAGGCTCACCGCGTCGTCAAGTGGGGAGGGCGGCCCCTCCCGACGGATCGCCCAGGCGCCGCCTCGCGCGCGAGCGCCTCGTTGCGACGGCCAAGCCACCATCCATTGAGCAGCCACACGAGGGAGACCGGCACCGCGGCCACGCTGATGCCGGCCAGTCCCAGACCGAGGAAGCCCAGGCCCGCGTAGGACCACGCACCCAGCTGATCGCCCGCGCGATACACGAACGTGTCGATGAAGCTCTTGGCCTTGTACTTGTCCTCGCGCGGCACCACCGTGAAGCAGGTTTCGCGCGTGGGCCGGGCCACGGCGAAATTGCCCGCCCGGCGCAGGACCTGGAAGATGACCACGGCCCACAACGTTGGGACAAAGCCCAGCAGGAGGAAGCCGGCGACGCTCAAGGCGGGGAGCAGGGTGAGGGTGAGGGCGACGCCGAGCTTCTTGATGATGCGCCCGGTGAGGAGGAGCTGGATGAGGAAGGTCAGGGTGTTGACGGCCAGATCGATGTTGGCGAAGAAGGCGGTGCGGGCGGCGCGGTTCGTGAAGCTCTGCTTCGCGATGTCGGCCTGCTGGAAGTAGAGAAAGGTGGAGAGGACGGTGAAGAGCAGCATGTAGAAGGTCAGGTGGAGCAGATACGGCGACCGTGCGGCGTGGGCGAATCCCGACAGCACCCCGCCCCCCACCGCCGCGTCATCCACCGGCCCTCCCGACGATTCGCGGAGGGCCCGCGAGATCCTGGCCAGCCGGCGCACGCTGAACACCGCCACTTCGAGGAGCACGACGGAGACGAGGAGGAGCCGCCCGCTGCCCAGATGCTCGACGAGTAGCGACGTCACCGAGGAGCCGACGATGCCCCCGATGGTTCCCCCCGCGGCGATGAAGCCGAAGAGCCGGCGGCTCTGCTCGCTGCTGAAAACGTCGGCGAGGAACCCCCAGAACACCGAGACGACGAATAGGTTGAAGACCGCGCCCCAGATGTAGAACGCGCGACCAGCCCACACATTGGCGGGACCGCTCGTGGTCGCGAAGAGGATCAGGAACAGCACCACATTGGCCATGAAGAAGCGGTAGGTCCACGAGATGAAGCGGACGGGAGCGAGGCGCACCACCAGCGCGGAAAAGGGCGGATTCGCCACGAGCATGCCGATGAGCGTGCCCGTGAAGAGCCACGGGAGATTCTCGATGCCGCCCGCGGCCCCGATCTCGTCTCGAATCGGGCGGATGACGTAATACGCAGAGAGTATGGAAAAGAAGTACAGCCAGGACCAGGCGAGGGCCACCACCTCTCCTGGCCGCACGTCGATCAGGCCTTGCAGCAATCGGACGATGAGGCGGGGGGCGGAGACGCTGGACTTTTCGGTAGGCAAGGAGTATTCCTGTCGAGCACGGAGAGTAACAGTGATCGTACCCGCGGGGCGAGGAGATTTCCGATGAGGCCGACATCGATCGTCGAAGTCTACGCGAAAGCGCTCACCGCGCGCGCGCTCCGGCGCGGACTCGGCCTCGGCTCATAGCCAACTGGATGGCCTTGCGTCCGTGGTGGCTGGCCGTGGCCGCCGCGGCGGGGCTTCTCGCGTGCGCCACGGGCGCCCAGGCGGACATCCAACTCCAGCTGCGCTTCGACAACGAGGTCCTCGACCCCAAGGCTACGCCGGACTTCACCTGCTATAGCTACACACTCAACCGCTGGGTCGGTTGCCGGGTCCGGAAATCCGGCGCGCCCGGCGCATACGTGCTCGAGACGCTGGGGCCGGGAAAGTATCAGATGCATGTCAGCGTCGACGAGAATCCGGCCAACCCCCGCCGCTTCCCCGGTGACTACGAGACGCAGCTCTCCTTCGAGGTCACGGCCACGGGTCCGGAGCGCCTCGTCGTGGACCTGGCGCGGCTCATCCATCTCACGCGTCCGGGAGACAATGCCCGCGCGATCGAGGGCATGCTCACCAGCTGTACGAAACAGCCGCAGTTCGACACGCCGCGATACTCCTGGGGTCCCACCGCCACGGTTGATTTCGCCTGGGAGCCGATCGCCGCCGGCGCCGAGTATCGCTACACCCTCGTCGCCCGCACCTGCGGCCAGGCGGGGGCGGGCCGAGACATCCTGAGCGGGCAGACGACGAAGACCACGGCCGCTCTCTCCGTGCGCCCTACCACGGACGGCGAGTACTACGTGTTCCGCGTCGAGGCCTGGAAGGACGACCGTCTCGTCGGCGACCTGTACACGCATGACGGCGGGGCCCACTCCTGGAACTATCGCTTCCGGGTGCGGAATGCGAGCCTGCCTCGCTGGGCGTATCTGGCCGCGGGCGCCGGCCTCGTGGTGCTGTTGCTGGGTGCGCGTCGGCTTTTCGGCGTCATCGATTCCGAGGGCCGCCGCGTACGCCGGTTCGGGCGCGGGGTGATTGCCGTGCTCGTCATCGCGGCGGTGGCGGGGGCCGGCTATCACTACCTCCGGGAGAGACAGCAGCGCATCGTCGAGGCGGAAAGGGCCAGGCTCGAGGCAGAGCGCCAGGCGCGGCAGCGAGAGTTCATCGCCGCCTTCGTCTCGGCCGCGCCGCGCCCCGACTGGTGGGATAGCGTCGAGACACCCTACACCCGCGCGGTGACGACGGCCGCGGCGAGCGTCATTTCTTCAAGGCGGCCTATCAGGGCATCCTCGACCACCCGGATGATCCGCAGGTGGTGGCGACGGCCATCGGCCTCCTGCACTGGGTGGTCCGCGACTACCCCCACCGTCTCGAGCTCGCGCGATTCGGCTACGAGCGCTACTTCGACCACCGCGGGCGCACCGACAACTGCGCCAACTGCATGGTGGGCGATACCTCGCAGGGTCTCGTCCAGAACTTGAGCCAGCTCCTGACGGCGGCCGGTCGCTTCGACGAGGCGATCGCGGTGTGCAGAAGGCTGATCGACGAGCGCGGCACGGAGGTGAGCCCATACAAGCTCGCGGAGACCTGGAACCAGATGGCCTGGGCCTACTGGCACAAGGGCGAGCATTCCCGCGCCATGAGCATCGTCAAGGACGCCCTCGTCCGCTACGGCGGCACGGTGCGCGCCGGCGAGCTCAAGCGCACGCTGGCCCGCTTCCAGGCCGAGCTCGAGCGGGCCTCGGCGAAGCCGGAGTAGCTCGGGCTTCCTGCGTCGGGAGCCTGCGATAGAATGCGGGCTCGGACCCGCGCAGCATGAATGTAAGACCTGACCCCAAATGGAGACCTCGATGGAATACCGGATGCTGGGCAGGACCGGACTCAACGTTTCCGCGCTCGCCTTCGGTTGCGGTGACGTCGGCGGCATCATGGTGCGCGGAGCGCCCGCCGAGCGGGAGCGGGCGGTGGCGCGGGCGGTCGAGCTCGGCATCAACTACCTCGACACCGCGCCCTCGTACGGGAGCGGGCAGTCGGAGCGGAACACGGGCGCCGTCCTCCGCGTGCTGCGACCCGACGTGATCGTGGGCAGCAAGTGCCGGCTGAGTACTTCCGACCTTGCCGACATACCGGGCGCCCTCACCCGCTCCGTGGAGACGAGCTTGAGCCTGCTCGGCATCCCCCGCCTCGATCTCTTCCATCTCCACAATCCGATCGCGAGGATCCGAAGCGAGCGTCGCCTCGGCCTCGCCGACGTCCTCGACGTCGTGGCCCCCGCGGCCCGCCGTCTCCAGGAGCAGGGCAAGATCCGCTGCTTCGGGGTGACGGCGCTCGGTGAGACTGGCGCGCTCCACCGCGCGCTCGCGAGCGGCGCCATCGACACCGCGCAGATCTGCCTGAACCTGCTGAATCCCACGGCTGTCCACGCGGTGCTCTCGGGCTTTCCCGCCCAGGACTTCGATCAGCTCGCGGTCCTGGGGCGCGAGCATGGCGTGGGCACCATCGGCATCCGCGTGCTCGCGGGGGGAGCGCTCAGTGGGGAGATCGCGCGGCATCCCGTGGCGATTCCAGCCGTCGATCCCATCGCCTCAGGACCGGACTATGCGACCGATGCCGCGCACGCGCGCGTCTTCGAGCCGCTCGTCGCGGAAGGATTCGCGAAGAGCGTGCTCGAGGCGGCCTTCCGCTTCGCCCTGAGCACGGAGGCCATGTCCACCGTGCTCATCGGCACGTCTGACCTGGCCCAGCTCGAGTTCGCCGCTGCCGCGGTGGCCAAAGGCCCCCTTCCCGCCCCCGCCCTCGACCGCCTCCGCGGCCTCTGGAGCGAGCTGGCTACCATCAAATAGATTCAAGGAGAATCCATGCGAATCGCCAACGATGTCACCGAGCTGGTCGGCAACACTCCGCTGGTGCGAATCCGGAAATTGACGGACGGCGCCAAGGCCGACGTGGTCGCCAAGCTCGAGTTCTACAGCCCCGCCCATAGCGTCAAGGACCGCATCGGCGTGGCCATGATCGATGCTGCGGAGAAGGCCGGCCGCATCAAGCCGGACACCATCATCCTCGAGCCCACGAGCGGTAACACCGGCATCGGGCTGGCGTTCGTCTGCGCCGCGCGTGGCTACAAGCTCGTGCTGACCATGCCGGATTCGATGAGCAAGGAGCGCCGGATGCTCCTGCGCGCCTACGGCGCCGAGCTCATTCTGACTCCGGCGAGCGAGGGCATGGCCGGCTGCATCAAACGAACGGAAGATCTGGCCGCCACCGACCAGCGCTACTTCATCCCCCAGCAGTTCCAGAATCCCGCCAATCCCGAAATCCACCGGAAGACCACCGCCGAGGAGATCTGGCGTGATACCGACGGCAAGGCGGACATCCTCGTGGCGGGCATCGGTACCGGCGGCACCATCACGGGGGTCGGAGAGGTTCTCAAGGCGCGCAAGCCCACCTTCCGCTGCGTGGCCGTCGAGCCCGATGCCTCACCGGTGCTCTCGGGCGGCCAGAAGGGTCCGCATCCCATCCAGGGCATCGGCGCGGGCTTCGTCCCCGACGTGCTCAACACCAAGATCTACGACGAGGTCATCCGGGTGAAGAACGACGACGCCTTCGCCATGGCCCGCCGCTCCGCGCGCGAGGAAGGCCTCCTCGTCGGCATCTCCTCCGGCGCCGCCCTCTGGGCCGCCGTCGAAGTCGCGCGCCGGCCGGAGAGCGCGGGCAAGCTCATCGTGGTCATCATCCCGTCCTTCGGCGAGCGCTATCTGAGCACGCCCCTCTTCGCCGACTTGGCGGACTAACGAGGAACGCGATGCGTCTGGGCTCCCCCTCACCCTGCCCTCTCCCCCTCTGGGGGCGAGGGACTCGAATCTCCCTCTCCCTCAGAGAGGGAGAGGGCAGGGTGAGGGTGGTTAACCGGTCCGCGCAAGATCGTAGCCCCCGGGGCGAGGGCGTGGCGGCGGGAACGCCAGGCGCGACGACGCGCCGTTAGCCGAGGCGTGCCTGCTCCCGGCCGTTCCTCGCCGCCACCGCGAAGGCGAGGAGGTATCGGTCCAGGTCCTCCAAGGTCGTGCCGTACTCGGGTTTGCCCAGTGTGGCGTGGCAGAGCAGCTCGCGCACGCGGGCGATCTCCCGCAACCGATCACGCCAGCGTGGATCTGCGAGGGTGAGGTCCAGCAGCTCGAGCGCCCGTTCGAAGGCGCGGCTCGCGAGCCGTGGATCGCGCTCCCTCCAGCGAACCATCCGCCCCACCTCGCTGCCTACGTTGGCGAGCTGCTCCGCGAGTGAGAATTGGTTCCAACGACCGGCGGCCAGATCGGGGTGCTGGTGGAGACTTTCCGTCATGGTGCGACGAGCCTCCCCACGATGGCTTGAATCAGCCCCCGTACCGCAGCGTCGTCGACGTCGTTGGCCCGATCGGGATAGAGGTTGATGCCCCAGAGGTCTGCCTGGCGGGCCCCCTGCTGGAGAAGCAAGGCTTCTTCATCGGCGTGAAGCTCCGCGCCGATAGCCATGACGCCGCGTTGCACGTCCACGACCGCTTTGACGAAGTCCCCGAATTGCTGCCTGGCAATCCGCCGCAGCTCGTCACGTGTGATCGGGGAGCTCGCGATCTGCATCGGCCTGAGGGGCGATGATAGCACGCCCCCCATGCCGTGCTCTCTGCGTACGCTAGCGGTTCGGACCTCTGCCCATCGGGTAGGGCTGCCAGCGGATCAGGCTTGTTTTCGGAAGCACGCCGGGATTGACGGCCGAGCGCGGCCACTTGCCCTGGAGGACGGTGGCGATCTCGCGCCCGAGCCGGCGCCTTGTCTCGGGCGCCATGCGCGCCGTGGCCGAGGCGATGTGCGGCGTGACGATGACGTTGTCCATGTGGAGCAGCGGGTTCATGGGGTCCACGGGCTCCTGCTCGAACACGTCGAGGGCGGCGCCCGCGATCTCTTTCTGCTTCAGGGCCTCGATCAGTGCCTTCTCGTCCACGGTGGGGCCGCGGCCGTTGTTGATGAAGATGGCCGACGTCTTCATGGCCTTGAACTGCTTGTCGCTCATCAGGTGATGCGTCTCGGCGTTGAGCGGCGCGTGCATGGACAGGAAGTCCGCGCGCTGGCACAGCTCGACGAGGCTGGTCACGGGCTCCACGCCCACGGCCGTCATCTCGAGCTCCGCGAGGTACGGGTCATAGGCGAGGACGTGCAGGCCGAAGGCGTGACAGCGCCGCGCCACCGCCTTCGCCACATTGCCGAAGGAGATGAGGCCGATGGTCTGGCCGTAGAGCCGTGGGATGTCCTTGAAGTAGGGCCGGCCCTCCGCCCACTTGGCGTCCACGGTGAGCTGGTGCATGAGGCGCAGGCGCCGATGGGCGGCGAGGAACATGGCCATGGTGTGGTCCGCCACCTCGTCGATGAAGACGTCGGGGACGTTCGTGACCACGATGCCGGCCTCGGTGGCCGCGTCCACGTCCACGGTGTCGGCGCCCACGCTGCCCAGCCCGATGACCTTGCAGTTCTTCAGCCCCTTGATGATGGCGGCGGTGATGCGACGGTTGCGGGCGATGACGGCGTCGGCGTCCTGGGCGAGGGCGATGAACTCCTCCTCCGTCTTGGCGGGCAGCTCGACGATCTCGGCGCCGATGGGATCGAGGGCTTCCCTCTCTATGCCGTAGGCACCGTCGGCGAGATCATAGATGACTCCTCCCGCGGGCCGCTGGACCACGACCTTGAACTTTCCCTTTGCGTCCGGCATGCGTAGGACCTCCTTGTCGTTATGGACTCGCGCCCGCAAGGATACTGCCCCGAGGGCCCCGCGTCGAGGCCCCTCCGAGAGCCTTCTTGTAGTAAGGTGTGATCTCCGCCCCAAGGACCATGTCGAACGATCCAGGCCATGCCGAACGATCGAGATCCGTGGAGCTCACCCACCGAGGGGACGCCATGACACGACGCGCGATACTGTCGCTCTTGCTCGTCTTCGTCATCATCGCCGGAGCGGCCGTCGGAAGGAGTACTTCGCCCAGTGGCCCTATGTCAGGAATCTCGTGGCGCACAACTCGCTGTACAACTATGGCCGCATGCAGGACATCTGGCTGGACAAGTAAAGGAGGACACACCATGGCCACCATCATCCACAAGGGTGTCAAGCTCGGATACGACGATCAGGGCGCGGGCAAGCCGCCCTTCGTCTTCATCCACGGCTGGACCTGCGACCGCTCCTTCTTCGCCCCGCAGGCGGAGCACTTCGCGCGGCAACACCGCGTGGTCTCCCTCGACCTGCGCGGCCACGGGG
>WNGB01019226.1_pt1 | contig 12458 bp, 7 predicted proteins | sample 5400681 | NCBI WGS metagenome assembly WNGB01 (sample SAMN13153367, study PRJNA577476) | soil metagenome | isolation source: 115 cm soil or saprolite under grassland replicate 2 | place: USA:California | collected 2016-06-15 | reverse complement strand
CCCAGTAAGAGGGGGTTGGGGGGAGGGGTTTTCGCACAGGCTCTTCAACTTTCTCCCCTGACCTACATCACGGGCGCAAATCGTAAATGATGATCGGATGCGAGGCCCGCGCCGCCGCAGGATGCCTTTGACGGTAGATGGCCACCGCTTGCCCCTGGGCCGCTTCATCGGGCTTGTAGATGCCATGCAGCCCCAGGTGAATCTGTCCCAGCACAGCGGCGGCGGCCCGCAGGTTGTCATCGACATCGAACAGCGGCCTGATTTGTTGGCGGAGTTTCTGGAGCGCCAAAATTCGCGGCGGCGGCAGCGGCCCTTGCAACAAGCCCTTGTCCGCCAAGGCTTCGAGGGCGAGGTTGACGGGCAGACCAGGCTGCGGCCAGGCGGACAACCCTCCCACCAGGAGACGGGCATTCACCGGCGCCGACCTGCTCCCCAGCTGGGTCAAGGCTGCGGCCAGCACTGCTCCCGCTTGCAGTCGGTGGGTCGAGTCCAGGGTTTTGTCGGCCAGGCGCTGGCCCAGTTGCGGGAGGGCGGCCAGGAGATGCCGGTCGAGGTGGCCCAGTGCCTGCGCGGCCAGCACCTTCGCGCTGATGTCCGTGTGGGGGACGCGACCAAGGCGCTCACGGACGCGAAGCAGAACGGGCATCCGAACGGCGGTAGCAGTGCCCGACAGGACGCGGGCCAGGTGCCCGCCGGACTCCATGCGCTCGCCGGCGCCCCCTCCCAGTTGTTCGGTCAGCGACAGGAGGGTCTTCTCATCCTCGTTGAGCGGATCTGGCAGAGCAACGCTCCTGGGGCCGGAGGCCAGCCGGCCGTAGCACTTGTTCAAAAACTCGTGAGCCACCACGTTCTCGGCATCCAGTTCGAGCACCTGCTCGAACTGGTCGATCGCCCGGCGCAGGAAGGTGTCCGCATGTTGCCCTTCTTCTTGCTGAGCGCGGAGGAATAGGGTCTTGCCCAGTTCGGTGCGCACGACGAAATCGCGCGTGAAATCGAGACGACGGACCGAATCACGATTTTTTGGATCGAGAATCTGCTCGAAGTTCTGGATGGCCTCCGGGAAGTTACCGTTCTGCACATTCACCAGGCCATTGAACCAGGCGACGGTCCACCACGGTGCGGGCGGCTCACACTGGCGCGCCTCCGTCAAGGCTTCGCGAGCCTGGTCCAGTCGCTGCTGGCCGCCGTAGGCCAGATGTACCCGCGCCAGGTTGACGTGGGCGTGGGCGTGAGCATCTTTGGCATCCCTGAACTCGGGGCTGAGCAGCCGCCGGAAGGCCGCCTCCGCCTGGCCTTTTTCGCCGCCGCTTTTGCCCTCCGGTCCGCCCTCCAGAAAACAGCCGATGCCGTAATCGTTCCAGCGCTGCCAGGCGGGAATGGCCGAGAGCTGGGTAGGCACTTCCTGGCCGCCGGCCACTGGCAGGAGCACGCGATCCTCACACAAATCAACGATCGGCAATTGCGGCACCTTGCCCTTGCCGTGGACCAGCTCCATGTACGTGTAATCGAACTTGCGATAGCGGACGCGCGCGGTCAACTCGACCGGCTCCTTCAATCCGGGCGGCAAGCGGAGACGATAGTGGACGACCTGCGCAGCCCCCGGCGGTATCTGATGATCGTACAGCGGCGTGAAAATATCCTGGGGATTGCGGCGATCGATGCGGTTGCCGTGGCGGTCGAGCATCAGGACGTTGATAAAGTGGGCGTTTTCATCGACTCGGCCCCGCTCCGGGCCGTCCATGCCGCCGCTCTGGGCGATCACGCGGCCACCGGAGCGGGCGGTGAATTCGACCCACACCTCATTGGAATCCGCCGTCCCCTGCGTGAAATGATGGCCCATGTTCAAGGTGCGGATCACCACTTCCACCAGGTAAGCGCCGCCCGGCTGGAGTCTGGGCAGATGGGGCCGCAAGGGCAGATCGTCGAGGAGAGGCGTCTCAACGCCGGCCTCGCCCGGGAGATGCTTGAGGCCGAACAGGTCGATGCGGAGCGTGGGCGACTTGCCGTCAAGCCCACCCCGGAGGAATTGGGTGTGAGCCTTGATGACATCCTCGTAGCCCGGGTACTTCACCAGCGCGGGCACACCGGTATTGGCTCCAGGGAACAGGTGGCTGTGAATCTTGCGCACACCGCTGTTGTCGAAATCCCGGGCGCCGAAATCGGAGCTGGCCTGGAGCGGCATGTGGCATTCGGCGCAGCGAGTTTTTGCCGTCGGCGGGTAGTAAAAACTCCGCGCCCCGTGCCCGGAGACGCCGCTGAGGAGGAACGAGTCGGGATGATTTTGCCCGCGTAGGAACTCCTTGTAATGGTTCACTTCCTGCGGCACGCCGACCTTGTGGCACGTCGAGCAGAATTCCTCCGTGCGGTGGAACGGTTTGAGGAAGGTCTTCTTGTGGAAGTCCGGCTTGGCCTTGATGAGCTGGTTATTGAGCCATTGTAACGTCGAATTGTCGCTATAAGCGAAGGGATAGTGAATCGGCTCCTCGATGGTGTAGTCGCCGTTGCCCGAGCGGCTGTTGACATGGGTCATGGCGTGGCATGTGGTGCAGGTGATGCCCGCCTTGGCGGTCGGGTGATTGACGAGGTCGTAGTCGGGATCGTCGAACTGGCCGCTAAAGAAGGGGACGGGATCGTGGCAGCCGGCGCACCAGCGCGCCGCGCGGGTGCCCATGCGGACGCGGGTTTCCTTGACGCTGAACAGGTACGCGGGGTTGTTGAACGAACTGAACTTGTGAGCGGAATGCAGGTGGCTCTTGTAAATGTCCGAGTGGCATTTCATGCAATACTCATCCATCATCAAGGCGCTGGCTGGGATGAAATTGCCGTCCACGGTCCGCGATTTGGCCGGCTCGAAGTACTTTTCGCCCTCCGGCGAGCCTTTCGCGTGCCACCGGCGCGGATCGTGGGAGTGCATGAGCAACATGACGACGGTAAAACCCGCCACCGTCACGCCCCAGCCGATGCCCCAGCGCCAGCGGATGGCCGGCCCGGCCCGGCGGTGCAGCACGTAGATCACGACCGCGGCCACCGGGGTAAGAATGTGCAAGATCCGGACGAGCACGCGCGCCATCGTGCCTTCGGAGAGTTGCGGCATCCCGGAAAGCTGAATCAGCGCGACACCCGTCAACCCCGCGGCGCAGCTAGTAAGGAACAGCGTCACTCCCAAACGGACGGCCCGGCGATTCGGCCGCCGATGGGCCGAGGACCAATGGACGACACCGAACACCACAAACGGAACGATAAGCCCGACGCCGACGAGGACGTGAACCAAAAACATCGACAGCGAGAAAAAGTTCTGCAGGGTCTGCTGGCCGAGGAGTTCGAGTATAGTGATGGCGAGCAAGTAAATGCCTGTGGCGCCAAGGAGGGCGACAGCGGCGAAGATGAGGGCCAGCACGAGACGGAGCCGCGGCCCGACGGCCGGCTCGTAAGGCCGACCCCTGCGGTCCCGCGGAAGTGCTGCCGGAGTGGTCGCGGGCGCCGGTGGAGACTGCATGGCAAACCCTTTGGCTCGGCGGCGAGAAGGGCGCCGAGCCTTCGGTCGCACTCCCGAGCGCTTGCGTGGTTGATCGATATTGTACCGTGTTGGAGGGTAGAACGCTCGTCAATCCGACAACAGAAAAAATGGGGTGGGGGTGCCGCCTCAAGCGTTCGGTGCGGCCGTCGTCTGGCCGGTGCGGAGGTCGCTCCTCGCCGCCGCCGCCCAGCACGCTCACCAGCGCCGGTACGGCCATCCCATGTCCGGCCAGTTCGGCCATGACGAGCGTCGCCAGCGAGTTGTTGAAGCAGTACAGCGCCGTCGGCCGCGGACGCAGGTTGATGAATTGCTGCACAGCCAGGGCGGCGCCGGTACGAGTCAACTCCACCGACAGTTCCCACGCTCGACGGCGCGGCAGACCAGCGTCGCGCAAGCCCTGACGGTAGCCCTGCAGCCGCCACGGGTTCAGATCCTCGCGCCGCCAGTTGACGAACGCGATCCGGCGATGCCCCAACTCCGCGAGGTGGCCGACGGCCTTGCGCGCCGCCGCGAAGGAGTCGTCGCACACCGACGAAATGCGCGTCAGTTGCAGGTCGTGATCGAGCAGCACTGTCGGCAGACCGAGTCCGTCCGCGCGTCGCAGCAACTTTTCCTCGCCGTAATGGGCGAAAATTACCCCGCGCAGGCGCTCCTCCTGCTGGAGCCTCCGCAGCGCCTGACCGATTTGTGTGTAAGGAGCGTGAGCCACGACCAGGCGCAGGCCCGCCGCGCTCGCCTCTTCGAGTGCCCCCTGCACCATGAGAGCGCTGACCTGACGCGAGACCGCCTCTTCCTGACCGTGGTCGGCCGGGTAGCTCGCTTGCAGATACCCCAGCGCCGTCGGCGGGGCCGCCTCGATGGCGTCGGGCAACTGCGGCGCCTTGAGGAACGTACCCTTGCGGCGGATCTTGACCAGCAGTCCCTCGCGCTGCAAGTTTTCCGCGGCGAGACGCACGGTCTCGCGGCTCACGCCGAGTTGCTTCGCCAACTCGACCTCGGTTGGTAACCGCCCGTTGGGAAAACGCCCTTCAGCGATCGCCTGACGCAACATTTGCTCGACGCGCGTCGTCAAGCAGGCTGGCCGATCCAACCGCCCAAAAGAAGAGGTGGGTGGTGGATGGTGGGTGGTGGATGGTGAAGAAGGGTCTGTCATGATGTTCTCTCCTGGTCGTCATCCCCTGTTGTTTTCTCACCATCCACCACCCACCATCCACCATCCACCATTTTACAAATAGACAATCGCCCTGGCTTATAAAGAGGGACTGGCTTTCGCGCGCCTCGCTGCGGTAGGATGATCTCAGTTCGTCCTGCCTACCCCAAGGGCTTTCCCATGGCCCCCCACCGCAGCCCGCCCTGTCGGCAAGTTCTGTTCGCCACTCTGACCCTTCTTGGGATCGCGGCCTCTGCGCCGGCCCAGGAGAAACCGTTGCGTCAGGTGATCGATGCCGAGGTGCGCTCCGTCTGGCAGCGCGAGAAGCTCGCCCCCGCCCCGCGCTCCGCCGATGCCGCTTTCCTACGCCGTATTTACCTTGACCTCGTCGGCACCATCCCGACCGCCGAGGAAGCCAAACACTTCCGCGCCGACGCCGACGCCAAGAAACACGAAAAACTGATCGACCGCCTGCTCGCTGATCCGCGCTTCGCCACGCACCAGGCCGACGTCTGGGATCTGACGTTGTTCGGCCGCAATCAGCCTGACTTCCTCCGCAAGCGCGACGATTTCAAGAAGTGGCTCGCGGACCAGTTCAGCCGCAACGTCCCCTATGACCGCTGGGTGCGCGACCTGCTGCTGGCGGAACAGGACGGCTCCGAGATGTTCCTGGCCCAGTTCCGCAACCAACCCGAGGACGCGACCGTCGCCGTCACGCGCATCTTCCTCGGGACGCAATTGCAGTGTGCCCGCTGTCACGATCACCCGTTCGAGAACCGCACGCAGCGCGAGTTCTACGGCATGGCGGGCTTCTTCGTCCGCCTCGTCGTGCTCGATGGCGGTGGCCCTGCCAACAAGAAGCGCTACCGCATCGGCGAAAAAAGCACTGGCGAGGTGTTGTTCACCGGCTCGGTCAAGGAGCAACGGCCCGGACAGAAGGGTGTGCCGGTCAAGCCGCGCTTCCTGGGCGGACCCGACCTCGACGAACCGCCGGCCCCCAAGGGCTTCAAGGAGCCGCCCCTCAAACCGAACCAGACGCCGCCCAAACCGGCTTTCTCGCGCAAGGAGAAACTCGCGGCCTGGCTGACGACCCCGGAGAACCCGTTCTTTGCGCGGGCCGTGGCGAATCGCCTGTGGGCGCAGTTCATGGGCCGCGGGCTTGTCGATCCCGTCGATGACCTGAGCGAGACGAAGAAGGGGACCCATCCGGCTCTACTCGACGCGCTGACCCGCCATCTGGTGGCGACGAAGTTCGACCTGAAGGGCTTCTTCCGTGAGTTGGCCAACAGCGAGACGTATCAACTGGCCTGCAGCGGCAAGGTGACCGAGGCGCTGCCGACCTGGTTCGAGCGGGCGCGCGTCCGGCCGCTCTCCTCCGAGGAACTTCTGGCATCGATCCGCACGGCCACCGGCTTCGACGCGGCCAAGGGCAAACTCAACAGCGGCGAGTACGAATACTTCCTGCGCTACTTCGGCGAGCCGGTCGATGGTCAGGGCACCTTCCAGGGAAACCTCGGCGAACACCTGTTCCTCAATAACAGCAGCCAGCTGCGCGGGCTGATCCAGCCGCGCAAGGGCAACCTCGCCGACACCCTGCTGAGTTCCAAGTCGCCCTGGGAGGAACGGGTGGAGCAACTGTTCCTGTCGGTGCTGAGTCGGCCGCCCAGCGCCGCCGAGCGGCAGCGTTTTGTGCAACATCTCACCTCCGACGGCAAGGCCACACCGGCGTTAGTCGAGGAGGCGATCTGGGTGCTCCTCAGCTGCTCGGAGTTTCGCTTCAACCACTAGCGACGAGCCGCCGGGTTTATCCCGGCGGGGAAGACCGCCGGGATAAACCCGGCGGCTCGTCAACAGGTACACGAGGAGCCGCCATGAACATTCCCGACACAGCGCAGGCGCACCTCAGCCGTCGTGCTTTCCTCAAGGGGGCGCTCGTCACCGCTGGCGGTGCGGCCGTCGCGAACTGGGGCGGCCTGTTCAACTCCCAGACCATCGCCGCCCAGACCGCACGCCAGCCCAAGCGCTGCATCTTGCTCTGGATGAATGGCGGCGCCAGCCAGATTGACACCTTTGACATGAAGCCGGGCCGGCCGACCGGCGGACCGTTCCGCCCCATCGCGACCAACGTCACCGGCATCCAGATTTGCGAGTTCATGCCGCGGCTGGCGCGCATGGCCGACAAACTGGCCATCATCCGCAGCATGCGCACGCAGTCGCCCGACCACCCCGACGGCATTTATCACATGCACACCTGCTACCGCCAGGCAGAACGGGTGCCGCATCCGGAGATCGGCGCGATGGTCGCCCGCTACCTGGGCAACCCTGACGCCGACCTGCCCAGCTTCGTGCGCTTCGGCCCGACGGGCAACGCCGGCTCGGGCTACCTCGGCCCACGCTATCAGCCCTTCAGCCTCGACCGCACCGGACGGCTGCCGTATTTCACCGAGCCGTACCTGCGCGGCCAGGCGCCGCAGCGTCGCGCCGATCTGCTCAACTTCGTCGAGCAGGAGTTCGGCCAGGAACATCGCGCCGAGCCGTTCGAGTCGCATCGCCAGGCCGAACTGCGGGCGGCGCGGCTCGTGCGGGCGCGTTCCGCCTTCGATATCACCCGCGACTGGCCGCGCGCCCGCGAGCGCTACGGCGATACCGACTTCGGCCGCGGCTGCTTCCTGGCGCGCAAGTTGGTCGAGGCCGGCGTGCCGTTTGTGGAGGTCGGTCAGGACAACTATGACAGCCACGCCGACAACTTCGTCTGTCACAAAGCGAATATGAGCGTCCTCGACCCGGCCTGGTCGGGCCTGCTGCAAGATCTCCACGAGAACGGCCTGCTCGACAGTACCCTCGTCGTCTGGATGGGCGAGGTCGGCCGGACGCCGTACATCAACAACCGCGAGGGCCGCGACCACTTCATCCGGGCCTGGACGATCGTGCTCGCCGGCGGCGGCATTCGCGGCGGCCAGGTCTACGGCGCCACCGACGCCGACGGCCGCGAGGTCCGCGACAACCCCGTGAGCGAAGGCGACCTGTTCGCGACCATCTACACCGCGCTGGGAATCAACCCGCGCGTCCGTCATTACGTCGGCACGCGGCCGATCTGGGCCACGCCGGAAGGCTCGCGCCCGATCCGCGCCCTGCTTGGTTGAGTTTTCGCTTCCCACACGCGCCCGCGCCGGGCAACATCAGGGTGGGGACAAGGGGGGCAGCGCCGCTTACGGCGGTGCGTCCCCGCCCTGATTTTCCCCGGCGCGGATTGCGCCTTTTACGAGTATCGAGATGTCAAGACTACACAACTTCGGGCGACGAGCGATCTTCCTGATGCCGGCGCTGCTGGCGAGTTGGTGTCTTTGGTCGGCTGGGTCGGCGGAAGGGCAGCCCGCTGGCGACAAGATGGGCACCGTTTGGTCGCTCCCCTGGAATGCCGGCTGGGTGACGTCGGTCAGTTTCGTCGGCCCCAACCGCGTCGCCGCCGGCAATACCAACGGGCAGATCCTCGTCTGGGATCTCCCCGACAAGGCCGGCGCTCCCGCCCCTGGCCCGGCGCGGCGCCTCGATGGGCACACCAACACGGTCAATCGCCTGCTCGCAACGCCCGACGGTCGCTGGCTGATCTCCGCCAGCAACGACCACACCATCCGCTACTGGGATTTGCAGGCATCGACCAGGGGCGACGATACCGTCGTGCTCAACGCCCATGCGATCGAGGAGGCGGCCGCACGCAAGAACGCCAAGAAAATCGCGCCGCTGACGGCCAAGGTCGCGGTCCAGGACGCCGCTCGCGTCCTCGACGGCCATCGCGACTGGGTGCTGGGCCTCGCTCTCAGCCGTGATGGCAACGTCCTCGTCAGCGGCGACGACAAGGGCGAGGTAGTCGTGTGGGATCGGCTCGCCGGGAAGGAAGTGCGGCGCTGGAAGGTCAAGGGCTGGGCGTGGGCGCTGGCCGTCTCGCCCGATGCGCGGTCGGTGCTGGTGTCGGAACGCCTCCCACTCGTCTTCGATTCGGGGCGGCACGCCGGGCTGAAACTGTGGGATGCGCAAACGGGGCAGATGAAGTTCGATCTGGAGAAGGAAGTCGCCAAGCAAATGACCAGCGCCGCCGCCTTCTCCCCGGACGGAAAACTGCTCGCCGTCGGCCGCGGCGGCGAGGTGGATGGGCAAAATGGCAAGGTCACGCTGCTGGACGCGGCCACCGGCAAAAAGGTACGCGAACTGACGCCCGGCCACCTCAACGGCCTGACGGACCTTTGCTTCCACCCCGACGGCAAGCAATTGTTCTCCAGCGGTCGCGACACGACCGTGCGCGTCTGGAACGTCGCCGACGGCAAACTCGTCAAGGAGTTGGGCCGTCCGCGCGGCGGGCAGTTCAAGGACTGGATTCACGCCGTTTCGGTGTCGCCCGACGGCAAACTAGTGGCCGGTGCCGACATGGCTGGCCAGGTCCACATCTGGGCGCTGAACGGCAAGTGAGCAGCGCTTTTGGAGAGCGGCGCTTCTCGCCGCTCTCTCCAGCACACCATCCAAATGAGAGCGGTTCGCATCCGGGAGAGCGCTCTGAAGCGCCGTCCGCTCGGCGCATGACATTTCACGGCCGAAAGTGCCGGTTATGCCGGTATTGTCGTGAATATGGGCTTCACCGAATGCAACGGAGATGTCGATAAGAAGGAACGACACATCCGCCCTGCGGTTTTCGAGGACGGCGCGGACGAGTGATCGTCAAGGAGGTAGCGGGATGGCAGGGAAGCTGGGAAATCTCTGGCAACGGAACCTACTGCTCTGGGCGCTCGTCGTGGCGCCGTTTCTCCCGGGCTGTTCGACCGGCGCCGGCGGGACGCGCTTCACGCTCTTTCCACAACGATCGACCCTGCTGGACAGCGCCAAGGAACTGCGGCAGGCGGCGGGCGGCACCGTCCTGGCGCTGCCGCGCGAACTCGATGAACACGTCCTGGCACCGTATACCGTCGCGCCCGGCGACGAGTTGTTGGTGCGGTTGGCCGAGGTCAACGCGAACGTGCAGTTGCCCGGCGATCAACCAGTGTTACTCGACGGCACGATCAGCCTGGGCCGCTTTGGCCAGGTCGTGGTCGCAGGCAAGACCGTGCGGGAAATCGAGGCGCTGGTGCAGGCGACGCTGCAGGCGCGAGTCAAGGATGCCGGGGCAGTCGTCGTGCAGATCGTCGGGCGGCAGAGCAAGGTGTACTATGTGCTGGGCGAGGTCAACGCCCCCGGCGCGTTCCAGCTGCAGGGGCGCGAGAAGGTACTCGACGGCATCATCGCGGCGGGCGGCCTGACCGATCGGGCGTCGCGCAAGAACATCATTCTGAGCCGTCCCACGGCCCCGGACAGTTGCCGCGTTGTGTTGCCGATCTGCTACCGCGAGATTGTGCAGCTGGGCGACACGACAACGAATTATCAGCTCGCCCCCGGCGACCGCATCTATGTCTCCAGCCGCGGGATGTGGGAGGAGATGTTCCACAAGAAGGACTGTCTGTGCGGCGCTCCTCAGACAGCTTGCCCGTTGCCAGCGGCGCACTGCCCGATGTCGGAGCCAGCGCACGGCGCAGCCCTGGAGCCGATGTACGGCGCCGCATTGGGTCCGGCTCAGCCGACACCAACCACCCCGCTCGCGATACCGGAGACCCCGCTCGCAATGCCGGAGACGAGCAAGCTGCCCGAGTCCCTGCCGCCCGTGAAGACAGGTTGGGAGTGAGAGCTGACAGAGTGAGGGGTTGTTCCTAGTGCGGAAGCAGGCGACGTGTTGTTCGTAGTCCCGCCTTCAGGCGGAACACGCGATGCCGCCTGAAGGCGGAACTACGAACAACACGTCGCTTGTTTCCGCACTGGCAACGGACGGCCCACGGTTCAGGGAGGTGCTTTCATGTCCACGGCTGGCTGGGGAGGGTGGAGAAGCCTGGTGCTTCTGGCAGCCGTGAGTGTGGGAATCGCAAGCGTCCCGGAGGGGGTTGTCGCCCAGGCTCGACTTGGGGCTCCCGTGGATGCGCCGCCCTCTCCCGTGCCACCGCCTCTTGACCCGGTTGTCAGCCCTCCCGCCGCTGCCAGGCCAACGACTTCGCTTGCCTTGCCCACTCCCTCGCCCGCGGACCGTCCACTCCCAATCAACCTCCCAACAGCACTCCGACTCGCGAATGTCCGCCCGCTCGATGTCGCCATCGCCGGCCAGCGCATCGAACTCGCCCTTGGCCAGCTCCAGCAGGCGCAGGCTTTGTGGCTGCCGACGGTGTACCTCGGCGTGGACTACTTCCGGCATGACGGACAACTCCAGGACGTGGCGGGGAATGTCTTTGGCACCAGCAAGGATTCCTTCCTCCTGGGGGCCGGGCCATCCGCCGTTTTTGCCATCTCGGATGCCATCTTCGCCCCACTGGCGGCACGGCAAGACGTCCGCGCTCGCGAGGCCGCGCTGCAAACGGCTCAAAATGACAGCCTGCTGGCAGTGGCAGTCGCGTACTTCAACGTGCAGCAAGCCCGCGGAGAGTTCGCCGCCGCCGAGGACGTCGCCCGCCGATCGGAAGAGGTGGTTCGCCGGGCGGAGGAGTTGTTTCGCAAAGCGGAGTTGATCCCGGAACTGGAGGTGGACCGGGCACTTGCCCAGGCGGCCGCGAGTCGGCAGGCGGTCCAGTTGGCCCGTGAACGCTGGCGTTTCTTCAGCGCCGACCTGACCCGTGTCCTGCGGCTCAACCCGTCCGCTGTGGCCGAGCCATTGGAACCGCCACACCTGCAAGTGACGCTCGTGCCACTCAATCAGTCAGTAGATGAGTTGATCAAGGTGGGCCTCACCAATCGGCCGGAACTGGCTACCCAGCAAGCGCTCGTCCAGGCGACGCTCGAGCGGCTGCGTCAGGAGAAACTGCGGCCGCTGATCCCGAGCCTGCTCCTGCGCGGCTCCTCCACTCCGGTGACTGGCACCCTCGCCGGGGGCCTGTTCGGCGGAGGTCTCAACGACAATATGGGGCATTTCAGCGCCCGCCAGGACTGGGACATCCAGCTGCTCTGGGAGTTCCGCAACCTGGGCTTCACCAATGTCGCACTGGTGAAGCAGCGGCGGGCGGAGAATCAACTTGCCTTGCTGGAGTTATTCCGCACCCAGGATCGCATCGCGGCGGAGGTCCAGCAGGCGTATGCCCAGGCACAATCGGCAGCGGCGCGGGTGGGAGATGCGGAGGCGGGACTCCGGGCTGCGGTGAACTCCGCGAACAAGAACGTGCAGGGCCTGGGTCAGACGAAGGAACTTGGCAAGAACGTGCTGATCCTGGTCATTCGGCCACAGGAAGTGGTGGCCGCGATCCAGGCGCTCGCGCAAGCCTACACGAACTACTACGCCGCCGTGGCCGAGTATGACCGGGCTCAGTTCCGCCTCTACCATGCTCTCGGCCACCCCGCTCAGGCGCTCGCCCGCGAAGGGCCTGGCTGTCCCACGCCTGCCGCGGCCCCAGGCTTCTCCGGTAGATCTCCGACAAACCGATAAAACACAAGCGCGGAACGGCAACCACGGGATTGTCCCTACGGTGCCCTTGTGGGGGGAAGAGTGGGGTGAGAGAATAGGAGGGAGGAGAGGATTCATTGCATTGCATTGCACCCACACTCCCCTCCCTCGCCGCTCCCGTTCGTGGTGCGCGCTGTTTGCCCTGCCCTGCCCTTCGCCGTCGCAGTGTGGTGCTTCCGGCTTGTGGCAACTCAACCGGCGCCGCGTATCGCATCGTCGCGCTTGGACTCGTCGGCAGGAATTGGCGAACGGCCTGGGGGCCTGTACAACACCGGGAGCTGAGATACCCTCAG
>WNGB01033532.1_pt1 | contig 12459 bp, 6 predicted proteins | sample 5400681 | NCBI WGS metagenome assembly WNGB01 (sample SAMN13153367, study PRJNA577476) | soil metagenome | isolation source: 115 cm soil or saprolite under grassland replicate 2 | place: USA:California | collected 2016-06-15 | reverse complement strand
CGTAACCTCCAAATTCACGTTGAATTACGGCTTGCGCCTCGAACATGAGGACGGGTTGCGTGAGCTGGAGAACCGGCAGACGGTCGCGTTCGATCAAAACGCAACCAATCCGATTGACGCCCTGGTGCCGAAGGCCGGGACGCTGCTGGCGGGCAAGACCCTGAAAGGTGGCCTCGTTTACGCCAATGTCGGCGGGGCACCAGAGGAGCAGGGCGATCCGAGGAAGATAAAACCCGCGCCGCGTGTCGGCGCGACGTACGCACTCAGTGCCAACACCGTCGTCCGTGGCGGATATGGGCTGTACTGGGCTCCGTGGAATTACAACACGACGCAGCATGGTCAGGTCGGCTTCTCGCGTACGACGCAGCTCAACCAGTCATCGCCTGAAGGCGAAGTACCGATCACGATTCTGGACAACCCGTTTCCAGCTGGATTGTTGGCGCCCATTGGCAGCTCTCTCGGACTGCTCACCAACGTCGGTAGCCAGGTCGACTTCATCGATCAAACGAAGGCGTCGCCGAGGGTGCACCAATACTCTGTCGACGTTCAACGGGAGCTACCGGGCCAGATGGCTGTGACGGTTGGCTATGTCGGTGCCACCGGGCGCGACATTGGCTTCTGCGGCACGAACGATTGCTCGATCAACATCAACCAGATCGACCCGGCCGTGGCCCGGCAACTATTTCCCGCCGCTGGGGGCGGATGGGACGCCGCGGCGCTGCGGCAGTCGATTGTCAACCCGTTCTTCGGCATTGCGGCCGCCGGCGAGTTTGGCGCACGTACTACCATTCAGCGCGGACAACTGCTGCGGCCCTTCCCGGAATTCCAGGACGTCCTGATGCATGAAGCGACTGCGGGTTCAAAGCGGCAATACCATGCCGTGTCGTTTGAGCTCAACAAGCGAGCGAGCGGGCGCGGGTGGGGCGGCCGATACAGCTATACGTTCAGCCGCACTAGGGACAATCAGTTCGGCGAGAGCAATACGTACGCGTGGCGCACGGCGACGCCGCAGAACAACTACGACCTGAACGCCGAGTACGCCACGAGCATCTACGACTCACCGCACCGGATCATACTGGCGCCGATGGTGAATTTCCCGAGTCCGGCAAATCGCGGTAGCCTTGCCTACGCGTTGGCCGGTGGGTGGAACGTCTCGGCGATTGCGGAGCTCGTAAGCGGGGGACCACTGAATGCGGTACTCAGCGGCGGGACATCCGAAGCGAACCTCGGTCTCTTCGGCGGCCGCCAACGGCCGAACCTGATCGGCGATCCGAATACGTCCGGCAGCGATGAAGATCGTGTCGCCTCGGCCGACCATGCAACCGGGCGCTGGTTCAACAGCGCGGCCTATGCCAACCCAGGCGCCGGAGTTTACGGCAATGCGCCGCGAACGAATCCGGACGCGCGGTTCCAATTCCGCAAGAACGTCGATTTGGTGGTCGCGAAAGCGACGTCGTTTGCAGGCGGGCAAGTGGGGGAGATCCGATTTGAGATTCTCAACCTCACGAACACTGCGAAGTTCGGCAACCTTCCGACCAACAATGCCGTCAACACGGCAGCGTTCGGCCGAGTCGATATCCAGGCAGGCTTCATGAGGATTTGGCAACTGAGCTTCCGGTACCGCTTCTAACCACAAAGGACACAGGGGACACAAAGGACCTAACGTCAAGACTTTCGTCGCGTGCTGCGGCCCGCTCTCCCGGCGAGGGCGGGTCGTTTTTTTTCACGACGAGCGCGCCTTCGAATCACGAGCACCACGGCGATGGACACCGTGATGAGAAAGGATATGAGCAGGGCAGTCTTCGCTGGGCGCCGCGTCTCAGGCTTCTTCTCCTCGACCGCCGCGCGCAGTTCGGTCAGCTCCGGCACATCGCTATCGGCGTGCTCGAAATTCGCGAGTGCCTCACGATACCGCAGGTCGGCTGTATCCGCGTGGCCCACGAGCGCGGAGGCGCGCGCGAGTCCGATGACCGACAGCGTTCGATTCGCATTGCGCCGTAGAGCCCGTGCAAACCATTCAATCGCGTCGTTCGGTCTTCGCAGGTCCAGCAGCACCTCGCCCAACAGCTCCGGCGCGGGCTTGATCGGAATAGGTAAACCGAGCGGCGCGGGCAGATCGAGCTCGGCGTGAGCCGCCGCCTGAAGAATCGAAACTGCTTCATGCGACCGTCCGGCTGCGACCGCAATCAGGCCGGCCAGTTCACGCTCCATCACTGCGATGGCCGGTCGCAGATCTCCTTCTTCCTTTGCCTGCGCGCGATCGGCGAGCGCTTTGCGCGCCCTCTCGGCGACGCCGGCGTTGCCCACGCGTACCGCGCTCATCCCGATCGCGAAGAGGTCGTTGACGTTGCCGAAGTTCTGCTCTCCGGCCATCAGATTCCACCGACGAGTCTCGATCACGTAGCGCGCACGCATCGATGAAAGATCGCTCAATAGCGTCGCCTGGCCGCTGGCCGTCACGACTGGTTCCAGCTCACGGATCGTTTGCTGCGCCTCGCGATACCGACCGAGCTGAAGGAGTTCGTACTGCAGCCATGACAGCGCGTGATAGTTGCGCATTGCCGAGCCGAGGCTCTTTTTCGCGACCGACCGTTCGGAAGCGGCGAATGCCGCGCGGTCCGAGGCTTCCGCGTCGTGCCACATGCCGAGCTGCAGAAAGATGTGAGATGGCATGTGCAGGGCGTGACTCGATTCGGAGCCAATCTTCGCGTACGCGCGCGCGGCGCTCAGGGCCAGCCTTGCGTGCTCAGGATCATCGTAGTCATGCAGCAGATAGTGGAGCGCTCCGCGATGGTCAGGATGCGACTTCAGAACGCTCTCGAGGATCGCCGCGACGCGCACCTGGGTTTCGCTGCCCGCGAGCGCTCGATTGTGCCCTTCGTGAACGTCCTCCGACCCGATCAGGCTCCGCGACATCGTCCCGAGCAGCGCCAGCGCGTACAACGCGGCGATGTCGGGGTCGTCGGCGTGCCGCTCATGAACACGCGCCATCGCATCGGCGTAGTGACGACGACGGTCGGCGGCAGCGCCTGGACCGAAGAGAACTTCCACCGCTTCGAGCAGGTCACGTTCTTTCGGGGTTCGGCATTTTCGGGCGCGGGCGGAGCGCGTAGGACCCAGGCGAAGGAGTGCCTGTCGCGCGGCGTCGACGTTCTCGTGGCGCCACAGCGTCTGGTGATAGGTCATCGCCTCGCCCCAGAACGCCATCACCAGGCCGGCGTCGATGCTCTGAGCCCGCTTGAAGGCGTCGTTCGCCTCCTCGTACTCGAATTCGTGGAGCGACGTCAGACCTCGCAGCGACTCCTGCTGAGCGTCGACGGACTGCGCCACTGCGCGTGGCGGTGGCGAGAGCAGCGAATAGGCGATGAAGAGCCAGATCGGCGAATGGGCTCGAAGGTTTTGGACCAACGAATGGTTACGTGTCGCACTAGCATATCCGGGGACGCGTTGCCGGCCAAAGGAGGCAAGGGCGAGAGCGCAGTCACCTGATACAGAAAAATGGAGTTCCTCTCCGGCGCTCCATTCTGCGTCAAGAAGCCTGTTGCAAGCGCGGGCCCGCCACCCTAGAATCCATCCCAAACGCCCATTCTTCATCCAGTTCGTCTGGATTGGTGGGTCAACTCGTTTCCGGGCATGCTGTCCGGCAACACGTCGGAGGGGGGCTCTATGAGATTCCGGGCTGCGCTCGTGCTTGGAGCGTTGCTGGTCGTGGCGATGTCGGGGTCAGCGTTCGGGCAAGGGTTTCAAGGCGGCCTCCGCGGATCCATCAAGGACGCTGGCGGTGTGGTTCCCGGCGTCGAGGTGACGCTCACCAACGAACGCACGAACATCAGCCGGAACACGGTGACGAATGAACGCGGCGAATACGTGTTCACGAACGTCGACCCGGGCAGCTACGCCGTCAAAGCCGCGCTTACGGGGTACAAGACGATCGACCGCCGCGCCATTCCCATCGGCACGCAGCAGTTCATCACGCTCGATCTCATGATGGAGGTCGGCGCGATCGAAGAGAACATCACCGTCACGGGGCAATCGCCGATCATCGACACGTCGAACGCCTCGCAGGGCACGGTGATCGATTCGGCGGCGCTGCAGTCGCTCCCTGCCCCGGGCCGCAACGCCTTCATGATCGGCACGACGGTTCCGACCGTCGTCCCGTCCGGCGACACGCAGTTCAACCGGCAACAGGATCAGACCAACGCGTCGCTGCTGTCGCTCGGCGGCGGCACGCGCCGCGGCAATAACTACACGCTCGACGGCGTGCCGATTACGGATCTGCGCAACCGCGCGAGCGCGAACCCGACGATCGAGGCGCTCGAGGACGTGAAGGTCCAGGTGCACACCTACGATGCGGAAATGGGCCGCACGGGCGGCGGCGTGTTCAACACGACGCTGCGCTCTGGCACCAACCGCTATCAGGGCACGGCGTTCTACCAGACCCGCCCGATCGCATTGTCGAAGAACAACTTCTTCAGCGAGAAGGCGGGCGTCGAAAAGCCGAACAACCCGTATTACCTGGGTGGCTTCGGCTTCGGCGGGCCGATCAAGAAGGACCGGACGTTCTTCTGGGTTGCGGGCGAGGACTACACCGACGTCCAGACGCGAAATGCGAGCGAGCTCATGCCCACAGCCAGGGAACGGGCCGGCGACTTTTCGAGAACGACGAATTCGTCGGGCACGCCGGTCATCATCTACGACCCGCTGACGCGCCAGCCGTTTCCCGGCAACGTCATCCCCTCGAATCGGATCAACCCCGTTGCGGCCAACATGTTGAAGTACCTGCCGCTGCCCGACATCGACGTCGACAACGGCACGAGCAACTACAACCGCACCTCGTTGATCAAGTCCACCTGGACGCAGGAATACACGGGCAAGGTCGAACACAAGTTCACCGACAAGGTGTCGTTGACCGGCTTCTACCTGTACAACCGCTCTGACGAGCCCTGCGCAAACTACTTTGGGTCGGCCGATCAGAAGGAACCCAATCGTTTTGCGGATCCACTCGACTACATCCTGGTGCGACGGCCGAAGATCGTCGCGCTGAACAACACCTGGGTCCTGAACGACAGCTCGGTGATGGCGCTGCGCTTCGGCTGGACCGTGTTCCCGGACAACGACACCACGACTGTGGATTTCGATCCGGCGACGCTGGGCTTCTCGCAGACGTACCTCAGCCAGATCACGTTCAAGAAATTCCCGCAGGTTCGCATGCGCGGCGGCTACGACAACGAGGGGCGGACGCTCGGCGCCATCGAACCGACGGATCGCAACTGGAAGTCCATCAGCGCGAACGGTGCCTATTCGAAGTTCGTCGGCACGCATACGTTCAAAGCGGGCGCCGACTTCCGCAAGGTCGGCCTCGATTTCTTCGACTACGGCAACCCGGCCGGTTTCTTCGACTTTGACAGAGACACCACCTCCTCTGACGGCATTACCAACAGCAACCCGCTGAACGGCAATTCCGTCGCGTCGTTCCTCCTCGGGTTCCCATCGTCGCGCACAGACCGACAGAGCATCATCTCGCGGACCACGCCGGTGAACATCTTCACGTACTACTACGGTGGCTACGCGCAGGACGACTGGCGCGTCAGTCCGAAGGTCACGTTGAACTACGGGCTGCGCATCGAGCACGAAGACGGCATGCGCGAGAAGGACAATCACTTCGGCGTCGGGTTCGATCCGGCCGTCAAGAACGCGCTGTCCTCGGTCGTGATTCCTGCCGACGCGGTGGCGGGAACGGCGGCCCGAACCGTGTCAGGCGGGCTCATGTATGCCGGCGTCGACGGTAATAAGGTCACGCAGGGCAACCCACCGAAGGTGAAATGGTCGCCGCGCGTCGGCGTGGTGTACTCGCTCGATACCAAAACCGTGATCCGCGGCGGCTACGGCCTGTACTGGGCGCCGTACAACTACCCCGCGCCGAGCACCACCGCGAACAACTACGGACAGGTGGGATTTGCGAACAACACGATCGTTCCGCAATCGGCGGCTGGCACCGTGCCGACAGTGAGCCTCACGAACCCATTCCCGAACGGAGTGGTCCCGCCGCTCGGAAACCAGCTCGGCACGCTGACTGGTGCTGGGATCAACATCAGCTATGTCGACCAGAACAGCACAGCGCCGCGTGTGCAGCAGTACTCGGTGGACTTCCAACGGGAGCTGTCGGCCAACCAGTCGTTCACCGTCAGCTACGTCGGGTCGCGGGGAGCGCACCTCAGCCTCGGAGGCTCGAACGACATCGGCGTGAACATCAACCAGCTCGATCCGAAGTACATGGCGCTCGGAGCGGCGCTGAACGCGAGCCTCCCGAATCCGTTCCTCGGCAACACGAACGCGGGTCCGTTCGCGTCGGCCGCTACGCTCACACGCGCGCAATTGCTGCGGCCGTTCCCGCAATTCGGCAACATCCTCGCCCGACACGTGCTCGAAGGGAAGAGCTCGTACAACGCTGCAGTCGTGGAGTGGACCAAGCGGGCGTCGCACGGTATCGGCGGCCGTGTCAGTTACACCTACAGCATCCTCAAGGACAATCAGATCGGCGAGGGTAATTTCTACTCCGCCGGCGGATTCGCGCCGCTGAACAACTACAACTACATTCCCGGTTCGGCGTATTACAACCCGGATGCCGACTGGGCCACAGGACTCCTCGACGTTCCCCACCGAGTCATCATCGCGCCGATGGTCGAACTGCCGTTCGGCAAGGGCAAAAAGTGGGGCGGGAACAACAACGCGGCCGACTGGATCGTCGGGGGATGGGTGCTTACGGCGGCGATCAACCTGCAGGCGGGGTTCCCGCTCAGCGTTCAGCAGAGCGACAACACGGGCACCTTCAGCGGCGTGCAGCGGCCCACGATCGTGTCCGGCGCAGAGCTCGCCACGCCGGGAAGTTTCGAGGATCGACTCGAGACGGCGGATCACCCGGCGGCGGCCTGGTTGAACGCCGCGGCGTTCACCACCACGCCAAATTTCACCTATGGCAATGCGCCGCGGACGATCACGGATCTGCGGTCGCCGAATCAGTACAACGTCGACGGCGTCTTCGCGAAGAGCCTGCGGTTCGGCACGAAGACGGCGCAGATCAAGGTCGAGATGCTCAACCTGTTGAACCGCCCGGCGGTTCGAGCACTGAACGGTCGCAACACCATCGGCAACGCGAATTTTGGCCGCATCGGACAACAGGCCGGGTTCATGCGGATCACGCAGCTCATGTTCCGCTTCTCTTTCTGATGACACGACGTTGAACGCAGAACTCGCTGAACTCGCAGAGCCGAAATGCTCTCTGCGGGTTCTGCGGATTCTGCGGTGTTCGTTGTGGGTGGTGGCCGCGGATCTCCTGTTCGCGGCCATTCTTGTTTCTCAGGCTCCTTCGCTTGGCCGCATCTCTTTTCCCACGTCCGGGTCCGCGCAGGCGCAAGCTTCCTTCGTGCGTGGCGTCCTTCTTCTTCACAGCTTCGAGTACGACGACGCCATCGAGGCGTTCCGTCAGGCGCAGCGTGTGGAGCCGGGTTTCGCCATGGCCTACTGGGGCGAAGCGATGTGCTACAACCAGACGCTCTGGTACAACGAGAATCTGGAGAAGGCGCGCGCTGCGCTCGTCCGTCTGGGTCCGGCGCGCGATGCGCGGCAGGCCAAAGCGCCGACCGCGCGCGAAAAGGGCTATCTCGACGCAGTCGAGCGGCTCTTCGGCGACGGGAACAAAGCCGCGCGCGACCGATCGTACGCGGATCGCATGGCACAGCTCGTCGGCCAGTACCCCGATGATGACGAAGCCGCGGTGTTCTACGCGCTGGCGCTGCTCGCCACCATGCCGCCCAATCGGCACGATCCGGCGATTTCACTGAAGGCCGGCGGCATCGCCACGGCTGTCCTGAAAAAGAACGCGCAGCATCCAGGCGCAGCGCACTATGCCCTCCACGCGTTCGACGATGGGGAGCATGCGGCGATGGGGCTGGAGGCGGCCCGCACGTACGCGAGGATCGCGCCGGCGTCGAGCCACGCGCGACACATGCCGTCGCACGTCTTTCTGCCGCTCGGCATGTGGGACGAGGCGGTGGCGTCGGACGAGTCGGCGTTTGCGGCGTCGATCGACCGCGTCCGGCGGCTGGGGCTGTCGATGGCGCAGGCCGACTTTCATTCGCTCGGCTGGCTCCACTACGAGTACTTGCAGCAGGGACGCTTTGCGAAGGCGCGCGAGGCGATGAAGAGGGTGGAGCAGGCGCTCGCGTCTCCAGCCCTTCCCGCCCATCCAGCCCATGACGTCGAGAGCGAGATCGGCCGCGGATTCGGCCCGATGTCGCTCAAAAGCGAGCTCGGCTCCATGCGCGCGCGTCTGCTCGTGGACAGCGGCGACTGGGGGCTGATGAAAGGGCAGGGCAGCTTCGACAACATCGACGAGCTCTTCGCACTGGGCTACGCGAGCGTCAGGCTCGCCGATCCCGGCCGCGCCGAGGCGGCGCGCGAGCATCTCGAGAACGCGTCGCACACGGTGCCGGATGCCGACGCCCGCGAAATCGCGCAGATCATGGCGATCGAGCTCGACGGCGTGATGCGCGCGGCTCGCGGAGATCGCGCGGGCGGCCTCGCCGCGCTGGCGCGTGCCGCCGCGCTCGAGGCGAAGCGTCCGAAGCCCATTGCGCGGCCGTACCCGGTCAAGCCGGCGTCGGAGCTCTATGGTGAGATGCTGCTTGAGGCCGGCGATGCGGCCGGGGCCACGAAACAGTTTCAGGCGGCGCTGGCGCGGACGCCTCGCCGCGCGACCTCCCTCCTGGGGCTGGCGCGCGCGGCCGCGAAAGTGGGGCAGCGCGCCACCGCCGCGAGCGCCGCGAAAGACTTCCTGGCGGCGTGGCGCCTGGCCGATGCGAACCGGCCGGAGCTCGCGGAGGCCAGGGAGATTCTGAAATGGTCGAGTCCCTAGATCTCATCCTCAACGCCTCTCGCTCGTCCGCTGCGATCCAGAGGTTTCATTTGTCTGGAGACCTCACGCTGCAGGCGCGCGAGGCGCGCTCGATATTTCGGCGGGCGCCGCGAAGCGGCGCGCGCAGCCGGAGTCGGAACGGGACGTGAGCGTCTGGTGACGTGGTAGTGACGTTCACGTCCCGTTCCGATCCGGCTGTGCCTGCCGGCCTGCGTTGCAGGCCGACCCGCCGAAATCTCCTGTGCGCGCCCCTCTGTGTGCTCTGTGGCTCTGTGGTTTGTTTCGGTTTTCGTGTCGTCGCGCGCTCAGACTTCAGACCTCGTCGATCTGAACGTCGCGCACGTAAAAGAAGATATCGAGACGGCGCGTACGGATCGCCGGATCGTCGACACGCAGCACGATCTGATAGCGGCCGGGCGCTGCGGGACGCCAGACGTGCGACCACAAGCTCCACGTGAGGGTCGAGGCAGGAAGCGGGCAGTCGTCCACACGCGTCCACATATCCCCGGACTTGAAGCGGATCGACAGCGCGTTGGTCGGCTTCGATCCGCCCCAGACGATCCCGGCGACGCGGTAGAAGATCCGGCCGCCCGCGCTCCATTTCTCGACGCGCACGGGCATCGCCGCGGTGTCGATGACGGCCGGCGCGAAGTCGCGCGCCAACACTGGCGTGCCCTTCTGGTGGGTCCGCGCAGCGAATTCGCGCATCTGGGTCGTGGCCGGCACGTTCGGCACGATCTCGACGCGGTTCACCCATTTGATGCACGCGCAGCCGTACCAGCCAGGAACGATCAGCCGCACGGGGAAGCCGTGATCGCGCGGGAGCGGCGCGCCGTTCATCCGGGTGGCGAGGATCGCGTGCTCGAGATCGCTGCGGCCGAAAACCCAGCTGGCGCCGGCCACCGACGTGCGTGCCGCGCTCCGGTCATCGTCCACGCCCGAGACGAGCACGCGATGGGATCCGGCGGCCGGACCGATGCGGTCGAGCAGCGCGCCGAACGGAACGCCATCCCAGTCGGCGGCGCTCATCAGCCCGTAGTTGGACTGGTCCACATTGCCGGAACATTCGATCAGGTATCGTCCACCGCGCGCGACCAGCGGCGTGAGGGTGTTGAGGTCCACGTCTGCCGCGGTGCGCACGCGGTGAGGTCGACCTGTGCCGCCGAGCGCACGCGGCCGCCAAGAGCTATCGTCCAGTGGTCCGTGCGCTCGATGATGGCTGGACATGCGGTTCTGACGAAGAACCGATCGGTGGGCGTGACGAGCGTCTGCGGCCGTTCGGCGGCGAGCACCGAGAGGTCTGTGAACAGCCGCGCGTCGAGGCCCGATCCGAGCAGCCGGCCAAACGGTGGAGTGGTGAACCCGCCTGGATTGCCCAGCGGCACCGTGCCGATGAGCCGCGAGCCGGAAAGTGCCTGCTGTGAGAACGCGGCGGGAAGAAATGCCGCGGCGGCGGATGCTGAATCGATCAGGAACTCGCGGCGTGTAGAGTGCACAAGGTATTCACAGGGTTTACTTCGTGCTGGTGCGCGGCCACACCGTCCCCTGATCCTCGCCCTTCGTCACGGTCTGCATCCCCTTGTACACGAACTTCTGCAGGCGCCGTCCGTCGTAGGTCTCGGTCGTGTAGATGTTGCCCTTCGAATCCGTCGCGATGCTGTGCACGGCGTAGAACTGACCGGGCATCTTGCCACCGTCGCCGAAGCTGGTCAGGATCTCGAGCGACTGGCGGTCGAGGATCCAGATCTTCTCGTCGTGGCCGTCGACGAGGTAGATGAACTTCTGCTGGGGATCGTTCGAAAATGCGATATCCCACGTGGATCCGTCTCCGAGCGTTCGCTTGGACACCCACGCCTCCTTGATGAACTTGCCCTCGGGCGTGAACACCTGGATGCGATCGTTGGGGCGATCGCAGACGTACACCATGCGGTCCTTCGACATCTCGGCGCAGTGCACCGGCGTGCGGAACTGCTGCGCGGGCGGCGCATCCGGGTTGTAGCGGCCGATGTTCGTGTCGTCCGGCTTGTTGCCGTACGCGCCCCAGAACCGCTTGAACTTGCCGGTGTCCGCGTCGATCACGGCCACGCGCTTGTTGCCGTAGCCGTCGGCGATATAGGCCTCGTTGTCTTTCGCGTCGACGAAGATCTTGGCGACCATGCCGAAATGCTCGGTGCTGTTGCTGTCGATCGGCACGCCTTTGTCGCCGACCTTCATCAGGAACTTGCCGTCCTGCGTGAACTTCAGCACCATCCCGTCGCCTGCGCCGTTGCCGCCGACCCAGACGTTGCCCTTGTGGTCGATCGTGATGCCATGATTTGACGCCGGCCACTTGTAGTTGTCGGTGTCGCTGCCGCCCCAGTGGCGGAGCAGGTTGCCCTGCTGGTCGAACTCGAGGATCGGCGGCGCCTTCGAGCAGCACGCGCCGGTCTTTGCGTCTTCCGCGGCTTCGATCGCGTTGACCGTGTCGGGTCGATGGACGATCCAGACGTGATCGTTGGCGTCGACGCCGACGCCGATCGACATCCCCTGATACCAGTGATTCGGCATCGGTTTCGGGAATGTCGGATCCACCTCGAAGCGCGGGACCTGCACCTTCGCACCGGCCTGCGCCACCGCTGTCCGGTCGAGCACGTCCTGCCCGACGCCCAGCGCCACCACGAGCGCGACCAGCGTTGACGCGATATAGAGGTTGCGTTTCATGCTCGCTCCCTTTCGACAACTCTCAAAACAAATGCAACCACGAAGACACGAAAAGTCGCGAAGGCACACGAAGAAGAATAGGTCTTGTTCGTGACCTTCGTGGATCTTCGTTCCTTCGTGGTTGCCTTATTCACCGGCTTTTGATCCCAAACTTCTGGACGCGCTTGCCTTCGTAGGTTTCGCCCGTGTAGACGTTGCCCTTCGAATCGACCGCCACGCTGCCGACGCCGTAGAACTGTCCGGGATAGCGTCCGCCGTCGCCAAAGCTGCCGATGGTCTCGAGCGAGGCGCGATCCAGAATCCACACCTTTTTGTCGTGGCCGTCGGCGACATACAGCAGCCGCTGGTCAGGCGAGAATGCGACGTCCCACACCGATCCGTCGCCCGTCGTCGTCTTCGACACGAAGGCTTCCTTGACGAACTTGCCGTCCTTCTGGAAGACCTGGATGCGATCGTTCTGGCGATCGCAGACATAGACCAGGCCGTCTTTGGAGATCTTCACGCAGCTGACGGTGTGAAACTGCTTGGAGGGCGCCGCGCCGGGATCGTACGCGCCCGGATCGGCATCGGTCGGCTTCTCGCCGTACGCGCCCCAGCTGCGTTTGAACGCGCCGGTGTTCGCGTCGAAGACCGCGATGCGGTGGTTGCCGAAGCCGTCGGCGACATACAGCTCGCTGGCCGCCGAGTCGACCGCCACGGCGCCCGGGCGATTGAACCCGGTCGTGCTGTCGCTGCCTTCCGTCTTGCCGGCCTTGCCGATCTGCAGCAGGAATTTGCCGTCCTTCGCGAACTTGAGCACCTGCGCGTCTGCCGGCGGAGGAGGACCGGCCGGCGCACCGCGCCCG
>WNGB01014183.1_pt1 | contig 12462 bp, 15 predicted proteins | sample 5400681 | NCBI WGS metagenome assembly WNGB01 (sample SAMN13153367, study PRJNA577476) | soil metagenome | isolation source: 115 cm soil or saprolite under grassland replicate 2 | place: USA:California | collected 2016-06-15 | reverse complement strand
CAGGTCCTGGGCGGCGTCAACAACGGCTGGGCGGTCGGGCTCACGACCCTCATGTACGAGCGGCTGACGCTCGGCTTCGGCCTCCAGGTGCGCCTGCGCATCGCGCTCGAGGGCCTGATCGACCTGGCGCGGCGGATGGAGAAGAGCGGCCGCGTCGTGACGAAGGATCCCGTCATGCGCCAGAAGCTGGCGCAGCTCTGGATCGACACGGAGTGCCTCAAGTACACGGGGGCCCGTGCCATCACCAAGCTTCTCCGCGGCGAGATGCCGGGTCCGGAGGCGTCGACCGGGAAGATGGCCTGGGTGGACACGCACCAGCGGCTGCAAGAGCTGGCGATGGAGATCGAGGGTCCCTATTCGCAGCTCTGGAAGGGCTCGGACTGGGCGGTCGAGGGTGGCGTGTGGTCGCAGTCGTTCCTCCGCTCGCGCGCCAACTCGATCGAGGGCGGAACGACCGAGATCCAGAAGAACATCATCGCCGAGCGGCTGCTCGGCCTACCGAAGGACTGATCCGTGGATTTCGGCTTCAGCCCGGAGCAAGAGATGCTCCGCGCGACCGCGCGGAAGTTTCTCGAGAATGAGTGCACGTCCGGGTTCGTCCGTGCGCGCATGGAAGAGCCCGCGGGCGTGACCGACGAGTTCTGGGCCAAGCTCGCCGAGCAGGGATGGCTCGGTCTGGTTTACCCCGAAGAGCATGGTGGCTCGGGGCTCGGATTCGTCGACCTCACGGTGCTGATGGAGGAGATGGGCCGCGTCGTGATGCCCGGGCCGTTCTTCTCTACGGTCTTGCTGGGCGGTCTGGCGATCCGCGAGGCGGGCTCGCCGGCGCAGAAAAAGGAGTGGTTGGCGCGGATCGCCGCCGGGCGGGCGAGGACGACGCTCGCCTGGACCGAGCCGAGCGCGCGGTGGGACGCCGCGGGGATCACCTGCGCGGCCCGCGAGGACAAGGGCGGCTTCGTCCTGAACGGCACGAAGCTCTTCGTCCTCGACGCGCACCTGGCCGACGTGCTCGTGGTCGTCGCGCGGACCGTCGAGGGCGAGACACCCGAGGACGGGGTGAGCTTCTTCCTCGTCCCGAAGGAGACGCGCGGCGTGGAAGTGAAGCTCCTGCCCACGATGGACCAGACGCGCAAGCTCTGCGAGGTGAGCTTCAAGGACGCGTCCGTGCCCGCCGCCGCGCTGATGGGCGTCAAGGGACGAGGGTGGCCGGCGCTCGCGCGCGTGGTCGAGCGCGCGACGGTGGCGCTCTGCGCCGAGATGTGCGGCGGCGCGCAGCGCGTGCTCGATATGACGACGGACTACGCGAAGATCCGGGTGGCCTTCGGCAAGCCGATCGGCACCTACCAGGGCGTCAAGCACAAGGCCGCGGACATGCTCGTGGACGTCGAGAACGCGAAGTCGCTCACCTACTACGCCGCCTGGGCGGTCGACGAGAACGCCCCGGAGGCCGCGCTGGCCGCTTCGATGGCCAAGGCGTACGTCACCGACGCCTACCGGAAGGTTGCTGGCGCCGGCATCCAGCTCCACGGAGGCATCGGGTTCACCTGGGAGCACGATCTGCACCTCTACTTCAAACGCGCCAAGTCGTCCGAGTTCACCTTCGGCGACGCGACGTACCACCGCGAGCGGGTCGCGCAGCTGATTAATTTGTAGCTGGGGGGGTACGAGACGCACCCCCCCAGACCCCCCGATTTGCATCTCGAGCGAGCCTCAGGCTCGCTCGCGTCTGCTGCTACGCTTACCCCATGATTGCTCCTCGGACGGCATGAGGGCTTCTCGAACGGCATGACTGCTCCTCAGACAATCGCTCCGAAGACGCCGGTCGAGCCGAAGCCGGCCGCGTCGGTCGTGCTCGTGAGAGAGGCGCCGCCGGGCTCGCCCGAGCCGCTCGAGGTGTATATGATCCGGCGGAACCGGAACATGAGATTCCTGGGTGGCTACTACGCGTTCCCCGGCGGCAAGGTCGACCTCGCGGACGGCGCTCCGGAGGCGCTTGCCCGCTGTCGGGGGATCGGGGCCGCCGAGGCCGAGGCGATTCTCGCGGGGCACGAGGGGATGCCGGCGCTCGCGTTCTGGGTCACCGCGGTGCGCGAGCTCCTCGAAGAGAGCGGCGTCTTGCTAGCGTGCGACCAGGGCGGACGCGCGCTCGACCCCGCCGCGCCGCAGGTGAGGGATGGGATCGAGCGCTGTCGCAAGGCGCTCATGGCCGGCGAAGCGCCGTTCACCGAGCTGATCACACGCGAAGGCTGGTACTGCGACCTGCGCCCCCTCCGCTACCTCTCGCACTTCATCACACCGACCTCGAGCCCGATCCGGTTCACCGCGCGTTTTTTTCTCGGCCCGATGCCGAGCGACCAGGAGCCGCGGCTCTTCACGGAGGAAACGTCGGAGGGATTCTGGATCTTCCCGGGCGAGGGCTACCGGCGCTTCCTGTCGGGTGAGATGAAGATGGCCGAGCCGGCCGAGTACGGCCTCGGCTATCTGGCTCAGTTCGCGTCGCTCGACGATCTGATGGCCGCCCACGGAGATGGGCGCCACAAGTTCCAGGGGATCGCTGATCGAATCGACGTGCTGTGGAGCAGCTTCGACTGGAAGCGAAACCGATTTCCGAAGTAACCGCCGAAAAACTAAAGGGAATCTTCTCGGGACTATCGACTGACGATCGACTTACTATGTAACTAACGTAGTTGAAGCAATAGCGCCATGAAGACATTGGTAAGGGTTTTTGCGTGGCTGTTGCTGCTGGGATCCGCCATCGTATCCTTTGCAGCCGCAATCTGGGTGGATGCCAGTGGGCAGTTTCAGTTCCTTGTACTCGTCGCGCGTGGTCCCGGCGCGCTCGCCAACTGGCTCTTCTTCTTCCTGACGCTCTCTCTTTCAGGTTGCGTGTACCTACTTCGCGGAATCGAGGCCGGCGGCTGGTCGATCAGCCTTCGGGGTGTGGCCCTAGTTTTTGCGCTCGCCGTGGCAGTGCTCGCTACTGGGGTCGTCGGCCTCGCTGTCTTTGGCGTGGTGGGCACGATCGCTGGTAGGCGGTGGCTCGAGAGGCGGCCCCGTGCGGCGTCCCACTAAATGGCCAAGCGCCTGCGTGTCTTTGCGCTAATCGGCGCTCTGGTGAGTTCTGTGGCCGCCCTTGCAGCATGGGCGTTCATTGGCTTCAACCTACACTACTTCCCTCAAAAGTCGATTGTCCCGCAATACGTTGAAGTCGCAGTGTGGTCGGCGCTGGCCCTTTATCTCGCGATGGTTGCTTACTTCGGGAATTTCAAGCTGTGGCGTCAGGGTCGGTGTCATGGCGCAGACCGCTAACGGTGAGAAGACCATAACGATTCGTGACTATCTCCGGCGCCAGAAGCGAAGGTCTTTTGCCGTGCTGCATCTGGGAGTCCTCATATTCATCGGTGGCGCGATTGCCAGTGCCTCCGGGAGCAAGATGTTCGTCTTCGCCATATTCGGATTCGTCGTAGCTGGTTTGGGCATGGTCTATCTTGCTCGTGTCCGTTGCCCTAACTGCAAGGAGCGAATTGGACCGATACTCAGGCCGCTCAGCGGCCAATACTCGATTCCTCGCAACTTCCGGTTCTGCCCCTTCTGTGGCGTCGAACTTGATACCCAGGTTCCGGACGAGCAAGCGTCCCCGGCTGTCGGCCGGCGTGAACGCTGACCGATAGCTTGGCCACATCGGACCGCGGGTAGGTCCCGCCTTCTTATGTATCGAAATTGATCTTATGTATCGAAGTTGATGCGTTGCCTTGGAGGCGCAGTATGGCGTATTACGCGGATCTTAGCCCGTGCAACTACTTCGATGGACTGCTCCAGGTACGGACCCTGCTCGCCGTCGGCTGGCTAGAGCCGGGGTATCCGTATGCGAGTGGCGATCCCGGCGCAGAGGTCTACGACAGGCTGCAAGAGTTTCGGTGGGGATTAGCCTGGCAGCCCGTGGCGAGCTTTGGGAGTCACGCGTGCTGGCTTGGCTCTTGCCGTTACGGGAGCTTCTACAGCCACAAGAACATCTTCATCCCTGGACGCGACGTGGTCTACGTCGCGCCTGAGGGTATCGTCCACTATATTTGCTGCCACGACTACCTGCCGCCGGCCGAGTTCTGCGCGGCGGTTCTTGCCTCCCCGAGCGAAGGATCGCCGAAATACTTCGCAGCGCTTCGGGCCAGTGGCTTCGGGGCCGCCGTTGAAGAGCCTGAATGGACGCGCCGGAAGCGAATCGTGTCCATTGTCGAGGCACGGGGCCACGCGCTGGTCAAGGCCATCGAGGGCTTCCGTAAGATTCGCCGGCGGTGGCCACAGACTCTGGACGAGGCGGTCAGACTCGTCGACGACGCTGGAAGCTGGCACTACTCTTCCGAGGGGCGCGAGTTCACGCTCGAGACGGATTGGTGGGGCCGTGAGGCTTTCGCCCTGCGATACGAGTCCAGGATTGGCGTCTGGAAAGTGGCCATGAACTCTGGCGAGCCGCGACCTTGGTGAAAACGAGACGGTGGTGACCCACAGCCCCGGTCCTGAAATTATGGGTTCTTCCTCTTTCCAAACTTCATCACTGGGAAACACGAGAGTCTGATCCCTGAGTTCGCGGCGACCAACCAGATACCGACGACTTTGAAGGCAGGAGAAACATGTCACATCCCTGCGCAGCAGGTCCACTTTGGGACGACGGGAAGCGAATCGGTCAAGTTCTTGTCCCGCCAAGTCCGGGAGACGGGAACGCCCGGTGTTCGTGTTCAAGCGAATAATCGAGATCGGCGATGAAGCGGACCATGCCTACGCGGCAGGCTTTGTGAGTACGTGGTGTGCGGACTTGGCGGGAGAGGAACTCCCTTCTCGTAAAGCTTGGATTTATCAAGGTCCAGGGGAAGGGCTCGAAGAAGCATGCTTACGTTCTCTTCTTGCACCCCGGTCAGGGTTTGGTCTCCGACGCCTGGTACAACTCGTTCGCTCAACGCGTTCAGGAGACAGCAGCACGGATGGGCGGGAGCACGAAGAGCGCTAAGCCGAAGACGGGCAAAGGCGCTAAGGAGCTATAAGAGCAGGGTACCGCACGGCCGAACAGGACTATCGACCTCGCTATCGACTTCTTGACCTCCACACCACCCCAAACGGACCTACTCGATGGCCGCTAACTCCGAGTACTCTTGATTGGCGATGGTGCTGGCGTACTACTGGAAGCAGAACCGGTTTCCTGGCGTAAGTAGCTAAAACAAAGATGTTTTTCGGCACGGCTATTCACTTTCTATCTGCTTTCTCGCTTCGAACTGACCTACTACTACCTACTACTATGGAAGTACCTACACATTTCGGGGAGAACTCGAATGAACCATGTCCACGAGATCAAAGCGGCAAGGATGAATTACGTGATTCGCCCCTGTTTATTAGCAATCGCTGTGCTGTTCGTCTCGACGGTTGCAATTGAGGCCCAATACCCAGATAGCACTTACAACAATCTGGTGCTGGCTCGCCAAGCGGCGCAGCAGGGATATCCGGGTCGGGCGAAGGAGTTGGTCGATCGTGCGGCTACCGTCGCCCGCTCAGCTCAGGACTGGCACCTCGTTTCGATTGTCTACGATGAGCTGGGATATTCGCAGTCAGCTCGAGAAGCGGCCCAGAAAGCGCAGGGTGCGCTGTCCCATCCTCCCCGACCTAGGTAGCGCGTACCATGGAGCGGGTCAGATGTACTCATCGCCTCGGACTGAGCGTGGCGCGGCCAACGGCGTGGTCGATGGTGACGGTGAACAGGCCGAGGAAGTCTCGGCCGAGGAGCCCGTCGGTGCCCAGGTGGGCGATGTCGTAGGAAAGCACGCTCAGCGCGTCGACCCTGGCGGGGCCCACCTCGAGCGAGGCAACGTGATAGACGTCCACGCTCACTTCCTGTCCCGTCACCCCGCGCATTCTGGCGGTCCCTTTCGGGCCCCTGGCGTCGGCCACGCGGAGCACATCCGGTCGGATCACGGTCGAGTCGGCACCGGTGTCGAGGACGAGCCGAGCCGGGACGCGCCCGTTCACCCGGACATCGACGTAGATTGGCTGCCCCGGAGTGAAGCGGATGATGGCGGTATTCGGCGAGCCGCCCTCCTCCATCTCTCTGCATCCAGCCTTCGCCCGAGCCTGAGCCTGCATACGCGCCGCATTGTCGCAGTTCTCGAACCTCTCAAACCGGCCCTCAAACCGGAACCCGTAGCCTCTGTCGACCCACAGGCCCCAGCCAGCCGCCTGTGCGATTGACGGGACCAGCAACGCCAGCGCCACGATCAGCGTCTTGGCGAGGCTCCCCGGCTTCAGCCGGGGTTTCATGTTGATCATGCTTTTCTTCTTGTCAGGTCCAACGTCACCGCCTGCTCGATCGATCCGGCATAATGCGTCACGCCCTCCGCATCCGCGTACTTGACCTGCGCGAACGCCGTAATGACAGACACAAGTACTACGATGGCCGCCGCGAGCAGGGCGTCGACGATGATGACCCTTCCGAGGCTTGTGCTCTTCGGCATGTCGCTTGTCCCTCACGCCCACACGCAAGCTGCGTGCCGGAGTGCGACCGTTCGTGGTGGCGGGGAGTTACGAGACGCGCTCAGTCGAGGCCGGTGACGACGAGCCAGTTCTGGAATCTGTGGTGGCACGGGTAGGGCGACCCTTGAACGGGGGGATAAGCAGCCCTCGAGGCAATGTGCGTAACCCTGGGGCTGTCGTGCTACTAGGGCGGAGGCGACGTCGCGCGCCTCTAGAACAGCACCCGGACACGGAATTCCAGCGGGGCCGAGGCTGTTGCCGTCAGAGCATTGCGCCCGCCCGCAACCCCTGGAGCAGGCGGAGGCAGAAGCGGGCCGCCTGTGAAGGGCGAGGCGCGACTGTGCGAGGCCGACACAAGGTCCAGACGTTCGACCTAACGACAATCGTCGACCCGACGACTGGTCGAGGAGGAGGAAGCCACTGACGACCCTGCAGGAGGTTAGCTGTACAGACGCTATCTACTTTCTATCTACATTCCTGTCCCCAAAGGGGTCGGTCAAGTCCGAGGGCTGCTGAATAACCTCGATGGGGACGCACGCGTGCGGTCATAGATTAAAGAAGCACGTCTGCATTTGCCGGCCGCAGCTTGTGGATGACCTGTTCAGCCTGCCTTAAGTGTGGCCGCTGGTGAGCCGGGATCAGTCGCAAACACGAGTAGAGGTTGTACTTGATGCGGGCGTCAAACGGCGAAATGATGCGAAGTTCGCGGAGGTCAAGTCCCTCAGCTCGACCGAGGCAGCCGATCACCTGGTCCTGAAGAGCGCGGAACTCGGAAAGGACAGAACCCTTGAGCTCTCCACGGCCGGGAACGAATGGCTCCGTGGTCTTGAGGGGCACGCGAAGCGTCGACACCATCCAGAGGATCCGCCCCATCAAATCCATGCGGTACCGTCTCTTCTGAGCAAGTGCTTGCTCGTGGCCCCTCGTGATCGCCTCTTCGATCAGCGGCAGAAACGCACGTGACGTCAGATTGAGATGAATTAAGCATTCAGCAACTGACCACTGACTCGGCGCAGGGCGCGTGTTCCAGATGCTTTCCGGTGATAGGCCAGCGACATTCGCACGCCGGAGGGCGTCGGTTAGTTCCGTCTGGATTCGTGCCAGCTGTGAGTCCATTCAGTTAAGGTATCGGAGTTTTGGCGGATACAAAGATAGCGGCCCACCCCGAGATCGTCGATCTGGAGCCAAATGCGGCGACGCGTTTCAACGCGATCATCGGTCCGCACGCAGTTTTCGGACCGGCGTCGTCTGCTTGGGTCCGACGGCGGGCGCCACGCGCTCAGCGTGGGCGCGGCCGAGCTCCTCGCGGATCGCTCGGAGTTGCCGTTGTTCAAATTCGCCGACGGCGATCCCGCGCCACCGCTCGGCGGCACGGATGACGGCGGCGTACATCAGCTTCAGCACCGGGCGCTCACCAAACGCGTTCGGGATGATCTTCGTACGCCAGCGCTCTTCGAGGAACAGTCTCTCGAGCAAATTCGTGGTACGCACGACGCGGCGATGCCGGAGCGGGAAGCGCAGGTGGGCGACGCACGCGTCGAAGTCGTCACGGAAACACTGCACCACCGCTGGCAGCTCCCGCTCGTACGTCTGGACGAAGTCATCGCGCAGCACCGCGGCGAGGGCCCGCGACGCCGCCTCGTAACAGCCGCGCGCCCGCAGCGCGATCTCCGGCCACCGGCTCTCGGGGCTTTGCTCCGAAGATTGCGGAGCCGATGCACGAGGCAGCGCTGGCGCAGCGCTCGTGGGAAGCACGTCTCGACGGCGCGGATCAGCCCCGGTGCCCCGTCGGTGACGACCAGCAGCGGGTCGGTCAACCCCCGGCGCTTGAGATCCTCGAAGAAGGCCGTGCAGCTCGCCGTGTCCTCCTTCGTGCCCGGCGCCAGGTGCAGCGGGACTTTCTGGCCGTCATCGGTAGTGCCCCAGGCACAGAGCACGCTTCCCGCGGCAGGCCGGCATGCAGCCGCTCCGCCACCCCGTCGACGAACAGGTAGGCGACCGAGAATTGGCTGAGGTCCCGCCCGGCGAAGGCTTCGTACTCCTGCCAGAGCCGCTCGGTCACCTGGCTGACCGCCGTGCGACTCAGCACGCTGGCCCCGCTTGCATCCCGAAACGCCGCTTCGATGTCCCGCGTGCTCAGCCCGCGCGCGAACATCTCCACCGCCAAGCGCTCGAGCTCCGCCGTGCGGCCCGCCAGGCCGGCCCGCACGCGAGAGACAAACGGCTCGACGCGATCGGCGACTTGCGGGACCCCATACTCGATGGGCCCCTCGGCGGTGGCGAGCCGGCCGCGGCGATAGCCATTGCGGTAGCCGGCGCCGGGCGGCGCCCCGTTCTCGTAGTAGCCGCGGCCCACGGCCTCAGCGACCTCCGCTTCCAGGGCTTCCTCCACGATCTTGCGCACCGCGAGCTTGAGGAGCTCGGCACGGGCGTCGCCGTCGGCCACGCCAGGGTCAGCAACTCATCAAGCTTCTGGCTCGTCCGCTCCGATGCCGGTATTCTCGTAGGCACGGGGATGCCTCCTCTTGCCGCCGGTGCCACCCGGCGACCTTGGTTTGGATTCCAAGCAAGAGTGCATCCCCATCTCGTTATCCAGCAAGCTTAGGACTTCACCGAGGGGTCCAAATGAGGCAACTCAATCGCTTCTAACTTTGCGTATTCTGGACTGGTGATGATGCTGGCGTTCCGCTGGAAGCAGAACCGTTTTCCCTCGTTGGGTCCTGAAAAGTAAAGGAACCTATCGCCGTCGAGCGTGGCGATGCACCGCCTGACCGCCTCGGCCATGTCCATCTTTGCGCGGCGGGGGGAAGCTCGACCACCACGTCGTCCGCTCTTAGCGAGGTCTCGGCGCTCGGGCGGCTTCACGGCTTCTCACCGATCATCTCCGCCAGCGCTCGCAACGCCGGCTCATAGATCTCACTGAACGTCGGGAACGCATGGACGACGTCGGTCAGCACGTCGATCGTGATTTCCGCCCGGATCGCGAGGACCGCCTCGCCGATCCATTCCTCGGCGTGAGGGCCGATCGCCGCGGCGCCGAGTAGCGTCCGGCGCCGCCGATCCGCGACGAGCACCAGCTGTCCCGAACTCAAGCCCGTCGCGGCAGCGCGGGCGGTGCGACCCACCTCCATCGATGCGCTCAGGGTGTCATACCCCTGCTCTCTGGCTTTGGCCGACGAGAGGCCCACGCACGCCACCGCCGGCTCCGTGTACACGCCGCGCGGGATGGCCCGATGGTCCGCGCGGGCCTCACGTCCCAACAGGTTTGCCGCGACGACGCGCCCGTGATAATTGGCCGTGTGCGTGTAGCGGGCGATGCCCGTGATGTCCCCTGCCGCCCACACGTGTCTCTGACCCCGCACCCGGCACTGGGCGTCCACCTCGAGGAACCCGTCAGGTCCTGGCCGAATGCTCAAGGTCTCAAGGCCGAGCCCCTCCAGCCGGGGCGATCGCCCGGCGGCGACCACGAGCCGCTCGGCCGTCAGCCGTGTCCCGTCGCTCAAGACGAGACATGCCCTGTCAGGTCGCAACTCGGTCCGGGCAGCTCGGCTGCTCAGACGGACGTCGATTCCTTCCTGACGGAAGACGTCCGCGAGAGCCCCAGCCACGGCGGGCTCCTCCGCTGGGATCAGGCGCGGCGCCCTCTGGACGATCGTGACGTGCGCCCCGAACCGCGCCAGGACCTGGGCGATCTCGCATCCCACCGCTCCGCCACCGAGCACCAGCGCGGAGCCTGGCAGGTCCGACGTCGTATAGACGTCCTCGCTCGTCCACACCGCCGCCCTGTCCATCCCCTCGATCTCCGGAATGTTGACTATGCCGCCGACTGAGATGACCAGGTCGGTCCAGCCGATGACCCGTCCATCGATCTCCAGTGCGCCGGGTCGCACGATGCGTCCGCGCCCGCGGTGAACGGCGACGCCAAGGCCCTGGAGCTCCCGCACTCTCGAGGCCCCAGGGTCGGCTCACCGCGCCGGCCGCCTGAGCACTTCCAATCCGATGGCGCACCTCTGCCGAATACAGCATCGCCTTGCTGGGCATGCAGGCGAAATAGGGGCACTCCCCTCCGACCAGCCTCTCCTCCACCACCGCCACCGACTTTCCACCTCGCACGACAGTCGTCGCCACCGTCTCGCCCGCCGAGCCGCCACCCAGCACCACGACGTCGTAGGTTTCCATGGCTCGGTTCATCCTCCTGGGGGCTTTTTGGCAAGGGCCTGTCGATCGTGAGCCGTCCCGTTCGAAGTGGTCGGTGGGGGTGACCGCCCACCATATCGCCGGTGTCTTTGAACGACTCGCCAACGTCGTCAAGACCATCGCCGCCGGGCGGGCGCTGGACGGCTTCTCTCTGGATCGGATCGACGAGATGAACGCGCAGGTATCCGCTGAAGCCCTTTCAGGGCGGCGAGAGAGTAGGATTTACCGTGTAACTCTCTCGCCGCACCGAGCCGTTCGCGGTCAGACCCGCCGTGGTCTCCCGGCGACCAGACGATAGAGGCCGAGCAGCACGATCGATCCCACCACCGCCATGACGAAGCCAACCGGATCGCCTTCCCGGTACCAGCCCGCCGCACGACCAAGAAACCCGCCGATCAGCGCGCCGGAGATACCCAACAGCGCGGTGATGATGAATCCACCAGGGTCACGTCCCGGCATCAGGAGCTTGGCGACGATTCCGACGATCAGACCGAAGACAAGCCAGGTGAGAATGCTCATATAGTCCTCCTCCGAGCGGTAGTCTCGATGTCGGGAGAGCAAGAACCGTTCCCGCTGCGGCACTTGCCTCGCCCGCTCTGAAGGGGAGCCATGCGCGCCTCACGAGGTAACCAGCGCCCGGTCGGCTACCAGCGCTGGCGCAATCTCCTGTTCCTTCACTGGCCCATGCCACTGGAGGCGCTGCGCCCGCTGGTGCCGCGCGAGCTCGAGATCGACCTCTTCACGGGTCAGGCCTACGTGTCCTTGATCCCGTTTCTCATCGACGAGTCGCGTCCGATCGGCGTCCCACGGGCGCTGGCCACTCGTCTCCTCGAGACGAACCTCCGCACGTATGTCCGGGCCGAGGACGGTGAGGCCGGGATCTACTTTTTCTCGCTGGACGCCTCGTCGTTGCTCGCCGTGGCCGCGGCGCGGCTGCTCTACGGCCTTCCATACTTCCCGGCCGTCATGTCGATGCGAAGCGAGGACTCGCGCACTGTGTACGCGTCCCGAAGACGCGGAGCGCACGGTGCCCGGCTCGACGTCACGTGGTCGGTCGGCGAGCCGATGGGCACGGCCGTCGCCGGAACGCACGATCATTTCCTGATCGAGCGATACAACCTCGACGTGGCTCGCCGCGCGGGACTCTACCGTGGACGGGTGCGTCACCGCCCCTATCCGCTCCGTCGGGCCACGCTGGAGCACCTGTCGGAGACGGTGCTCAGCGCAGCGGGTCTTCCGGCGCCGGCCGAGCTGCCGCTCTGTCACTATTCACCCGCGGTCGATGTCGACATCTTCTGGCTTGAACGGGTTCGCCGCTCGGCGAGCACAACGAGATCCTGAAGGAGACCGGCTACGGGCTGGAAGAGCTCGAGCGGCCTCAGGCCTCGCGCCGCGGCTTACTCACTCCAGGGCCAGGACGGCGGCGCAGAGCTCGTTCATGTGCATCGCGCTTATGAGGGTCAGCCCCGCGACAACGGCGGAGAGTTGGGGCAATCACCTCGGCAGAGACCGAGAACACCCGTAGTCCTTGATCTTGGTGAGCAAGGTCTTGTAGCTCACCTTGAGGATCCGGGCCGCTTCGGTGCGGTTCCAGCGCACGCGCTCGAGCACGTCCTCGAGAGCCTTGCGCTCGGCTTCCCGAGCGCCTCGGCGCGCGATCTCTCGCAAGCTCTCGGTGACGATCAACGCCGGGCGCGGGACCGGCGGGTGCCCGTTCGAGTGCCCGTTCCGACCGCCAGCGACGAGGGTCTC
>WNGB01010978.1_pt1 | contig 12462 bp, 9 predicted proteins | sample 5400681 | NCBI WGS metagenome assembly WNGB01 (sample SAMN13153367, study PRJNA577476) | soil metagenome | isolation source: 115 cm soil or saprolite under grassland replicate 2 | place: USA:California | collected 2016-06-15 | reverse complement strand
GCCGCCGCCGAAGCCGCCGTAGTACCCGCCGTACCAGGGCGCGTAGTAGCCGGGCGCGTTGTAGAAGGGCTCGTAGCGGTCGCCCACGAGGACCTTGCGGGTCTCGGGCTCGGTGCCCTGCTCGATCCGCAGGGCGTCGGCGGCGCAGGCCGGCACCTGGCGGGGCGCGCCCCCCGGTGGCGCCCAGGTCACGTCCGCCACCGACGGGCCGTGCCGCGTGTCGAAGAAGCACGGCGGCCGGCGCTCGGGCAGCGGCCTGCCCTCGAGCAGGGCCTTGGCCGACGTCATCGCGAAGCGGCCCTCCTCGAGGGCGGCGCTCACCGCCGCGATGTCGGCCGGCCGGGCCGCCCGGTCCAGCGCCGTCGCGGCCCGCTCGTAGGCGGCCACCGCGGCCGCGTGCTGCCGGCGCGCCTCCTCGGCCGCGCCGGACAGTTGCAGGTCGCTGTCGAGGGAGCCGATGTCCTCGCCGAGCGCGATCAGGTCCTCCTGCGCGGTCCGCTTGACCTGCTCCAGCTCCTGCCGCTCCCGCTCCCGGCGGCGGCGGTTGGCGCGCAGCAGCAGGAACCCGCCGCCGGCCGCGCCGACCAGCAGCAGGGCGAGCAGGATGGTGCCGGCGCCGATGCCTCCGCGGCTGCCCTGGTCCTGCGCCACCGGCGCGCCGCCGTTGCCCGCCTGGCCCTGTGCCACCGCGATGCGCACCCGCTCGGTGAAGTTCACCACCGCCGCGTCCTCGTTGCCCTGGTTGCTGCTCGCCGCCTGGCTGGCCAGGCCGGGGATCACGCCCTTGCGGAAGCCGGAGTTGGGGCTCGCGCCGGCCCGGAAGGAGCTGCCCGCGACCAGGACGTAGACGCCCTCGCGGTTGACGCCGTTCCCGATCTGGGCGAGGAGCTTGTCGGGGTCACCGCCGGTCTCCTGCTTGGCGGCTTCCGGCAGCACCGCGATGTACATCTGGACGCCGACCCTGTTCAGCGCTGTCCTGAGGTACTCCACGGTCTCGGGTTTCAGCACCGCGCGGGCCTTGGCGTCCACGTACAGCGGCTGCTGGCGCAGCCCGGCCACCGTCCGGTCGAGGTACTGGCCCGCCTCGGCCACGCCGGGCAGCAGCAGGAGGAGCAGCCCGCCGAGCAGCGCCGCCAGCGCGCCCCGCCGTCGCGAGAAGCGGCTGCCGGCCGGGACGCCACGCGCGCCCGGCTGGTGCGCCGGCGGCGCCGGGCGGCGGCGCCGCGGGTCGGAGGGGGTCTGCTCGCTCATGGTTGCTCCCTGACCTCGATGACTCCCCCTATTCTCCCCGAACGGTCGTACCAGCGCGCCACGCCTGGTGGGGCGCGTGGGCTCGAGGTCAGACCTCTTCCGCCTCCGTGTCGTGGTCGGCGCGCCGACCACGGCCGGTGATGCGGGACCTGCCCTCGCGCCAGCCGGGGCGCCAGGGGGAGTCGTCGTAGGAGTCGCCCAGGTCGGCGTCGGGGACGTAGTCGCCGAGCTCGCCCTCGCGGAAGCCGGTGCGGCCGCCGGCGTGGTCGAGCAGGCCGGTGTCGGCGAAGGAGGCGGGCACGTAGCCGTGGCCGACGCCCATGTTGCGCGAGCCCGCGAAGCCGTCGTCCAACGCCCGGCCGAGCGGGAACCCCTGGACGAGGCCGTGGGCCGCGCCGCCGAAGTAGCCGCCGAACCAGGACTCGAAGTGGGGCGGCGCGTCGTAGAAGGGAATCGGCGACCCACTGGACCGGACCAGTCGGATCGCCGGCTGGACGTTGTCCTGGACCTGGCTCATGCAGGTGGCGCAGGCGGGCACCGGACGAGGCGCCGCTCCCGGCGGGATCCAGCCGACGTCGTTGACCGACGGCCCGTGGCGGGTGTCGAAGAAGCACGGGGGCGTGCGCCGCAGCCGGCCGTGCCCCTCGATGCGCGAGCGGGCCGAGGTCATGAAGAAGCGCGAGGTCTCGAGGGCGGAGCTGACCGAGGCCAGCTCCTCCGGGGCGGCCGCCTGCTCCAGCCGCTCGATCGCACGCTCGAACCACTCCTGGGCGCTGGCCAGCTCGTCGACGGCGTCGTCGTCGCCCTCCTCGATCACCTGCATGGTGGTGTCGAGGGCGGCCAGGTCGCCCCCGAGGGCGGCGACGTCTTCCTCGGAGAGGACCCTGACCTCCTCGAAGTGGGCGTGGCGGAAGGCGCGGCGCCTGCGCCCGCGCTCGATCACGTAGCCACCGGCGACGGAGACGGCTGCGAGCGCGGCCAGCACGAGCGCGCCGAGCTGCAACAGCCGCCACTGCTGCTCGGTGAGCGACGGCTCTCGGCTGCTGGCCGCGAACGCGGCGCCGGGCAGCAGGCAGACCGTGGCAAGGGCGACGGCCGGCGCTGCCAGCGACCGGCGGAGCCGGCGGGCCGCAGCGTGCCGGCCGGGGCGGGGCGGTTGCATGGTCGCTCCTGCGTTGGCGGTTGACGGACGGCGGCGGCGCTGCCTTCGTCCTCATTCTGGTCCTTTGCGCCTTGTCAGGAAATGGCCGAGCTGATTCGTGTGGCCGGTACGCCCGCCCCACTGGCCAGCGGCGGCGCTCAGGGCTCAGGGCCGGGTGGCGAGGCGGTCGTCGGCGTCGAGGCGCACGGGCCGCACGTAGCGGTCGAAGCGGCGCTGCACCCGCATGCCGGCCCGCTCGTACAGCCGGTTGGCGCCGGTGGAGTTGGCCGCGTCGACTGCCAGCCCCGCGGAGGGCCGGCCGCGCAGCCGGAAGACGGCGAAGGCGTGGCTGAGCAGGGCGAGCCCGAGGCCCTGACGGCGCTCCCTGCGGCGCACGGCGAGCTGGCGCACCCAGCCCTCGTTGCCGTAGTCGAAGCACAGGGCGGTGGCGACCGGCGCGTGGCCGCGCACGGCCACGAACCACAGGCCGGCGTCGAAGTCCGCCCGGTTCAGCATGAACTGCTCCCACTGGTGGTAGGAGCGGAGCGCCTGGCCCTCCACGTCGGCGAAGGCCTCCTGGACCAGCCGGTAGACCGCGTGCGCGTCGCGCTCGCGCCGGAAGGGCCGCAGCGCCACGCCCTGCGGCCAGACCGGTGCCGGCGGCGGCGTCGCCAGCTCGACCCGCATGATGAGCTGGGCGCGTTCGTAGGCGTAGCCCTCGCGTTCCAGGAGGCGACGGAAGCCCGCGTCGTCGTGGTTGGTCCACGCCTGCAGCGACCCCTCGCGCCTGCCAGCCGCCGCGAGCTGCCCGCCGGCCCGCTCGACGACCCAGCGCAGCAGCCAGGTGCCGAGCCCGCGGCTGCGCCATTCCGGGTCGACCCAGCCGTCGCCTTCCTCGCCCGCGTACACGTGGGCGTAGGCCACCAGCACCGCACCGGGCGCCTCCACCATGACGGTGTCGTGCGCCAGGTCGAGGCCGGGACGGCGCCACTCGGCCAGCAGGTCGTCGGCGGTCGTGTCGACCTGGCCCACCTCGGCCAGGTCGCAGCGGACCGCGAGGGCCAGCACGGCGGTGAGGTCCTCGGCGCCGGCTGGCCGGGCGCTCAGCCCGGCGGGCAACGGGGCGGGCAAGGTGGCTCCTCGTGCGGGTCGGAGGCGGGCAAGCCGGGTCGCGCAGCGGCTCGTCGAGCGGACCGGACACCAGCCTGCCAAGATGCTGCCCGCAGCCGGCGCCGTCGGCAAGTCGGTTTGCAGCGGCTTCGCCGCGGGCGGGACGGCCGCGTGCCGCGGCGCGCCAGCGCGCGGGTGCGCACCGGCGACCGGGCGGGTACGGTCGCGGCATGGAGCACGAGTCACCGACGGCGGCCCCGTCGCCGTCCGGCCTGCCCAGCGGCGCGGCCTCGGACGTGGCGGAGGAGACGTTCCTGCTCGCCGGGCGCGAGGTCCGCATCCTGCACCCGCGGGACGGCGACGCGCTCCTGGACGAGCTGCTCACCGAGGACGACCCGGACGAGGACCGCCTGCCGTTCTGGGCCGAGCTGTGGCCCAGCGGCATCGCGCTGGCCGACGCCCTCGCGGAGCGCCAGCTCTCAGGGCTGCGCGCGCTCGAGTTGGGTTGCGGCCTCGGGCTGGTCAGCGTGACCGCCGCCCTGGCGGGCGCGAGCGTCCTCGCGGTCGACCGCTCCCCCGAGGCGATCGCCTTCACCGCCGCCAACGCGGCCCGCAACGGCATCGCGCTGCGCACCGCCGTCCAGGCCTTCGACCAGCCAGGCGCGCTGCTCGCCGAGGCGCCGTGGGACCTGGTCCTGGCCGCCGACGTCCTCTACGACCGCGGCAACCTCCCGGTGCTTTCCAGGCTGCTGCCCCGACTGGTGGGCGCCGGCGGGGAGGTGTGGCTGGCCGACCCGGAGCGGCGCCTTGCCGGCGCCTTCCTCGCCGACCTCGAGCAGCACGGCTGGCTGCGCGACCGCCTCGGCTCGCAGGTCGCGACCGTGGCCATCCACCGCCTGCGCCGGCGCGGCGGGGCCTGAGCGTTCCTCGCGCGGGCCAGGGCGCCTGCCCGTCCGGCTGCCCGCGGCGCCGCTGCGCTACGCGGCCGGGTGGGGCACCCTGGAAGCGCGCCGCTGGAAGGAGGTCAGCTCGATGCCAGCGATCAGCCTCCCCTGGGGACCACGGCGACGCTGGGTCTGGGGCCTCGGGGCAGGCGTGCTCGCCGTGGCGGTGGTCGCCGCGCTGGTGGTCGCCGGCGGGTCGGGCTCGTCGCCGCTGGCGCCGGCAGGCACCAGGCCGCCCGAGCGCCGTGCCACGCCCGCGAGGTTCCCCCTCACCGGCCTGACGGTCGAGGATCCCGCCCTCACCGCCCGGCCGGCCCTCTCCCTCAAGGTGGAGAACGTCGCCGCGGCGCGGCCGCAGGCCGGCCTGAACGCCGCCGACCTGGTCACCGAGCAGCTCGTCGAGGGCGGGCTCACCCGCCTGCTGGTCACCTACCAGTCCAGGGACGCCGCGCTGGTGGGACCGGTGCGCTCCGTCCGGCCGGTCGACGCGCCGCTCCTGCGCGAGCTCGGCGGCGGCCTGTTCGGCTTCTCCGGCGGCTCGGCCGGCGTGCTCGCCGAGGTGCGTCGCACCTCGGACGCGACCTTCCTGGAACCGGGGCGGGCGGCCGGCGCCTACCACCGCGTCGGCGGCCGTCCGGCACCGCACAACCTGTTCACCTCGACCACGGCGCTGTACCGCGCCGGCCGCGGCGCCGCCGGCGGGCTGGGCCCGCCGCCCGACCTGTTCAGCTACGCCGACGCGGCCCCCGCCCCGGCCAGGCAGGTCACCCGGGCGCGACTGCGCTTCTCCCCGTCGAGCCGTGCCGCCTGGCAGTGGGACGCCGGCGCCGGCTCGTTCGTCCGCTACCAGGACGGCACGCGGCAGCGGCTGCAGGACGGCAGCCAGGTCACCACCGAGAACGTGGTGATCCTGCGCGTGGCGATCGGCACCACCTCGAACGTCGACGCCGCCGGCAACGTGACCCCTGACGTGGTGGTGACCGGCGAGGGCGACGCCTGGGTGCTGCGCGACGGGAAGCTGGTGAGCGGCCGCTGGAGCCGCCCGGCCGCGTCCGAGCCGGTGCGGCTCCTCGGCGCCGGCGACGCGCCGATCCCGCTGCACCCGGGCCGCACCTGGATCGAGCTGCTGCCCTCGCGCGAGCGGCCGGCGTTCGGCTGATCGGGCGGTAACGCGGGAACGTTGCGCGGCGATGTACCTATCGCGACGTAACCCGAAAGCAGTAGTCACCTTCCCGTACAATGCGGGCCCGACTGACCGATTTTCTCCGGTTCACCGAACGGAAACGACCACATGGGCCACGGCAACATCGGCCACGGCAGAGGGTTGACCCGCGACGAGGCGGAGGCGCGGGCGCGGCTGCTCTCCGACGTCCGCTACCAGGTCGAGGTCGACCTGACCGGTCCCAGCTCCGAACTGTTCGGCAGCGTCGCCACCGTGCGCTTCGCCTGCGCCGAGCCGGGCGCCGCGACCTTCCTCGACCTGGGCGCGCGCTCGGTCGAGTCGATGGAGCTGAACGGGCGGCCGCTGCCGGCCGACGCCTTCGCCGGCGGCCGCGTGCGACTCGACGGCCTCGCCGCCGAGAATCAGGTCAGGATCGCCGCGACCTGCGCCTACGAGCGCTCCGCGGTGGGGCTGCACCGCTTCGAGGACCCGGTCGACGGCAACGTCTACGTCTACAACCATTTCGAGCCCTACGCGGCGAGGGTGTTCGCCTGCTTCGACCAGCCCGACCTGAAGGCCGAGTTCGAGCTGACGGTGCGCGCCCCGGCCGGCTGGCGGGTGCTGTCCAACGGCGCTCCGGTCTCCGAGCCGGAGGCGCTGCCCGACGGCGCCGCGCGCTGGCGCTTCGAGCCCACCCGGCCGATCCCGACCTACATCATGGTGCTGGTGGCCGGCCCCTGGCACGGCGTCACCGAGCGCCACGGCGAGATCGACCTCGGGCTGTGGTGCCGCCGTTCGCTGGCGCCGTACCTGGACGCCGAGGAGTTCCTCGAGGTCACCAAGCAGGGCTTCGACTTCTACCAGCGGACCTTCGCCTACCCCTACGCGTTCGGGAAGTACGACCAGGTGCTGGTGCCCGAGATGGGTGGCGCCATGGAGCATGCGGGCTGCGTCACCTTCAGTGAGGAGTTCGTCTTCCGCTCGCGCGTCACCGACGCCGCCCGCGAGGTCAGGGCGAACGTCATCCTCCACGAGCTGGCCCACATGTGGTTCGGCAACCTGGTGACCATGCGGTGGTGGGACGACCTCTGGCTGAACGAGAGCTTCGCCTCCTTCATCTCGGTGTTCGCCCAGGTCGCGGCGACGCGCTTCCACGGCGGCTGGGTGACCTTCGCGCAGACCGAGAAGAACTGGGCCTACGAGCAGGACCAGCTCCCCTCCACCCACCCGATCGCCGCCGAGGTGCCCGACACCGACACGGTGCTCACCAACTTCGACGGCATCACCTACGCCAAGGGCGCCGCGGTCCTGCGGCAGCTGGTGGCCTGGGTCGGGGAGCACGCCTTCGTCGAGGGCCTGCGCACCTACTTCCGGCGCCACGAGTTCGGCAACACCGACCTGCGCGACTTCCTCGCGGCCCTGGAGGAGGCCTCCGGCCGGGACCTGCGGCCCTGGTCGCGGGCCTGGCTGGAACGGGCGGGGGTCAACACCCTCGAGGCGTCGCTCGAGGTCGCCGGCTCGGCCCAGGGCGCGAGGGTGGGCTCCTTCACCATCCACCAGCGTGCCCCCGCCGACCACCAGGTGCTGCGGCCCCACCGGGTGAGCGTCGGGCTGTACGACCGCGACGGCAACGGCCTGGCGCTGCGCAAGCGCCTGGAGCTGGACGTCACCGGTGAGTCGGTGCCCGTGCCCGAGCTGGCCGGCCTGCCGGTCCCCGACCTCGCGCTGCTGAACGACGCCGACCTGACCTACGCCAAGGTGCGGCTGGACGCCGGCTCCATGCCGGCGCTGATGGACTCGCTCGGCGGCCTGCGCGACCCGCTGGCCCGCAGCATCGGCTGGGGCGTCTGCTGGGACATGGTGCGCGACGCCGAGCTGCCCACCGGTGACTACCTCCGCCTGGTGCTGCGGCACGCGGCGGAGGAACGCGAGGTCGGCGTCCTGCAGGACGTGCTCGCCAAGCTCGGCCACGCCGTCGACCTGTACGGCGACCCGGCCGCCCGGACGGCCAGGCGCGTGCGCCTCGCCGACGTCGCCCTCGCCGTCCTCGACCGGGCCGCGCCAGGCGGCGACCTGCAGCTCGCCTGGGCGCGCTCGTTCGTCGCCACGGCCGGCTCCGGCGAGCACCTCGCCCTGCTCCGCGCCCTGCTCGACGGCGAGGCCGCGGTCGACGGGCTGGCGGTGGACACCGACCTCCGCTGGGCGATCGTGCGCGCCCTCGCCGCCGCGGGCGCGGCCGACGAGGGGCTGATCGCCGCGGAGCTCGACCGCGACCCCACCGACGCCGGCGGGCGCAAGGCCGCCGCCGCCCGCGCCGCCTGCCCGACGGCCGCGGCCAAGGCGGCCGCCTGGGAAGCCGCCAGCGGCGCGACCGCGCCGAGCCGCCCGCTGCTCGAGGCGCTCAACGCGGGGTTCCACCAGCCTGGCCAGGAGGACCTGCTGGAACCCTACGCGGAGCGGTTCTTCGCCGTGCTCGACGAGCTGCGCGAGCGCCGCGACCTCGAGTCGATGCTCGCCTTCGCCGGCCGCATGTTCCCGCGGCTGCTGGTCGGCGAGCCCGTGGTCGCCATGACCGACGCCTGGCTCGAGGCACACCCCGACGCCGGCCCGCTGCGCCGCCGGTTGATCGAGCGGACCGACGCCATCCACCGCGCCCTCCGCGCCAGGGCCGCCGACCAGGCCGCCGGCTGACCCTGGACCCTGGCACCCGGCGCCCGAGCGTGCCCGCCGCCGCAGGCAGCATCGACCCGTCGGGCACCGCCAAGGCGGCGCAGCGGACGGCCCTCGCGGCCGTCGTGGTCCTGCTCGGCGCCGTCAACCTGCTGAACAACCGGCTGCTCCCTGAGGCGTACGTGGCCACCTGCACGCTGGCCGCCGGGCTCCTGCTGCTGCTCGCCAGGCTGGACGGCTGCTCGTGGTCCCAGCTCGGCGTCGGGCGCGGGTCGCTCCGGTCCGGGCTGCGCTGGTCGCTGGCCCTGGTCGTGGTGGTGCTGCTCTGCGACGCGGTCGCGGCCGCGCTGCCGCTCACCCGCCCGGCGTTCCTCGACAGCAGGGCCGCCGGGCTCTCGGGCGGCGAGGTGCTGGTCCGCTGCCTGGCGCGGATCCCGCTCGGCACCGTCCTGCTGGAGGAGACCGGCTTCCGCGGCGTCCTCTACGCGATGCTGGCGCGGCGCTACCGCCTCCCCATCGCCGTGGCGATCTCGTCGCTGCTGTTCGGGTTGTGGCACGTGCTGCCGTCCCTCGGGCTGCAGCGGGAGAACGCCGCCGTCCACGCCCTGTTCGGCTCCGGGCCGCTGGGCGCCGCCGCCTCGGTGGCCGCCGCCGTGGCGGGCACGACCCTCGCCGGGGTGGCCTTCTGCGAGCTGCGCCGCCGCTCCGGCAGCCTGCTGGCGCCGTTCGTGCTGCACTGGGCGACGGGCGCCGTCGCGCTCCTGCTCGCCTGGAAGCTGACCGCGGCGGCCGGCTGAGCCAAGACCCTCCCGTGGCCTGTGGATCACGCCCAACCCACCCGGGGCCCGAACAGGGATCCGGCCGCAGGACCCGATGGGGGGCTCGGGGGAGCTGTCTCGGGCTCCCCCCGGATGGATCACCCTCTCGGGCTCCCCCCGGGATCAATCCAGCTCCAGCACGGCGACCGCGCGCTCCACCAGGCTGCCGAGGTAGAGCCTGCCCTGGTGCTCGCGCATCCCGGTGACGAAGTGGAAGGCGTCCCCCTCACCCTGCAGGTCGTGCACCAGCCGCCCGGCCGGGTCGTACGCCTGCACCCAGATGGTCCGCACCGGCCCTGGCTGCATGCGCTCGGGCAGCGCCCACACCACCTGGCGCAGCGACGGGTGCATCCGGTGCAGGCGGTCGAGCATCGGGTTGCGGGGGCTGCCGAGCGCCACCCAGATCAGCCCGGACGGCCCCGCCGCGATGTTGTCGGGGAACCCGGGCAGGTTGTCGACCAGCAGGTCGCGCTCGCCCGCCCGCTCGCCGCCGAGCCACAGCCGGGTGAGCCGGTAGGCGCCGGTCTCGGCCACCGCCACGAACGACTCGTCGGGCGCGAGCGCCACGCCGTTGGCGAACTGCAGGCCGTCGAGCAGCACCTCGACCTCGCCGTTCGGGTCGCGCCGGAGCAGCCGGCCGGTGCCGGAGTGCTCCAGCAGGTCGGCGCGCCAGTGGTCGATGCCGAAGCGCCGCGATGAGTCGGAGAAGTACACCGTCCCGTCGGCCGCGACCGCGGCGTTGTTGCAGAACAGCATCGCCGCCCCGGCCACCCGGTCCACCAGCACCTCGACCCCGCCGCGCTCGGGGTCAACCGCCAGCAGGCCCTTGCGCGCGTCGCAGACCAGCAGCCGGCCGTCGCCGAGCAGCTCCACGCCGAGCGGCCGCCCGCCGGTCTCGGCGACCAGGCCGACCGGCCGGCCCTCCGGGTCGATGCGCAGCAGCCGGCCGTCCGCCACCCCGGTGACGACCGTGCCGTCGGCGTCCACCACCACGTCCTCCGGACCGGTGCCGTCGAGCTCGACCAGGCGCACCCGCGGCAGCGGCAGCGGCCCGCTGCGCTGCTTCGCCCTTGCCGGGGCCGGCGGCGGCTGCCACACGACGGGACGCAGCGGTGGTCGGGCCATATCGGTTCCTCCGTGATCCGGTCGGCCTCACGCCGGACCCTATCCGAAACGCCGCCCCGGCCGAGAGGGCCGGGGCGGCATCGCGGGCTCAGAGGATCCCGCGGTCGGCGAAGGCCTGGGTGACCACCGTGGCGGCGCTGGGGCCGTAGAGTGCCCGCGCGGCGGCGACGGTCCGGTTCGCCAGGTCGGTCATGGTGGTGCCGGGGAAGTCGAACGAGCCCTGCAGGATCAGGGTGTCCGCCTTGACGTTGCCGAGCCGCTGGCGGATGTCCCACAGCGCGCGCGACCAGATCTGGCCGTCGTGGTGGACCTCGCCGTTCAGGTCGGTCGGGTAGTGCAGGTCGGTGTCGACCCGCCGCAGGCAGTGCGGCACCGTGCTGGTGTAGGAGACCGAGTCCCAGTCGGCGACGCAGGGCACCGGGGTGAGCGTCGCCACGCCGAGGCGCGTGGAGACGACCTGGCTGACGGTCACCGCCCAGTAGTCGGCGAAGCCCTCGCTGATCGCGCCGGCCTGCTCGGAGGCGAAGGAGAAGCTCTGCGCGAAGTGCAGGGCGTGGCCGTACTCGTGCAGGATCACCTCGGCGTCCTCGGCGTCGTCGACCCCGCCCTTGCCGAAGCGCAGCTCGTTCTTGGGCTGGTCGGTGGCGAAGGAGTTGTCGTACCCGAGCTGGTTGATGCGGACCGCCTGGGGCCGGCTGTCGATCGCCCGACGGTTCTCGCCGAAGCCGAGCTGGTGGACGTACTTCTGCGCCTCAGTGATCCAGTAGTAGGCCATCACCTGCTCGAACTCGTCCTGGTGGCGGGTGTAGGCGAAGGTGTTGGTGGGGGAGTAGGCCGGGTTCCCGGTCTCGCTGACGACGGTCGCGTAGTCGCCGTGCAGGAAACCGCTCCCGTCGAGGTTGGTGAGCGTGACCTGGTGGTAGGCCGCCGCCGGCACGGCCGCGTCGGCGTCCTTCTGGTCGGTCAGCGACTCGTCGCCGAGGGACTGGACCGGGTTGGGGGCGAACACCGACCCGGTGCCGGTGCTGTCACCAGGACCGGGCTTGGCCGCCGAGGCGGCGGTGGTGGACGAGACCACCGCGAGGGCGAGCATGACGAGGAGCGACGACGCCTTGCGCACAGGTCCAACCTCCCTGTTGAACCCGGGGCCCCCGCCGCACCGTAACCGTCGCGGCCACCGGTGGTCCACGCAACGTTGCGCGGCGGCGAAACGTTTCGGCTACGCCTGGTCGGCCGGGTCGAGCTGCAGCGAGCAGGAGTTGATGCAGTAGCGCTTGCCCGTCGGCGCGGGGCCGTCGTCGAAGACGTGGCCGAGGTGGGAGCCGCAGCGGCGGCAGGTGACCTCGGTGCGGACCATGCCGTGGCTGCGGTCGGGGTGCAGCTCGACCGACTCGGCGGCCGCCGGCGAGGTGAAGCTCGGCCAGCCGGTGCCTGAGTCGAACTTGGTGCCCGAGCCGAACAGCTCCGCCCCGCAGGCGGCGCAGCGGTAGGTGCCGTCCGCCTTGGTGTGCACGTACTCGCCGCTGAACGGCAGCTCGGTGCCCTTCTGCCGCAGCACCCGGTACTGCTCCGGGGTGAGCTGTGCGCGCCACTCCTCGTCGGTCCGGGTGAGCTCGGTCATGCCTGCCTCCGTCGCCGCTTCCTGGTTGCCCTCACCTCCTTCAAGTGTCGGCGGCGCCGGTGGCATTCCCGGCCTCCGGCCGGTCACGCGGCGACGTGCGGCGAGGAGCGCAGCGCCTCCGCGGGCGGGCGGCGGGCGTAGGCGGTGGCCAGGTCGCCGGTGAACCAGACGTGCATCATCTGGCCGCTCTCGCGCAGCCGCTGACCGGGCGGGCAGTGGCCGCCCTCGGCCTTGGACAGCTTCTTCCTGCCGCTGGGGTCCAGGCAGGCCTGGTGGCTGTGCCAGCGGGTGATCGGGCCGGCGACGTCGGGCGGGGTGGTGCCCTTCGGCACCACGTACAGGACCCCGACCAGGGTGAGCCTGCCCTGCGGGTTGCGCCAGTAGATCAGCGACTCCGGCCGGCTCGGGTCGACCAGCCTGCCGTCGTCGCGGTAGGCGGGGTTGCCCGCGTGGGGGAACTTCACCCCAGGCCTGGCCGCGGCCGCGTCGACCCGGTAGCCCGCCGCCTTCGCCGCGGCGGCGTCGACGTACCCGCCGGTCGCGGCGATCGACCGGTCGAGCAGCGCCTGCGCCGCGGCCCGCTGCGCCGGCGTCGCCGCGTTCACGTCGGGCAGGTTCTG
>WNGB01011801.1_pt1 | contig 12465 bp, 11 predicted proteins | sample 5400681 | NCBI WGS metagenome assembly WNGB01 (sample SAMN13153367, study PRJNA577476) | soil metagenome | isolation source: 115 cm soil or saprolite under grassland replicate 2 | place: USA:California | collected 2016-06-15 | reverse complement strand
TGTCGGCGTGCCGCCCGTGTCCGGTCTCGCGAACATGGCTAGCGGACCAGCAACTTCAAGACTGACTTCGTAGCCGCGCCTAAAACGGGCTGACTGGCCCACGATCCCGCCTACCGCCGTTTGTGGCCCATCGCCTTCGGATACGATCCCGGTATGGTCCTTCAAGCATCTGAGCGAAGATAAGGTATAGATAGCTAAAGGTCCAATCGATCAATTCACTGAACGCGGACACCCTGCGGTTCCCGACCGGGATAGACACAGCATCCGTGCGCACGTATTATGTGGTCATGAATATCACCCTGTCCGTCGACGAGCGGCTCGTCCGGCGCGCCCGCAAGAAGGCCGACGCCATGGGCAAGAGCCTCAACCAGCTCGTTCGCGACTATCTCGAGCGGCTCGCGGGCAGCGACGACGCCGAGCGGGACGTGGCCGAGCTACGGCAGCTGTCTCGGGAGTCCCGTGGGCCTGCTCGTCGCTGGCGGTTCAAGCGGGACGAGCTCCATGAGCGCGCGTAGCTTCCTCGACACGACCTCGATACCAACGTGCTCCTCTACCCCGATCCGGGGGACGCCCCGACAAAGCGGCGGCGAGCGCTCGAACTGCTCGGCGAGCACCGTCTCTCGCGGACCGGTGTCGTATCACTTCAGGTGCTACAAGAATACTTCGTGGCCGCGACGCGAAAGCTCGGGGTCGACGTGGGTGTGGCTCGGCGCAAGGTCGAGCTCTTCGCGAACTACCACCTGGTCATCCTGGATGTCGAGGACGTGCTGGCGGCCATCGATCTCCACCGGCTTCACCAGGTGTCGTTCTGGGATGCTCTGATCGTCCGGGCCGCGAAGGAGGGGGGCTGTTCGCTTCTCTACAGCGAAGATCTCCAGCACGGCCGCGCCATCGACGGCATCCGCATCGTGGACCCATTTCGCTGAGTCTCGCCCTTCATTGCCCGCCGCATGTGGCCTAGCAGCGCGGAAAGACTCGCAGGCTGATCAAAAAGGTCCAGATGCGAGGCGGCGCCCGACAGCCGCACGCGAGGCCACGCGAACCCGAATCCGCTGTCGCCCGGGGTGTCGATCGACACGGTGGCGAGGAGGCCGCCGGTCAGATAGACGATGATCCACAGGACAATCGGCTTCGAGAGCCCGCGCCGCGGGCCGCGCCGCGTGTCGCCCTCGGCGGCCCCGTCCCCGGGGCGGCCGGCGCGAATCACCAGCCGAATGCGTGACGCCATGCCTTCGCGGTCGTCTGCTTCACGGTGTACTCGACCTCGGACGCGCCGCGCGATGGAATCCCGCGAATCAGCTCACGCGTCCGGTCGCTGGCCATCGCGGCCAGCGATTCGAACTCGGGACGGGGGTCCACGCCGGCACGCTCGGCCGCCCACCGGAGGACGATCAGACCCACGATGGAATCGCGGTAGTCGAGGCCCTGATCCTCGATCGCCGCGGCGACGATGCCCTGGCGAACCCACCGTCGGCTCGGGTCGCGACGAAGCGCCGACGCCGCCCGAAAGACATACCCGAGCAGATTCTGCCTGAAGCCGGCCTGATTCCGAAAGAAGTCGCGAATGGACGCCCGGTCGTCCACGCTCGCCTCCAGATATCGATCGCACAGCGCGGCGACGGCGCCGTCGAGCGGCTCGACTCCGGCCCGTGCGAGATAGTCGTCAACGGTCTGCGACGGATCCGCGAGCGCGTATGTCTCATCGAGCCACCGAGCGCCCCACGCCACCAGCCACGATGGGGGCCCCTCCGCCGTCACGTCACGGCCCGCCGCGCGCCCGGCGAGCGTCGACGAGCAGCACGCACAGCACCACGATCGCCTGGAACACGAAGCCCGCGCTCGCCGGCAAGCCCACGCTGCGCTGGAGCGAGTCGGAGCCGACCATCAGGATGGCGACCAGCACGGAGGCGACGGCGACGCCGAGCGGCCGCATCTTGCCGAGCACGGCGATGAGGATCGCCATTGCGCCATAGCCCGGGGTCAGCCCGAGGATGAGCCGGTTGTGATAGCCGGAGACCTCGATGGCGCCGGCCAGTCCGGCGAGCCCGCCGCTCAGCGTGAGGGCGAGCAGCGTGATGCGCGGCAGCGCGATGCCGGCGATGCGCGCGGCTCGCGGATTGTCGCCGGCGGCGCGGATCTCGTAGCCGAGCACCGTGCGCCGCAGGAGCAGCGCGACCAGCACCGCGGCGCCGACCGCGAGGAGGATGCCGGTATGCCCGCCGGCTTCCGGAAGCATCATGGGCAGGGTCGCGGCGGCGGCGATCGGCCGCGTGATGGCCTCGCCGCTGATGGGATCGTTCCACGGGCCCGTCGTCAGGTAATCCGTCAGGTAGAACGCCACGAAGTTCAGCATCACGGTGACGAAGATCTCGCTCACCCCCCAGCGCGCGCGCAGCGCCCCGGGCACGGCGCCGAGCGCGGCGCCGCCGATGATCCCGGCGAGCAGCACGGCAGGCAGCAGCACCCCGCGCGGGAGCCCCCACCCCGCGGCCAGGAAGGCCAGCCCGGTCGTGGCGATGGCGCCCGCGTAGATCTGCCCGTCGACGCCGATGTTGAAGAAGCCGCCCCGGCGCGCCAGCATGACCGCCGTGCTGCCGAGGAGGATCGGCGAGACCTTGTTGAGGGTCTGCGCAATCCCACCGAGACTGCCGAGCGAGCTCGAGAGGATCGTCCGGAAGGCGACCAGCACGTCGCCCCGCATCGCGACGATGAACAGCGCGCTGACGACCGCGGCCAGGGCCACGGCGAGGAGATACGTCAGGCTCTCCCCGACGACGGGGTCAGACTTTGACTTCTGAACACTTTCGGGGAGTCCGGTCCCCTGCCGAGTGACATCCGGCGAGCCCCGAAAGTGTTCAGAAGTCAAAGTCTGACCCCACCGCCGGCCATGAGGGCGCCGATGCGATAGCTGTCGAAGTCGGCGCGGGCGACCTCCGCCATGCTCGCGCCGCGATACATGACGACGATCCGGTCGCAGAGCTGCAGCAGCTCGTCGAGGTCCTCGGAGATGAGCAGGACGCCGCCATCCTGTCGGGCGAAGTCGATCAGGCGCCCGCGCACGAAGGCGGTGGCGCGGACGTCGAGGCCGCGCGTGGGATTCATGGCGACGACGGCGACGCCGCGCGTGAGCCGGGCCAGGGCCAGCGCGCGCGCCACGAGGACCTTCTGGATGTTGCCGCCCGAGAGCTCGACGGCGCGTGCGTCCGGACCCGACGCCTGGATGCCGTACTCCGTGATCGCCTCCCGCGCGAGGTCAGCGGCCACGCCCTCGTTGAAACGCCGGCGGGCGAAGAGGTAAGGATGGAGCCCCAGCACCAGATTTTCCCCGAGGGACAACCCCGGCAGGATGCCGTCGTGGATGCGGTCCTCGGGGATGTAGACGAGGCCGGCCGCGACGCGCTCGTGAACGCTCGCGGACGTGACGTCCCGCCCGGCGATCGCCAGCGAGCCGCCATCGGCTTGCAGCACGCCGACGATCGCCTCGGCCAGCTCCCGCTGCCCGTTGCCCGCCACCCCGGCGACGCCGACCAGCTCCCCCACCCGCACGGCCACGCTGCACCCATCGACGAGGCGGATGCGGCCGACGCCCCTCACGGTGAGGCCGCGCGCTTCCAGCACCGGCCCCCCCGGGCGGACGGTCCGCTCCCCGGACTGTCCCGGCGTCGGCACCGTCCGCTCCCCGATCATCATCTCGACGAGACGCGCCTCGGTCACGGCGTCGCGATCGACGGTGCCGACCACGGCACCGCGGCGCATGACGGTGACACGATCGCAGTTGGCGAGGATCTCGCGGATCTTGTGCGTGATGAACACGACCGAGACGCCGCCCTCGGCCAGGCTCCGCAGCGTCGCGAACAGGCCGTCGACCTCCTGCGGCGTGAGCATCGTCGTCGGCTCGTCGAGGATCAGGACCCCGACACCGCGGTGCAGCGCCTTCAGGATCTCCACCTTTTGCTGGACGCCCGCCGCCAGGCCGCCCACCTCGATGTCGAGCGCGACGGGAAGGCCGAATCGCCGCGCGATGGCCTCCACGTCCGCGCGCCGGCGATCCAGGCGCAGGCGCCACGCGCTGCCCTCCGAGCCGAGCAGGATGTTCTCGAGCGCGGTGAAGGTGGCGATCAGCTCCACGTGCTGGTGCACCATGCCGATGCCGTGGCGAAGCGCGTCGGCCGGGGCGCGGATCTCCACCGCCTGACCGTCGATCGTGATCGTCCCCGCGTCGGCTCGATAGAGCCCGCTCAGCACGTTCATCAACGTCGTCTTGCCCGCGCCGTTCTCGCCGAGCAGACCGTGGATCTCGCCGCGGCGCAGCCCGAGATCCACGCCGCGCAGCGCCTCGGTGGCGCCGAAGCGCTTGGCCACGCCGCGCATGTCGACGCGGAGGGAGCGGGACTCGCCGACGGCCGTCATCGGCTCAGGGTGTGATGATCTTGTCGGTGATCTCCGGCAGCGACTTGCCGCCCGCGATCTCGCGGAACAGGGCCTTGACCTTGCCCGCGACGTCGGGCGACACGAGGCGGATGTCCGACAGCTCGAAGCCGCTGCCCGGCCGCATCTCGTAGTATCCGGCCTGCTCCCCCTTGAGGATCCGGCCCACGATCTCCTTGTAGGGCTTGGCGAAGTCGAAGAGCAGCGACACGGTCATGTGCTTGGGGGCCGAGTCCCACTTCTGCGTGTAGAGCGTGGTGATGAGCGCGGGCCTGGGCGAGGCCTTCACCGCCTCGGCCACCCCGTAGACGCCGAGGTTGATGAAGGTGACCAGGAAGTCGGCCCCGGCCGCGAGCTGGGCCTCGGCGGTCTGGCGCGCCTTCACGGGGTCGTTGAAGTCGCCGATGAAGTTGTAGATCAGCTCGGCCTTGGGGTTGTACTCCTTCATCGCCATCAGCACGGCGTTGGTGGACGAGATCACGTCGGGGATGCGGACGCCGCCCACCAGCCCGACCTTGTTGTTCTTGGTCGCCAGCGCGGCCAGCGCGCCGAGCGCGTAGTAGCCCTGGTAGTACTTGCGTCCGATGATCCAGACGTTCGCCCCCGTGTTGGGCACGCGACCCGAGGCCTCCTGCATGAAGACCACCTTCGGGAACTGCGCCGAGAGCTTCTGCATGATCGTGATGAACTGTCCGCCGTGGTAGGCCACGATGTCGTGCCCCGAGGCGATGTACTCCCGCGACACGCGCTCGGCGTCGGCGACGGCGACGTTCTCCGAGTGCGACACCTGCACGTCGAGCGACTTCCCCACGTCCTGGAGCGCGACATACCCCAGCGTGTTGAAGTCCGCGTCCTGGATCGTCCCCGGCAAGATCATCGCCACCTTCCGCTTCCCCTGTGCCCCCCCATCTCCGACGAGCCCAGCAGCGAAGGCGAGCACCACCGCCAAGGCAACGAGGACGCATCTGAACGCTCCGTGCATGAATGAAACTCCTTTCAAGGCAGTTGGCCCACGGTGCCGAGCGGCAGCAGGCCGATCAAAACGGCCCAGATGCTAGGCGCCGACGAGCGACGACTGAGACGTGGCCCGGCCACGTCGCCGCAGTAGGAGGTGAGGCCGCTTGGCGGCCGAGCCGACGCTTCAGTGGCCGGAGATTGAGCGAGGAGCCAACGACGCAGATGGGCCGTTTTCATCGGCATGCTAGCCGCGAGCCTCGCGGTCGTAAGGGATCGCCAAAGCGGCCGGCGCCTTCGCCCCGCGGTAGATCCAAACCAGCACGACCATCGCGAAGATATACGGCAGCATCAGCAAGAACTGCGGCGGAATCATCTTGGTCCCCATCGCGAGCTTGAACTGGAACGACTCGACGCACGCGAACAAGAGCGCGCCCAGCAACGCCCACGCCGGCCGCCAGCGGCCGAAGATGACGAGCATCAGCGCGAGCCAGCCGCGGCCGGCCGTCATGTTGTCGTTGAACGTTCCCGTGAGCGCAATCGGCAGGTACGCCCCCGCGGAGCCGATGAAGAGGCCGCCCACCACCGTCGCCGTCCGCCGGAGCGCGAACACGTCGATCCCGAGGGTGTCGACGGCGCGCGGGTTCTCGCCGGCCGCCCGCAGCCGCAGGCCGAGCGGGGTCTTGAACAGCACGAGGTGGACGGCCGGGACCAGGAGCAGCGCCGCGTAGACCATGACGTTCTGGCGGAACAGGATCGGCCCCGCCACGGGGATGTCGGCGAGTCCCGGCACGGCGAGCACGGGCAGGGTCGTGAGCCGCGGCGGCGTGAGGCGCACGCCGAACACCACGCGGTAGAGCAGCGAGGACAGTCCGATCCCGAGGACGAAGAGCCCGAGGCCGACCGTGATCTGCGAGCCGCGCAGATCGACGCTGTAATACGCCAGCACCAGCGCCATAACCCCGCCCGCCGCCATGGCCGCCGCGACACCGACGGTCACGCTGCCAGCCAGCACGGCGACGATGAACCCGACGGCCGCGCCCGTCAGCATCATCCCCTCGATGCCGATGTTCAGCACGCCGCTCCGCTCGATGAGGAGCTCGCCCATGGCGGCGAGGATCAACGGCGCCGCGTAGACCAGCGTCTGCTGCCAGAGCTGGACGTCGGCGAAAGGATTCAGGCCCATCACACATCCACATCGGCGTGGTCGCGGCCGGCGAGGGTGCGGTAGCCGGGGCCGCGATCGAAGAAGGGGCGTGGGGCGCGGCCGGCGACGAGTCGCGCGCGCAGCTCGGCGGTGGCCGCCGCGTCGATCTCGAACGCCGCGTCGTCGACGACACGCACGACGACGCCGTAGTCATCTCGCGCGGCGCGCTCGCTCACCTTGCCCTCGAGCACGTCGAGACCGACGAGATCGGGCTCGCGCTCGAGGGGATCGCCCCACCCGCCCCCGCCGGTGGTCTCGATGCGAACCAGCGATCCCGCGGGAATCGGCTCGTCGTCGACGAGCCCGGGGAGCACGCGCTCGTTCGGGCCACCGGGATCGACCGTGACCCTGAACGGCGCGCCCGCGCGGCCGCCGGCCAGCCCCCAGCAGCCGAGGATCGACCGATCCGCGACGGACAGGAAGTAGGCGTCGCGGAGCACCCGCACCTCCTTGAGATAGCCGAGCCCCCCGCGGCGCTTGCCCGCCCCGCCCGAATCGGGTGCCAGAGCCAGACGCTCGACGCGGAGCGGGAACCGCGTCTCCGTGAACTCGGCGGGCAGGTTCTTGCTGTCCGGGACCACGTGAATGGTGTCCGAGCCGTCGGCGTAGTAGCGCCCGCCGGAGCCGCCGCCCAGCACCTCGCGCATCAGGTAGAACTCGCCGCTCTCGTCGAGCCCGTGGACGCCGGTATAGCGGATCGTCTCCTGGTCGGCCGGCATCCGACCGTTCACCGCCTTGGCGATCGCGCCGGCCAGGATGCCGAGCAAGCGCAGGATGACGAACGTCCGCGCGTTCGTGGGCGCCGGAAAGACCGGGGTCAGCAGCGTGCCGGGCGGCGGAAACCGCAGCTCGATCAGCGGCACCACGCCCTCGTTGACGTCCAGCTCGGCCATGCGCTCGGGCGTGTCGGCGAGATTGCGCAGGATCGGGGCCAGCCACTTCTTGAGGAAGACGCCGTCGGCGTAGTTGCCGGCGTGGTTGATCGGCCCCTTGGCTTGCGGGCTCGTGCCCGCGAAGTCGATGACCAGCCGGTCGGGCGTCTTGGTCAGCGCGATGCGCTGGGTGTGCAGACGTGGGGGGTCGACGCCATCGTGCTCGGCGTAGTCTTCCCACACGTACGTCCCATCGGGGATCTTGGCCAGCAGCTCCCGCTTGAACGTCACGGTCGTCCGGTCGAGGATCGCGTCGAAGCAGGCCTCGACCTGCACGCGGCCGTAGCGGCGGAAGAGATCGGCCACGCGCTCGGCGCCGAGCCGGCACGCCGCGACCTCGCTGTCGAGATCGCCCCGCAAGGAGTCGGGCAGCCGCGAGTTGCGGACCATCACCTTGATCAGATCCTCGTTCGGCCGGCCCGCGTCGTAGAGCTTCACGGGCGGGACGATCAGCCCTTCCTGGTACGCGCTCGTCGCGTGGGACGGCATCGAGCCCGGCACGGCGCCGCCGATGTCGTCGTGGTGGCCGAAGACCTGGACGAAGGCGACGACGTGATCGTCGTGGAAGACCGGCAGCGTGACGCAGAGATCGGGCAGATGGCCGATCCCGCCCTCCGAGCCGTAGACGTCGTTGTGGAAGTACACGTCGCCCGGTTTCATCGTGGCCAGGGGAAAATCGCGCACCACCGGATTCACGAGGGCGGAGTACGAGCGGCCGGTGAGCTTGCGGCAGCGGCGATCGTGGATGCCCGCGCGGAAGTCGCGGGCCTCACGAATCATCGGCGACCGCGACGTGCGCTCGACGGCCGCCTCCACCTCGGCTTCGGCGGAGGCAAGCGTGCCCTCGACGACCTCGAGGACGATGGGGTCGACCTCGCTCCTCACTGCCTCCCCCCAGATCCCGATTGCGCGGGCAAAGCCCGCGCTCGAACGCCGGCCATGGTCACGACGCCCGCTCGAGCAGGATGTTGCCGAAGCGGTCGATGTGCGCGGCCAGAGTCGGGAATACCACAGTTGTCGCGCCGTATTCTTGGATCACGGCCGGGCCGCGAATGACGTCGCCTGGGGCCAGGCGCTCGCGCGCGTAGATCGGGCACTCGATCGCCCGGCCGTCGAAGCGGACGTCGCGTCGCTCGCGGAGGGCCCGCTCCACTCGACCATCGCCGGGAGGCGACTCACGAAAGCGCGGCCGGCCGATCGAGCCCAGGCCGGTGACGCGCACGTTGACCCATTCGACGACGTGCCGGCCGGCGGCCGCGCCCTGGACGTCGCGATAGCTGTAGCCGAAGCGCTTCTCGTGAGCGTCGTGGAAGCGCTTGACGGTCTCGACGCCCGCCGCCGCGTCGATCTCACCCGGCGGCAGGTCGACGCGGACTTCCCAGGCCTGACCGAAATATCTCAGGTCGGCGCTGCGCCCGACGCGGATCTCGGGCTCGGCGAAGCCCTCGTCCCGCAGCGCCGCACGGGCCAGCGCCTCCAGGCGGGCCAGATGCCCGTTGATCGCGGTCATGTCGAGGCGGTCATGGCGCTGGACATAGGTCTGGACGTAGTCGTTCTTGACGTCGACGACGAGCAGCCCGAGCGCCGAGAGGTTGCCCGGCGACGGCGGGATCAACGCCGCGCGCAGGCTCAGGAGATCGAGGAGCCGTCCCGCGAGGAGCGGCCCCGCCCCGCCGAAGGCGACGAGCGTGTAATCGCGTGGGTCGAGGCCCCGCTTCACGCTGACCTGGCGGATCGCGTTGGCCTGATTCCACGCCGTGATCTCGAGAATCCCCTCCGCCGTCCGCAGCGCGTCGAGGCCGAGGGGCCGGCCGAGACGCGCCAGGCCGCGCTCCGCGGCGTCGCGGTCGAGCGGGATCTCGCCGCCGAGCAGATGCGCCGGGATGCGTCCCAGCAAGAGGTGCGCGTCGGTGGTCGTCGGCTCGTCGCCGCCCCGCCCGTAGCACATCGGCCCGGGGTCGGCGCGAGCACTCCGCGGCCCCACCTTGAGCCCGCCCTCGGGCGCGAGCCACGCGATGCTCCCGCCGCCGCTGCCCACCGTCACGATGTCGATCATCGGCACTTTCACGGGGAAGCGGCCGACGGCGCCCTCCGTGCTCAGCGCCGGCGCGCCGTCCTCCACGAGACACACGTCGGTGCTGGTCCCGCCCACGTCGGCCGTCAGGACGCGGTCAAAGCCCGCCGCCGCGGCGACCGCGCTCGCCCCGAGCGCCCCCGCGGCCGGCCCGCTGAGCACCGTCGTGATCGGCTGGCGCGCGACCTCGTGGGCCGAGATCACGCCGCCGTTGGACTTCATCACGTAGAACGGGATGCCGGCCCCGAGCTCCCGATCGAGCTCGCCCCGGATGGCGCCGACGTAGACGGCCACGCGTGACTTCACGAACGCGTCCACCAGCGTCGTCACGGTGCGCTCGTACTCGCGGTACTCGGGCAGCACCTCCGACGAGATCGACACGTGCGCGCCGGGGTGCTCGCGCTCGAGGATCTCGCGCATCCGCCGCTCGTGGGTGGGGTCGGCGTAGGCGTGCACGAAGCTCACGCCGATGTTCGTGACGCCGTGGCGCGCGAACCAGCGCCCCACGGCGACGGCCGCCGCCTCGTCGAGCGGACGGACGATTCCGCCGCGATAGTCGAGGCGCTCGGGGACCTCGCGCACCCGGTGCAGCGGGACGATGCGCTCGGGCTTCACCCAGAAGTAGGAGTTGCCATAGCCCTTGGGGACGGCCTGCCGGGCGATCTCGAGCACGTGACGAAAGCCCTCGGTCGTCACGAGCCCCAGCCCCGGAAACTGCTCCTCGAGCAGCGCATTGGTGGCGACCGTCGTGCCGTGCGCGACCGAGGTCACGCGCCCACCGCCGGCGACGGCCAGCACCTTGCGGATGCCTTCGAGCACGCCGACCGAGGGATCCCGCACGGTCGTCGGCGTCTTCGTCGTGAAGATCTCGCCCGTCGCCTCATCGAGCGCGACGACATCGGTGAACGTCCCGCCCGTGTCGATTCCCACTCGGAGGGAGCCTCGCCCGCTACGTGGCACGAGTCTCCTCGACCAGCGCGCGCAGGGCCAGCTCGAAGCAGACCCGGGGCGGCTTGACGAGACCGGCGCCGATCTGGCCGATGCCGGGCTCGCGGTGCGCCATGCCGGTGTTGATCTGGGGCAGGATACCGGTCTGGGCGACGAGCCGCACGTCGATGCCGGTCGGCGTCCCGCGGAAATCCAGCGCCGGCAGGCGATAGGCCGCGCTCTCACCGAGGCTGATCTCGTACATGAGCCGCGTGTAGCCGAGCGCCGCGGCCGGCGTGCCCCCGACGAACTGCACGACGGCCGGCGCCCCGCCCATGGCGAAGCCGCCGAGCCCCGCCGTCTCCGTGATGGCGCTGTCGCCGATGTCGGGATTGGCGTGCTCGGGACCGAAGCCGGGGAAGAAGAGGCCCTGCGGGGTCTCGGCGGGGCCCGTGAACCATCGCCCGGGAAGGCCGCTCACGCGGATCCCGAACTCGGTCCCGTTCCGTGCCATCGCCGTCACCAGCGTGGAGGCCGGCACGCCGTCGGCGGCGTCGAGCGCGGCCTTGCAGGCGGCCATCCCGACGTTGAGGAAGAAATGCTCGTTGCCCCCCGCGAAGGCGAGGATGCGCGCGCGCTCCGCTCCGGGAAGCTCGAGCGCGGCGATCTCGGGCGCCAGCGCCTTGATCAGCAGCGCCGAGGCGGCGCGATTGCGGTTGTGGCACTCGTCGCCCATCTGGACCGCCTGCCCGATGAGCGCCCGGATATCGACACCGCCCGTCCGCCGGAGCGCCTCCCCCAGCGCCGGACCCAGCACGTCGCGAAACCAGCGCAGGCGGTCGAGCACCTCGGGCGCGTACGCGCCGTAGCGCAGGACCTTGCCGAGCCCCTCGTTGAGCGTCGAGAAGGCGCGATTGCCGCCCGCGCGGTTCTCCACGACGACGACCGGCATCGAGGCCGTCAGGACGCCTGCCATCGGCCCGACCGAGGCGTGATGGTGGCAGGGCTCGAAGCGGATCGCGCCGCCCGCGGCGAGCCGCCGGGCATCGTCTTCGGTCTTCGCCAGCCCTTCATAGAGCAGGGCGCCGACGACCGCGCCCCGCAGCGGCCCGCTCATCCGATCCCAGCCGATGGGGGGCCCGGCGTGCAGCACGGTCTCGCGCGTCAGCCCGGGAACGACCTCGATCGCGGGCCGGACGTCGACGAGCACCTGCTGGGCGGCCAGGAGCCGATCGAGCGCGAGGCGATTGGCGGCGTCGACCGCCTCGCACCAGAGCACGGCGAGCTCGTGACCGGCGGCAGGCGGTCGCCAGTCGACGCGCGTGACGGCGACGCCCTGCGCGGCCAGCGCCTCGGAGAACAGCTCGGGCCCCGCGGCGACGGTCCGGAGCGGGGCACGGAGCAGATCGACCTCAGGCGTCATCGAGGGCCTCGGGCCATCGCGCGCGCGGTGAGCGCGGCCAGGCGGTTGCTGGCGCACACGGTCACCCCGCGCTTGCGCAGGATCTCTTCCTGGCGCGCGGCATCTTGAGGATCCTGCTCGGTGCCGACGACGTGAGCGACGACCGCAAGCTCGCGGCCGGCGAGGCGCACCCGCTGGTGTGCCTCGGCAAGCACGGGATCGAGAGCACCGGCCGGGTCGGGATGAGCGCAGTCGCCGACCACGAGGTCGAGGAGCAGCACGCCGACGCCGGGATCGGCCGCGGCTTCGAGGATCGCGGCGTGGCGCTGACCCGGATCGATGATCGGATGCGGACGTCCGCGTGTGTACTCCTCCGCGCCGAAATCGACGAAGCGATCCGCCCCGTCGCCGGCGAGGCGCCGTGCCTCCTCGCACAGCGTGCCGCCCGAGTAGAGCCCACGAATCGCCCCTCGCACCCGAGCTTGCGGATCTCGTAGGGCGGGGGCTTGTCCCCCGCCGGCGTCGCCACCGATCAACTCCA
>WNGB01017425.1_pt1 | contig 12470 bp, 9 predicted proteins | sample 5400681 | NCBI WGS metagenome assembly WNGB01 (sample SAMN13153367, study PRJNA577476) | soil metagenome | isolation source: 115 cm soil or saprolite under grassland replicate 2 | place: USA:California | collected 2016-06-15 | reverse complement strand
TCGGATTCGAGCCGAAGGTGGACTTGTCCGCGGCCAACCGGGAAGAATCACTAAAAATTGTCCGGGAAAAACTCAACCAGCCGAATGCGCAGCGCTTGTGGTATCTCGGCGACGCTTATCGTCTCGGCCTGACAACCGAGGAGATTTATCAGCTTTCGGCAATCGATTCTTGGTTTCTCGAAAAGGTGCGGGAGATCATCGCGGCCGACGATGAAATCGCAGCCTCCAAAGGCAAGTTAGATGATCTCGGCGCGAATACCCTTCGTCGCTGGAAACAGATGGGTTTCGCCGACGCGCGTATTGCCAAGCTCATCGAAAGCAGTGAGGCCGAGGTTAGGCAGACGCGCAAAGACGAAGGCGTCGAGGCGGTGTTCAATTCCGTCGACACCTGCGGCGCGGAGTTTCAAGCCTTCACTCCTTACTTGTACTCCACATACGAGGGAGAGGATGAGTCCAAGCCAACGGGACGTAAAAAGATCATGATCCTCGGCGGCGGGCCGAACCGGATCGGACAAGGGATCGAGTTCGATTACTGCTGCGTGCATGCCGCCTTCGCGCTCAAAGAAGAAGGTTGCGAGACCATCATGGTCAATTGTAACCCGGAAACCGTCAGCACCGACTATGATACTTCCGACAAGCTCTACTTCGAACCGTTGACGATGGAAGAGGTCATGAACATCGTCGATCGGGAAAAACCGGACGGCGTGATCGTTCAATTTGGCGGGCAAACGCCGCTCAAGCTCGCATTGCCATTGGAGCGCGCCGGAGTGCCGATCGTCGGCACTTCTCCGGACAGCATCGACTTGGCCGAAGACCGGGAAAGATTCGCCGAATTGTTGAAGCGATTAGGGATCAAGCAACCCGATAACGGAATGGCGCGCTCGTACGATGAAGCTTTCAAAATCGCCGAGCGATTGGGCTATCCGGTCCTGGTTAGACCGTCATACGTTCTCGGCGGCCGGGCCATGCAGATCGTGTATGACGGCGATGCGTTAAGGAACTACATGATGCACGCGGTCTTGGCGTCACCTGAACATCCGGTGTTGATCGACAAGTTTCTCGACGACGCTATCGAGGTCGATGTCGACGCGCTCGGTGACGGTGAGGAGTACGTGGTCGGCGGCATCATGGAGCATATCGAGCGGGCCGGGGTGCATTCGGGAGATAGTGCCTGCAGTCTGCCACCGAAATCGATAGGTCAAGAGATTCAACATGAGATTCGGCGGCACACGATCGCCCTCGCCAAGGCCTTGAATGTGCGCGGGCTCATGAACGTGCAGTTCGCCGTGCAAGGAGAAAACGTCTACGTGCTCGAAGTCAATCCACGGGCGTCGCGCACGGTGCCGTTTGTCAGTAAAGCGATCGGCGTGCCGCTGGCAAAAATAGCGGCGTGCATCATGGTGGGAAAAAAGCTCAAAGAGCTTGGATTGAGCCACGAGATCGTGCCCAAACATATCTCCGTCAAGGAAGCCGTGTTTCCGTTCAACAAATTTCCCGGAGTCGATACTCTGCTTGGGCCGGAGATGAAATCCACCGGCGAAGTGATGGGTATCGACAGCTCCTTCGGCATTGCCTTTGCCAAGGCGCAGCTTGGCAGCGGCATGCGTTTGCCCATGAATGGAAGAGTTTTCATCAGCGTGCGCAATGAAGACAAGTCGAGCGTTGCTCCCATCGCCAAAAAATTACACAGCGCCGGCTTCGAGATCGTTGCCACGCGGGGCACCGCGGCCTATTGCGACGCCCTCGGTATTCCCGCCGAGGTCGTCAAAAAGATTCAAGAAGGCAGTCCCAATATCGGCGATCAGATCAAGAACGGCGAGGTGGCAATGGTGATCAACACGCCGGAAGATGCGCGCTCGCACGCGGACTCCTACTACATCCGCCGCTGTGCCTTGGATTATCAGGTGCCTTATTTTACGACGATCGCCGGCGCCGAAGCGGCCGCCGAGGGCATCGAATATCTTAAACAGCGCGAGTTCGAAGTCAAAGCCTTGCAAGATTACAGCGCGCCGCCTTTGCCCTAGTGGCGCAATGGAAAACAATTCAAATCAAAAGGCGCCTAGTGTGCGCGAGTGTTTGCGCGCCTTGGCGACGCCGATTCAATATCTCAAAGGCGTCGGTCCAAAACGGGCCGGCCAATTGGCATCGCTTGGCCTCAAAACGGTCGAGGATCTGCTTCACCATCTCCCGTTCCGTTACGAAGATCGCCGCGAGATCGCCAAGATCAGTCAAGCCGTTTTGGGTCGCGAGGCGAGTTTCGTCGGACGGCTCGCCGCATTGCAGCGTAGATACATACCGCGCCGCCGCGGCCAAATCCTACTAGCGACTCTTCAAGACGACACCGGCAGCATCGATCTCGTCTGGTACCGCGTACCGTCCTTTCTAGCTAATGGACTTACCCGGGGACAGACGCTCTTGGTGCACGGCAAAGTGGCGCGCAGTACGCGCGCGCGCCTTCAGCTGGTTCACCCGGACTTTGAAATTGTCAACAGCGAGGAAGACTCGCAGCTGAAGCGAATCCTGCCCGTCTATCTGCTTTCGGCCGGTTTGGCATTAACGTTCATGCGAAAATATGCCGCGCAAGCTCTGGCCGAATATCGCGACCGTATTCCCGACCGGCTTCCGGAGACGATCGTCGCGCGTCATGGATTGATGAGCGTCGCGGAAGCGCTCGGACAGCTACATGAGCCACCGCTCGAGGCGAACGTCCGCACCCTCAACGACGCATCTTCCGTGGCGCACCGGACGATCATCTTTGACGAGCTCTTCTATTTGCAGCTCGGCTTGAGCTTACGGCGTAAAGCGCGCAGCCGGAGCGCGGCAATTCGTCTTGCCCGGAGCCGCGGCGCATTGTCAACGCGCATGCGTGAACTGCTGCCGTTCAAGCTGACAGGGGCGCAGCAGCTGGTTTTGCATGAAATTGAGAACGACATGGCATCGGAACGACCGATGCAGCGCCTGGTTCAAGGCGATGTCGGTTCGGGCAAGACCATGGTGGCTTGGTTGGCGTCGCTGCGAGCGATCGAGCAGGGCTTTCAAGCGCTATGGATGGCGCCGACGGAAATTCTCGCGGAGCAACATTACCGGAATCTGCAAAAATTCGCCGACGGCCTTCGGCACCCACGCGTTGATCCAGGACGAGGTGCGCGTGCCGCGAATGGGCTTGGGTGTCATCGACGAACAACATCGATTTGGTGTGATGCAAAGATTGTCGCTGCAGCGTTTGGTCGGCGGCGTGAGCATGACTTCGATCACGGACCACCAGCCACACATGCTGCTGATGAGCGCGACGCCGATTCCCCGCAGCCTGGCGATGGTGCTCTACGGCGACATGGAAGTGTCGTTTGTCGATGAGATGCCGCCGGGACGAACGCCTGTTAAGACCAAAGTGTTTGCCGAACGCGAACGTAAGCAGGTTTATTCGATCGTTCTCGACGAGCTCAAGCGCGGTCACCAAGCGTTCGTCGTGTTTCCTCTAGTCGAGCCTTCTGAGCAGCTGCAACAAGTACGCGACGCCACTCAGATGGCGGAAAAAATGCGCCAGACACTTTTCAGAGATTTCGGTATCGGCCTCGTGCACGGCCGTTTAAAAGCGGAAGACCGTAACGCGATCATGCGGGCCTTTCGCGACGAAAAGCTCAATCTACTTGTCGCCACAACGGTGATCGAAGTCGGCATCGACATTCCCAACGCAACCGTGATCGTCGTCGAACACGCGGAACGTTTTGGCCTGTCGCAACTGCATCAATTGCGCGGGCGCATCGGGCGCGGTTCGGCGCCAGGTTACTGCTTGTTGGTCAACCGTGGCATGGGCAGTGCGGTCGCTGCCGAGCGTCTCCGAGTCATGGAATCGGAACGGGACGGATTCAAGATCGCCGAGGCGGATTTACGACTGCGCGGGCCGGGCGAACTCCTCGGTACTCGGCAGAGCGGCCTGGTTGATTTTCGCCTGGCGAATTTGCTGCGAGACTCTCGCATACTCGCCGAAGCACGGAAGGAAGCCTTGGCCTGGTTGGACAAAGATCCAGAGCTGCGTAGCCGGGAATCCGCGGGTATGAAGGAAATACTCAGACACCGATGGGGAAAGAGGTTGCAGTTGGGCGCGGTGGGATAACCGGTAAATTTTAGGGCTTGATCGTCCCATTAGCGAGTGATGGGTGAGCTAACTAGATCCCTCACTTCGTTCGGGATGACAAATTCCTTGAGTGTCATTCCGAGTGAAACGAGGAATCTTTTCCGAGCATGACGGCAAGTTTGCATGCTAGGTTATCCGAAGTCCATTTGTTAGCCTTCGGAATCAATTTGAGTTTCCAGGTAGAGCCCGGCTACATTGCAGTTGCAGGTCTTTTAGCCATAGCTTATAAAAATGGGTTATAATTTCGTTCGTTAAGAGAAAGGATAAGGGACAACGCGTGGAATTTCAGCGGATTAAACGCTTACCGCCCTATGTCTTCAGCATTATAGACGGGATGAAGATGGCGGCGCGGCATAGGGGAGAAGACATCGTCGACTTCGGTATGGGCAATCCCGATTTGCCCGCGCCACCCCATGTGGTGGCAAAGCTCGTCGAAGCCGCCGCCAAGCCCGCCAATCACCGCTATTCCGTTTCCCGCGGTATCTATAAACTGCGCGTGGCGATTTGCGACTGGTATCGGCGGCGCTATCGAGTCGATCTGGATCCCGACTCAGAAGCGATCGTAACGATCGGCGCGAAGGAAGGCTTGTCCCATCTTGCTTGGGCGACGATCGATCCCGGTGACGTGGTGCTTTGTCCGAGCCCGACCTATCCGATTCATCAGTATGCAGTGGTTTTAGCGGGGGGCGACCTACGGTGCATTCCTCTGACCACCAGCGAGGCTTTTTTTAGTTACCTTGAAGAAGCGATCCGTCAAACTTGGCCGAAACCGAAGATGCTGATCCTCAGCTTTCCTCACAACCCCACGACCGAAGTCGTCGAGCTTGATTTCTTCGATCGGGTAGTCAAAGCGGCCAAGGAGCATGGCTTCATCGTCGTCCACGATCTCGCGTACGCGGATATCACTTTCGACGGCTATCAGGCGCCGAGTTTTCTGCAGATTCCGGGCGCCAAGGATGTTGGCGTTGAATTCTTTTCACTGTCAAAGAGTTATAACATGCCTGGCTGGCGCGTCGGTTTCTGCGTCGGCCACAAGGATATCATTCATGCGCTGGCGCGCATCAAAAGCTACCTCGACTACGGGATCTTTCAGCCGATCCAGATCGCGGCCATTCAGGCCCTCAACGGCCCACAGGATTGCGTTGAAGAGATTCGGCTCGTGTATGAAAGACGGCGCGATTCTTTGATCGATGGTCTCGACCGCGCCGGTTGGAGCATTCCGAAACCAAAAGGGACTATGTTCGTGTGGGCGGAAATCCCCGAGCCAGCGAAGAAGCTGGGCTCCGTCGAGTTCGCCAAATATTTGTTGCAAGAAGCCCAAGTAGCCGTCTCACCAGGCATCGGCTTTGGTCAATATGGTGACGCTCACGTCCGTTTCGCGCTCATCGAAAACGAGCATCGCACCAAGCAAGCCGTGCGAAAGATCAAACGGGCGCTGGGAAAACTGCTGGACTAGCGTCCGATTCCACGCTAATTCTTTTATCTCTCTAAAGACTCGCCATGGCATCACTGTATAAACGGCGCAAAGTTGGTATTGGCTTGCTCGGTTCCGGAGTGGTCGGCGAAGCAATCCAGGATATTGTGTTTCAAGATCTCAAAGGCGGGGTCGGCAACGACATCGAACTAGAGATTCAAAAAATTTACACCCGCAATCCCAAAACCAAGAAATGGTTTGCCAAGCGGCCGTCGCTGTTTACGGCGCGCGCCGAAGAAGTCATCGACGACCCGGCGGTTGAGATCGTCGTCGAAGCACTGGGCTTTCAAAAAGCATCCCAGTTGCCGGCGTTCCGAGATTATTTCCTGCGCGCATTCAAGAAGGGTAAATCCGTCGTCACTTCGGACAAGGCGGTGCTGGCGCGTTACGGTGATGAGATCTGGGCGGCCGCCCGCGCGAGCGGCAGGCAGCTGCGCTTCGAGGCCTGCGTCGGCGGCGGCATACCGGTGATGCGCGCGCTGAGCGAGAGCTTTGCCGCAGAAGAGCCGGAAGCCATCTTTGGCATCGTTAATGGTACCTGCAATTACATCCTGTCGCAGATGGAAAGGAGCGGAAAGCCCTACGCCGACGCGCTTAAGGAGGCACAGCACAAGGGCTACGCTGAAACCAATCCGTCCGCCGACGTCGATGGCAGTGACGCCGAAGCCAAACTGCTACTACTCAGCCGAGTCGCCTTCGGTCTGCAAATCCAGCCCGGCACGATTTGGCGCAAAGGTATCGAAGATATTCACGCAGTCGATTTTCGCTACGCCGGCAGAACCGGCTCCAGCACGATCAAACAACTCGCGGTGGCTAAACGTAACGGTCAGACCGTCCAGGTTTTTGTCTCTCCGGTTTTGCTGCCGCGGGAAAATTTTCTCGCCGGTATCGACGGCGCGACGAATGCCATCTGTTTTGCCGGCAAGAAAAGCGGTGGCGGACGGGGCGAGCGCGATTGCGATTATGTTCTCGTCGGACCGGGAGCCGGGGGCGGGCCGACCGCGGTGGCGGTATTGGGCGATGTTTGCGAATTGGCGCGCGCTGGCGCCGCGTCCATCGGCACGCCGAGTCTCGTCAAGACGGGGAGTCTCAGGCTTGAGGCCGAGGATGATATCCATGGCTCGTTTTACCTGCGCTTCCTCGTCAAGGACCGCGCCGGCATCGTCGGCGATATCGGGCAGACCTTTGGGCGCATCGGCGTCAACATCTCGGAAATCTGGCAGCTGCGGCATAGCGAGCAAGAATTGCGGGCATTGGCACAGAGTTACAAACTGAGAGTGAATCCCCGAGCGATTCTGCCTTTCGTCATCACTTTGGAGCGAGCGACATTGAGGCAGGTGCGCCGAGCTCTGGATTCTCTCGGCAATCGAGATTATATCCTGGTTGATCCCGTTTGGTTTCCAATCTGGGGCGTGAAATGATCAGAAAGGCGCTGTGAAAAACCGCCGCCGGGAAACTCAGCCGCCGTGTTTAGCGTCGTTCTCAATCGCTGGGAATTCTCGATATTAAAGGACCATCCGTGAAATTCATCATTCTCCAAGGCGACGGCATGGCCGACTATCCGCTAGACGTTCTCGGCGGCAAAACTCCTCTCGAAGCAGCGCGCACGCCGAACATGGACTGGCTCGCGGCTCGCGGTGTGTTCGGCATCGCTCATGTGATCCCCAAGGGTTTTCCACCCGGCAGCGACGTCGGTAACATGAGCATCATGGGTTACGATCCGGCCGTCTATCATACCGGCCGCTCGCCACTGGAAGCCGCGAGCATGGGTGTTACGCTTGGACCGAACGACATCGCGTTTCGCTGCAATCTCGTGACGCTCGCCGGCTCGGGCAGTGAAACGACGATGGAAGACTTCACGTCGGGTCACATCTCGACGGAGGAAGCCGCTGAGATCATCCGCGATCTCGACCGCAAGCTCGGCGGCGCAGGTGTGGAATTTTTTCCAGGCGTGAGCTATCGCCACTTGATGGTATGGCGCGACGGCAAAGAGAAAATGGCAACTACCCCACCGCACGACATCACCGATCAGAAGACCGCTGGCTATTTGCCCAAAGGCGAAGGCGCCGAGCGATTGCTCGAGCTGATGCAGGCCTCGGAACCGATACTCGCCGATCATCCGATAAACAGAAAGCGCCGAGCGGAAGGACATCGTCCTGCGACCACAATCTGGCTCTGGGGGCAGGGCAGGGCGCCTAACTTACCGCCGCTCACCGAGCGCTTCGGCATCAAAGGCGGAGTGATCTCGGCCGTCGACATCATCAACGGTCTTGGTGTCTATGCCGGCCTCGAGCGGATTTATGTGCCGGGGATCACCGGATTCCTGGACACCAATTACGCTGGCAAGGGCGAGTACGGCGTGCGCTCGTTGGAGAAAAATGATTTAGTCTTCATTCACGTTGAAGCCACCGATGAGGCCGGCCACATGGGCGACGTTGAAAAGAAGATCCAAGCGATCGAAGACTTTGACGAAAAGGTTGTCGGCACTGTTTTGAAAGGAATGGCGGACAGAAGAGACTATAGGATCTTGCTCATGCCTGACCATCCGACCGCGATCGCGCTCAAGACCCACGTTGCTGATCCAGTGCCGTTTGTCCTGTATTCACCTGAACAGCCGCGCAACAACGGCGTCGTCGGTTATAACGAGAAAAACGCGTTGACGACCGGCGTTGTCGCCGAAAAAGCGTTTCGATTAATGGAATCGCTCATCGAAGGGAGGCCGACATGGACCGAAACTTAGCGCTGGAAGCCATTCGAGTGACCGAAGCGGCGGCGTTGAGCTGCGCGCGATTAACCGGACGCGGCGATGAAAAGGCGGCGGATCAGGCCGCTGTCGACGCCATGCGCAGAGCGTTTGACGCTCTCGCCATCGATGGCACCGTAGTCATCGGCGAAGGTGAACGCGACGAAGCGCCGATGCTTTACATCGGCGAAAAAGTTGGCTCTGGCGGACCGAAGGTCGATATCGCGCTTGATCCGCTCGAAGGCACGACGATTTGCGCCACCGGCGCGCCCAATGCGCTGGCGGTGATCGCCATGGCCGATGGCGGCAACTTACTCCACTGCCCGGATACCTACATGGCTAAGATTGCCACGGGTCCCGACGGTAGAGGCGTGGTCGATTTGGACAAAAGCCCAACGGAAAACCTCCACGCGCTAGCTGAAGCCAAGCGATGTAAGGTCGAGGATCTCACGGCGATCATACTTTCGCGGCCGCGCCATGAGGCGCTCATTCAAGAAGTGCGCAAGGCCGGCGCACGCATTCGTCTGATCGGCGACGGCGATGTTGCAGCCGCCATTGCCACGACCAAGAAGGAAACCGGCATCGATCTGCTGCTCGGCATCGGCGGCGCGCCGGAAGGCGTGCTGGCTGCGGCGGCGCTGCGCTGCGTCGGCGGTGAGTTCCAGGGCCGGCTGGCGCCGCGCAACGATGAAGAAATCGAACGCGCGAAGCAAATGGGCGTTACGAATATCAAGAAGAAATTCCAGATCGAAGAGCTTGCCGCCGGCGACGTCATGTTCGCCGCCACGGGTGTTACGGACGGCGATTATCTGCGCGGCGTGCATTTCTTCCCGGGTGGCGCCACGACTCAGTCGGTGGTGATGCGCTCGAAAACCAAGACCGTGCGCGTGATCAACGCAACGCACTATTTCGAGCACAAGCCGAATTACTAAAGCTATCGCAGTTCAGCTTTTCTATCAGTCTTTTTCCCCTCGAGCTCTCCTCGTGCCAGCGATGGACAGCGGCGGGATAGGGATCGAGTGTACATGGCGCAGAAGAGGAAGCAGCGGCGAAGCAGGGGCAGGACGGTGCTTTTCTACATCATCTTTCCGCTGATCGTGTGGTTTGTCGCCTTTCTCGTCTGGTTTTATTGGTATGACCTGCGTAATCTCTTTGTCAAAGACCAGGAACGGAAGGCCCACCCCAAGGCAGCTCGACAGCTCGATAGGGGCGACAAGGCTGAGCGGTCGCCGGCAAAGCGGTCCCAGGAAAAGATTTCCGATGAGGACCGAAAAAAACTGGGTGATATTATAGAGCGGCAGAAATGACCATTACCATGCCTTTTAAAGTGGATGAACCAATAGATTTCATCCTATGCTAATGTCAAACTAATCACTCGTTGCAACCATGAATTTCTGGCAGAAAATAACCAAACCCGTTATCGGACTGTCACCGATGGACGGCGTCACCGACGCGTCGTTTCGCTATATCACGGCCAAGCATGGCAGTCCGGACGTGACGCTGACCGAATTCGTGAACATACAGTCTGCGTTTTGTTCGCCGCGCACGCTGCTCAAAGATTTCACCTATGGCGAAATCGAGCGTCCGGTGGTCGCGCAGATCTACGGCAAGACCCCCGAATTGTTTTACCGGGTTGCTCATGTCGTCTGCGAGCTAGGATTTGACGGCATCGACATCAACATGGGTTGTCCGGCGAAGAAAGTCGCCGCCAGCGGCTGCGGCGCCGCGCTCATCCGTACTCCCCAATTGGCGCGCGAAATTATACGCGCCGTCAAGCGTGGCGTTCGAGACTGGTATAACGGTCAAACGCTCAGGGATGTTGACCTTGGCGACGACGTTATCGAGGAAGTGAGACTTGCCAATCGGCACCGCCCCGGTCATGGAACGCCGCGGCAAAGACTTCTTCCGGTCTCTGTCAAAACCCGGTTAGGCTACGACCGCAACGTCATCGATCAATGGCTGCCCATGCTGCTCGAAGAATGTTTGACAGCGATCTCGCTTCACGGCCGAACCCTCGAGCAAGGGTACAAAGGCGCGGCGGATTGGGACGCCATCGCGCGCGCCGTAGAGATTGCCAAGGGGACGGGTACACTGATTCTTGGCAACGGCGACGTGCACGATTTGCGCGATGCCTATCGCCGCGTGCGCGAAACTCAGGTCGACGGCGTGCTGATCGGCCGCGGCGCGCAAGGCGACCCTTGGCTTTTCCGCGATAAAAATGCGCTAAAGCATGCACTTTTCATAGATAGCCCGTTCGTGATCGATTCGACACCCGTTAGTTTGGCTGAAAGATTTGAGGTGATCATAGAACATAGCGAGCATTTCGAAAATGCCTGCGGCCAGTCGAGGTTCATGGCCATGCGCAAACATCTGACCTGGTATTGCCGCAATTTCCGCGGCGCCGCCGAGATGCGCGCGCAGATGACGCGTGCGAATAACGCCGAGCAGGTTCGCCAGTGCTTGATGCACTATGCCGCGCTCATCGATGATGAATTCCATTCCGATCAGACCACCTTTCACGATCGAGAACCGCCAGCCAGCGCGGCTGCAGCCAGCCGCATCCAGAACGCCGGATTTGCTCCATGAGACTGATTCTCGCCTCGACCTCGCCGCGCCGCCGGGAGATTTTGGCGCTGCTCGGCTTGCCATTTGAAGTGATCGACCCGGAATTCAACGAGATGGTGTCCGAGCATGTGTCGATGAAAGACGAGGTCCTCGACTTCGCCGCCGGCAAAGCTCGATCGATTGCCAAGAAACATGCCAGGTCGATTGTCATTGGCAGCGACACGATGATTTTCCTTAACGGCGAGAAAATTGGTAAGCCGGGTGATATCGATGGTGCGCGGCGAATCCTGCGCTTGCTCGCGGACAAGATCCACAGGATCTTCACCAGCGTAGTAATCCTGGACAGCGCTGGCGGACCCGGTCTTCAAATCGTCGAAACGGTGTTCGTCAAGATGCGCGCATACACGGAAGAGGAAATTAACCGATATCTTTCCCTTAATGAGTCGCTCGATAAGGCGGGAGCCTATTCGATTCAAGGCCAAGGTCGTAAGCTCATCGCTTCAGTACGCGGCGACTATCTTGCCGCCGTGGGCATGCCGCTCAAGCCGATCGCCGATTATCTTAGGAGCCGCGGCATGTCCTTCGACCTGGACATCGACAAGCTATACGCGGACAAAGTTGTCCTGAATTGGCATGACTTTGGATGAAACCCTGGCGGTTAATCCAAGCGCGACCAATCTCACCGCTCGCTCAATTCACTATTTACTTCCAGCTGCCCGCACGGTGATTTGCGTTGCCGAGAGCGTTCCGTCGGCGCTGCGGCTTGCTTGGAGAGACACTTCGGCGCCCGCCTTGAGCAGACTGCGGTCACCCATGACCCGCTTCACCACCGGAATGTCCGGCGGTACCAGAACTTTTACTTCGCCGTCCTTGTGCTTGAGGGTCATCAGCCGTCCTTTGACATCTTTTACGGTGACATCCTCCACCTGTTCTACGTTGGCATTGGTCATGGTCGCGCCGCTTTCAGGGGCGGAAGCGAGGGGACGATGTCCCTCTCCAGTGCCGCGCTGGTCTTCGGAAAAAACATGGACTTCGGACGCCAAAAAGCTTCCGTCCGCCTGCTTCGTCGCCGTCGTGCCGAGATACATGCCGTTGGTAATCTCTGAGATTTTTATCGATACCTCGCCGCGGACAATGGTTTTATCGGTCACGACGATTCTCACGTCGCCGGCCGGAGTGGCAACGATCAGGTCTCGGTCTTTGAGGAACCCGACGGTGCCTCTGATCGCCGTCGGCGGCGACGTTTGCGCGTTGAGCGCGGCAATATTCGGGGCCAACAGGAATAATCCCCCGGCAATTAGCGCCGGGCCGCGGGCAAAATTACCGATCCCCTGTTTCATGATTCAGCTCCTTTTTTACTGCGAAGCGCACGGCCGACGAATCCTAGAACCTAAGCCTCTTCCGCAAACCACGTCACGAGCGGGCAATTTATGGGCCGCATCGACGATTTTTGTTCCGAAGAAGCGATCCGCCGGCCACTGCGTGACGAAATTCTTACCATTTGTGCTTGGTACGCGACTTGCTGTGACTCGTTATTACTATGGCTATCAAAG
>WNGB01011244.1_pt1 | contig 12475 bp, 13 predicted proteins | sample 5400681 | NCBI WGS metagenome assembly WNGB01 (sample SAMN13153367, study PRJNA577476) | soil metagenome | isolation source: 115 cm soil or saprolite under grassland replicate 2 | place: USA:California | collected 2016-06-15 | reverse complement strand
ACAGGTCGGTCTGCTGGAAGGTGGCCAGCAGCGCGTCGATGACGGCCTGGTCGAGCAGGTCGGCGCGCAGCCGCTCGGCAGGGCAGGTGGCAGTGCCGTAGCGCTGCCGGGAGAAGCAGACGTAGTAGGGGTTAGCGGCGCAGCTTGCCGTGCGCGGCAGCGCCGACGAACGCCTTGCCGCACCTCTGGCCGGGGTGCCAGGTGTCACGGAAGAACACCTCGCCGAGGTAGACGCGGTTGCGCAGCACGGTGCGCACGGCCATGTGGCCCCAGGGCTTGCCGGCCTTGGTGCGGTGGCCGTGGCCGTTGAGCCAGGTGGCGATGGCGTGGGCGCCCAGGCGATGGTTGGCGTAGTGGTCGAAGATGACCGGGACCAGCGGCGCCTCGGCCGGGTGCGGGTGAAGGACGTGGGTCTTGTCCGCGGTCGTGCGGACCTGGTAGCCGTAGGGCCGGTAGCCGCCGCACCACTCCCCGCGGGCGGCTTTGCGTTCCATGCCGCCGATAACCCGGTCGATGATGGTGGCGCGCTCGAACTCGGCGATCACCCCGAGCATCTGGACCAGCATCCGCCCGGCGGCGGTGGAGGTGTCGAACGGCTCGGTCGCCGAGCGGAACGCGACCCCGGCGGCGTCCAGCTCGTCGAGGATCTGCGCCAGCCCGCGGACGGTGCGGGCCAGCCGGTCGACCTTGTAGACCAGCAGCAGGTCGTACAGCCCGGCGCGGGCGTCGGCCAGCGCGCGCTGGAGGCCGGGGCGGTCAAGGGTGGCGCCGCTTTGGTTGTCGGTGTATTTGCGGACCAGGGTCCAGTTGTCTTGGCTGTTTGTGTAGGCGGCGAGCTTGGCGTCTTGCAGCTCGATCGAGAATGGCTGGTGCTGTTCGTCGGTGGACCGGCGGGTGAGGGTGGCGACTCGGGTTGGCATCGGAATCGTCCTTTGCTAGCGGTCGGGCTGGGAGAAACGGGCGAGCCGGCGAAGGTGGGCGACCAATTGGCCGCGCGAGAGGGTCTCGGGCGGCTCGGAGGGGTTGAGCGACCGGATCGTGACCTCGGCTGGCTCCAGGGCTGCCAGGATCTCCAGCAGCACGCTGGGGCTGCGGCCAAGCCGCTCAAGGCTGTGGACCAGCAGCAGCCCAAAGGTGCGCTTGCGGGCGTCGGCGAGCAGACGCCGCAAGGCGGGGCGCTGCCGGACAGCCGTGTTGCCGGAGACCTCGCGGTCGAGGTAGGCGCGCACGTGCACGAGCCCGCCCGGCTGCTCGCCGATCCAGGCGTTGAGCGCTCGCCGTCGTCGTGCCAGCGCGCCAAGGACGGCTGGCTCGTTGTTGGGGATGCGGTCATAGATGGCAACCCGATCAGCCATGACAGCTCCTCTCCCGCGAGAAATCCAAATCCGGGTTCCCGCGAATTCGACCGGATTTTGTGATTTCTTTTTTCGCTCCAACTCGACGTTTTTGTCAAGCAAGCACCGGTGATAATGGAAATAGCCCGGTGGCCACCTTTGGTGGGGTGGCGACCGGGCCACAAGCAGGCGGTCAGGAGGGTTGTCGTTGTGAATGCTGGTTTCGTTCGCGGACCAGCGCCAGCAACCGCGCCAGCGCGGTGATCGCCTCGCGTTCCTGCTCGGGGGTGAGCGGCACGTAGCGGGCAGGGCCAAGCACCACGCCGCCAGGCTGCGGCGCCGCCGCACCCCCAGCAGCGCCGCCGTGGGTGTGCTGGGCCTTGGCAGGCCGCGAGCCGGACACGCCGGGAGCTGAACGCTCAGCCATGCTGGCGGCAGGCGGGTCGGCCGGCCGGGCTGGTGGACTGCCCGAAGACCAGCACGTCCTCGTGGGCCACGACGTGGACGGGCAGGCCGGCGGCGCGGTACTTGCGGGTGTTGTCGATCTGGAAGAACGACGCCCGGCCGACCAGCCGGTCCTCGCGCAGGCCGGCGAGCAGCGCGACGTTGCGCTCGACGGGGGTCAGGCCGGCGCGCTCGGCGGCGCGGGCGACCTGGCCGGGCAGGTCGACCAGCGCGCCGTGCCAGCGCCACGGGCGGGTGGTGAGCACCACCAGGCCGCCGGGGCGGAGCACGCGGCGGCAGCCGGCAAGGATCTGCTCCACCCCGGCCAGCAGCCGGGCGGGGCTGGTGTTGCCGAGGTTGTCGGGGTTGGCGGAGTAGCGGTGGTCCCACTTGGCCACGCCTTGCCCGGGGCGGGTGCGGACCTGGCCGTGGTTGTAGGCGGCGTTGGTGTAGGGCGGGGAGGTGAGCACCAGCGCGACCCGGCCGTGCAGCTCGCCGGGCACCAGGTGGACCAGGTCGCGGGCGTCCCCGCAGAGGACCTCGGCCGTCCCGGGCGCGCCGGCGGCCAGGGCCAGGGCGAGGTTGGCCTCGGCCAGCCCCGCCCAGCGGGGCTCCAGCTCGACGCCGACCGCGCGCCGGCCCAGGTGGACGGCCTCGACCAGGGTGGTGCCGATCCCGCACATCGGGTCCAAGACCAGCTCCCCGGGGGTGGTGTAGGCGCTGATCGCGGTGCGGGCGATGGCGGGCAGCATCTTGGCGGGGTGCGCGCCCGAGGCGCGAAGGTAGCGGCCCTGCCGCTGCCAGCGGGAGGGGGTCTGCGCGGTGGCCCAGACCGACAGCGGCAGCTCGCTCGGCATGGGCGCGGGGGTGGGCGTGGTGGCGGTCATGTGGCGCACATCCCTTCGCGCTCGTTGCCGAACCCGTCGATGACCGCGCGGTCGGCCGGGCCGTCCAGGGCGACCTGGTCGAGGGGGACCAGGGAGCGGTGCACGAACGCCTCGCCCCGCACGAGCGGGCCGCCGGCGCGGGGAGGGCCGCGGCGGATGGCGCGGTCGAAGGCAACCGCCTCGGCCCACTGGTCGGGGGTGGTGTCGCGCAGCTCGGCCCAGCGCAGGTCGGCCTGCAGCGGGCAGCCGACACAACCGGAGCTCGGGGCGGCCCACCCGCGCGCGCCGAGCCACCGCTGGCAGTCGGAGCGGCTCAGGCCGCGTTCGATGAGCGGGAAGCGGTAGCGGACGGGGGCGGCGTCGACGCGGGGAGCGCGGGCAGCGTCCTCACGCGCCAGGCCGAGCCACAGCTCGACCTGGGGGCGGCCGGCCGTCCGCCACAGCTCGCCCACCGTGCGGCCAACGGGAGCCGCGCGGTAGCGGGTGGCGCAGCGCGCCGGCAGGCGCCGAGCGCGCCCGTCACCGTCGGCGACCAGCAGCGGCAACCCTGCCCAATCGTGGCTGGCCGGGTCGAGCGCGTCGTCGCGCAGGCTGCCGGCCCCGACCCGGCAAGACGCCACCCCGGCGCTGCGAGCGACCCGGGCCAGCCGTCCCAGGTGCTCGGCGACCGCGCGGCGCTCGAACCCGGTGTCGGGGAAGACGACCGCGTCCAGCCGGGGTAGCTGCCCAGCCAGCGACATCAGCAGCAGGCTGGTGCTCGGCGTCCCGCCACCCAGCACCAGGACGCGAAGCACCCGCCGGGACCGGCGGGGGATGGGTCGCTCAGCCATGGCCGACCACCCCCGCAGCGGTGCCAGGGCCGTTGGGCGCCAGCCGACAGAACACGAGCACGTCCTCGTGGACGGGCAGGTGGACCGCCACGCCGCGGGTTCGGGCGTTGCGGGTGTTGGTGCGCTGACGCAGCGACGGGCGCGCCAGGAGTCGGCTGCCGCGGACCGCGGCGTGCAGGGCGACCACGTGCTGCAGGTAGGCCAGGCCGGCCTGCTGGGCGAGCTGCACGGTGGCAGCGGCCAGGTCGAACAGGCGGCCCTGGGGGCGCGGGTTGCGGGTCACGGTGACCAGGAAGCCGCCGGGGCGCAGCACCGTGGCGCAGGCGGCGTAGACCTCGGCCATCGCATCGAGGTAGCGCTGGCCGCGGGCGTGGCCGAGGTTGGCGGGGTCGGCGGAGTAGTAGCGGGTGCCCGGCACCCGGGAGCTGCCGCCCTGACGGTAGGCGGCCATGCTCATGGTGGAGATGTCGCAGCCGTACGGTGGGGAGGTCGCGACCAGGTCGACGGTCCCGGCCAGCTCGCCAAGCAGCGCGGGAAGGGCGCGGGCGTCGCCCTCCACGACCTCGGCGCGCTCGGCGTGTGCCCGGTCCAGGGCGTAGGCGAGGTTGCGGCGGGCCAGGGTCGCCCAGCGGGGCTCCAGCTCCACGCCGACCGCTTGCCGGCCCAGCGCGGCGGCCTCCACCAGGGTGGTGCCGATGCCGCACATCGGGTCGACGACCAAACCGCCGGGCGTGGAGTAGGTGGTGATGATGCGGCGGGCCAGCTCGGGCAGCATCTTGGCGGGGTGGACGCTGGTGGCGGGCAGGTAGCGGCCGGCCCGCTGGGTCTTGGCGGTGGCTTGTGCGCATGGCCAGATGGCCAGCGGCACCGCCTCGGAAGCGGTGGTGGGTGGGGTCATGGTGGGGTGTGGCCCCGGTTGCGCCTACCCCATAACCAGCTTTCACCCCTGGAATTTCGACATCGCGAGTCGAGGAAATCTCTGATGGCTCGTGTGGGTGCGATCCAAGACCAAGGCACCAGGTGCTGCCGGCCGGTGTCGTGGGAGTCTCGTGGCGTCGCTGCGGGCGTGCGCGCGCTGACGTTGCCGCGTGACCGGGACGTGCTGTCACCGACTGTCACGCCACCATCACCGTGCTGAGCTGCACTGTCAGCGCACTATCACGCCACCGTCACGCCCCAGCATCGCGAGCATCGAGCCCGGCGGCCGGGCGCCCACCCGGTGCTCGACCATCACCGCGCCATCACACGACTCGCAAATACCTACCGGAATCCCATCACGCAACCATCACCCGGTCTCAGCGCGGCGTGTGACGGAAAACTGATAGTCGGCAGTGGCGTCATTCGGCTCATCCCGATTTGTGTTTTCGCAGGAGGAGCCGACATGGCCGACGACGCCCCGTTTCCGTTCGACACCCTGGAAGCCACCTTCACCGCGCTTGTCAGCGGCCCCGCCCCGCTGGCCCTGGACGGCCGCGCGGTCGGCCGCGGGCTGCCCGCCCGGCTGCTGCCCCTGGGCGAGCTCCGGCGGCTGCTGCTGGACGCAAGCCTTGGCTTCGCCGCCCGCGACGCCGCCCTCGCCGTGCTCGTCGACCGCGCCAAGACCCACGGCGGCACGGCCACCATCGGCGTCGCAGGCGTCCTGCTGCCCGGCCTTCGCCGCGCGGCCGCGCCGCTGGCCCTGGCCAACCCGCAGCGGATCTTCGACCTCCAGGCCGAGGTGCTGGCCGGGCTGCTGGAGGCCATCGCGGCCTTCCCCGCCCCTGCCCACCAGGTCGACCGGGTCGCGGCCCGGCTGGTCTGGGCGGCGGTCCACGCCGCCGAGCGGCTGCTGGACCGCGAACGCATCTGGCATGCCCGCACCACCGGCATGCCGCGCGGCTCGGCCCCGCCGCCCCGCCCGGCCGGCCATCCCGACTTCGTGCTGGCCCGCGCCGTCCACGACGGCGTGCTCTCAGCCGAGGACGCCGAGCTGGTCGGCGAGACCCGCATCGGCCGGGTGCGGCTGTGCGACCTGGCCCGCGCGCAGGGTGCGCCGTACAAGACCCTGGCCAAGCGCCGCGACCGTGCCGAGCGGGCGCTGGTCACCTGGCTTGCCCGAGATCGGATGTCGAATTTCGGGGGCCGCGCCCCGGTTTTGGGTCGGACGGGTGCTCGTGGCGACCGCCGGACGAGCCGGACACCGGTTGCGCCGCCGTGGCCCTGACACCCCCGAGAGGAGGCAAGGCCCCGGCCGCCCAGCGCCGCCTCGAGCCACCCACCGCCCCAATGGCCCTCGTCCCTGTCCAGGAGCCACCGGGCCGCCACCCGCCCGTTGCTGCTCGCGCACCGACCGTGGAGGCCACCATGTCCGCGCACGTCGCCCGCCTGCTCGCCGGCCTGGCCAGCACCACGACCAGGCCGACCCCACCCATCCCGGCCCTGGCCGCCGTCATCGCGCAAGCCGCCGACCCGACCCTTCAGGGGGTCATCGGCCGCGCCCGCAACGTCGTGGTCGGCCTGCTGGTCGCGCTGGCCACCCTGCAGCTCACCATCGCCGGGGTCCGCTACCTGTTCGCCGCCGGTGAGCCCGAGCAGCTCGACAAGGCCAAGCGGGGCGTGCGCGCCGCGGCGATCGGCTACGGCCTGGCCGCGCTGGCGCCCGGGCTGGTCGCCCTGCTCCGGCAGATCGTCGGGGTGTGAGCCCGATGCGCCACTCCCTGCTTGCGCGCGGCATCACCACCGTGGCGGCCGCCACCCTGGCGATGCTGCTTGCGGTCCTGCTGCTGGCTGGCGCACCAGCCCGGGCAGCCCAGCCCACGCCCAGCTCGACCGGCCCGCCCGGCCCCTCGGGTACGCTCGGCCCACCGCCGACCCAGACCACCACCACCGCCCCAACGCCACCCGCCACCGCCCCGCCGACGACCTCGCCGTCCGGGGGTGACGGCACCGACCGGCTGCCGTTCCCGTTCGGCAACGGCCCCGGCTTCCCCGACATTGCCGGCCGCGTCCGCGACGCGGTCAACGGCTGGTTCCGCGACCTGGTCGCAAGTTCGCTCGGCCCGCTGCTGGACATGGTCGCCCGCACCGTGCTGGCCACCCCCGACCTGGCCGCCGCCGGCAGCCGGGTACGCGAGCTGTGGTGGGTCTCGGCCGGGATCGCCAACACCGCGTTCGTGCTGCTGGTCACTGCGGGCGGGGTGCTGGTCATGACGCACGAGACCCTGCAGACCAGCTACGGCGTCAAAGAGGTCGCGCCGCGCCTGGTGGTGGCGTTCCTGGCCGCCAACCTCAGCCTCGTCGTCACCGGCCAGGTCATCCCGCTCGCCAACGCGCTGGCCCGCGCCCTGCTCGGCACCGGGGCCGACCCGGCCCACGTCCAGGCCACGCTGCGCACCCTGGCGCTGGCCCCGCTGGACACCTCCAGCGGCCTGCTCATCCTGGTCGCCCTGGTCGTCGCGGTCATGGCGCTGGCGCTGGTGGCCACCTACGTGATCCGGGTCGCGCTGCTGCTGGTGCTGGTCGCGGGGGCGCCGCTGGCGCTGGCCTGCCACGCGCTGCCCAAGGCCGACGGGCTCGCCTACCTGTGGTGGCGGGCGTTCGCGGGCTGCCTTGGCATCCAGCTCGGCCAGGCGCTGGTGCTGGCGACGGCGGTGCGGGTATTCTTCCAGGCCGACCGCGCCCACGTCCTCGGCCTCCAAGGCAGCGCGCACCTGGTCGACCTGATCGTGGTCGGCTGCCTGCTGTGGATGCTGCTGCGCATCCCGGTGTGGGCCTCCCGGCTGGTGTTCGGCCGGCAAGGCTCCACCCTGGTCCGCGTGGCCAAGTCCTACTTCATCTACCGCGGCGTCCGAAGCTGGGGGCGGGGCTGATGCCCCGCATCCCCGCCGACGTCGAGCGGCCCGACCGGATCGCGTTCAACCTCACCGCCCGCCAGCTCGCCATCCTGGCCACCACCGGCCTGCTGGCCTGGCTGCTCGCCACAGCCGCCCAGCTCCTGGTCCCTTCGTTGGTCGCCGACGCGCTGGCCCTGCCCCTGGTCGCGGTGGGCGCGGCGCTGGCGCTGGGCCAGCACGACGGGCTCGGCCTGGACCAGCTCGCCCTGGCCGCGCTGCTCCAAGCCCGCGCGCCGCGCCGCCAGGTCCCCGCCCCCGAGGGGGTGCCCGCCCCACCCGACCTGCTCGCCGGCATCCCAACCGGCCCGCGGCCCGGCCCGCTGGCGCTTCCCGCCCGCGGCATCGGCCCCGACGGGCTGGTGGACCTCGGCGGCGACGGCATGGCCTTGGTGTGCCAGGCCAGCACCGTCAACTTCGCCCTGCGCACCCCCGAGGAGCAGGAAGCCTTGGTGGCCGCGTTCGCGCGGGTGCTGCACGCGCTCACCGGCCCGGTCCAGCTCGTGGTCAGCGCCGAGCGGGTCGACCTCGCCAGGCTCGTCCGCGACCTCCACCAGCGCGCGGGTGGGCTGCCGCACCCTCGGCTGGAGCAGTGCGCCCGCGACCACGCCCGTTTCCTTGGCGAGCTGGCCCGCCGCCGCGACGTGCTGCGCCGCACCTGGCTGCTGGTCCTCCGCGACCCCACCCGCCCCGACGCTGGCGCGCGGCTGGCGCGCCGCGCCGAGGAGGCCGCCGCGCTGCTGCACGCCGCCGGCGTGCAGCTCGTGCCGCTGGACCAGCCACACGCCCACGCCGCGGTGGGCCGCGCGGTCGACCTCGACAGCCCGCCGCCGCCGGGTGGGCTCGCACTGCCCGACCAAGCCGTCGCCCGCGCCCCGAGGAGGCCCCGATGCTGACCCCGCACCTTCGGCTCCGCCGGCGGCGCGGCCGCCGGCCCACCACCATGAGGAGCGAGCGGGCCGGCATGCCCGGTTGGCTGTCCGGTCCCGACGCGGTCGAGGTCGGGCCGCGCTGGCTGCGGGTGGGCGGCACCTGGTGCCGCACCCTGGCCGTCACCGGCTACCCCCACGAGGTCGGCCTGGGCTGGCTGGAGCCGGTCCTGGCCGCCCCGGGCATCCTCGACGTCGCCCTGCACGTGGAGCCGATCCCGCCGCTGCTCGCGGCCGACAGGCTGCGCCGCCAGCTCGCCCGGCTTGAGTCCACCCGCCGCCTGGACACCGACCAAGGCCGCCTGGCCGACTTCGGCGCCGAGGCCGCCGCCGACGACGCCGCCGAGCTGGCCCGCCGCCTGGCCCGCGGCCAGGGCCGGCTGTTCCGGGTCGGGCTGTACGTGACCGTCCGCGCCCCCAGCCAGGCCGAGCTGGACGAGCAGACCGACGCGGTCCGCGCGCTGCTCGGCTCCCTGCTGCTCACCGCCCATCCGGCCACCTTCCGCAGCCTGCAAGGCTGGGCCACCACCCTGCCGATCGGCGTGGACGCGCTGCGGCTGCGGCGCACCTTCGACACCGAGGCGCTCGCCGCGGCGTTCCCGTTCGCCTCCGCCGAGTTGCCCAATACCGACGGCGTCCTGTACGGCCGCAACCGCAACAGCCAGGGCCTGGTGTTTTGGGACCGCTTCGCCCAGCGCAACTACAACAGCGTCCTGCTCGCCCCCTCCGGGTCGGGCAAGAGCTACCTCGCCAAGCTGGAGGCGCTGCGCTGGCTGTACCACGGCGTCGACGTGCTCGTGGTCGACCCCGAACGCGAATACCAGCGCCTCGCCTCCGCGGTCGGCGGCACCACCCTGCGCCTCGGCGCCCCCGGGGTGCGGCTCAACCCCCTCGACCTCCCACAGCCCACGGGCACCGAGGCTGACCGGGAGGCGCTCACCCGCCGCGCGCTGTTCCTGCACACCCTCGTCGCGGTCCTGCTCGGCCAGCCGCCCAGCCCCGAGGAGGCCGCTGCGCTGGACCGCGCGATCCTGGCCGCCTACAAGGCCAAGGGGATCAGCGCCGACCCGCGCACCCACACCCGCCCCGCCCCACTGCTCCGCGATCTCGCCGCCGCACTGGCCCGCGACCCGCACCCGGGGGCCAAGACCCTCGCGGCGCGGCTGGAGCCGTTCACGGCTGGCTCGCACCGCAGCCTGTTCGACGGGCCAGCCACCGCCCGGCCCCAGGGCCACCTCGTCGTGTTCTCGCTCCGCGAACTCCCAGACGAGCTGGCCGGGGTCGGCACCCTGCTGGTCCTGGATGCCATTTGGCGGCAGGTCGCCGATCCTTCCCGGCGCAGGCGGCGGCTGGTGCTGGTGGACGAGGCATGGCTGCTGCTGCGCGACCCGGTCGGCGCCCGCTACCTGTTCCGGCTGGCCAAGTCGGCCCGCAAGCACTGGTGCGGGCTCACGGTCGCCACCCAAGACGCGGCCGACCTGCTGGCAAGCGACCTCGGCCAGGCCGTGGTCGCCAACGCCGCCACCCAGATCCTGCTCGGCCAGGCACCCCAGACCATCGAGCAGGTCGCCCGAGCGTTCCGCCTGTCGGGTGGGGAGCGCCAGTTCCTACTTGGCGCCCAGCCGGGCGAGGGGCTGCTGCTGGCCGGCGAGCACCGGGTGGCGTTCAAGAGCCTGGCCAGCCCCTCCACCGAGCACCCTGTCGTCACGAGCGACCCGGCTGAGCTCGCCGAGCTGCACGGCGATCACGACCCCGACGACGGGGCGGAGCTGTGAAGCGTCTCCTCGTCGCTGCGGCGGGTCTGCTGCTGTTGCCGGTGGTGCTGCTGGCCGCTGCGGTCGGCGCCCTCGGCGGCGGCCCGGCGGCGACCATGCCGGTCGGCGCCCGCGGCGCTGCCGGGCTCGCCATGGCCGCCGCCCAGGCCGGCTTCACCGGCCGGGGCCTGCGGCTGGCCGTGGCGGTCGGCTTGGCCGAGTCCGGCGGCAACCCCACCGCCCGAGGCCCCAACCCACCCACCCCCGGCTGCCCCGCAGGGTCGGTGGACCGGGGCGCCTGGCAGCTCAACAACTGCTACCACCCCGAGGTCTCCGACGCCTGCGCCGACGATCTGGCCTGCGCGGCGCGGGAGACCTACCGGATCTCGGCGGCCGGCAGCGACTGGACGGCGTGGACCACCTCCACCTCTGGCGCCTACCAAGCCCAGCTCGGCGCCGCCGACCAGGCACTCGCCACCCTCGCCCCCCCAAGCTCGGAAAGTGGCGTCCCGCCCGGCTACGGCACGCCCGGCCCATGCGGGCTGTCACCGGCCACCGACTACGCCAAGCACCTGGTGACCGAGCTGTTCGCCATCAGCGACATCGGCGGGTGCGCCTACTCGGGTCATGTCGAGAACAGCGACCACTTCCCGGACGGCAACGGGCAGGCGCACGCCATCGACGTGATGGTGGGCAGCAACAGCGCGCTCGGCTGGCAGGTCGCCACCTGGGCGGCCGACAACGCCGTCGCGCTGCACGTCAAGTACGTGATCTTCCAAGGCCAGGTCATCGACGTCCGCGAGCCCTCGCCGGCCTGGCATGCCTGCCGCGATCCTTCCTCGAGCTGCGCCGTGGAGCACTTTCAGCACCTACACCTCTCATTCGAGATAAACGACTGATTCCCGCTGTTCTAGCCGTGCTTCCACTGTCCTGCTGCCGCAAGGAGGACCAGATGACCGCTCCAGCCAACCCCGAGGCCGAGATCCGCCACCCCGAGATCACGGTGCAGCTCACCGCCACCGACGGCAACGCCTACGCCATCCTCGCCGCCGTCCGCACCGCCCTGCGCAGCGCCGGCCACACCGACGAGGTCGCCGCGTTCCTGGCCGAGGCGACCAGCGGCGACTACCAGCACCTGCTGGCGAGCTGCACGCGCTGGGTCACCGTCCAATAGAGGAAGCGAGGTAGAGGAACTCGACTTTCGCACTTGGCCGGTCCTTGGCGGGGCGACACGGGACAGGTGTTCGGGATCCACGCGGCGTGACCGAACGGTTCCTGCCAGCGCTGAACGAGGTACCCGCCGCAGCTATGCGCGGGCCACGAAGTGGAAGTTGTCCCGCCCGACGGAGCGCTCCAGCGTGGTGAGGATGGCTGCGGCGTTGTCGTGGGGGCCCTGGACGAAGAAGGGCTTGCCGTTGTGCCCGAAGCTGATGGCGCTCGGACCGGTCCACGGTCCGAGCTGCCCAGCGGTTGCCTGGAAGCCCGGGGCCGGCTCGAAGCCGAGGCTGCGCGCATACGCAACCGCGCCGAACACGAGGTGACGGGCCAGCTCCACGGGCGCTTGGAGCGGTGGGGCCTGGTAGGCGGCGAAGTAGGAGCGGGTGAACTCGGCCCCGCGGCGCTCGTCTATGACGCGCGGGCCGACCACGTCCTTGACCCCCAGGCACCAGACGTCGACCAGCCAGCCGCAGACACCCACCCTGCCGTAGCGCTCCTGGCGGGTGACCAGGACGCTGACCAGGCCTTGGGCGCCGGCGTCGGCGGCATCGACATCGGGCCACTCGGGATGCCCATCGACGGTGAGTCCCTGGCTCCACCCCGGGCTCACCCAGCACCCGACGAGCTGGCGTTCTCCGGCGCCTGCTTGGTCGGCAGCGGCGATGGCCCTGACCAGGGGAGCGACCGTTGCCGGCGGCACGCCCAGGGCACGGGCGATCTGCTTTGGGGCATAGCCGCGTTCGCGCAGCGCGCGCACGCGTCCCATCAGGTCTTCGCTTTCCATGCCGGCGTCATCCTACCGACCGGCGCGGCCAGACCACCTGGAGGTGCCGGCACTGGCAGCAACGACACCGGATTGGGTTGCGTGCACCTGGGGTGAGGTGCGGAAGCATCAGCGGTGTCACCTTCCGTCCTTGAATGAGGGGAATCCGCTGATGCTTCCGGGGCTGACGGTACCGGGCTCGCTGGCCGTGCTGCTGCAGGGGTTCCGATCCTATTTCCGGCTGCGGCCGTTTGAGGTGTTCTGCCTGCTAGCGGTCGGGATGGTCACCCAGACCGGGTTGTGCACCATCACCGGCATGCTGACCGGCACCGGGATGCAGACCGTGATCAGCCACCACCGGGCACACCGGTTCTTCTCCACCCACGCCTGGTCGGCCGACCAGCTGGGCCTGGCGATGGCCCGGCTGATCGTGGCGACGCTGCTACC
>WNGB01010968.1_pt1 | contig 12476 bp, 10 predicted proteins | sample 5400681 | NCBI WGS metagenome assembly WNGB01 (sample SAMN13153367, study PRJNA577476) | soil metagenome | isolation source: 115 cm soil or saprolite under grassland replicate 2 | place: USA:California | collected 2016-06-15 | reverse complement strand
GCGCCATCTCCAAGTACAACGCCCGCGGTCCCAACATCAACCGGACCAGCTACAAAGCCACCCTCAGCATCGACATCCTTGACCAGACCATCCCCTTGACAACCAGCGCCGGACCTTAACTACCCGGCATTGCGGCTAGCGGGTAGCGGCCGGCGGGTTCCCCAGTCACGACCGATGGGCACCCGCCGGCTGGTCCTCTATTGTTCATGGGCCACCACGCCCCGGAGGCAGCGAGCCGCATCATGCCAAACGTCAAGACCAGAAAGACGACAGCCGGCGCACCAGAGGAGGACGCGGTCGTCGCCGCGGCGAAGGCCGGCGACGAGTCAGCGTTCGCCACGCTCGTGGAGCGCTACCGGCGGGAGCTGCACGTGCACTGCTACCGGATGCTCGGCTCCTTCGAGGAAGCCGAGGATCTCGTGCAGGAGACGCTCCTGCGGGCGTGGCGCGGCCCGCGACAGGTTCGAGAGCTTCGAGGGTGGTTCCCGGTTCCGGGCGTGGCTGTACCGCATCGCGACGAACGCCTGCCTCGACGCCCTGCGGCACAACACGCGACGGGTGCGGTCGATGCATTCCTTCGCGGAGGTCCCGTGGCTGCAGCCATACCCGGATCGGCTGCTGGACGAGATCGCGCCCAGCGACACCGAGCCGGACGCGGTCGTCGTCGCCCGGGAGACGATCGGGCTGACCTTCCTCGCGGTCATCCAGCTCCTTCCGCCGCGCCAGCGGGCGGTCGTGATCCTGCGTGACGTGCTCGGCTGGTCGGCCGGCGAGACCGCGTCGCTGCTCGACACGAGCGTGGCCGCGGCCAATAGCGCGCTCCAGCGCGCACGCGCGACGCTTCGGGAGCGGTTGCCGGGGCGCCCGTCAGAGTGGTCCGGCTCGGAGCCCACGGATGAGGAGCGGGTGTTGCTGGAGCGCTTCATCGACGCCCACGAGCGGGCCGACGCCGCTGCCGCCGCCGCCTTGGCGCGCGAGGACCTGCGCGTCACGATGCCCCCGTATCCCTGGTGCTACGACGGGCTCGCGTCGATCGCGCCCCTTCTCGAGCAGGGGCTCTCCGACCCCGGCGAGTGGCGCCTGGTGCCCACTCGCGCCAACCGCCTGCCGACGGCCGCCAGCTACCTCAAGGCGAAAGGCGACTCCAAGTACCGGGCGTTCAAGCTCGACGTGCTGCGCATCGAGGGCGGCGCCATCGCGGAGATCACCACCTTCGGCGCCAGCCTGTTCCCGGCGTTCGGCCTGCCGCCGACGCTGTAACGGGTCGACGCGGACGACAGCCGGCGGGGCCACGCGGCCCGCTCCTGCTTGCGGGAAATGAGTCGAGCTCGGCTGCCACTGTCCTATGGTTGCGCTCATGCTGGATCGGAAGCGGCTGCGGGAGTTCGCCGAGCGCGGATTCGTCGTGGTGCCGCAAGTCGTCCCGCGGAAGCTGGTGGCCGCGCCGTCTACTTCCGCGTCAGGCGGGTCGGCCACACGACTCGCTGGCGGGAGTTCCTGCAGGACGCCTGGTTGGACTACGACGGGGTCACCTCCCAGCGGCCCGCGACCGGGTAAGGACTCTTCGTCGAGGAATGGCTGGCCGGGGCCGCGAGCCGTCCGCGGCTGTGCCACTCGCTGGCGAGGTCACGCATGAGCAGGGCGCTGTCGAGCACCGCGGTCCCCGGCGGGAAGCGCTGTGGGTCGTCGAAGAAGCTCGATGCGACCGCCTCGATACTTGCGGGCTCCATCCGCCAGCCGAGTGTGCGCAGCTCGATACCGTCGTAGACGCCCGGCCGACGTGTCGCCGACCAGCCAAGCGAACCCCGCTGGAAGAACCTCGAGGCGGCGGCGAGCGACCCGAGCACCGAGCCACGCGGCAGGTCGTCGGTCAGCGCCACCGCGACGCGCACGTTCACACCGCCGTCCACGTCGGCCAGGGCGACCTGATAGCGGCCCCCGGCTTCCTCGACGCGGAAGCGGGTCCGCTGGTGGACGCCCGGGAACAGACGTCCGCCGGCAAGCGCGGTGAGGCGCGACGAGGTGTCCCGCCGCGGGATGTAGACGCCCTGGGCCGTCCCGTCGTCGGTATCCCACTCCACAGCGATCCGGTGCGCGGCATTCTCAGAGGTGAACCCGACACGGCCTGGTGCGGCCGCCGGTCGGAGGCCGCTCAGCCGGATCAGGCAGATACCCGCGACGGCGAATCCGTCCAGTGTCACCGGACGGAACGGCTCAGGCAGCAACTGGGCGACAACATCCGCCTCCACCCGGTAGTTCACCAGCAGCCGCCGCTCGATCGTCGCCGCCATCACGGGGACCCTCATCATTCCCTCCGTTCTTCCTCGTGCGGCTTCTCTCCCGCGCCGGACGACCGCTGGTGACGGAGCACGATCTGCTCGGGGCAGACGGCAGAGAGGAAGCGGCCCACGCAGAGGGCCAGACGTTCCTCGACCAGGGCGTAGAGGATCCTGTTGCCGTCCCGGCGCTCACGAACGAGCTCCGCGGCTTTGAGCACCGCCAGGTGTCGCGAGACCGACGGACCGCTGATGGGGAACCGGCCGGCGATCTCACCGGCGGCCAGCTCCCCTACGCGCAGATCCTGGAGGATCTGACGCCGGGTCGGGTCGGCGAGCGCCTTGAACACCCCACTGTCGTCTGTCATGTTAGCTATATAGCCACAATTCTAAGTTTGCTGCAAGGACAACATCAGCACTGCGAGCGAAAGGCGGTAACCCGGCTCTTCGGACCTCAGCAAGCGGCCGGGCGGGCTCACGGTCCCAGGTAGGAGGCGGCGACGCGTTTGGGCACGACCATGCGCCACGCCTCGACGACCAGCTCCCGCATCTCCGCCTCGTCGATCGCGTCCAGCCACACCCGCACCCAGTTGTACCGCTCATCCGAGGCGGCGGGCATGTGGAACTTCTCCGGCTCGCTGCTCACGAGCGCGGCCCGCTCCTCCTTGGGGAACCCGAACCCCATCGACCTCTCGTCCGGCGAGATCGAGACGAAGACGATCCTGCCGACCCGGAACTTGACGTGGTCGCGTATCAGGTGCTCCTCGCTGCGCGGCAGCGTGCCGGCAAAGCGTCGCACGTCCTCTGCCGTGACCATCCCCGACCGTACCTCCTCCTGCTCCTTCTGATGCTCCGCGGACGCGAAGCGAGAAAACGAACACGCCTGGCGGATCGCTGCGTACTGGGGCAGCGCACGTATTCGGATCATGCGCTATTCCTGCGCCCGAGGGCATCGATGAGCTCAGCGGCTTCCTTCGGGACGGAGCCCGTCGAAGACGATCGCGAGGGCACGGGCCCGCAAGCGGCTGGCGTCCTCGCGAAGGTGACGTCCCGGAGGCGGCTGGCGCAGGTCGGCAGGGGCGTCAGTTGTGTGCGGCGTACTCGCCGAGGAGCTCGATGATGCGCAGGTCGGCGAGCAAGGTCCGATCCTGCTGGTCGCGGGCGGGGGTGTAGGTCGCGATGGTCGCGGCCGCGATCGGTAGCCGTGTCGTCACGGCGTGGATGATGTCTTCCATTTGGGGAAGTGAGAGCCCGCCGGGCACCGGCTCGTCCACGATGCCGGGCGCGGTCTGTGGATCTAACGCGTCGTTGTCGATGTGCAGGTAAACCTCGTCGACCTGGCCGGCCAGCCGCTCCAGCACCGAGACGATGTCGCCCTGTGGCCTGCCCTGCTTCCATGGGATGGCGTGGATGGCGGAGTCCTGCAGCCGGCGGGCCTCCGCTGGCGGGGAGAGGCTGCGCACACCGGCCAGCACGACCAGCTCTTCCGGCACTGGCGGGCGGCCACCCAGCGATGCCCAAAGTTCCCGGTAGCAGTGGCCAGTGACAACGGCCAGCGACATGCCGGGAAAAAAGCCGCTGGCCGACGACTCCGGCGTGTTGAAGTCGGCGTGCGCGTCGATCCAGACGATGCCGCAGCGCCCGCGGCCCAAGCCAGCCACGACCCCGATCGCCGCATCGCACGATCCGGCCAGCACGATCGGAAGCTGCGCCGTGCCGATCACCGACCGCACTGCCAGGCGCACGCCGTGGTTGACCGCCATCGACGCGGAAACCCCCGCGAGGGGTGCTCCGGATTGCGCCTGGACGCGCTGATGACTGGCCATGACATCCTTGCCAGCCAGCAGTCTGTCGATACCCGCCCGCGCATAATGACCCGGGGCCTCTGACACCGGATGAGCGGCATCACCAGCCATGAACGGCACGTAAAGCAGCGAAACGTCCGTGACTGCACCTCCGCTGGCTGTCGCGACACGCCGTTCTTGATCGGTGACTGATAGGTGAAGAGTGTCCAAGATCGGCGTGTCTACACACGTCGGACCTTGGAGGTCTTCGGTGATCGCCGACCCGGACCCTGTAGACCGGGGTCCTCGTACAGATTGGGAGCCACGGCGACGTGACGCGTAACGTTCAGTGCCTGCGCCCCGGTCATCTTCGCCGGGGAGAACCCGAACCTGACCCTGTACCGGCCGGCGGGCGCCGGCTCTCCGATGATCGTGGCGGCCGCCAGCTTCTGGCGGTGCGCATGGTCCCCGGCTGGCACGGGCAACGTGCTTGTTGTGCGGGTCGACCCGCAGGCGTCGCGCCTCGGGGAGGACGCTCCACACGCGGGTATGGGCCGACAACGAAGCGCTGGGGCGGCTGGTCGCCGGCAGCTTCGTCCAGCATTTCGCGGAATTCCGCGGCCGCGGTGTCGCGCGGATGGCGCCACGGCCGGCCAGCTTCGCCTCCCGATCCGGCGACGCCGGATCCTTGAGCGTCGCCTGCACGGCCGAGCGCCAGACGGTCGAGCTCGCCTGGCTCGCTCCCGAGGACGCCTACCTGCGGGCCGCCGAGGAGCCGTACGGGGACACTGCCTACTACGTCTCCTCGGTCCTGCGCCCGTGCGGACAGGCCAGCATCACCGTTGACGGTCACCGCCTGGCCGGGCAGCCCCTGCGCTCGGAACTGGACGGCCAGCCGCACAGCAGCGCCTTCCTCGCCTACTCCGAGACATGGGTGCAGCGCTGAGCCGGTGAGCGAGCGGGTCGCAACCGGATGAATTGTTGCATCGGATGTCATAGCGCTCGTTCAGCTGCAGCCGCTGGTGGTGCCGCACGACTCGCAGACGAAGCAGGAGCCGGCCGGGCGCATGCGAACCCCGCAGGTCGAGCAGAACGGGGCGTCGACCGCCGCCATCCCAGGCGTGAAGGCCAGCTCGGCCCGCGCCGTGCGCGGCGTGGCCTGCACGTCGGCTGCCTTGCTGTTGCCGGCGTTCTGGTCGGCCGACTCAGCGCCGTCCGCGGTCTCGGCGGCCTCCTCGGTGCCGCTGGCCGGCGACGGGGCCGCGACGGCCGGCGTGCTGCCGTTCACCTCCTCGATCCGCTCCGCCGTGGTCTTGATCCCCAGCGCCTGACGGGTCTCGACGTCGAGGTAGTCGATCGCCAGGCGGCGGGCGATGTAGTCGACCAGGCTCTGGGTCAGACGGATGTCCGGGTCGTCGGTGATGCCGTTGGGCTCGAAGATCGTGTTGGAGAACTTGGCCACGTACACCTCGAGGGGCACCCCGTACTGCAGGCCCAGGCTGACCGCGATGGCGAACGCGTCCATGACACCCGAGAGGGTCGAGCCCTGCTTGGACACCTTGACGAAGATCTCGCCGAGGCCGTCGTCCGGATAGGAGCCGGCGCTCAGGTAGCCCTCGATGTCGCCGACCCGGAACGAGGTGGTCCTGGACGGGCGCGTCCGCGGAAGCCGCCGACGGACCGGTGCGCTCTCGATCTCGATGACCGTGCCGCTGTCGGTGACCACCGTGCGGTCTCCCTTGCCCGAGTCCGCCTCCGCCTCGGCCGCTGCGGCGTCGGCCTTGGCGTCGCTGGACTTGGTCGCCGAGAGCGGCTGCCCGACCTTGCAGTTGTCCCGGTAGATCGCAAGCGCCTTCAGGCCGAGCTTCCAGCCCTCGTAGTACGCCTGCTCGACCTCCTCGACCGTGACCTGCTCAGGCATGTTCACCGTCTTGGAGATGGCGCCGGAGATGAACGGCTGCACAGCGGCCATCATCCGGATGTGGCCCATGTACTGGATGGGTGAATCGCCCATGGCGCAGTCGAAGACCGGGTAGTGCTCCGTGCGGAGCGCCGGTGCGCCCTTCACCGAGTTGTGCTCGGCGATGTACTCGAGGATCGCCTGGATGTGCTCCTCGGCGTACCCCAGCCGCCGCAGCGCCCGTGGCACGGTCTGGTTCACGATCGACATGGAGCCGCCACCGACCAGCTTCTTGGTCTTCACCAGGGCGAGGTCGGGCTCGATCCCAGTGGTGTCGCAGTCCATGAGCAGGCCGATCGTGTTGTGACTGACGAAGCCGGAGGCGACGTAGGTGACGTTGTCGGGCACGGACAGATCGTAGGTCGGCTGGAGGCCGCCATCCTCGTTCACGGCGACCCGCTCGAACACATACCCGAGCATCTCCTCGAGCCTGGCGTCGCCCGTCTCCTCGACGATCTTGGTTGCGAGCCTCCGGCTCACACCACCATGCCGACGCAGGGAGAGCTGGACGGCGTTGCGGCGTGGATGCCCGACCGGGACAACCTGGTTCCAGACCTCGCGAGGCAGGTGGATGCGATCGCGATTGCCGGATTGCGTCGTCGTTGGGATGCCCAGCACGAGCATGAGACTCCGCAGCTCACCCGCGAACCGATCCGATGCGGTGCTGAGGCTCGGCACGGAACCGGCGATCGTTCCATCGGCCTCGAAGACCCCGCGCAGGAACGCGCCATACACATCCCGGTCGTTGGCCTCGAGGATCGCCGACGGGATATGCGACTCCCATCCCTTGCCAGCGTGGTCCTCGCCGGGCAGACGCTTGGCGAACCCGCTCGCCTGCCACCACCTGGCGAGCCGAACCGAATGGAAAGCCACCTCGTAATAACCGGTCTGCTGGCTGACCGCCGCCTCAATGCCGAACAGTTCCTTGCCGAGCACGCGAAGGCGCTCGACGACGTCCAGATCGGTATCCGCGACGCAGAGCCGCAGCCCCCTGGCGTGGAGGCTCCCATCCCCCATGAAGTAGCCGACGAGCTCGGCCAGATCCGCGCTGACGTGATCGGGAACGCGGATCCCTCGCTCTCCCGTCCAGTACGCCTCATCGAGCACAGGCAGCGGCACCTTCCGGGACTCACCGATCATGGTCCCGAGCTGCAGCGGGACCACGTCATCCGGCTCGATGTCGGCAAGCTGTCGCCACACCCACCCACCAGTCTCGGGATCGATCACCTTGATGCGGTGGCGCAGCGTCCCCTGGATCGTATAGCCGGACCTGGTGGCGATCCGCCGAGTCTGCTCCTCACCATTGATGAAGAACTTGGTCGCTTCGCGCGGGCCTTCGTCGGTTGAGACGGTGACCGCCAGATCCTGCCATTGAGCGCCCTGGGTATCGCCGAGCTCACCGAGCCGCACGAGTCCACGGTCCGTCGTCACGAGGGTGTCAGGCGTCAGGCAACCAGTCGGGGCGATCACACTGGCCTGGGCATTTCGATAGCCGTGCTCCTGGCCGAACTTCAACGCCTCGTCCCAGGACGACCGGGCCGCCTCAAGCAGGCTCGGCTGCACCAGCTTGGCGTCGATGCCGTCGACCGCCTCGCGGTGCTTGCCGATGACGCGGAGCATCGGCTCGCGGTTCTTGGGATAGCCGGCGAACGGCCCCATCACCTGTGCCATGCGGGCGCTGGTGCGGTAGGCGTGCCCGGTCATCAGCGCGGTGATCGCCGCGGCCCAGGCCCTGCCGCCGTCCGAGTCATAGGGCTGGCCCTGCGCCATCAGCAGCGCGCCGAGGTTGGCGTAGCCGAGCCCGAGCTGACGGTAGTCCTTGGCGTTCGTGGTGATCTTCTCGGTCGGATACGACGAGTCGCCGACGATGATCTCCTGCGCCAGGAAGACGATCTCGACCGCGTGCCTGAACGACTCGACGTCGAAGACACCGTCGTCCCGCAAAAACTTCAGCAAATTCAGGCTCGCCAAATTGCACGCTGAATTATCCAGGTGCATATACTCCGAGCAATTCGCAACGATCATGCCCTGGACAATATACGAATGGTTCTTCGGCTCGCTCAAATTATAGGTGACCGCGAAACCGTCGTCCTCACGGCGAGCGAGCTTGACCTTTCGCCGCTGACGCCCCTTTGCGGCGCCAGTCAATGCTTGTAGGCGCGCAGCCTTGCCAGGTAGGTCGAAACCGATCAGGGAAGCGAATCGATCAATGCCATCTCCGCCGATGCGCAGATCCGAGCAGGCACTCGAGTCATAGGACCGTGCCTGCCCGTCCTGGCCAATGTAAGAGAACTGTCCACGACGTCCCCGCTGATTCTCATAGATCGTGCTCGAGATGCCGAGACCGGAGAGCAGCGCCTGCACGGATCGAAGCAGCTCAGACGAGACGCTTCCCAAACCCACATACCGAGTCGTCTTGCCGTTCACAACCGTGCCGTCGGCGTCGAACAGACCGCGGAGAAAGGCGCGGACGATGTCGCTGGGGGCTTGGAGGATGGACCAGGGCACGTCCTTCTCGGCCGCCTTCACGCGCTTGAGGCCGAGCGCCTCGAAGAACAGCGCCAGGGCTCGGCGGGAGAGCCTGAGCTGCGCGGTGCCGTTCTCCTGAGCGCTCAGCTTCGGCGCACGCCCGCCGTTCAGCTCGCTGACCAGCCGCTGGTGACGCGGGAGGATGGCCGCACGGTCCTCCGCCGAGCCGTAGACGGCCGAGATCACATCACCGCTGAACGAGCCATCGCCGACCAGCCAACCGAGCAGGTGGGCGAAGTCCGGGTCCCACTTCTCGGGCAGCGCCATGGAAGCGGAGTGGTCCCCCTTGGACGCGTAGGCCGCGACATCGGTCGGCACCGGGAGCCGTCGCTCCGCGGCGACGGTCGGGGTCTGGTGGTCGAGCAGCCGGACCTCGTCGGTCGGCTCGAGGTCCTGGGCCGCCACCCAGCCCCGGTTCGCGGTCCAGAAGCGGTGGTTGGGTGTGCAGCGGACCTGGGCGCCGTTGGCGAACGTCAGACGCACCACCGGATTGACTCCAGTCACCATCACCGCCTCGTGGCGGCTCAAGGTGACAGTCTCGCTGGGAGCGTCGGGATTGGTGGCGTCGTGGGTGTAGATCCCGAAGGTCTCCCCATCCACGGCCCGGCGGGCGAGCTCGTCGAACCGGATGAGCCCCTTGTCGGTGTGGACGAGGGTGTCGCCGGTGAAGCAGGGGTTGGATGCGTTGATCCTTCCGGATTCCGGCGTGGTGTGCCAGTCGTTGATGGTGGTGTCGTACTGCATGCCAGGGTCGGCGCATTCCCAGGCGGCCTGGGTGATCTCTCGCATCAGCTCGCGGGCGCGGGCCCGCTCGATGGTGCGCCCGTCGAGCACGGCCCTGAGGTCGAATTCCCCGTCGCTTTCGTAGGCGTCCATGAACTCGTCGGTGACCCGCACCGAGTTGTTGGCGTTCTGGTACTGGATGCTGATCGAATCGCGGCCGTCGAGGTCCATGTCGAACCCGGCGTCCCGGAGCACCCGCGCCTTGTGCTCCTCCCGCGCCTTGCACCAGATGAAGTCACGGACGTCAGGGTGATCCACGTTCAGGACGACCATCTTGGCCGCTCTACGGGTTTTTCCGCCCGACTTTATCGTGCCGGCGGACGAGTCGGCGCCGCGCATGAAGGACACCGGGCCGGAGGCCTCGCCGCCGTTGCCCAGCGGCTCCATGGAGGAGCGGATGGTCGACAGGTTGACGCCGGCGCCCGAGCCGCCCTTGAAGATCAGCCCCTCCTCGACATACCAGTTGAGGATCGAGGGCATGGTGTCCTCGACCGACAGGATGAAACACGCCGAGCACTGCGGGTGGGGCTCGACCCCGACGTTGAACCAGACCGGCGAGTTGAAGGCGGCCTCCTGGTTGACGAGGAGGTGCGTCAGCTCGGCCCGGAACGCCTCGGCGTCGGCCTGGCTGGCGAAGTAGCCGTCCTTGACACCCCAGTTGGTGATGGTGCCGGCCACCCGGTCGACCATCTGTCGCACCGAGTGCTCGCGCTGGGGGGTGCCGAGCGGTCCGCGGAAGTACTTCTGGGCGACGATGTTGGTGGCGTTCTGCGACCAGGTGGCGGGGAATTCCAGGTCACGCTGCTCGAAGGCGGTCGAGCCGTCGCGCCAGTTGGTGATGACGGCGTCCCGGCGCTCCCAGGTCAGCCTCTCGTACGGCTGGACGCCCTCGGCCGTGAACAGGCGGCGAACCTGAAGACCCTTGCGAGCCGAACCCTGTTGGACGGACAGAGCATCCCTGGTCTTGGCCACGATGACCTCCTAGCGGCCCCCCACAGGGCCAAGCTCACGTCCCCCAGGGAAGTTGGCGCTGATGTTGAGTGAGTCACGGGGACCGGACTCCGTTGGACGCCAGCGGGACGACGGACAGGACTTACAGCGCTGTGATTTAGCAACGAACCCGGGTCGAGGTCAAGCAGTTCATACACAACATGTTGTGGATAACTCACGCCGACTCAGGTATTGTACCACTATATGTTGTGGTGGCCTGATGTGGCCACGCCCAGGGGAGGAAGCCGTGCGTTGCCCCTTCTGCGGTTCTGTCGACGACGATCGCGTCGTCGACTCGCGTCCGTCCGATGACGGATCGACGATCCGCCGGCGGCGCGCCTGCGCCGCCTGCGGCCGGCGCTTCACGACCTTTGAGCGGGTCGAGGAGCTGCCCCTGCTGGTGCTGAAGCGCGATGGGTCCAAGGAGCACTTCGACCTCGCCAAGCTGGTTTCCGGACTGGAGAAGGCCTGCAAGAACCGCCCGACCGAGCGGGGTGAGATCCTACGCATCGCCAGTGACATCGAAGAGGCGATGCGGGTCCGCGGCCAGCGCGAGGTCGAGAGCCAGGAGATCGGCATCGAGGTGCTCAACGCCCTGCGCGAGCTGGACGTCGTCGCGTACATGCGCTTCGCCAGCGTCTACAAGGATTTCCAGAACCCAGCCGACTTCGAGCGGGAGCTCGACACCCTGGAGTCGCTCCCCAAGCGCACACCCCCCAAACCCCGCGCCCCCGCCGCACGCCGCTGACCCACCTGCGGACCCACCCACCCGCGGCGGACAGGTCACCAAAGCACGGGGAGCAGCCACCATGGGGCGGCACCACGCCGGGACCTCAACGCGGAGAGGCTGGCAGGTTGATCGACTGCCCCACCTGGAGGTCGCCCCGCAGGTGGTTGTCCTCGATCAACTGATCGACCACCGGCCGCGGGTCGCGGCCGGGCGCGACCCGGAGGGCGATCGACCAGAGCGTGTCACCGGGACGGACCGTGTAGCTGACGCGTCGCTCGGCGTAGGCGACACGGGACTCTGACCGTCCGAAGCCCTGGTCCTTGAGGAGACTCGGCGCCACCAGCGGGAGAAAGGCGGCGAGCACCACGAGCGCGACCGTCCGGAAGCGCAACCGCCGTGGTCCCTCCCTGTCGGCGCCCCCGGGCCGGTGGCCGTGGTTCCCAGCCCGCGGTCCGACCACTCCGGTGGAGAACGTCTGTTCGATCATGGCAGCATCGTGCCCGAACTCACGTTCGATGTCAACGACCGACCCAGAGACAAGTATATTCGAACAAGTGTTTGCTTTCTTCTTGCGACGCTGTTAAAGTCCGGCCAAGCAGGAGGAAGCGCTCGCCTGCCATGGGGAGCTCGACAGACATTTGTTCAGGGGGTACACGGTCATGGCCGAGGAGCTGACCACCAGGCAGCGACGAATCCTCGAGTTCATCCACGGCGCGGTCACCGACCGGGGCTACCCGCCCTCGATACGGGAGATCTGCGACGCCGTTGGGCTGACTTCGACCTCGAGCGTTCATTCCCAGCTCGAGACGTTGGAGAAAAAGGGTTATATCCGTCGGGACCCGACCAAGCCGCGGGCGATCGAGGTGTACATCGATCGCCCGGCGACCGCGGTGCCACGGCAGCTCCCCACCTATGCCCCACTGCTCAGTGGCCCGATCGCCGCCGGTACCGGCGTCCTCCCCGACGATCAGATCGAGGAGATGCTCCCCCTGCCGCGCGAGCTGGTCGGCCAGGGGGACTTCTTCGTGCTACGGGTCCGAGGCGACTCGATGATCGAGGCCGGCATCTTCGGCGACGATTACGTGGTCGTCCGGCGACAGGACGCGGCCGACAACGGCGACATCGTCGCGGCCCTGGTGCCCAATTTCGAGGACGAGGCGACCGTGAAGCGACTGTCGATGAAGGACGGCCACAGGCGGCTGATGCCGGCCAACCCCGCCTACGAGCCGATCGACGGGGACCAGGCCGCCATCCTCGGCAAGGTCGTCGCCGTCCTCCGCAGACTCTAGATCGTTGACCGGGGATTCGGCGCTGGTCGTAGCGTGTCACGACACGCCCCGCCGGTCCGTGACTTGAGAAGTGAAGAGTGTCCAAGATCGGCGTGTCTGTACACGTCTGACCTTGGGAGGTCATCGTGATCGCCG
>WNGB01013295.1_pt1 | contig 12477 bp, 8 predicted proteins | sample 5400681 | NCBI WGS metagenome assembly WNGB01 (sample SAMN13153367, study PRJNA577476) | soil metagenome | isolation source: 115 cm soil or saprolite under grassland replicate 2 | place: USA:California | collected 2016-06-15 | reverse complement strand
CAGCGCGGGAGCGCATCCGCACCTCACTGGACGAGACCCTGGTCGTGGAAGCGCCAGCAGGAACTGGGAAAACGAGCGAGATCATCAAGCGGATCACCGCGGTGCTAGCGAGCGGGGCGGCTGTGGAGCGGATCGTTGCGTTGACCTTCACAGTAAAGGCGGCGGGTGAGCTTAAGCTCGGACTCCGCGGCGCCATTGACAAAGCCCGCGCCTCAGCTCCAGCCGTTGAGGCGCACAGGCTCGACGAGGCTCTTCGCCAGCTCGAGCAGGCCCACATCAACACGATCCATGGCTTCTGCGACGAGCTGCTTGCGGAGCACGTAGTCGCGGCCCGCGTTGACCCGTCGTTCGCCACGCTTGACGACGTCGCGCGTGACCGGCTGTATCGGCAGGTGTTCACGGACTGGCTCCAGCGGGCACTCGAAGCGCCAGGCCCCGGGCTGCGTCGAGCGCTGCATCGCCTCTCCGCGGAACGCGAACCAACGGAGCACCTGCTCGCTGCCGGCAGGACGATGCTGGAGTGGCGCGACTTCGCAGCGTCTTGGCGGCGCGACTCGTTCGACCGAGCCGCGGCCATCGATGGCGTGCTGGCCGCCCTCGACACACTCTACGACCTAAGCGCGCTTGGGAGCCAAGGCGACCCGCTCCATGGTTCCACAGCGGCTGCACGTGCGCTCCGTGATGAGATGGGCCGGCGCACGGATGGACGGGCCCGCGATGACGACGAGATGGAGGCGCTACTCGTTCAGCGCGCGGCGGATCGGGACTTCATCGCAAGACCGAAGGCGGGGCGGGGCGCATTTTACGCCAACGACGTACCGCGGCAAGCCGTGATCGATGCGCATGCCGTTTTTCTGACAACGCTCGCGACGTTCGCGCGCCAAGCGAACACGGACCTCGCCGCCCTCCTACATGGCGAGATCCGGGCGACCATGGCGCAGTTCGAGCGCGCAAAGGGGCACCTCGGTCGCGTCGATTTCCTCGATATGCTCCTGCGGGCGCGCGACGTCCTCCGTAGCGACGAGGCAGTGCGCCACGATCTCCAAGGGCGATTCAGCCACATCTTCATCGACGAATTCCAAGACACCGACGTTCTCCAAGCCGAAATCCTAGTCCTCCTCGCTTCAAAGGACGCGTCAGTAAGCGACTGGAGGAAGGTCCGACCCGTCCCCGGGAAACTCTTCGTCGTTGGCGATCCAAAGCAGTCGATTTATCGCTTCCGGCGGGCCGATGTCACCGTTTACCGGGAGGTCCGTGATCTTCTCGTCGTGGGCGGCGCCACACTTCTCCATCTTGAGACGAATTTCCGGTCCGTACCCGCGATTCAGGGCCTGGTTAATGTCGCATTCGCGCCACTCATGCGCGACGACGAGAAGAACCAAAGCGCGTACGTTCCACTGCGGCCGTACCGGCAGGGGACGCCTGGCCAGCCGGCCGTGGTCGCGCTCCCAATTCCCCAGCCCTTCGGACCGAGTCAGCAGCCGACCAAGGCGCACAGCCGGAAATCCCAGCCGCAGGCCGTCGCAGAGTTTCTCTCGTGGCTCATCAGGTCGAGCGGCTGGACGGTGGTCGACCGCGATGGCACGCAAGTGTCCATCGCGCCACACCACGTTTGTATCCTCTTCAAGCAGTTTGTCGACTACCGCGCCGACCTCACTCGTCCGTACGTTGACGCGCTCGAGGCGCGTGAGCTGCCACACCTGCTCGTTGGGGGACGTGCCTTGCACGGGCGGGAGGAGGTCGGAACGATGCGGGCGGCGTTACGGGCCATCGAGGACCCGTCAGACGATCTCGCCTTGTACGCTACGCTGCGCGGGTCGCTCTTTGGCATTAACGACCTCACGCTCTTCGAGTACCGGAGCCGCCAAGGGCAGATCTCCGCGTTCCACATTCCCGAGGTCCTGTCCGATCGCCTGCATCCCGTCGCCGGAGCGCTGCGCATCATTCTCGGGCTTCATCGGAAGCGGAATGGGTGTCCGGTCGCTGAGACGATTGGCCGTTTGCTCGAGGAGACGCGGGCCTTCGCTGGCTTTGCCTTCCGACCTAATGGGGACCAAGTGCTGGCGAACGTCCTACTCGTGCTCGAGCTTGCTCGCGCTTACGATGCGGAAGGCGTGCTTTCGTTCCGAGCCTTCGTGGAGCGCTTGGAGGACAACGCGGATCGGCGTGAGGCTACCGAAGCCCCCACACTCGAGGAAGGCAGCGAGGGCATCAGGCTCATGACGGTCCACAAGGCGAAGGGCCTCGAGTTCCCGGTCGTGGTGCTCGCTGATCTCGCGACCAATGTCCGCCAGAGCCGCGCGAGGCGATACGTAGATCGAGCACGTGACCTCTGCGTCTTCTCGGTGGTTAACTGCGACCCCGCCGAGCTCCTGGAGAACGCCACAGCGGAGCTGGCGCAGGAGGAGGCGGAGACGATCCGCCTCCTTTACGTCGCAGCCACACGCGCGAGGGATCTGTTGGTTGTCCCGACGATCGGCGACCGGGTGTGGCGAGATAAGTGGATCACGCCGCTATGCGCCGCTGTCCATCCTCGCTTGGACGCTCGGGCGGAGTCTGCGCCGGGATGCCCCGCGTTCGGGGATTCCACCGTCATCGGGCGCGGCGGGGGGTCACGGCCTGGGCGGTACTGCTCGGCGGTAGGCGCCGACAGGCTCGACGTCACTTGGTGGGACCCGCAACTCGTGGAGAAGACGCTGACGCCGAGCTTAGGGATCCGCGCGAAGGCCCTTCTCGACGCCCCAGAGGATGCCGACGTTGTGCGCCTTGACGTGGCCGCGTTCGAGGCGTGGGAGCGGGATCGCCAGGCCACGTTGCAAGCAGCCGCCGCACCCTCCGTCGTCGTGCAAGCTGTAACCCAACTGGCGTATAGCGTCGGGCGTCCCGAGTCCGTGCTGCTCGTCGACCTCGGCTACGGCGGGCAACGCGGATCTGGTGCTCGATTCGGGACACTCGTCCATGAGGTACTCGCGACGATCCCGCTTTCTGCCAGTGCCGAGGAGGTTGAGAACTACTGCACCCTTCACGGTCGTCGGCTAGGGTCGACGCCAGAGGAGCGGAACGCGGCCACATCGCTGGTTATCTCAGCGCTCGAGCACGCAATTCTTCGCGGGGCGGCCGCGGCCGAGGCGCGAGGTGAATGCCACCGCGAAGCGCCGGTCACCCTGCAGCGGCCGGATGGGACGATCATCGAAGGCGTTGTGGACCTCGCCTACTACGCCGACGGCGTGTGGTGGGTGATCGATTTCAAGACCGACACCGAGATTGCTTCCGGTACCGATGCCTACAAGGCTCAGGTGGGGACATACGCAAGTGCAGTCGCCGCGGCGACCGCGCAGGAGTGCAGAGGCGTCCTCTTCAAGCTGTAGCGGATTGGAAGCCTGGGCTGCGCCGGGCCTCTCCGCATCGGCGCGAGTAAGGCAGCATGCCCGGGTAAAGGTTGAGCTGCAAGCGTCCCTCGCGGAGTAACTGCCGCTGGGCAGTTATGAACGTCCGCTCATTATTGTACAGCCCTGCCCGACGCTCGCGCAGAGCGGCGGGAGAGGGATCTGAACGCCAAGGGTCTCCGAAACGGCCTGTCCTAGCGTCTCGGATCACGACCTTCGCCTCAATGATGAGGAGATTGCACTTTTGGTCGATGCCACACAAGTCGCCGGGCCAGACGGTGCTGCCGACCACGTGCGGGAGGCGAAGACTCGCCGGGTCACCCCCTCGTCTTGGAAGGCATCCTCCGCTCCATCATCGAACGCCGGATCAAGGCTCGCCGGCTCGACACTCCTCGCATCTTCTTCCGGGCCGAGCACAAGCGGCGGAGTCAGCGGTTCGACACGTAATGGGGAGCAATGGCTGACTTCTCGAAGCTCTGGCGGGCCGCGTGCAAGAAGGCGGGCGTCGCGGGCCTTAGGCTCCACGACCTGCGGCGCTCAGCCGTGCGCAACCTCATCCGGGCCGGGGTGGGGCAGGCTGTCGCGATGGCGATTTCCGGCCACGAGACGGAGGCGATGTTCCGGCGCTACAACATCACGAGCGAGGAGGACCTAAGGGACGCCGCGCGGCGCGTGACCGACTACCTCTCGGCGTTGCCGACGACGGAGAAGCCGGCGACCGTTCGGCGGATCGTCCCGAACGCATGAGCACGACGCCCAGTTCGGCAAAATGCCATCTTTTTGGTTCCCGATGATGCGAAGTTTGCGATGATCGCGATTGAGACGCCTGCACGATTAGCCAGCAGTGTGGGGAGGAAGAATGCGCATTTTCGAGTACGCAAAGGTGGCAGATTGGGAGAGCCGCCTACAGGTCCTCGCGGGCATAGCAGAAAAAGAGCGCTGGACGTATCGTTCGGTTCCAGATAGGTCACCTCTCCCGGTTCTCGACGGCTACATCCGCTACACCTTCTTGCGGGTGCATGACCAGGCCAAGATCGCAGAGACCGATCGCTTCTCGTGCTTCAACACAGGCCTACTGACCCCTGGCCAGGAAGAGATTTTCTGTGTCTTCAGAATCTCTGACCTATTCGACCCGAACCAGCCTGTCGGGCCAGGCAACAAGAAGTGGTTTCTGACTTCTTGGGCGCGCGCTGGAGACCGCCAGCTGACGGACTTCCTGGAATTGCCGGGGCTGGCAACGTATTGGACGGATCCGGCGGAGCTCATCTTCAATCCCGGCTTACAAGTTCAGCTGAATCTTGATCACATCATCCGCGATGATCTCAGTCGTTTCCCAACAGAGCTTGGTGGGCACCTCGATGTGAACGGGGTGCCGTCCGACTTGGCGACGTCTCCGGATATTGAGATCGAAGCTGGCGAAGTTCAAGACGACGACACCACCGCCACTGCTCCGCCAGACATAGCGGTACCTCTGGCGACGCGGAACGCCCTTGAGGGGTCGATGAAGCACAGCGTTCGATTGGCCCAGCGCAGTTACCGCGTAGCCGTTCCGCAATACCATCGCGGAAACATCCAGCTCTTGTTGCCGCTCTATCTGCGGAATGCCGAGCGGCCAGACCTGGCCTTGACTCTCGAACGGCATGGGGCGTGGTATCGCGCGGCCACGGTGCTATACCCCGACTGGGCATATCGCCATGCCCGCCTACTCTCGCGGCCTAACAGCGAGTGGCTAGGCGGCTTCCGCACGGACGTTCTCGAGGAGGCGTTGAACAGCCGGGAATCGTGAAAGAGCCCGAAGCGGCGGTCTGAATCTCGCGGACTCGGAGACTTCTCGGAGACTTCGGCCGGTTCAATGAGCTAAGACCTTGCTCGTCAATCCTCGCCGCGGCGTCGGTGCTCTGTTCGAGTCCTACACGGCTCACCAGTCCTTCGCTCGAAGGAAAGGCGATCTTCGCTCGACCTACAAAAGCGAACCGCCCCTTGCGGGGCGGTTCGTCCCGGCTGTCTGGTCGATCAGGCCTTATCGGCTCCAGCGGTCGTACGGCCGCGACCCGTGATCCCGGCGCGAGCCGCGCCGGTCGTCCCACGAACGGCGGTCCTCACGCCGGAAGAACCGGCGATGATCGTCTCGCCAGAACCGCGGCGAGTATCTCTGCTGGTAACCGCGGTCGAACCGCCGGAAGCCGTACCCCCGGCTGCCGAAATACGGGCGGCGCTCGACGATGACCCAGCGTCTGCCGTACGGCCGGCACGAAACCCATTCGTCGCCGTGCGCGAAGCCGTAGCCGTACTCGGGATCGTCGTACACGGAGTAGCCCTCCGGCACGAAGGTCCCGTTCGGAAATGTCGGATCCGCGACGCCGACCGAGATGCGTCCGTGCGGAAGCGGAAAGGACCCCTCGAACCGAACCTGCGCGTTCGCGCGAGACGCTCCGGCGAAGCCGAGGCACGCCGCCAGAGCGGCCGACCCGAGCGCGATGCGCGTTGCTCTCTTCATTTGAACCTCCCTCCGCCGGTCTGCCGGCGGACGCACGGAGGAATCGCAACAGGGATGCCAAAGGGCCTTTATTGAAAACACACGGTTTACGCGGGAGAGCCGGCGGCTGAGTGTCCTCTTCTCCGATCAGGTAGGACCTCTGGAGGCCGATCTGTCAGCTCCCCGAGTGCCGGACCGGGAGCTCCTTGGTGGGGAAGTATTGGAAATTGTTGCGACCCGCTTGCTTGGCCCGATAGAGCGCCGAATCGGCATGGGCGACAAGGGTGTCGACATCTTCTCCGGCGGCCGGATAGAGACTGATGCCCAGGCTGGCCGAGACGAAGAGCTCTTTTTCTCGAACGGAGAAGGGCTTGGCAAACGTGCCGAGAATCTTGTGCGCCATGGCTGCGACGTGGGCCTCGTGCGAGAGGCCGCCCGAGAGCAGGACGATGAACTCGTCGCCGCCGAGCCGGGCGACCGTGTCTTCCTCTCGCAGGCAGGAGGTCAGCCGCCGGCCGGTCTCGACGAGGATCTCGTCGCCGACGGCGTGGCCGTGGGTGTCGTTGACGGTCTTGAAGTGGTCGAGATCCAGAAACATCACCGCAACGATCTGCTCGCGGCGGCGGGCCTGTCGGATCGCCACTCCGAGGCGGTCGGAGAAGAGAGCGCGGTTGGGCAGGTCGGTCAAAGCGTCGTGAGTGGCCCGGTGCTGGGTGATCTCCTCGGCCTGCTTGCGGTCGGTGATGTCGATGAGACTACCCTCCATAACCCGGTCTTCTCCCGGCTCCCCGGGTAGGACGCTCTCGTTCAAGAGCGCCCACAGAGGGAGTCCGTCTCGGCGCTTGAGGCACACCTCGTGATTTACGAAGACCTGCTGATCGTGAAGATGGGTGAGGAAGCTCGGGCGGGCCGGCGGGTCCAAGAAGAGATCCTCGGCTGAGAGCTTGAGCACGTCCTCTTTCGAGTCGTAGCCGAGGAGCCGGGCCATGGCGGAGTTGCAAGCCAGGAGGCGGCCGTCGAGGCTCGTCCGATAGAGCCCGGCCGGGCTGCGCTCGAAGAGCTCGCGGTAGCGGCGCTCGGAGTCGAGCAGCTCGCCTTCGCTCTGGGCGAGGCGGCGGGAGATTCGCTGCGCGACAATCGCTCCGGTCCCCGCGAGAACGAGGAAGGTGCCGAGGATGGCGTACACGAGAAGCGTGTGCACGCGCCGGGCGGCCTCTCCGAGAGTCGCCGAAAAGTCGTCTTCCAGGATCGTCAGGCGGCTATTGAGCCTCTGGACCTCGCTTGCGAATGCGTCGCGCCGCGCGCCGTCGAGCATCCCCGCCCGGGCCGCGGCGCGGATGCGATCGGCCAGCTGGCGGGTCTCGCCGATGAGGGCGTCGCCCTGGGTCCAGATCGCGATGGCGCGCTTCATCTCCGGCATCCACCGAAAACGCCGGAAGAGCTGCATCATGCCTTCCACGTCGCCGGGGTGGTTGCGCCCCTCGAGAAATCCGTCCGCGGCGACTTTCAGATCGGGTGTCTTCTTTTGCAGCTCTTCGCGCGCCCGCCGGTCGCCCAGGGGAACCGAGAGGCGGCGCTCGAACCGGCGGAACGCCTCTTCGTCGCCGCTGGACAGGTAGCGGTCGAGGTCGAACACGGCGTCCTTCTGGGCTTTCGACCAGAGCCCTTCTCCGCCGACGTAGGCTCGCACGCTCGACTGCAGGCCGACTCCCACGATGGCGAGGCCGGAGAGGATCGTCAGGAACAGAGCGAACAGGGCGACGAGCAGCGTCACGGGTTCCTGCACCCGATGGCTTGCGACTCGGGATTTCCCTTGGAAACCGGAACGAGGCAAGCGCTTCATGACTCTCCCGACGAGCAGGCCGAAGCCCTTCCATTCGCGAATCAGTGTTCCACTATTCTAACGTGCTACTTGGCCAGAAATGTTCGAAGCACGAAGAGGACGTTGGCGGGGCGCTCGGCGAGGCGGCGCATGTACCAGGGGAACCAGGCGGCGCCGTAGCTGATCAGCACCCGGAATCGATAGCCAGCCGCCGCCAGGCGCAGCTGCTCCTGCCGCCCGATGCCGTAGAGCATCTGGAACTCGAGGGCGCCGGCCGGCACCTTTGCGGAACGCGCGAGATCCTCGATGCGGCGTATCAGAACCGCGTCGTGCGTGCCGAAGATCGCTCTCAGCCCTTTGGCCCTCGCCTCGGGCGAGAGCAGGCGCTCGGCGAGGCGGAAGAAGTTCTCGTCCACATCGGCCTTTTTGGGGAAGGCCTTCTCGGGCGGCTCCTTGTAGGCGCCCTTGACCAGCCGCACGCCCGAGCCGAGAGCGATCAACGGTTCCAGGTCGGTCGCCGTCCGGTAGAGATAGGCCTGAACGCAGAGGCCCGTGTTGGGAAAAGAGGCTCTGGCGCGCCGATAAATATCGAGCGTGACGTCGGTGTACGCCGTGGACTCCATGTCCAGCCAAACCCAATTGCGCTTTGACTGCGCGCTCTCGATCAAGGTGTGCAGGTTCTTCTCGCATGCCTCTCGCGAGAAATCGAGGCCGAGCTGCGTCAGCTTGACCGAGATCTCGACGTCGAGATGGGCCTCCTGAACCCGCTCGAGCATCTCGAGGTAATGGCCTGTGACCTTCTCCGCTTCGTCGGCGCCCTTCAGGTTTTCTCCCAGGTGCGTCAGGACCGTTCCGACGTGAAGGGAGCGCGAGGCCTCGAGGGCGTCGTCGAGACTCTCCCCGGGCATGAACCGCGACACGGCCCGGCGGACGAAGCGATACTTCGTAGCCCGTTCGCGGAGCCAGCGGTTCTCGGAGCCCGCCAGGAGAAGATTTCTGAGAAGGTTCACGGCGAAAGCTCCCGAATGCGGGGTCGGTTATATCCTGTGCCCGTTGGCGCTCGGCCGCGAGGAAAGAAGGAGGTTAATGGCATGGCGCGAATCTCGAGGCGGAAGGTGAGAGGGGCGGTCAAACGAGCGCGGAAAGCGCTGCGCAAAGCCGGCAAGGCAGCCGGCAAGCAGGCCGGGGTCCTCGCCAGGACGGCCGGCAAAGCGGCGAGCAAACGCGCTGGAGTGCTCGCCCGCAGGGCTCGCAAGGCCACCAAGGCCGCCCGCAAGAGATTGAAAAAAGCCCTCTAGATTCCGGGTCCTACTTCGCCGGCGGCTTTTTCTTCATCTGCTCCATCATCTGGGTCATGGCGGCGTTGTGCTTGTCGTACTCGACGCTGTCCGTCTCGAAAGTCGCGTACATGTAGTTCGTCTTCGACCAGTCCCACTTCTGTCCGGCGTCGGTGTATGCCTGCTTCGTCGTCTCCCCCTGCTGGTACTCCTTGTGGATGGGGTCCGCGCCCGGCGCGTTGACGATCTTCGGGGTGCCGCCGAGGCCGCCTGCGAACAGGTGGCCTGAAAAGCTTCCGACGGATCCGAGTGAGATGACGTGCTCGTTGCCCTCGATCTTGCGGCTGATCGGCACGTAACGGATCTTCATCCGGTCGGGAGGCGCCGCGGGCGGAGTCGTGGCCCGGGCGATCTCCTCGAGGGCCTTACGCTGCGCCGGGTCGGCTTTCTCGTCGATGTAGATGGTGGCGAAATCCCAGTTGCCGTAGGACTCCATCATGGTCTTATCGGGCGGGCTCTGCCCCATCACGCCGATGGCGAGGCCGTCGAGCGACACGTTGCCATAGGAGCCCTTCTCGATGAAGATGACCTGCCCTCCGCTGCACTGCATCCGCGTGGGCTTCGAGCCGAACCAGCAGGGACAGGCCGCGTTGCAGGAACAGGCCTCTTCGAGCTGGCCCGTCACGCGCCAGGGCGACTTCTTTTCGTCTCCGGCGCGCGTCGGCAGGACGCCGCAAACCAGGAGAAGAGCGATCAAGACGGAAGATCGATGACTCACGGCTGGCCTCCTTTTCGATCCGGAGATTGTAGAAAAAATTGGTTGAACCGAGAAGGGGAATCGCCAAGACTGCATGGAGATGGCAACTCCCGCGCCGACCTCGAACGATCGCCTCGCTCCTTCGGGGGTCTTTCTCTATTTTTCGGATCTGCTCGGCCGGGAGATCGTCGATTCCAGCGGGCACCGAATCGGCCGGCTTGCCGATCTCTCGGTGCGCCTGGGCGAGCCGTACCCCGTCATCCGTCAGGTCTTCATCCGTCCTCCTGGCCAGTCCGTTCTCCACCTGATCGCGGCGGGCGGCCAGGTCGGTGACTGGCGTGCGAACCGGATCTCTCTCTCCGCCAAGCTCTCCGAGCTACGGCCCGGGCGCCGCGAGGACGAGACGCAGATCCTGCTCGCCGAGGCGCTGCTCGACAAGCAGGTCCTGGATGTCTCCGGTTCCAAGCTCGAGCGAGTCAACGACCTGCACCTGCTCTTTGTGCGCGAGGGCGAGCTCGTCCTCGCCCACATCGACGTTGGTCTGCGCGGCCTCGTGCGGCGCCTCGGCTGGGAGAAGGGCGTGGACGGAACGGTTCGGAGGCTCACGCCCCGTTCCAAGTATCTCCAGGCCGAGCAGCTCATTGGTTGGAAATACGTCGTGCCGACGGTCGCCGACCCGGCTGGCCTGCGCCTCGCCCTTTCGCAGAAGTCCATTGCGCGGATCCACCCGGCCGACTTCGCCGAGATCCTCGAAGAGCTGCCGGCCGCAACGCGCAAGCCTCTGTTCGAGGCCCTCGAAGTCAACACCGCGGCCCGCGTCCTCTCCGAAGTGGAGGATCCGCGCGTCCAGGAGGAGCTGCTGACGGAGCAGAGCGATCCGGAGAAGGCCGCGGACGTTCTCGAGACGATGCCGCCCGACGCGGCCGCCGACCTGCTGGCGGAGCTGCCCGAAGAGGATGCCAAGGACCTCATCCAGCGCATGCAGCCGGAAGACGCTCGCACCGTCACGACGCTCATGCGCCACGAGGAGGACACGGCCGGCGGACTCATGACGACAGAGATGGTGACGTTTCCGGCCAACATCACCGTGGCCGAGGCGTTTCAACGCCTGCGCGAGGCCGCGCCCAACGTCGAGTTCCTCTACCAGTTCTACGTCGTGGACGAGAAGCGGCGGCTGATGGGCCTGATCAACGTGCGGCGGCTCTTTCTCGGAAAGGACACCGACTTGCTCCAGGACGTCATGGCCCCCTGGACCATCTGGAGGTCCTGCCCGTCGCATGGAAGAAGAAGCTCCAGCTCTGACGGGGACCGGCAGCCTCGGGCGCCGGCGCCCCATGCGCTGGCGCAACGTCCTGGTTTTCCTCGCGGTGCTGGGACCCGGAATCATCACGGCGACCGTCGACAATGACGCCGGCGGCATCACGACCTACTCTCTGGCGGGCGCTCAGTTCGGAACAGGCCTGCTCTGGACCCTCCTGCCGATCACCGTCGCGTTGATCGTCGCGCAGGAGATGTCGGCGCGGATGGGCGCCGTGACGGGCAAGGGTCTCTCCGATCTCATCCGGGAAAGCTTCGGGGTCAAGCTGACTTTCTACCTCATGATCACCCTGCTCGTGGCCAACTACGGCAACACGGTGTCGGAGTTCGCGGGCATCGCGGCCAGCATGGAGATCCTCGGGGTCTCGAAATACATCGCCGTTCCGATCGTCGCCGTCGCGCTCTGGTTTCTCGTCGTGCGGGGCAGCTACCGGCTCGTCGAGCGGATCTTTCTCGTGGCCTGCCTCATCTACCTCGTCTACCCGGTTTCGGCATACCTCGCCCACCCGCCCTGGAAAGAGGTGCTCGTCGCCACGGTCGTTCCGGCGCATATTCGCTTCGACTCCGTGTACGTCGGCATGCTGATCGGCCTGGTCGGCACGACGATCGCTCCCTGGATGCAGTTCTATTTGCAGTCGAGCGTGGTCGAAAAGGGAATTCGCAAAGATCGTTACTGGATGACGCGCTGGGACGTCATCGTCGGCTGCACGGTCACGGGCATCGTCGCTTTCTTTCTCATCGTGGCCTGCGCGGTGACGCTTCACACGCACGGCGTCGTGATTCGCGACGCCGCGGACGCGGCCCGATCGCTGGAGCCCCTCGCCGGACACTACGCGTCGCTGCTTTTCGCCTTCGGGCTGTTGAACGCGTCGATCTTCTCGGCGGCGATCCTGCCGCTCTCGACCGTGTACTACGTCTGCGAGGCGTTCGGGTGGGAAGCCGGCGTGGACAAGAAGTGGGAAGAAGCCAAGGCCTTCTACGGCATCTACACGGCGATGATCGTGCTGGGCGCCGCCCTCGTTCTGCTGCCGAACTTTCCTCTCGTGAAGATCATGTTTCTCTCGCAGGTCGCCAACGGCGTCGCCCTGCCGCCAGTTCTCATCTTCATTTTGATTCTCATCAACAGAAAGTCCCTGATGGGGGACCACGTCAACGGCCGCTTCTTCAACGCGGTCGCCTGGACCACGACGATCGTCATGATCGGCCTGACTCTGCTGCTCGTGGCCAATCTGCTCGGATTCGGCGCAGCCGCCGCATGAAACGAAGCGACCCGGCCGGCGCCGGGTCGCGGACGAGCGCCGTTCTACGGATTGATGATGATCCAGCCGTCGCACTCTTCGGGCTTGCTGCTCCCATCGTCCAGAACCTGCCAATACTTGTAGTCGTACGGCTGTTGGATCTCATCATTGATGGCTCCCGAGAAGCAGGCGCCATCGTTGCAC
>WNGB01010963.1_pt1 | contig 12477 bp, 9 predicted proteins | sample 5400681 | NCBI WGS metagenome assembly WNGB01 (sample SAMN13153367, study PRJNA577476) | soil metagenome | isolation source: 115 cm soil or saprolite under grassland replicate 2 | place: USA:California | collected 2016-06-15 | reverse complement strand
TGAATGCGCACCAGGCCAAAGACTTCGCGCTCGTCCTCGGGAAGGCCCTCGATCGCTGTCAACATGCGCCGGGCGTTGGGGCTGAGACCAGAGCCACTACTCCCCGGTGCGGACACCAACCCTTCGCGCAACTCCGCGGCGTGGGGCTGTTCATCTAAGCGGCGGGCCAGGTCATTCAGCTCCCAGCGCATGTGCTGGTTGGCCAGGGCGAAGAACTGACGCACGGTCTGCGGCCGAATCGCGCGGATGGCCTTGAGCAGCCGTTCCACCACGCCGCCGAGCACTTCGTCCGGCTGCAAGCTCAACGGCGGTCGGGTCAACCGCGGGTAGCCCCGGTGCAAGAGATTGGCGCACAGCAGTTGCAGTCGGCGGGTGGACCGCTCCAGGAGCGCCCGGATGACCGGCTCGGCGGGCGTATCCCCGGCCAGTAGGTCGAGGTAGCGCTGCACGACGGCAGTGGTGTGGCCTTCGGTCATGGCGAACAACCGAGAGAAAGGGGCAATTGCCCTCGCTCTCGATTTTATCCCGGCTGCTGTCCACCCGCCACGCTTAGGTGTGCAACGGCGGACGGGAGGACGAACGTGCGACGGCCGGATTGTCGTGTAAGGCTTCCCTGCCCCGGCGGTATCCCCCGGTGAGAGGTATTCAACCTAAAGGGAGGACATCATGGCAAACAGCCAGAGCGCGGTGCGGCCGGGTTTGCCAACATCATTCTCACTACCGGAAAGGATGAGCATGTCTCAACCCGAACAGTATGAAATCGTCGTCCTGGGCAGTGGCGCGGGCGGGAAGCTCCTGGCCTGGCACCTGGCCAGGTCAGGGAGGCGGACCGCCGTCGTGGAACGCAAATGGATCGGCGGCTCCTGCCCGAACGTCAACTGTCTGCCGAGCAAGAACGAAATCTGGAGCGCAAAAATAGCAGACCTGGTCCACCATGCGGCGAAGTTCGGGCTGGTGACGGGGGCGACCGCGATCGACCTGGGGGGGTGTGCGCCAGCGCAAACGCGACATGGTCGATGGCCTGATTGCCATGCACCTGGATCACTACCGGGCGAGCGGCGCCGAATTGATCCTGGGTGCGGGCCGTTTCGTCGCACCGAAAACCCTCGAAGTACGTTTGAATGACGGCGGTACTGGCGCGAGTCTGACGATTGACGGGGGGTTCACGGCATGAACGCGATCCGGATTCACGGCCGCGATGGCCCGGAGGGGTTGGTTTACGAGGACGCGCCGATGCCGCGGCCCGGAGCGGGCGAGGTGCTCGTCCGGGTCCACGCGGCCGCTGTCACCCCCACGGAACTCTCCTGGATCCCGACCTGGGCGTGCTGATCCACGGCGCCGCCGGGGGTGTCGGCGTCTTTGCCGTGCAACTCGCCCGCTGGCGCGGCGCGCGGGTGACGGGCACTGCCTCGGCCGCTAACCTTGACTTCGTGGGCGGCCTCGGGGCCGACGCGGTGATCGACTACCGGGCCGAGCGGTTTGAAGACGTCGTCCGGGACATGGACGTGGTGTTCGACACGGTCGGCGGCGAGACGCTGGAGAGATCCTGGGGCGTGCTCAAGCCCGGCGGCAGGATGGTGACCATTGCCGCTTCCGGGGAACGGACCGCCGACGAGCGCACCCGTGCCGCGTTCTTCATCGTGGAGCCGAACCGGCTGCAGCTGGCGGCAATCACACGGCTGATCGAGGGAGGTGTGATCCGCCCGATCGTTGGCGCCGTTTCCCCGCTCGCCGACGCGCGGCAGGCTTACCGGCACAAACCGGCCCACGGGAAGGCGGTGCTGCAGGTGATCCCAGCGCGATGACTCGTTGCTGTCAATCCTGCCGAATTCCGGCAGCAGGTGGCTGTCCGAATGGTTGTCCGGTTTCGACTTCACTTGGGCGAGCGGCAGGAATAAGCCTCCCCTCGCCCCCGAGTACAGGGGCGAGGGGGGAAGAGATTACCTGCCACTCGCCTTCACCACGATTTGGAGATTCACGTCATGTCGTCCGCGCTCGTCATGGACCTGCTCGACGTTCTCGATAAACTGTCCGGGGGAGTACACCCCGGTTTCCGGCCCGCCCATGCCAAGGGCCTGATGTATTCCGGGATCTTCACTCCCTCCCCCGACGCGGTGAAACTGACGCGGGCCCCGCACGCCGCCCGGCCGTCCACCCCGGTCACCGTCCGTTTCTCGGCGTCGGGGGGGATGCCGACCATTGCCGACAACGACCCGAAGGGGGCAGGACCGCAGGGGGTGGCGGTCCGCTTCCACCTGGCCGAGCATGTCCACACGGACATCGTGGCGCACTCGCACAACGGGTTCCCGGTGCGGACCGGCGAGGAGTTCCTGGAGTTTCTGCGGGCGGCGGCGAGCGGGCCGGGCGCCCCCACCCCACCGCCCATGGTGGCATTCCTGGCCGCTCACCCGGCGGCGAAGACTTTCGTCGAGGCCCCGAAGCCGACCCCCGCGAGCTACGTGCGGCAGTCGTACTTCGCCGTGACCGCGTTCAAGTTCACGAACGCGGATGGCCGGAGCCGGTTCGGCCGGTTCCGCCTCCGCCCCGAAGCCGGGACCGAGTTCCTGACTCCCGAGCAGGCGGAGAAGAAGCCGGCCGACTTCCTCGCCGCCGAGCTGTCGGAGCGGTTGGCCAGAGGGCCGGCGCGGTTCCGCGTGCTGGTGCAGTTGGCCGAGGCGGGCGATGAGGTCACCGACTCCACCGCCCTCTGGCCGGAGACCCGGCCGGAGGCGGAGTTGGGCACCCTCACCATCAGGGAGCGCGTGGACGAACTGGCCCCGGAACGGCGGAAGATCATCTTCGACCCAATACCACGGGTAGATGGGATCGACTCGGCGGGCGACCCACTGACCGAGGTGCGATCGGAGATCTACCTGCTGAGTGGCCGACGGCGACGGGCCGCCGCGGCGCGGTGAACTCCCCAGGCCGGGGCGAGGGCGCGTCCGCCGGCCCCGGCCGTTTGCGGTTTCCAACTTTTTCCAAGGAGAATGTCATGTCGCAACCGTCCGGCCGCGCCAAGCGCAGCGAAAAGGGGCTGCTGACGCCCGACAACTGCGTCGTCACGCTGATCGACCTTCAGCCGCAGATGCTCTTTGGCGTCGCCAACTTCGACCGCCAGGCGATCATCAACAACAACGTGGCCTTGTCGAAGGCCGCCCGGGTCTTCGGCGTCCCCGTGGTTCTCAGCACCGTGGAAACCAGGAGTTTCAGCGGCAACATGTGGCCCCAGATCCAGGCCGTCTTCCCGAAACAGACGCCGATCGAGCGCACCAGCATGAACTCGTGGGACGACGAGAACTTCGTCGCCGCCGTCGCGAAGAGCGGGCGCAAGAAGATCGTGCTCGCCGGCCTGTGGACCGAAACGTGCGTCGCGCTGCCGACCGTGCAGGCCATCCACGACGGCTACGAGGTCTACGTTGTCGAGGACTGCTGCGGCGACGTCAGCCAACTCGCTCACGACAACGCGATGAAGCGCGTGCTCCAGGCGGGCGCCAGGCCTGTCACGGCGCTGTCCGTGATGCTCGAGTGGCAGCGCGACTGGGCAGCGCGCGACACGTATGACGCGGTCATGGACATCGTCAAAACCCACTTCGGGGCCTACGGCGTGGGTGTCGAGTACGCCTACACGATGGTCCACGGCGTTGCGGCGACGCAGTTCCCCGAATACCGCGTTCCGGCTCCCACGACCGCGCACAAGTAACCGCCCCATGAAAGGAAAAAGGCAAAAGGAAAAAGGCAAAAAGAAGACACAGGCGATCCGCTCCTACTTTTTCCTTTTACCTTTTTCCTTTTGCCTCGTGAGAAGGAGGAGCCCATGCCGGCCGACATCGTGCTCTACAACGCGAAGGTCGCCACCAATAGCGTGCCGTCGTTCGTCGAGGCGGTCGCGATTGCGGGTGGCAAAATCCTTGCCACGGGTGCCAATGACGAGATCCTGCGACAGCGCGGGCCGGCAACGATCGTGATTGACGCCGGGGGCCGGACGGTCATCCCCGGTCTGAACGATTCGCACCTGCACCTGATCCGCGGCGGCCTCAACTACAACCTGGAGCTGCGCTGGGACGGCGTGCCGTCGCTGGCCGACGCCCTGCGCCTGCTGCGCGAGCAGGCCCAGCGCACGCCGCCGCCGCAGTGGGTGCGCGTCGTGGGTGGCTGGACCGAGTTCCAGTTCGCCGAACGCCGTATGCCGACCCTCGACGAGATCAACGCCGTCAGCCCGGACACGCCGGTCTTTGTCCTCCACCTGTACGACCGGGCGCTCTTGAATGGGGCAGCATTGCGAGCCGTCGGCTACACGAAGGACACGCCCAGCCCGCCCGGCGGCGAGATTCAGCGCGACCGGCACGGCAACCCGACCGGTCTGCTGATCGCCCGGCCGAACGCCAGCATCCTCTATGCCACGCTGGCGAAGGGGCCCAAACTACCGCCCGAGTGGCAGATGAACTCCACCCGACAGTTCATGCGGGAATTGAACCGGCTGGGAGTCACGAGTGCCATCGACGCCGGGGGCGGCTTCCAGAACTATCCCGACGATTACCAGGTCATCGAGGAGCTGCATCGGCGCGGCGAGGTGACCGTCCGCGTCGCCTACAACCTGTTCACCCAGCGCCCCGGGCAAGAGCTGGACGATTTCGCGAAGTGGGTGCAGATGACTCGCCCTGGCGAAGGGAGCGACTTCTACCGCATGAACGGGGCGGGCGAAATGCTGGTCTTCTCGGCGGCGGATTTCGAGGACTTCCTTGAGCCCCGGCCCGACCTGCCGGCCGCGCTGGAGCCGGAGTTGACCGAGGTCGTGCGCCTGCTGGCCCGGCACCGCTGGCCGTTCCGACTGCACGCGACCTACGACGAGTCGATCAGCCGCTTCCTCGACGTGTTCGAGGCCGTCAACCGGGAGGTTCCGTTCGCCGGGCTGCGCTGGTTCTTCGACCATGCCGAGACGGTGACGGAGCGGAACCTGGAGCGCGTGCGGGCGCTGGGCGGCGGCATCGCCGTGCAGCACCGCATGGCCTACCAGGGCGAGTATTTCATCGACCGCTACGGCGCCGCCGCCGCCCGCCAGACGCCGCCCATCGTGAAGATGTTGCAGCTGGGCATCCCGGTGGGGGCGGGCACCGACGCGACCCGCGTCGCCAGTTACAACCCGTGGGTGTCGCTCTACTGGATGGTCGCTGGTAAGACGGTCGGCGGCACGCCGCTCTACTCCGAAGCGAACCGCCTGGAGCGCGCCGAGGCACTGCGCCGCTACACCCTGGGCAGCGCCTGGTTCTCCGGCGAGGAGGACCGCAAAGGGGCCATCGCCGCGGGCCTGCTGGCGGACCTGGCCGTGCTATCGGCCGACTACTTTTCGGTCCCCGAGGAGGACATCAAGGGGATCGAGTCCTTGCTCACCCTGGTCGGCGGCAAGGTCGTCTACGGAGCGGGCGAGTTCGCCGGACTGGCACCGCCGCCGCTGCCCGTCGTGCCGGAGTGGTCGCCAGTGAAGGTCTACGGCGGCTACCACCAGCTCCGCCCGGACGCGACGGAGCCTATTCACCCCTGCACCTGCGCCGACTGGCTGCACGGATTGCTCCACCGCCTCGTGGGCGGCAGCCGGCGCAGCAGCGACGAGCCGTTATGGGGGCTGGGTTGTGAGTGCTTCGCATGCTGAGCAGACGTACCACCCCCTCACCCTACCCTCTCGCCCTTCAGGGGGAGAGGGTTTACCTTGATCACCCTCTCCCCCTGAAGGGGGAGAGGGTAGGGTGAGGGGGCCAATCAGGGCCTGTGGAAAGGAGGGACCATGAAGCTCACCCGTTGCGCGTTGCCCGTCACGGTCGTTCTCCTGGCCGGACTGGCGGGGCTGGCCCGGTCGGGCGAGGACAAGACGGAGGTCAAGGAGAAGGCGTTCGCGGCCCTCTATTGGGTGACCGTCAAGGTGCGCATGGAGGGGCCGTATACCGCGGACGTGCCGCTGCAGGTCGTCTGCTACTTCAAGTACACCCCGGAAGGGGCCAAGAGAATGACCGGGGCGCCCGTCGAATTGGACAAGAAGCTCGGCGGGGTGATCGCCTCTCTCCGCGAGCGCGGGGAGTTTGTGGGGGACGAAGGAGAGACGCTCCTGCTCATTCCCCCCAAGGGTTCGATCAAGGCGAAGGCGCTGCTGCTCGTCGGGCTGGGGGACGAGAGCGCCCTGTCGTTACCCGTCATGGAGCGGGTCGGCAAGGTGTCCCTGCGGGAAGCGACCAGGCTCGGCATTAGCCGTGTCGCCTACGCGCCGCTGATCCGCGACCAGGGCAATTCCAGGTTCCGCACGGGGGATGTGGCCCAGGCTTTCTTGCGGGGTGTCCTCCTCGCCTACGACACCGAGAAGCGTCTGCAGAAGGAAGGGCTCGCCAAGGGGTTTACCCTCGAACAGTGGAACGTCGAGGCTGGCCCCGCGTTCTTCGACGATACCGTGATGGGCGTGCAGAAGGGGATCGCGGAGGCGAAGGCCGCGGCCGCTCAGCGGCCTTCCGACCCGTATGCGGGCGGGAAGAAGTAGGCCCGGCTTGCCCGAGCCATCCGAGGCTTCGGCGCCTGCAACCACAGTGGCAGGAACCGACTGGTCAGGTGTTTCCAGCCTTCTGTCTCACGGGCTGCCTGTCCGGTTGGCGTCGCCGGCAGGCCCTGTCTGTTGTCGAAGAGTTTCGAGCGACAGGCCGTTCGCCAGCCCCAGGAGTTGCTGGCCCATCACTTCGAGTTGTTCCACCAGGAGCCGCGCCTCTTCGAGTTGGCCTTGGGCCGCACGATCTTCAAGGTCGGACGCCACGTCACCGGCCACGGTGGAAAACGCCGCCACCATCCCGCACAGTTTGTGAGCGGCCTCGCGGAGCCGGAGCGTGTCCCGGTCGCGCAGGGCGCCCTGGACCGCCGTCAGATGATCCGGCAGGCGGGTCCGAAATGCCTGACAAATCCTCTCCAGAATGGCGGCGTCGCCCCCGCAAGCCGCCAACAGCACACGCGGGTTGAGTAGGCCCTCGCCAACGGATGAAGGCGGAAGGATGAAGGATGAAGCAGACGGTTCTGCTTCATCCTTCATCCTTCCGCCTTCATCCTTCCGAAGCACCCGGTCAATCGCCGTCCACAGGTCGGCGGCCTGGATTGGCTTGGCCAGGAAATCGTCCATGCCGGCTGCGAGACATCGCTCGCGGTCTTCTTTCCGCGAGCGCGCCGTCAAGGCAATGACGGGCAAATGACCCCCCGCGGCCCGCTCACGCTCGCGAATCGCCTGGACAACCTGGAAGCCGTCCAACTCCGGCATGTGGATGTCGAGGAGCAGCAAGTCGAAGCCGCCCTCTCCCGCCAGAGACAGCGCTTCCCGACCGGTGCTCGCGAGCCGCACGCGGTGGCCGCGGCGCACGAGCAGTTGCTCCAGAAGTTGCGCGTTGAATTCGTTATCCTCGGCCACCAGGATGCGCAAGGAAAAGGAGGAAGGCGGAAGGATGAAGGAGGAATCAAGGGTAGGAGCCTTCTTTTGTTCATCCTTCATCCTTCCGCCTTCCTCCTTCCGAAACACCCGGTAGATCGTCTCCAGCAGTTCGTCCTGCTGAACCGGCTTGAGCAGGTGGGCGTTGACCCGCTGCTCGCGCACCCGGGGCAAATCGCCGGGGCGGTCCCCGGAGGTCAGCAAGATGATGAGAGTGGCGGACAACTCGGCCCGCTTGCGGATCTGAGCGGCCAGCGCCAGACCGTCCGCGTCGGGCATCCGGGCGTCGAGGAGCACCAGCGCGTACGGCCGGCCGCAGGCGGCGGCGTGCCAAAGGGCGTCCATGGCCGCCACGCCATCGCCTACTGCCACCGGCTTCATCTGCCAGCCGCGCAACCACTCCTCCAGAATGCGGCGGTTGGTGGCGTTGTCATCGACGACCAGCACTGGCAGGTTGTGGAGCAACACCGATGGCCGGACAGCGAACCCCTCCGAGGGGTGCGGCTGCCGCCCGAACCGCGCCGTGAAGGTGAAGGTGCTGCCGCGGCCCGGGTCGCTGGCCACGGTGATCTGCCCGTCCATCAAGGCTACCAGTCGGGAGGCAATGGTCAGGCCCAGGCCGGTGCCGCCGTACTTCCGGGTGGTGGAACTGTCCGCCTGCTCGAAGGCCCGGAAGATCCGCTCCTGCTGGCCCTGCGGGATGCCGATGCCGGTGTCGCGCACGGTGAAGCGCAGGCCGACTTCCTGCCCCCTCCCCCCCAGCCCCCCTCCCCCCCAGCCCCCCTCCCCGCAGCGGAGAGGGGGGAGGAAGAAACTCCGGCTCCCCCCTCTCCGCTGCGGGGAGGGGGGCTGGGGGGGAGGGGTCTGCCGCCAGCTCCACGCGCACGACCACCTCCCCCTCGTCGGTGAACTTGAGGGCGTTGCCTACCAGGTTGAGCAGGATCTGCCGCAACCGGCCCGCGTCGCCAACGAGCGCGTCGGGTACCTCCGGCTGGACGTGGCAGACCAACTCCAGCCCCTTCCGGTGGGCCCGCACCGCCAGCGCCCGCAAGGTGTCGCCCAGCGCCGCCCGCAGCGAGAAGTCGGCGGGGTCCAGTTCCAACTTGCCGGCCTCGATCTTGGCGAAGTCGAGCAGGTCGTTGATAATGCCGAGCAGGTTGTCCCCCGCTGATTTGACCGTTTTGAGACATTGCCGTTGATCCTCGGTCAACGGCGTGTCGAGGGCGAGTTCGGTCATCCCCAGGATGGCGTTCATGGGGGTGCGGATCTCGTGGCTGACGTTCGCCAGAAACTCGTCCTTGGCATGATTCGCCGCCTCCGCCGCCTCCTTCGCGTGCCGCAACTCAAGTTCCAGCCGCTTCCGCTCGGAGATATCCTGGAGCACCGCGATGGCATAAGCGGGCTTGCCCGCCGTGTCCCGCTGGAGCGAGACGAACAGTTCCACCCAGACGAGCGCGCCGTCTTTACGGACGTAGCGTTTCTCCAGTCCGAAGTGGGGCGACTCACCCCGCATCAGCGCGGTGAACGGCTCGATGCTGGCTGCGAGGTCGTCGGCGTGCGTGATGTCCAGGAAGGTGCTTTGGAGCAACTCCGCACGGGGGTAGCCGACGATATCGCAGAACTTCTCGTTGACGCGCAGGAAACGACCCGCGGAATCCGTGTGGACGATGCCGACCGCTGCGTTCTCGAAAGTCCCGCGGAACCGCTGTTCGCTTTCCCGCAGCGCCTGTTCGGCGCGACTCTGCTCGATGGCGATCGCGACCGTGCGCGTGACGATGTCCACGGTGCGCAGGTCACGCGGGGCAGGGTGCCGGGGCTGCAGGTAATACATGGCAAACGTGCCGAGAACCTCGTCGGTGCAAGAGAGAATGGGCGACGACCAGCAGGCGCGCAGGCCGTGGGAGAGCGCCAGTTCGGTATAGGGCGCCCACAGGGGATCGCTGGCGATGTCCGCGACGTAGACAGGCTCGCGCCGGTACGCGGCCGTGCCGCACGATCCCACCGCGGGACCGATGGCCAGCCCGTCGATTGCCCGGATGTAACTTTCGGGGAGGCTTGGCGCCGCCCCGTGCCGCAGATGCACACCGTCGGCGTCGAGGAGGAGGACCGAGGCCAGCACGGAGTCTTGAGCCAACTCTTCAATCGTCCGGCACAGGACCGTGAGCACGTGGGGGAGCGGTTCGCCCTCGATAATCAGCTCCAGAATCCGCTTCTGGCCATCTAACAGCGCTTCGTTCTGCTTGCGCTCGCTGATATCACGGGCCAGGGACACCAGGAAGCGTTGGCCTCCTTCCCAAAATGCTCGACCGCGGATCTCGACCGGGAAGATGGTCCCGTTCTTCCGCCGATGGCGGGATTCAAACGCGACCATCTCCTCGGCGTTTAGTCTGCGGTCTAACTCCTCGATCAAAGCAGGAGTGATGTCGGGGTCGAAATCGAGTGGGGTCTTCCCCACCAACTCCTCCCGCGTGTAGCCCAGGCTCTCGCACGCCTGGCGGTTCACGTCCAGGATGACACCGCGGTCGTCTTGCAGGAAGAACGCGTCGGTGGCGTGGTCCACGAACATCCGAAACCGCTGCTCGCTGGCGCGCAGCGCCTCCTCGGCCCGCTTGCGCTCGGTAATGTCTTCCGCCAGCCCGGCGATGCGCAGGACGTTCCCGTTCTGGTCGGTGATGGGGAAGGCGCGACTGCGGGCCCAGCGGACCGAACCGTCCGGCCGCACCAACCGGAACTCCCCGTCCGTGAACACGCCCCGTTTGTGTTGCTCCATGTAATCGATCATCCTGTCCCGGTCGTCGGGATGTATGGTCTCGATACAGGAGCGCGGCTGTTCGTAGAGGGCTTGGCACGTCCGCCCCGAGACCTCTTCGTAGCCGGGGCTGACGTAAATCAGCCGATCATCCCGTGCGTCCCTCGTCCAGAAGATCTCGTGGATGTTCTCTGCCAGTTGACGGAAGCGCCCCTCGGTTTCGCGCAGCGCCTCCTCGGCCCGCCGGCGCTCCTTGGCCACGAGGCGCCGCCGGGCTCGGTGGAGGGATTCGCTCAGGCCACTGAGGATCGTGCCGACCAGCACGAAGAGGATCAGGGCGGCGACATCGTTTACGCCCCGGACCTGGGAAGAGGAAAACTGGGGGATGAGGTAGTTCGCCAGGGCGGCGCTCAGAACGGTGGCCAGCAGCCCGGGCCAGAAGCCGCCGAAATACGCGGCGATCATCACGGCCGGGAAGAAGGTCATGTGCGGGACCGCGTCCTCCAACACCGGCCAGAGAGGCCACCGGACGCACAGGGAGACCGCCGGGGCCAGCACCGCCAGGACGTAGGCAACCAGACGGGCACGCGGTCTTTCGCGCATACCAACCTCACCAATCTTCGATGACAAGGTGACAAGGTGACAAGGTGACAAGGTGAAGGGCGTTATCTTCCTGTCACCTTGTCACCTTGTCACCTTGTCATCCTGTCGTCAGCCGGCCACTACGATAGCGGATAGAATGCCAAACGGACCAGCAGAGAGTTCGGCCTGGCAAGAACACTTCTACGGAGCCAATCATGGCCCAGCTGCTACTCATTGATGATGACCCGGACCTGATCACGGAGCAGGTACGCCAGGTATTCCCTGGCCCGCGTCACCGGGTCGAGGTGGCCGGCACCGGCGCGGAAGGACTTGACCGCGTTCGCGCCGACCCGCCCGCGGTTATTCTGCTCGACCTGCGGCTGCCTGACCAGTCTGGGCTGGAGGTCTACCAGCAGGTCCGCCAAATCGACGCGCGGATTCCCGTCATCTTCGTGACCATGGCCAAGACCGCAGACACGGCCATCGAGGCGATGAAGCAGGGCGCCTACGACTACCTCTTCAAACCCCTCGACCTGCATCAACTGCGGCGAGTGGTCAGTGAGGCACTGGAAGTGGCCCGGCGGATGCGCGAGCCGGCCGTGGTCGCTGAGACCGCCGTGGACCCCGACGTGGACGGCGCCATTGTCGGCTCCTGCCCCGCCATGCGCGAGGTCTACAAGGCTATTGGCCGCGTCGCGGCTCAGAATGTGCCGGTGCTGATCACCGGCGAGAGCGGCACCGGCAAGGAGTTGGTCGCTCGCGCCATCTACCAGCACGGCCCCCGAGCTAAGGCGCCGTTTCTGGCCCTCAACTGCGCGGCGATCCCGGAGGCGCTGCTGGAGAGCGAGTTGTTCGGCCACGAGAAGGGCGCCTTCACCGGCGCCGACCGCCGCCGCATCGGCAAGTTCGAGCAGGTGAGCGGCGGCACGCTCTTCCTCGACGAGATCGGCGACATGACGCTGACCTTGCAGGCCAAGATCCTGCGCCTGCTGCAGGAGCAGTCGTTCGAGCGCGTGGGGGGCAACGAGACGGTCCAGACCGACGTGCGGCTGATCGCGGCCACCCACCGCGACCTGAAGGCGTGGGCGGCCGAGGGGAAGTTCCGGCCGGACCTGTATTACCGGCTGGGCGTCTTCACCATCCACCTGCCGGCCTTGCGCGAACGGGGCGACGACCTGCCGCTGCTGGTGCGGCACTACCTGCGCCGCTTCAGCAGCGAACTCGGACGGGAAGTGCAGGAGGTCGCCCCGGAGGCGATGGAGCGGTTGCGCAACCACCCCTGGCCGGGGAACATCCGCGAGCTGCAGAGCGTCCTCAAGCAAGCCCTGCTGCAAGCCAGCGGGACGGTCCTGCTCCCGGCCTTCCTGCCTGAAGTCCCGGGTGGGCCGAGCGAAGCCGCCACAGGGGTGCCGCTGGGAGCGGACTTCACCCTGGAGACATTTCTCGGCCAGCGGCTTGGCCCCGATGCTCACGACCTGTACGCGGACACGCACCGCCAGGTGGACCGGGTCTTGCTGCCCCGCGTTCTGGAGTACACGGGTGGGAATCAACACCAGGCCGCCCGCTTGCTGGGGATCGCCCGGCAAACCTTGCGCATCAAACTCCGCGAGTTGGGTCTGCACGTCACGCACTCCGTCACAGCCGAGGAGGATAACCTGTCTTAGACAAAACCGCCGGGTTTATCCCGGCGGTTCGTCATCCC
>WNGB01017683.1_pt1 | contig 12478 bp, 12 predicted proteins | sample 5400681 | NCBI WGS metagenome assembly WNGB01 (sample SAMN13153367, study PRJNA577476) | soil metagenome | isolation source: 115 cm soil or saprolite under grassland replicate 2 | place: USA:California | collected 2016-06-15 | reverse complement strand
AGACGTTTGTCTTCGGCCCTCCCGCTTGGGCGAAGGGCTTCATTCTTCTCGATCACCTCCGTGGTGACGGGCGCCTGAATGAACATTGTCTGTGAACTCCCGTTGAGTGGTTTCGTTCACAGAATCATAGGACTGTCCGAATAAGTTCTGAAGAGGTGATGTTCAACTATGTGCAATCGATTGAAAAGGCTCTCCGTTCGTGAAGCCCGGGTGTGTCCCACCTGTCTAACCGCCGGAGGCGGTTAGACAGGTGGGACACACCCTGAAAAAGCCCGAGAAAATGGTCTCATCATCTATGAAAATATGCGCGTCCCTGAAGTGTCGGTCATCTCCCGCGTGTTTGCGGGCGAATCTCCGCGTGACGAAGCGGATGAAGACTTGGCCTGGTGGGAGGCGAGCGGCGGCGCTAGACTTTCCGCATGCCCTGTCAGAGTCAAAGCCAGATGGCTTGCGCAATCTGTCGAAGCGATTATCTCTTCTCAGGCTGATTAATCTTACCCTTATTTTCCTATCTCTCTGGGAATTCTCCTTCTTTCGCCAGACCGCGCCGGGGTCGCATCCTCGACATTGGCTTGCTGGTTCTATCACTCCACCCCGAGCGCCTTAAATGCCGCATCAATCGGGTCAGAATAAAAACTGGTCTGAAACTTCGCGAACAGCTCGCCCGGTATCGTCGGAATGTCGCGCACGCTGGCCATCGGCAGCAGAATGCGCTTGGCTCCGGCGTCGAAAGCCACCTGCAGAGACTCCGCCAGGTTTTCGACGGGGATAATGGCGCCGCCGAGGCTCATGCTCCCCAGCACTACCATTTGTTGCTGCAGCGGCTATCGACATCGTTGGCACATATGGCGGATCAGCTGGTTCTGGCGGGAAGTTGGTGAAGGGGGGTTGACGGAGGTGGGAAAATGTCGCTAGATGAAGGCAATTCTCGCTGTTCCAGCGCTCAAGAAGGCGCTGGTCTCAATGTCACCAACTTCCCGCCAGAACCGATTTCATACGGCCCAGGCTGCATGTCCGCTGCCATCATCATTTCGGCGCCCCCGCCGCCCAGTTGACCACCACTGTTAGCGGCGAGTTCGGCTCCGTCTCCACCACTTCGTTGAGCAGAAACCGCTGCCCGTCGGCCGTTACGGCATAGGGCGCAAAGTAGTTCTGAAGAGTCGCGGCGCGGAACTCGAAGAGCGAGACCGCCGCGCCCGTCTCGAAGCTCTCGCCGCTTCTCACCGGCGCCACCATCAGCTTCCCGTCCCCCGCGTAGTAGAACAACTCCCGCCCATCCCGCAGCCAGCGTGGACTATTGCCCCCGCCGGTCGAGACCTGCCGCTTGCCGCCGCCCCCAGGGAAGCTCTGCACGTAGACCTCGTACCGGCCTGACACATCCGAGGCGTAGGCTAGCCATCGCCCGTCGGGCGAGAGCGTCCCCGCAATTTCATTAGCTTCCGTCCCGAGCACCCGGAATGGCTCCGCCTCGCCACTCCCTGGCGCCGGCAAGACCCACACATCCCATTTCGTCTTCGGGTCGGTTTGGTGATAGATGATGAAGCGCCCGTCCGGCGACCAGTCGGTGGGTAATTTGGGGTAATCCGATTTCCGCAATAGCGTCTCCTCTCCTGCGCCGCTGGCCGCCTTCTGATAGAGGTTCGCAACCCCATCACGAGTGGAAGCCCAGACGATGTGGCTCCCGTCCGGCGACCAGACGGGATTGAAATCAATCGCCGGATTGAAGGTGAAGCGCTGAGCGTTGCCCCCCGATACGTCATACAGCCAGAGGTCGTAGGTGCTGGTCTGGGGATCGAGGCGGTCGGCGATAAAACGCTTTTCGTCCGGGGAGAGCCAATGCTGGAAACGACCTGCGTCCACTTCCAGCGAGTTGATTGACTGACCGCGGCGATCCTTCCAGAGGTATTGGCGACGCTGCCGGTTGGCGCTCGGATCGAAGACCAACACACCGTTGTCGGAGACGGAAAAGGTGGGGTGATTGAGGTAAATAACATCACTCCCAACCTTGTCTGAGAGCGACAATGGCTCGCCGGTGAAATCGAGCCGGCTTGTGTCAAAGGGCCGGGCCAGCAAGGCGCCATCGCGCCCGAAGACCAGCCAGCCGGCGCCGCTGGTCGTGTCGCCGGGGACTGCGCCCATATACTTGATAACCGTGACATCGTCGAGCAGCCGCCGCTTGAGAGTCTCGTCGAGCGAGCCGAGGTAGACCCCACGTGTCTCCTTCTGCCCGCTCGTAATGCAGTAGAGGAAGTGACGACCATCCGGCAGAAAAGTTGGGTAGCGATGAGCAATCTCCTGGCGTGGCGTGTCGATGGTTGTCGCCTGTGTAACTTCTCCGCCCGTCGCAGATATCCGCAACAGCCCGCTCCCACCCGTCCGCGCGAAGATAATCACCCCAGCGCGGCTCCAGGCGCCGCCTAAAGGGGTCGCCGGCGCCTCGCAGAGCGTTTGTGCCGGCCCGCCCGAGACATCGATCTTCTTGAGTCGGCCGTCGGCGAAGAAGCCGATGAAGCGGCTGTCGGGCGACCAGAAGGGGAGCCTCGCGTCTTGCGTGCCAGCAAGCGTCCTGGCTTCGGTTGAATCGAGCGCGCGCACCCAGAGCTGGAGCTTGCCGCCGGTGGCCGCCGTGAAAGCCAGATGACGGCCATCCGGCGAGACAGCGATCTGGCCAAAGCTCGACCTCTCCGGCGGCAGGATGGAGAACTTCATGACCGGCGCATCCGTTCGAGGTCGGTGTGTGAAGTAGCCCCATGCAAACCCCAACATCGCCGTCAACATCGCCGCGGGTACAGCCCACGCCAGCCGTTCACGGCGCGGCGCACGAGACTTGTCTGCCCTCTCTTGCGCCGTAGGCCAGACCCCCGCATCCAACTTTGACTTCGGCCGCGCGCTATATGAGGTAGATAACGCTTCAAGCGCATAGCCGAGGTCGTGCGCCGAATGGAAGCGCCGCTCGGGCTTCTTCTCCAGACACCGCCGCATCAGGCGTTCAAGCTGCGGCGGGACTTTGCTGTTGGTATCCGTCAGCGCCGGCGGCTCGTCCTTCAGGATCGCGGCCAGGCAATCGCTCGCCGTCGCGCCGGTGAAGGGCGCGCGCGCCGCGAGCATCTCGTAGAGCACCACTCCCAAACTGAAAATGTCGGTCCGCGCGTCCACCTTCTCGCCCCGCGCCTGCTCCGGCGACATATAGCGCGGCGTTCCCATCACCACACCTGTATCGGTGCTGTTCCTGGCGAGCGTCTCCGCTTGCGAATCAATGACTGGCGGCGGCGGCTCGGTCAGCTTGGCCAGCCCGAAGTCCAACACCTTGACGAGGCCGTCGCGCCGCACCATGACGTTCTCCGGCTTGATGTCGCGGTGCATGATCCCGGCTTCGTGCGCGGCTGAGAGCGCCGCGGCAATCTGCAATGCAATGTCAATCGCCTCCGACGCCTCAATCCGCCCGAGCGGCGCATTCGCCATGCGTTGGCGCAGCGTCTCGCCCTCGACGTACTCGGTGACGATGTAGTGCGTCGTTCCGTTCTCCGTCGAAGCCTCGCCGATCTCGTGAATCGTGATGATGTTCGGATGATTGAGCGCGGAGGCGGCGCGCGCTTCCTGCGCGAAGCGCCGCACACGCCCCGCGTCAGCGGTGAATTCTGGCGGCAGCAGCTTGATCGCCACCTTCCGCCCCAACCGCGTGTCCTCGGCGAGGTAAATTTCTCCCATCCCGCCTGCGCCCAGCAGAGACTGCGCCTGATAGTGACCGATCCGTCGCCCGATCGGAGATGGAACTATCCCCGCGGCGACACTACGGGCCAACACTTCCGCGGCGGGCGCGGCCAGAAAACTTCCGGCTTGCGCGTCTGAAGCCAGGAGCGAGGCGACTTCTCGACGCAGTTCCTCATCGTCAGCGCAAGCTTGATCGAGGAAGGCCGCGCGCCGGCTCGCCTCAAGCTTCAAGGCAGCGTCATAGAGTTCTTCGATTTGCTTCCATCGCTCGGGCTTCATCTTGCTCCCCCTGCCCGGAGCTCTCGATGGAGCCAGGCGCGGGCCAAACTCCACTCGCGCCGCACTGTGCGCGGCGAGACCTTGAGGACCTCGGCTGTTTCCTCTTCACTCAGTCCACCGAAAAAGCGCAGATCCACGATCCGGCTTCTGCGCGGATCAATGGCGGCCAGCTGCTCGAGCGCCTCATCAAGGGCGATCAATTCGGCAGATCGCTCCACTGACACTGCCGCGGCTTCTTCAAACGAGACCTGTCGCGCTCCGCCTCCATGCCTAGCCTGATGACGGGCGCGGGCGAAATCCACTAGAATGCGCCGCATTAACTGCGCCGCCACTCCGAAGAAGTGGGCGCGGTTCTGCCAGCGCACCTCCTTCCAATCAATCAGGCGGAGGTAGGCTTCATTGATCAGCGCGGTAGTTTGCAGGAGGTGACCGTCACGCTCTCGACGCAGGTATCCTTTGGCCAACCGATGCAGCTCTCTGTAGACCAATGGGGTTAATTGCTCAAGGACGGCTTGATCACCTTCACTCCAAGCCACGAGCAGTCGGGTGATTTCATGTGACGATGGGATAGTCATAGAACCCCTCCTTGGGACTAAGACAAGTTGCGTGCTCGACAGTCTCGCACAGTTCGGTGAGATCAACTAATGCGCTAAAGCCGGCGCTTGAAAATATATCCGGCCGGCGTGGCCGCTTTTCGAGGCGAACTACGCCTTAGTCGGTGAAGGCAGACGGAGACTGACCCCATGGGTAGCGCAGCGATTGGTCAGGAGACCATGGTCGCCCAAGTGAAACCTGAGGGTCGGGTAACTTTTGCCGTCGCCTGATCAAGACCAGAAGGAGGTCTTTGGAGAACTAAGATGGACAAACTCAAGAGATCTGTCGTCGCCTTCTTTGGCTTACTTACAACCATGATCGCGATTCCTGGCCTGATGCCGCACTCAGGCTTCGGTCAGAACCAAAACGGCGCGACCCAGCTCAATTGCGACCAGCCCCCCTGCGACGCGGTGGCGCGAGGTCGCGCAGCATTCAATAATCGTAACCTCAAAGACCTCGGCGGCAACGGGCGAGCCTGCTCAGACTGCCACATGCCGTCGGAGGGCTTCCAGCTCTCTCCGGCCTCTGCCCGGGCCCGGTTCGATGCGCTAGTGGCGGCGCGCGAGCACGACCGCAACGCCGACGATCCGCTTTTCCGTCCGGTTGACGCCGATGACTTTCGAGTGAATGGAGACAACGCGAACGATTTCTCCAACCTGGTGGAAAACGGACTCGTTCGTGTGACGCTGCCGCTGCCACCGAACGTGAGGCTCATCGATCCAGCCACAGGCCAACCTACAGATGAGACCTCGGTGGATCTCTGGCGCGCGGTTATGCCAGTAAATAACGTTGCCATCACCGGCCCTGACGGCGTCCCGCCAATCTGGCCGCCCGGAGCGCCGCGCGTACCTATCATGGGTGTCGACCCCAACGGCCCGAACCGGCAGGGAGGTTATCAGCACGACGCGCGCTTCGGAACGCTCCAGGAGCAGGCGCGCGGGGCGCTCTTCGCGCACGCGCAGGTGACCGTCGAACCGCCGGTGCGAATGCTCGATGACCTCTCGGCTTTCCAGCGAACGCTGTTTTCCTCGCAGGGGGTCGAACTGCTGGCCGCCGCGATCCTATCCGGCTCGGCGACGCTCCCCGATCCAGACCCGGAGCTGAATGAACTTGAACAGCAGGGCAAGGCTATCTTCAACCGCGCCTGCGCCACATGCCACGGAGGCGCGCTGCATCCGAGCACATCCACACCGGACGCAACCCTGAGTGGCATTCGCACGATCATGCGGTATTTCATCATCCAGACCGCCTGCCCGCGCCCGGCCACCGATGGCTTCGCGCCGTGTTCACAGAGGCTCGCGCGCAACGCGCGCACCTACCGCATCACACTGGCCGACGGTACCACCCAGACCTTCACGACCTCGGATCCGGGCCGACTGCTGCTAACAGGACAGATAGGGGACCTCGGTGTTTTCGATATAACTCAACTGCGGGGGATCAGCCGGACCGCTCCTTATTTTCACAACAACTCGGCGGCGACGCTCGAGGAAGTGCTCGACCACTATCAAGCATTCTTCCGACGGGTAGCACGGGTAGCGCGGTTGAATCCGCCGCCTAACTTGCCGCCAATAATTTCGTCTAACGGGCTGGTCATTGATCGTGGTTTTATTGCCGCCGATGAGCGCGCTGCGTTGTTGGCATACCTCCGAAAGCTATAGTCAGCGAGGCGCCCGTCTAAGTCGAACTTATTGTCTATTATCTCGCTTCGCATCTACTGCCTTGATCGAAAAAACTTCGGCTTGCAGTTCTGTCCTTGTTGCCTGGCGGAAGATCGAGAGCCATTCTTCAGGCGTCTGTGGCGCCTGGCTTTCGTAACTCTTTGCGGGAAACGCCACATCCTGTTATTAGATCGCTGTCCAAGATGTGGGGTCGCGGTCAATGCGGCTCAGAATAAATTGAGTAACAATGCCACGACCGTCGCCCGGATCATGACGTGCTGTTTTGCCTGGGGATTTGATCTGCGGAAAGACCTGCCTGGCTCAGCGCAGGACCAGATTCTTCCTCAGGCAATCGACTATCAGCGACAGTTGCTGACGGCTTTGCAGCAGGGATGGATCGAAGTCCGCGAGGGCGAGCCGGTCTACTCACATCTCTACTTTCGTGTCCTACTTCAAATCATACGACTGCTCGCAAATCGCGACAAACTTCGGGAGGCGGTCAGTCGACAGAGCGGGATCAAGATGTTCACGCCGGCATTTCCCGGTAACAATAAGAATATTGAGCGCCTGAGTATCCCACACCGGCTGGCGCTACTTGGAATTGCGCAGTTTCTGCTTTCAGATTGGCCAGAGAGATTTATTAGTTTTTGTCAGCAAGAAAGGATATGGAGCACAGGGTGGTTGTGGCGGTTTGATGACGCTCCTTACTGGTTCTGGAATCCTATTCGCGAGCAACTGTTCAGACCAGAGAGGAGTCCCTCAGAACAAGAAATCCGTTCAGCTATCAATCATATTAATAGGGTTGGTGGGGCGCCTTATAAAACGGCCATATCTCAACTCCTCGGCGTGAAAGACGCATTCAAACTGAGCCGATCACCAGAACTGATCGAGATGGTCGCACCATCGCAAAGGGGTAGGATTCGGCCCCGCAAAACCACTATGTCCCCACTTTGATGATAGCCCGGTCGCATTCTCTTCTGTCTCAGTCGCAGCTACTTTTGTAGAGTCGCACCCACTTTTGTAATTCACAGCTCCCCTCGGAATGAAAAACGGGAGCGATTCGCAAGAGCGGTGAGCGGCGGCGATTAAATCCGCCCGCCGATTGCCTGGCGGTTCATGGCAGTGGTGGTCGCGTCAGCAGGAGGCGACTGAAAATTCGAGTTGAACCCGTTTTATGCGATAATGAACGAGTGGAGGCGCCTGAGAATGCAATATCAAGTGCTCGTACAAAATTTGCCGGGCGGGCTGTTCTCAGCTTTCGTCATTGGCGTTCCCGACGTTGTCGCTGAAGGCGCGACAGTTGAAGAGGCTTTGAACAAGGCCAAGATCCTGCTCAGAGAACGACTCGGCGCCAGCAGATTATTCACGATAGAAGTCGAGGATGCGCCCGCCTGTGTAGTCGCCACCCCTTGGCTTGAAACTCACGGCGTCCTGCGCGGCGATTCGACTTTCGACGATTGGGTGGAAGAGATCGCCAATTACCGTCGTAAGGTTGACGACGAGGAGCAGCAACCGTGATTCGATACGTGCTGGATACCGATCACGTTACCCTGCATTATGGAAGTCTTCGATGGTTACCAGTGGCCACGTAAAAAACGGCGTCATAGTGCTCAACAAGCGACTGCTTGACACACTCCTCGCGGCCACCTACCGACAAGCAGGTATTCAATCCATTCTCACTACTAATCACACTGACTTCGCCATATTCGGAGTCTTCAACTGCATTACGCCCAAGACGCCTGCTACGAATCCCTGACAGGTTGCCAGCCTGACGATCGATTAGGGAAGACGAAATCAAAACTGTCATGGCATTTCCGAGGGGCAAGACCGATATTTGAGCAATGCTTCTCCAACCAAGACAAAAAACATAAGCGGTTCGCAGCATTGTTGAGCGGCGACGGTTCGATTCGTCCGGGGCGCCGCTCGCTAACTCTCATCAGGAGACGACTTCCGATGACCGCTTACGCAGATTTTCGTTTCGCATCGGCTGACGATCTTGCCGACCTCGGCGGTCCGGCTTCACGTTTTAATCATAATGTCGCCGCGATCAAGCTGCTCAAATCGTTGGAAGCGGAAGGCGGCGCGCACGGCGATCTGACGCCGGATGAACGGCGGACGCTCGCCCGTTATTCGGGTTGGGGCGACGGCGAAGTTCTCAACCGGCTCTTTCCATATGGCGCTTATCCGGGATTGCCAATCCACCCGGAGCTTTACGGAATCCTGACGAACGACGAGCGCAAGAAGATCGCGGCGAGCGCGCTCAACGCTCACTACACCGCTCTTCCGACGTTCGAACTCTTTGCGGAAGCTGAATGCGCTGAGGTCGTCTATCGAGGCGTCCCAGTCTTTCGGCCTGTCGTCACGAAATGTGATCGCCTTGCTCGCTTCGTAAACGCTGGGATTTTGCTGATGGTCGCGCACGGCGGCTTCGAGCAGCTTGAGGTCTTTGTCGTCATCCACCGGACGCACGCCGATCGGCGGATTACCGCGTTTTACGTTGCGGTCCATTGCGGCGACCATATTCTCCCATTCACGAGCCATGAAGTCGTTAAACAATCCGCCGGGCATGATCAGTTGCTTGTAGATGTCGAAATCGCTGAAGCGCGGGATGACGGCCTTGACCGCAGGATGATTACTGACGGATGTCAGTTCGGCGGTGTTCGCCGTGTACGACGTGCCAATGGTAACGACTTTGCCGTTCGACCAAGCCTGCGCGACGATCCATTTGACGACGTCGCCCATATCGCGGACTTCATCGCGCGACCACGGCGCCGGCCAGCCAGTAACGGGTCTGCGTTAAGACGGTCGGCAGTTTCGCCTCGGCGGGCAAATCCCTCGGCAATATCACATCGGCGGCGATCTTCACGCCGTCGGGCATTGTGATGTGGAGAGCGCGCAACGCCGCCTCTTTGTTCGCCGGCGCCACTTCGCATTTGCCGAATTGATAGGCTTGCTGCGCATATGACGCGACGGGCGCCGACGCGACAAGCACAGTAAAGACGATCAATGACAGAACATTACGACGCATCATCTTCCCTCCTCGTCGGACTGTTGAAAATAGGCCTGAACACGTCCCGTGGAAAAAGTAAGTGAGATCCTGCGCCTTCAGGATTCACACGGCGCCATACGCAAGCGCGATGCCGAAAGCGGCGCCAATGAGTCCGAGGATGAGACTTTCAACGAGCAGTTCTCGCGCAATTCTCCACGACCCTGCGCCAAGGGCCGCGCGAATCGCGAACTCCTGCGTTCGCGCTTGCGCCCTTACCAGGACTAAGTTTGCTACATTGGCGCAGACGAGCAAGAAGACTAATCCCAGCGCTCCCATGACAACGCCGAGGACTGTGCCGATGTCTCCAGTAATATCCCGCTTCAGTGGGCGTAAATTGGATTTCAGGCGAGCTTGCTCCGCGAACGAGCGGATGTATTCCGGAATAATTTGGTTCAGGACTCGCGTGGCGTCCTGATTGGCAAGATCAATGGTGATTCCAGGTTTCAGCCTTGCAATGCCGGAATAGGAGAAGGGTTCGAATGGCAGGTTCGCCCTGGCGAAGCGCTGCGGAAGCAGAACGTCGGGTGAAAGATCCAGGAACCGGAAGTTTCGCGGCATGACGCCGATCACCTGGCGGGGAACAAAGTCAATCATAACCGTGCGTCCGAGCGCTCGCTCGTCGCCGCCGAACCGCCGCATCCAATACGAGTGAGAAAGAATAGCCGTTTCCGGCGTCCCTGGCATATCGTCTTCGATGGAAAACCGGCGCCCCAGAAATAGCTGAGCGCCCAACGCGGGTAACACTCCCTGGGTCATCAAGACGGTCTTGATCTGCTCGGGATCGCCGATGCCCGTTACCGTCGCTGTGCCCGACTCCCACACACCGAACTCTTGAAAGGTTTTAGAGTGCTCCTTCAATCCCGCGTACATGCCAGGCGCGAGACCCATGTCGTTGAATGTTTCGCCCTGGATTACGCCTGAGTTGAAGACGCCAACCAGCGACTCCGGCTCCGCGTAGGGCAGCGGACGGATGATCACCGCGTTCACGACACTGAAGATGGCGGTGTTGGCGCCGATGCCGAGCGCGAGCGAGAGGATCGCCGCAGCGCTGAAGCCGGGGTTCATTCGGATCATTCGAAACGCATGCCGCACATCACGCAGTATTCCTTCTAGGAATGCTATCGTGTTCATCTCATAGACCTCCTCATTTGAACATATTCTCGTCCAAATTTATTACGTTGGATGAGGCGCAAGAAGATGCGGAAGGTTGCAGTAAGGGATAAAAGATGCGCCTGAGGTTTTATACGGCGCCAATGGCGGGATCATTCGTCATACAATCCCATCTCCTCGGACAGTTCAGTCATCCGGCGCAACGCCTCCTTCGATTCTATCTTTCGCTTCCGCATTATGCAGAACAACGCGTGCGGAAGCGGGTCTAGTGTGCCCTGATAGACGGTCTCTTTTATTGAAAGAACGCTCAACCGGCTGCCGAAAATCTCCCGAATCTGTTCAGGCGTGAATCGGTATGGGCCTTGCTCTCCCGGCTGTAAACGGCTGACCGCTCGGGCGCGAGGACGTGGAAGAGCCCGCGGTCGAAAATAAGATCGAACTGCCGGTCGAGCCTGGTGTCGAGTATGTCATCCTGCTCCCAGGTGATTTCGATCCCCTCCTTTCGCGCCTTCTCACTAGCCAGGCGGGTAGCCGCCTCCGAAATATCTGTCGCCGTCACAGTGAATCCTCGCCGGGCGAGGTGTATCGCCTGAGTGCCGGGGCCGGTACCGAGGTCGAGCGCGCTACCGCTTCTCAATCCGAGTTCGTCCAGCGCCTTTTCGAGATCATAGTCCAGTTCAGGATTGAACCAGGGCATGGATTCGACCTCCTGTTGCTGATACAACTCCTCCCAATGCGGGAACTCATGCTTCTCATCTTTGGAATCTTCAGACATATTCATCCCTCTCCTCTTGTCGTGCGAGCATGCAGCCGCGCGGCTCGCTCCAATTCTGGCAACGGTTTGGGCGGGCGGTTCAGGGCGGCCAAGAACTGGTCTCGATCTCGATCCGTCATTTCCATCCGTTCGGCGCCGTTGGACTGCCGCCGATTCGTCTTTTTGAGTCTGAGTGGTTTTGCTGTCATTTTTGGCATCGCGCTCTCCCAATACACGGCATAATGCCGCATAAACAATCCCGCCGCATAGCGTATAGCGCCCGAACCGGCGGCGCCAACCGATGGACCTTAGCGCCTGAAGGACAAACCATCCAGCGTCCATTCAACTTGTTGTCCCTCGTCTCGATACTGAACGGAAAGATGCGAGCGGTATGCAGATGAGCGAAAGGATGATCGCTATGTCCACAACACCCAATCTCGCATCCATCAAACCATCTCTGGATAAACTGCAAGCCATTGAACGTGAATTAACGGCGTCGCTGATCGAACGTGATGAGGTCATTCGCGCATCACTGGTCGCATTGCTCGCGCGGCAGCACATGGTTGTTCTCGGGCCGCCGGGCACGGCAAAGTCGGCTCTGGTCACCGAACTTGCCCAGCGCATCAGCCCGCAAAACGGCGCGGGGCTGCGGAGCTTCGCCTACCTGATGACGCGATTTACTACTCCGGAAGAACTCTTCGGGCCGGTGTCAGTCAGCGGTCTCAAGCGCGACGAGTATGTGCGCATCACGGCTGGAAAACTTGTCGAGGCTGAACTCGTCTTCCTCGACGAAATCTTCAAGGCGAGCAGCGCTATTCTAAATGCGCTGCTGAAGATCGCCAATGAACGCGTCTTCAACAACGGCGGCCAGGAGATGCGAGTCCCGCTGATCTCGCTCTTCGGCGCGAGCAACGAAATGCCGCAGGGTAATGAACTCGAAGCTCTCTGGGATCGATTCCTGCTGCGCTTCCGTGTCAGCTACGTCACCGACACCGGGTTCGTTAGATTCATCCGCGCCGCTGCTGCGAAGCATAATGGTCACAGCTCAAACGGCAGCCAGCCGTTGACGCTCTTGCAGTCAGAGTTGAGAGCCCTACAACAGAGCGCCGCCCAGGTCGCCATTCCGAACGCGGCGATCGACCTGATCGAGCAGTTGCGCAGAGACCTCGCGGCCAAAGGAATCATCATCAGCGACCGGCGATGGGGACAGGCGCTCGGCGTTTTGCAGGCTCACGCGCTCACCGAAGGACGCGACGCGGTGACAGAAGACGACCTGGTCTTCCTCAAAAATGTCCTATGGCAATCGCCAGAACAGCAGACCGA
>WNGB01023844.1_pt1 | contig 12479 bp, 9 predicted proteins | sample 5400681 | NCBI WGS metagenome assembly WNGB01 (sample SAMN13153367, study PRJNA577476) | soil metagenome | isolation source: 115 cm soil or saprolite under grassland replicate 2 | place: USA:California | collected 2016-06-15 | reverse complement strand
CTATCAGTACGACGCCAGGAACAACCTGACCCAGGTCACCGACGCCAGGGGCGCGATCACCACGCACAGCTACGACCCGACCACCAGCGTGCTGCTCTCGAGCACCAGCCAGATCGACGCGAGCACCCTCGCGACGACCAAGTACGAGTACGGCGACACGCTCAACCCGGGCCTGGTGACGCGGATCATCACCCCGCGCGGCAACACCGCCGGCACCCCGGACTACACCTACTCCACCTTCCTGGCCTACGACAACCAGGGCAACCTCTCGGAGAAGCTGGACGCCGACGGCGCGCAGTACAGCTACGGCTACGACCCCCTCGGCCGGCGCACCAGCACCATCGACCCCGACGGCCTGGCGCCGGGCGGCGTGCCCAGCGAGCACACCTGGACGGTGGCGTACGACGCCAACGACCAGGTCACCGCCGACACCAACCCGCAGGGCCAATCCGCCGGCTACGGCTACGACGGCGCCGGCAACCGCACCACGCTCACCGACCGCCGCGGCAACGTGACCACCTACCTCTACGACTCGGCGGCGCGACTCTGGAAGGTCCGCCAGCAGCCCGACCCCGTCGGCCAGCCCACGCTCGTGTACGAGACGGTGGTCACGCGCGACGCCAACGGCAACGCGACGGCGGTGACGCAGGCCAACGGCGCCGTGACCGACTACGGCTACGACGCGCTCGACCGCTTGACCTCGACCACGGTGCATCCCGCGACGGGGGTCAACCTGGTCACCAGCCTCGCGCTCGACGGCAACGGCAACGTCACCACGCGCACCACCGCCGACAACGTCGCGACCTCGTACGCATACGACAACCTGAACCGTCTGCTCACGGTCGCGGCCACCGGCCTCGCGACGATCGGCTACGGCTACGACGAGCTCTCGCGGCGCACACAGATGACCGACGGCACCGGGGTGACGACGTACAGCTACGACCGGCTCTCGCGCCTCACCTCGGTCACCCAGCCCAACGGCCCGATCGGCTACGGCTACGACCTGGACTCCAATCGAACGTCAGTCAGCTATCCCGGCGTCGGCGGGGGTACGGTCACATACGTCTTCAGCCCCGGCGGCCGGCTGTCCTCGTTGACCGACTGGGCATCGCGCGCCTCCACCTACACGTACACTGCCGCGGGCCTCGCGAAGACGATCTCGGTCCCCGGCGGGATGACCACGACCTACGGCTACGACCGGGCGCAGCGCCTGACGAGCCTGGTCAACGCAGTGAGCTCGACCACCATCACCAGCCACGCGTACACCCTGGACGCCGAGGGCAACCGCACCGCGCTGGACGAGTTCGTGTCCGGCATCAGCGCGCCCGGCAGCAGCGACGCCTTCGGCTTCGGCTACGACGGGCTGAACCGCCTGACCGCGGTGACCACGACCAACCCCGAGAGCTTCACCCTCGACGCCGCCTCCAACATCACCGCCCGCACCGGGCCCAGCGCGAACTACGCCATCGACGGCGAGAACCGGCCGACCAGCGACGGCACCAGCACGCTCACCTGGTCCGACGCCGATCGCCTGACCGCGCGCGGCGCGGACACCTTCGGCTACGACCCGCTCGATCGCCTGACGACCTCGACCGTCGCCGGCACCAACCGCACCTACGCGTACAGCGGCGACGGCCTGCTGCAGTCGCGCACCGCATCCGGCAACACCACCAGCCTGCTCTGGGATCCATCGACGAGCGTCGCGCGTCTCCTGCAGTCGGGCGGCGACCGAATCGTCTACGGCCTGGGCCCGCTGTACATCGCGCGGGCCGACGGCACGACCACGAGCTTCGCCCGCGACGGCGGCAAGAGCGTGCGCGCCGAGGTCGACGGCACCGGCGCGGTCAGCGGGTCCTGGCGCTACCCCGCCTACGGCGAGACCAGCCAGACCTCCGGGCAGCCGGCGCCCTCGATCCTCGGCTACGCCGGCCAGCTGCTCGACCCCTCCGCCCTCTACTACATGCGCGCGCGGTGGTACGACGGGGGGAGCGGACGGTTCATGACGCGGGACGCGCTGGTCGGGACGCCACGCGTCCCTGCCACGCTGAATGCCTATGGCTACGGAGCCGCCAGCCCGATGCAACTTGCCGATCCGTCGGGTTTGGCAGTTGAAGACCTCGCGGGGTCAGATGGCGATGGGGCAAACATCTTCGAGCCGGGCTCTGCGTTGTCCTCGAACGGTGCTGGTTGTGGAACCGGGACAGACCCAACGGTCTGTGGAGGAGCCGGTGGAGGCGGAGGCGGCGGACGCCCGGGCCCATCGTTCGGACAGGTTCTACGAGGTCTTTGGAACGCGACTCTTGGGCGATGGTTCTCACCACGTTCCGCATGGGGCGGCGCGGACTTCGTCAGTTATCCCAGCGGCGTATTGATTCCGACCAGTCGTGCACGGCTAGAAGAGGGCCTAAGAGAAGTGGTTGTTCACTACCGAACGACGAGAACGACCGAAGAGGGTACGGTTTACCAGTTGAACAACGGGCTCAGCGTCCGAGTGATGGCCGGCAACGAGAGGAATTACGCAAGACTCATCACCTCCAACACGAGCGGTGGGAATGTCGTGATGCCAGATGGCTCAAATATCCCGTCTGGCCTTACACGCGAGCAGATTCGAGAAGTCGTGCACTTCCTTCTTGGTGATTAGGACGTGGACAGAACGGTGCTCGCGGAGGCCGAGGCGCTCCTGAGCGGTCCGTGCATCGGGGTCGAGACCTATCCGGAAGTAGCCCTGCGTTTCGAGCGCGGCGCCTTGTTCGTTGGATCCGCGTGGCGCGTACGGCGAGGGAGCGATTTTGTTGCCGGGTCGGGGCGATCCGGAGCGGAACTGACGGATCACTTTGTCGGCGCTCGCCTGCAGTCATTCGACGTCAAAGGTCCATATCACGACCTGATTCTCGTGTTCGACAACGGCGTCATCATGGAATCTTTTGCCGACTCAGCCGACTTTGAGCACTGGCGAATAGTGAGTGCGGGCGACCGCCGCACTGTCGTTGCGGGGCCCGGGGAACTGTGGTCGGCGTTCGCTCTGTAGTGCTTGCAACTGAAGTCGCACGCTGCGGAGACCTTCGCTGGCTTCCTCCATTCGCCAGACTCACCGAGAACTGAGGGAGCCTCGTCGGACCTGCGGTTCCGGTCCGGCCGACCAGCGACGGTACGAAGCCCTCACCTTGTCCGACGCCGATCGCGTCACCGCGCGCGGATCGATCACCTTCAGCTACGATCCGCTCGACCGGCTCACCAGCTCGACCGTCGCCGGAACAACACGGACCTACGCATACAGCGGCGACGGCCTGCTGCAGTCGCGCACCGCATCCGGCAACACCACCAGCCTGCTCTGGGATCCCTCCACTACCGTCGCGCGCCTGCTGCAGTCCGGGGGCGACCGCCTCGTCTACGGCCTCGGCCCGCTGTACGTCGCGCGGGCCGACGGCACGACGCGCGCGCTGGCGCGCGACGGCCAGAGGAGCGTGCGCGCCGAGGTCGACGGCGCGGGGGCGGTCAGCGGCTCCTGGCGCTACCGCGCCTACGGCGAGGCCAGCCAGAGCTTCGGTCAGCCGGCACCCTCGATCCTCGGCTACGCCGGGCAGCTGCTCGACCCCTCCGCCCTTTACGACCTGCGCGCGCGCTGGTACGACCCGGCGAGCGGGAGGTTCATGAGCCGGGACTCCTTCGAGGGATCAGCGGCGGTGCCGAGAACTCTCAATGCGTTCGGGTACGGTGGCGCGAACCCCGTACTGATGACGGATCCGTCGGGACTCGTGTTCTCTTCGGGCAGCGACGACGGTGGCGCCTGCGCGGACGTTGCCGCCTGCCTCGAAGACCAAGCAGACGCAGGCGGTGGGCAAAGCTCCTTGAAGGACGCATACGTCGGCTGCGGTGAAGTTCTCTGGTGCCACGTCGTCGACGATCGCAAGACGCTCACCGACCTCATTGCGGAGCACCGCGTGGTCCGAATCGTTCCGTTCTTCGGCTGGACTTTCTTTGGCTCTGAGAGTGACATCGCCGGAAGATCCGGCGATGGAATCGGCGAGCCTGTTGCTGCTGGTGGAGGACCTGGCGCCGGAGGCGGTCCGGGACCGTACGGTCCTGACGGCAAGTTCAACAAGCTCGTCCGAGCTTTGATTGAGCTCGCCAAGCAGGCTAAGCGCGAAGGGGGTGTCACGCCCGAATACGCAGACACCCTCAATAGATGGCGCGTCGGGCTCGATGTCTACGGACATGGTCCACTACCCATGACAGACCGGGCTCGCTTGAGCACATAAATGTCGGTCCCGTAAGGCACATTCGCATTAGGAGATGAAGCGGCGCGTGTACGAGATTCTCATTGAGCCCCGTGGTCAAACATATCAAGCGTTACTGTCCGCCGCGCTGCGGTGGTGTGATCAGTTCTTGCTTGTGGATGTGCCGGAGCCAGACTTTGGCCCGAACGACTCCGCGTTCCGCGGTCGCGCTCGAAGTCTCATCGATCAGCTCGCGCCGTACTTGGTTGAAGTAAGCAAGCAGAAGTCGTGGCCGGGTTCCACGTTGTCCGAGCGCAAGGGGGTCGATGTCTACGCGCGCGTCTATCGCTTCCGTCTCGTGCCCGAGTCGACGATGATCCTGAGCGGCTCGGCCGACGGGCTGTACTCCTGGCGCGCACCTGCGATGCCGTCCGATCTCAGTTTGCTTCGAAAGGGTGGCGATCCTTGGCTTGTGAACATGGCGGCCGACGAGGAGTCGTATCTCGTGGTGACGCAAGAAGAAGCCGAGGAACTTCTCGTCGCCGCGCCCGGCCTCAAAATCAAGGAACAGTACGAACATTGACCGGTTGAGCCCAAACGCGAGCGGAGAGCTAGGGTCTCACCAGACGTCGAGGCCGCCGTCGGCGCGAGCACGATCACCAGCCACGCCTACACCCTCGATCCCGAGGGCAACCGCACCGCGCTGAGCGAATTCGTCAGCGGCATCACCGCCCCCGGGCAGACCGAGGCCTTCGGCTTCGGCTACGACGGGCTGAACCGCCTGACCGCGGTGACCACGACCACCCCCGAGAGCTTCACCCTCGACGGCGCCTCCAACATCACCGCGCGCACCGGACCGGCGGCGACGTACACCATCGACGGCGAGAACCGCCCCATCAGCGACGGCACCAACACCTTGGTCTGGTCCGACGCCGATCGCCTCACCGCGCGCGGTTCGGACACCTTCGGCTACGACCCGCTCGATCGCCTGGTCTCATCCACCGTCGCCGGCACCACCCGCAGCTACGCCTACAGCGGCGACGGCCTGCTGCAGAGCCGCACCCAGTCGGGCAATACGACCAGCTTGCTCTGGGATTCGTCCACCGCGATCGCGCGCCTGCTCCAGTCCGGCGCCGACCGCATCGTCTACGGCCTCGGCCCACTGTACATCGCGAGGGCCGACGGCACGACGCGGGCGCTCGCGCGTGACGGTGGCAAGAGCGTGCGCGCCGAGATCGACGGCACCGGAGCGGTCACCGGCTCGTGGCGTTACCGCGCCTACGGCGAGACCAGCCAGAGCTTCGGCGCGTCGACCCCCACGGCCCTGGGCTACGCCGGGCAGCTGCTCGATCCCTCCGGCCTCTACTACATGCGCGCCCGGTGGTACGACGCGGCGAGCGGGAGGTTCATGAGCCGCGATCCGCTCCTGGGAGCAGCTTCCTCGCCCGAGACGCTCAATTCATTTGGCTACGGCGGCGCGAATCCGGTGTTGATGTTGGATCCCTCCGGACTTGCGCTTACGTCAGGCGACGAGGTCGGACTCTGCGACGAGAGCGGCTGCGAAGGCGACGATCTCAAGAAGGTCTTCACTTGCCTCGACGTGTACTGCACCGCGACAACTATCGCCACGCCAGAGGCAAGCGCTGTTGCCACGCCAACGCCGTCGAGTTGCCTATCTACCTCCGTGCCCTTTTGCCTGAGGCTCGCAGGTCCGAGCAGTAACGCCGGTGCATCGCCGTCCGGCGGACCGAGTGGCCTTGATGAGCTCCTGGAGCGGCTCCGGAACAACAGCAAGCTTCGCGTACTGACCGGCTATACGAAGCATGGCATCGACTCCGCGATATCGCATGACGAGGTCGGTGTGTCAACACGCGCGATTCGCGACGCGGTGACAAATCCGCAGCGTATTGTTCCGCAGAGCGGCGGTAGGAGACTATTCATAGGTAAGGACGCCGCCGTTGTTCTAAACGCCGAAGGCAAAGTGATGACGACATGGGCGCGCTCGTCATCCGGCTGGCGGGCGCCGTAACGCGATGAAAAAACTCTCGCCCGCTGAGTTCGAGCTGCTGCGCGATGTCATCACTCGCCGGGATCGACCTGCATTGGCGATTGTCGATACGCTTGGCCAGACGCCGTTGACTATTGAGACGCGAGAACGACTTCGAGAGGCACTTGCTGCGGAAATGGCGGAGACTGGATTCCGCGATGACGATGAACCAAACTCCCGCGGCCGCACCATCGACCAGTTAATTGCGAGACTCGGGCACTTCTGAGACGGGATTGCGGGCGGGGATGAGTTTGACCTCGGCGAGGTAGAGGCAGCCTTCGTCGGTTCGGATGTACGTGATGTCCGTGACCCAGAGCCGGTCCGGGCGCTCGACTGCGACGTCGCGGCCGACGGGGTCGGGAATGGGCGAGTTGACCTAGCCGCGGAGCGTGGTCTTCGGCCGCCGGCGGCGGTGCGCGCAGCTATTGGGCCGAAGACGCGATCTGGACCTTCCGGCCGGACTCGGTGGAGCTGCTCACCAGCGACGACAACGTGAACTTTGTCTCGCGTGGTTCCACCGCGACCGCCGTGCGCGAGGGCAGCTACCGCTACCGCATGGACATCGCCGGCCTGAACGCCAGCGGCCGCTACATCCGCTTTCGGGCCAACTCCAGCACCAGCACCATCTTCGCGAGCGAGCTGGAGATCTTCCCGCGCTACTTCGAGATCGTCGATCTCGGCGCGAACGTCGGCGAGCGCCTGATGCACCTCATCGACCCCAGCGGTCGCCGCACCACCTACGGCTACGACTCCGCCGGCCGCCTCACATCGGTGGTGGACAAGCTGGGCAACAGCGCCGGACAGGACCCCAACGCGCACAAGTGGCAGTACGGCTACGACGGACCGGGCCGCCACATCGCCACGCTCACCGACCCCGACGGCCGCCTGCGCCTCACCAACACCTACGACAGCTACGGCCGCCTCCTCACCCAGAAGGACGGGCTGAACAACCAGACCGGCTACGCGTACAGCGCCGCGCAGACCGTGCTCACCGACCCGCGCGGCCACGCCAGCACGCTGAGCTTCGACGCGCAGGGCCGGATCATCAGCCAGGTCGACGTGGTGGGGGCGAACACGTACACCGCGTCCTACAGCTACGACGGCTACGGGAACCGCAGCTCGGTCACCGACCGCCGCGGCAAAGGCCCAGCTCGATCCGCAGACCCCGCGCTTCACCACGCTCTATCAGTACGACGCCAAGAACAACCTGACCCAGCTCACCGACGCCACGGGCGCGATCACCACCCACAGCTACGACCCCACGACGAACGTGCTGCTCTCGAGCACCAGCCAGATCGACGCGAGCACGGTCGCGACCACCAAGTACGAGTACGGCGACACGCTCAACCCGGGCCTTGTCACCCGGATCGTCGCCCCGCGCGGCAACACCGCCGGCACCCCCGACTACAGCTACTCCGTCTTCCTGGCCTACGACAACCAGGGCAACCTCTCGGAGAAGCTGGACGCCGACGGCGCCCAGTACAGCTACGGCTACGACTCCCTCGGCCGGCGCACCAGCACCATCGACCCCGACGGCTTCGCCCCCGGCGGCGTGCCCAGCGAGCACACCTGGACCACGACTTACGACGCGAACGACCAGGTGACCGCCGACACCAACCCGCTCGGGCAGTCCGCCGGATACACCTACGACGGCGCCGGCAACCGCGCCACGGCGACCGACCGCCGCGGCAACGTCACCACGTACGTGTACGACGCGGCGGCGCGCCTGTGGAAGGTCCGCCAACAGCCCGATCCCGTCGGCCAGCCGACGCTCGTGTACGAGACCGTGGTCACGCGCGACCAGAACGGCAACGCCACCGACTACGGCTACGACGCGCTCGACCGCTTGACCTCGACCACGGTGCACCCCGCGACCGGCGTCAACCTGGTCACGAGCCTGGCGCTGGACGGCAACGGCAACGTCACCACGCGCACCACCGCCGACAACGTCGCCACGAGTTACAGCTACGACAACCTGAGCCGGCTGCTCAGCATCTCGGCCGCCGGCCTCTCCACGATCAGCTACCAATACGACGAGCTCTCGCGGCGCACCTCGATGACCGACGGCACCGGCGTGACGACGTACAGCTACGACCGGCTCTCGCGCCTGACCTCGGTCACCCAGCCCAACGGCGGGGTCGGCTACGGCTACGACCTGGACTCCGACCGCACCTCGCTGAGCTACCCCGGCGTCGGCGGCGGCACGGTCACATACGTCTTCTCGCCCGGCGGCCGGCTGAATTCGCTGACCGACTGGGCATCGCGCACCTCCACGTACACATACACCGCCGCCGGCCTCGCGAAGACGGTGAGCGTTCCCGGCGGCCTGACCACGACGTACGCGTACGACCGCGCGCAGCGCTTGATGAGCCTGGTCAACGCAGTGAGCTCGACCACCATCACCAGCCACGCCTACACCCTGGACGCCGAGGGCAACCGCACCGCGCTGGCTGAGTTCGTCTCCGGCATCAGCGCGCCCGGCACCACCGACGCCTTCGGCTTCGGCTACGACGGTCTCAACCGCCTCAGCGCGGTGACCACGACCAACCCCGAGAGCTTCACCCTCGACGCGGCATCGAACATCACCGCGCGCAGCGGACCCAGCGCGAGCTACACCATCGACGGCGAGAACCGTCCCACCAGCGACGGCACCAACACGCTGGTCTGGTCCGACGCCGATCGCCTCACCTCGCGCGGTTCGGACACCTTCGGCTACGACCCGCTCGACCGGCTCACCAGCTCGATCGTCGCCGGCACCACCCGCACGTACGCGTACAGCGGCGACGGCCTGCTGCAGAGCCGCACCCAGGCCACGGTGACGAGCCTGCTCTGGGATCCCTCCACCGCCCTCGCGCGCCTGCTGCAGCAGGGCGGCGACCGCATCATCTACGGCCTCGGCCCGCTGTACGTCGCCCGGGACGACGGCACGACCCGGGCGCCCGCGCGCGATGGCGGAAAAAGCGTGCGCGCCGAGGTCGACGGCACCGGCTCGGTCACGGGGTCCTGGCGCTACCGCGCCTACGGCGAGACCAGCCAGAGCTCCGGTCAGTCGACGCCCACCATCCTCGGCTACGCCGGGCAGCTGCTCGATCCCTCGGCCCTCTACTACATGCGCGCCCGCTGGTACGACGCGGCGAGCGGGCGATTCATGAGTCGCGATCTGTTCGACGGACTAGCGGCGGCGCCGAGAACGCTCAACGCGTTCGGCTACGGTGGTGCGAACCCCGCACTGATGACGGATCCATCTGGACTGGTGTTCTCATCCGGCAGCGACGAGGGTGGCGCCTGCCCGGACGTTCATACCTGTCTGGCGGACGAGGCAGATGTAGACGATGGGCAAGGCTCCTTGAAGGACGGATACGTCGGCTGCGGTGAAGTTCTCTGGTGCCACGTTGTTGACGATCGAAAGACACTCGCCGACCTCCTTGCGGAGCGTCGGATCATCCGTGCAGCTCCAATGCCTGGGGGCTGGTCATTCTTCGCCGACGATGTGGGCGAGAACGAATCAGCCGATGCTCCAGGTGGGCCTGGCGCTGGTGGCCCAGGGCTGCTGGGTGCTCTCCGGCGGGCATTTAACAAGGACCAGCGTGCCCTCATCGAACTGGCGAAAGCGGCCAAGCGCTCTGGGGTGACCTCAGAAGAGGCCGAAACTCTTGTAGCGTGGGCTGAGGAATACGGCGTCTACAATCGTGGACCTGAGCGTCATTTGCGTCGCTCGTTCAAGGATTGGCACATTCAAATCGATGTGCAGCGGCATATCCGGATCATCGACAAATGATCACAGCAACTAGATACGACCTGGTCGCGGAGCCATCAGGCGATATGTATGATCGGCTTCTGGCATTTGCGTCACGTCATGCCGCGTCGTTCTCTCTAGTCCTCACGAGGGCTTCACGGACGAGCGAAAGTGCTCTTGCGGCGTTAGGCGCGCTCCAGCAATTCGAGATCGGAGAGCGCGAGACTTCTGAATGGCCTGGCACCGAACTCATGGCTGGTCACACGGCGGTGCTCCACATGTTTCGCTGTGATGTTGCGGCGATCGAGACTCTGAAACGGCTAGCGAGGAGGCTCTACGCCTGGCAGGGCCCCCTTCTTCCTGACGATCTCTGTTTCTATCGCGTGGACGGCGCGTGGCTCATGACTAGCACTGCACATGAGGAGGCGGCAGACCTCGTCCTTACCGAGTCCGAATATCAGGAAGTTCGAGAACTGGTGCCCGAACTTCGACTAGAGCAGGTTCTCGTGAACTGAGTAGTCGAATAGCGCGACGAGCTACGCGTACAGCGCCGCGCAGACCGTGCTCACCGACCCGCGCGGCCACGCCAGCACGCTGAGCTTCGACGCGCAGGGCCGGACGATCAGCCAGGTCGACATGGTGGGGGCGAACACGTACACCGCGTCCTACAGCTACGACGGCGTCGGGCTGCAGGCCAGCGTCACCGACCGGCGCGGCAACCGCACCGACTTCACGCACGACAGCCGCGGCAACCTGACCCAGCGGCGCGAGGCCCAGCTCGACCCGCAGACCCCGCGCTTCACCACGCTCGACCAGTACGACGCCAAGAACAACCTGACCCAGCTCACCGACGCCACGGGCGTGAAGTTGACCCTATATGAAGGGGGCCACGTGAGGGCAGGTGGCGCTCGACCATGGCGTGCTCTCAGCGTGATCAGCTGATCGTCTTGGCCCTGCCCTATATCGGCGCTCGCAGTTGCGGCGCAGGATCTCGTATCGGGGTCGCGGCGCGGGCAGCTCACTCCGCTTGGGGACCGCCTCGCGACGGTCAGGGTCAACTGGGAGCTCGCCCGCATGTGTCCGTCCCATTCGATCGGGCCCTTTGATCACGCCGGAACCATCGTGAGACTCACGCCGCGTCCTCGAGCGCGGCGAGCACGTGATAAGCGCGCCGGGCGATCTTGCGCGCGGTGGTCAGCGGGCGTGGTCGGGACTCCTGTCCCGGCGGGCCGCCTGCTGCGCGGCCTGCATGAGCGCCCAGCGCAGATGCGGCGAGCCCTGCTTGGAGAGATGTCCGCGGCGGTGGCTATCACCGGACTCCAGGACCACGGGGTCGAGCCCGGCGGCATGGACGAGCTGACGGCTGCGGCGGAAGCGCCGCGCCTCGCCGATCTCGGCGAGCAGGTGGCTCGCGATCACCGGGCCGATGCCGTACAGCGCCTGCAGCGCCACCAGGCGTGGGTCACTGCGAGCGAGCGTGCGCAGCTCGCGGTCGATCTGGGCGAGCTGCTCCTCGATGGCGCCGATCATCGCCTGGTGCGCGTCGACGAGGCGACGCACGCCGGCGTCGAGGGCGAGCGCGGCCAGCCAGCGCTGCCCAGTGGGCGAGAGTAGCGACCGCCGCGCGCAGGGCCAGCCCTCGTGCTGCAGCACGGCGTGCAGACGCTGGGCCCAGCGGGTGCGGTCGTGCCGCAGGGACTGGCGCAGCCGCGTGAGGTCGCGCAGGCGCTCGATGTCCTTCGGCGGGAGCCATGACTCGGGCAACATCTTCTTGGCGAGCAGCTGCGCCAGCCAGCGCGCGTCGAGGCGGTCAGTCTTCGGCTGACGCGTGTTGCCTTTGAGCGCGCGGGCCCGGGCGGGCTCGGCGAGCTGCACCGTGAACCCGCGGGGCTCGAGCTCGAGCGCTTCGCGCGTCGCCGCGAAGCGAGCCTCGACGAGTTCTCCACTCACCGCGTCGAGCACCGCGGCTTGAAAGACCTGCTTGTGAATGTCGATCGCTGCGTACAACGTCCTTGCGGGGCCTCCTTCGTGTGTTGTTCTGACGAACCGCGACGCTATCGCGTCGCGAGGGAGGCCCCCTTCATGAGATCCGCTTTCGTGGACGGTCGTCCGCTACGTCGACATAGCTGTCTGCTGCCGCCCTGCAGTGACCCCCTTATGCGGACACCTTAAGAAACGCGCGTGAGACGTGCGCGCCGTGCCCGGGGTCGTCGTAGACATGGTGGAGCCGACGCAACCCACTCGTAACATCCTCTCATGGCCGAGCAGAAGCGCTCCTTCGCGACCACCTACGGCGCACCGCTACCGATCCACTACGACGACGACGCGGCGTATCGCGAGGCGGTCGAGCGCCTCGGCCTCCCCGGCGAGCCGCCCTTCACCCGCGGCGTCCAGCCGACGATGTACCGCGGCCGCCTCTGGACGATGCGGCAGTACGCCGGGTTCGGGACCGCAGAGGAGACCAACGCGCGCTTCCGCT
>WNGB01010957.1_pt1 | contig 12479 bp, 9 predicted proteins | sample 5400681 | NCBI WGS metagenome assembly WNGB01 (sample SAMN13153367, study PRJNA577476) | soil metagenome | isolation source: 115 cm soil or saprolite under grassland replicate 2 | place: USA:California | collected 2016-06-15 | reverse complement strand
CCACACAGATGATGGCCGAGTCGGGCGTGACTCGATCGCACACCCGAAGTTACTTTCTCGTCGAGGCCCAAGGTCGGTACTACTGGCTTCGCTTCGAAACGATCGAGGCGTGGTTCGGTGCTACCGCCGGGGGGGTCATCGTGAGCGATCGTTATGCAGTCGAGGGGGGCGAACAGCCGACCGCGGCGCTCATCGGCCCCCGCTCATCGACGGTCCGCACCGAAGGAGGTGCCCTGGGGCTTCTCCTCGGCGGGCAATGGTCCTTCGCCCCCAACTGGGGGCTCGGTATTTCGGCTCGCTACATGCGCTGGTTCTTGCCTCACGAAGCGGCAACGTCGGTCTTTCTCGATCGGGCGACGCTGACCGACCAACAGAGCGTGCTCAACTTCGGCATCTCCTGTAGCTATCGCATCGCCCTCTAGCATGAGCGTATCGGGGGGCGGGCAGACTCACGCCATCGCGGCGTTCACGCCCGAGTCGACGGCGTCGACATCGGCCGTCTTGAGCGGACCGGCATCGCCGGTGGGACAATCGAAAGGTGCTCGACCGATCTGACGCGTACCGAACCGCGGCATGAAAAGAGCGAGAACATAGACACGCAGGCAGAACCACCAGAAGCTGCGGGGCTTGAGCTCGGGATGAATCTCGGCTTGGATCTTGGCGTGCAACGCGGGTAGCGTGCTCCAATGGGCGCCCGCTTGTTCGTGATGAGCCGCGTGAAGCCCGTTGTTGAAGAGCAAGAAGTTGATGGCTTTGCCGGTGAAGCTTCGGGAATGATTGTGCGCCGACCACGGGTCGGTGTGGACGTGCTGGATGTAATTGAAAAGCATGATCGTCCAGAGGGCGAAGAATGCCGGCAGGCCGAAGGCGAAGATCCAAACCTCGATGCCCCGTACGATTCCGAATTTCGCGATGGCGGCCGCGATGAGGAGCGCGTGCGCCCCCGCCCACACCGCGTATTGCCCGATGATTTGTCGATAGAGCGCGCGATTGTCGCGCCGAGCCTTGCGAATGTAAGCTTTGATGGGTTCGGACTGAAAGTAGGCCGACACGAAAAAATACGTCGACGCGACGAGCGCGTTGTGGCGGTTCGTGTAGCGCCAGGTGATGGTGGCGTCACCCGCCTTGTTCACGAGCTTGTGGTGGTTGAGGTTGTGGGTCGGAATCCACCCGAACGTCGGATACCCGTAAAACACCGAAAGCCAGCAGCCGAATACGTGGTTCATTCGGCGGCTCTTGAACGTGGGACAATGATTGTGATTGTGCGCAATCACGCCCGCGGATAACGCGAAGTAACAGGCGAGCGGACAAAAATAGAGGATCAGGTCGGGTCGCGCATATTGCGCGATCCCGAAGACCGGCATGAACAACGCCCACAGCAACGTGCGGTAGTCGGCGGCGTATCGAGGACGCATGACCGGCGCGAAGGATACGCCGACTCGCCGCGTCCGGACAGCAATAACGGCTGCGTAGCGTCGTTCGCAGCGAGTCAGCCTCGTACGAGAAGCGCGATAAAGCTTGCGATTCTCTCGAACAGGACCGCCGTCAACACCAAGAGCGCGAGCGAACGGACCGGGGCAAGAAAAGCATGCAGGTGCGCCGGCGAAGCCGCGCGAGCCATGAGCGCACCGGCGACTTCGATCATGATGGACGCCGCAAGGAGGGGAGCGGCGATCGCGACGGCGATGCCGATGCCGGTCGCGAGATCGTGCGCCGCGCGAGCCAGTCCATTTTCGATGGCCGGCGGAGCCGTAGCGAGGACGGCCACCACGCGCGCTGGTCCGCCGGTTGCCAGAAACAGCGTGGCGCTGAGCAGCGAGAAAAGCACGGCGAGCGGCGTGGCGCGATCTTCGACGGTCGGCATCATCGCGGGATCTTGCGCGCCGCGCAGCGCGTCCACGACGCCGCCCGCCATCGTCGCCGCCCAGAGCGGGATCGCCGCCCCGAGTGCGACGACCGTGCCGCGCAAGAGCTCGATCAGCAAAAGCACCGGAAAGGGAGTCGGCCCGACCGCCAGCGGCCGAACCGCGGGAATGAGCAACAGGGCGAACAGAAGAGCGGCGGCGGCACGCAGCGGCGCGGAGAGCGCACGTAAGCCGAACGCGGGAACGATCGCGACCAAGGGCGCCACCCTCGCCCAAGCGAGGGCCCAAGCCGCGAGGTCGATTCCACCCGCTTCGAGCCATTGCGCGAGCGTCTCGAGCAAGCCCGCGTCCTTCATGGGCTCCGCAGTCCTAACTGCATTTCAGTCCTCGAACCCAGCTTCGACCATTGCCCACCCACGCGAGCCAGGCGCCGCCGTCGGCGCGCGCCGCCATGGAGATCAACGAAAAGTCGAAGCCCTGCCCGGCCGTGATCCCGCGCCCGAACGCACCGCCGTCGACCGGCGAAAGTTCGAGCAAGTTGGGCGATCCCCCATCGGCATCGGACGGCCGCGCATAGGCCGTCCAAACCCTCTGACAAACGACCGCGCCGTCGACCGGAGCCGGATCGATGCCGCCCGGATAGATGTTCCATTGCACCGGCGCATCGAGGTGGGGTTCGCTCCCGATCGCGAGCGAAGCGAGCCCGAACGACGACGTGTCCCGTGCGAAGGGAATGAAGGCCACCGGACCTTCGCTGCCCGCGACGGCAGCCACGTCGATATGGCTCTCGGGAGGGGGGCCGACGAAAACGACGACATCCGATCCGAGGCGCGGCGGTCCCTGGAACCCCACCTCGATGGTGCGCGCGTGGACCGGTGACATCGCCGCGCGCGCGTCGAGGCTGATTGCCAGAAGACGCGTCGGCGTCTTGGCGAGGGCGACGCTCGAAGCACCCGATCCCTCGCTGGTGATACCGATCGTTCCGGCCCCTTCCACCCACGCGCGCGCCACACGTTCGTCGCCGGCGCGGACTGCCCGGGCAATATAAAGCGCGACATCACGGCCCGCTGTTCCTGGGTCCGCGGCGAGGGTCTCCGCCGCCACCCGGGTCCCGTCGTGAGCGTCGTTCGCCAAGACCTCGAGCGGACCGGACGCCGCCGTTGCATCCCAGTTGAAGGCACGCCGCACGAGCTTGCCGCGGGTCACCCAATACACATGTGAAGAGCGCGCGAACGTGAGCGGCGGACCTCGGAGCGCCCGCGTGCCATCGGCCGACTCCTTCGCGCGTAGACGCGCGGGAGCCTCCGCGAGCGGAACCCCGGTGAGCTCGTCGTCGCGCGTGCGGAAGATCACGCCGCGATCGGTCGCAACGAGAGCACCGGGCGCTCCGAGATCGATGGGCTTCTCGAGCTTGAGACCTGGGGTTCGCACTCCGACCGCCGCGCTGGAGCTCGGCGCGGGCAACGGCTCCGTCCGCGCACTTTCCACATTGGACGGTGCCGGCGAGGTTGCAGGTGCGGAGGGCGGCGCGGCCGGCGCGGCAGGGTCGTTCCGCTTGCCCCGCGAGCAGTGCAGCTGGGTCGTCAAGGCGACGATCCCGACGCACGCCCCGACGGCCCGCGCCCGAGGAGCGATGCTTGGCCGTTCCAAAGGTCCTTGGACCGCTGTAGAAAGGCTGCCCATGGCACTCGATTCGTCCGCAGTTGGGTTTACCACCGCGCCGTCGCGGTTTGCCTACGATTGGAAGACGGTGGTCTTGTACGCCCTCGGCGTCGGCGCGACCAGAGACGAGCTCGACTATCTCTACGAAGAACGAGGGCCTCGCGTCTACCCGAGCTTCGGCGTGTGCCCGGTGATGCCGGCGGTGATGGAGTGCCTCGCACGCACGCGCGGCGACTTCGCGACGGTCGTGCACGGGGGGCAGAGCCTTCGCTTGCATCGACCGATTCCGCCCTCCGGCGAGCTCATCACGACCGCCACGTTGCGCGGCATGTACGATATGAAAAAGCTCGCGCAGGTCGTGGTCGACACCGAGTCACGCCTCGAAGGCGGCGAGCCGCTGTTCGAGACCACTTGGTCGATCATCTATCGAGGCGCCGGAGGGTTCGACGGTCCACGACCTCCCAAGGCTGAATCGGTCGCTTTTCCCGAAGACCGGCCGGCCGATTTTCACGTCGAGCTGCCGACTCGGCCCGAGCAGGCGCTTCTTTATCGATTGTCGGGCGACCTCAATCCGCTGCACGCCGACCCCGCATTTGCCGCCAGCGCGGGTTTCACGCAGGGGCCGATTCTGCATGGGCTTTGCACGTATGGCTTCGTCGCGCGCGCGATCATCCAGGGCGCGTGCGGCGGCGACGGCAAGAACCTCAAACGGTTCGACGGCCAGTTTCGCCGCCCAGTCTGGCCCGGAGACACCATCGTCGTCGACGGATGGCGCGTCGACGGCGGCGTCGTCGCTGCGCGCGTCGGCGTCAAAGAGCGCCCGGAGCCGGTGATGACCGGCGTCTTCGCTCACCTCGGCGAATGACGTTATTTGACGAGCGCCTTGAGGCGCGCGTTCTTCTCTTCCCGTGACAGGCTGATTTTCTCGTGCTCTGCCGGCGCCATGCCCGGCTGCACGATGAACTCCTCGTCACCGATGCCGAGCACGGTCTTGCCTGCACGCGCGACGACCCATTCGATCTTGCTGCCGTCTTTGTCTTGCACGACGAAGCGGTAGGCGTTCTCACCGATGCCCTTCTCTTCGGCGGCGCCGCGAACTTTGCTCATCGTCTTGATGACGTCTTTCGCTTGCTCGGGGTCGTCGCGCACGGCGCAGAGGACGCGGTAGCGCTTCTCACCGTCCTTGTAGAAGCCCATCGCACCCGCTCCTGCGCCCTCAAGGCCGAGCAGATCCTTCGGCAAATAGAGAATGCCCATCGGGACCATTTTGTCGGCGGGCAGGTTCGACGCGGCAGCCGGAAGCGCCGCGGCGCCGGGCAGCTTTTGGCCGATCTCGGTCGCGATCGGGACCAACAGACGCTCGCTCGAGGCTTTCATCTGTGCGGGCGTCTCTTGTTCGTTCGCGTATTGAATCTCGGCGAGGTGAGATCCTTTCCACACGTAAGCGCGCCCCGTTCCCAGCGCCCCGGCGCCTCCGGCGCTCAGCTTGCGTGGAGCCGCTTCGAGCGGATCGCTGTCGGCAATGACGCGCTTGGTGAACATGGCATAGGCGCCGTCCACCGACCCGAACTGCGAGAGGTACACCTCGACCGAGCCGGGCGAGCCCGCCCCGTCCACGTAGCGGAGCTGCACGACGCGTTTCAGCCCGAACCCCTTGTAGACCTCGCATTCACCATCGAACGCTTCGGTACAGATCGCGTCCATCGAAAGCTTGCCACCCTCGCCGAACACGCGGGTCTCGCCGTTGGGATCGAGACAGTAGCCGGCGGCCTGCCGGGGAAAAAGGGCGGCGACCGCCGGATCGGCGATCTGGCCGCCCCCAGCGGCGCAAACCCCCGGCTTCGAGGCGCTCTCCACCGGGGGAGGCGCGGAACCGCGCGTCCCCGACGAGCTGTCCTTGTTGCAAGCGAAACAGGCAAGTGCCGCGATTACCGCACAGGTCCGATGCATGCCCGCTACCTACGGCAACGCGCCGGGCGGGGCAACATCGGCCGCCACCCACACATCCCCACTTGTCGCGCCCGCGCCGGTGGCGCACCTTTTTGCGTAGGCTTGCAAATTCGTGCTGGCTCGGTGCGTGGAACAGGCCAGAAATCCCAACGAAATCCGTTGCAAAGATTGCCGACCGCAGGCACGTCCCTTGCTCGGGATTCGCGGCGTGATGGTCCGACGAGCTCGACACGCAAGAACGCCAGCGACGTTCGGATTCACCTTGCTCGAGCTGATGGTGGTCGTCGTGATGATCGGCGTTCTGGTGACGCTCGCCATTCCGTCCATCGCAACGCAAATGCACGACCGTCGCATGAACCAGGCAGCGCACGAAATCGCTCTGCTCTATCGACAGGCTCGCTCGATCGCGATGGGTCGGGGGGCGGCGGTGATGGTGCGCTTCGATGCGAAAGCCGAATCCCGTGGCGCCGTCGAAGTGCGGGAAGCCAAAAACGACCAGCCGTCGCAGAGCTGCGTCGGTCTACCCGCCACGAGCTGCGGCAACACCGATTGGAATGCCGGGAGTGCTCAGAACCACTTGATCGCCGCCTTCGAGCCTGCGAAGTGGGGTGTCTACAGCAACGTCCAGCTCAAGTTCAAGACGAGCGCCGATCCGTCGGGAGCCAATGCGATCGACATCTGTTTCAGCCCCCTCGGCCGGCCGTACTGGCGCAGAGCGCATACCGGCGCTTTCATCCCGATGACCGAAGTTCCGCAGGTGGACGTGAGCCCGTTCGATGGCCTCGGTCTCACTCGCACGGTGCTCGTTCTACCCACGGGCGCGTCGAGGCTCGCGCTATGAAAAGGTCGGGGGGCTACACGGTCGTCGAAGTGATCATCGCGCTCACCATGCTCGCCATCGGCACGAGCGGGATCATCGCCATGCAGAAGGTGACCGCCGTCGCCAACCGCGACGCTCGCAATCTCGTGCTCGCCAACCAAATTGCACGCACCTGGATCGAGCGGCTGCGCGCCGATGCCCTGCAATGGAATCACCCTTCCCCGACCAACCCGGGGAGCGATCTCGGCGACACGACGTGGCTCAAGAACGTGAACGGCCCTTGGTTCCTACCGCTAGCCGATAACTCGAAAACGACTCCCGCGGCCGACGCTTTCGGCAACGACACCGAGCTCGACAAAGGAATCTACTGCACCAACGTCCGTCTCACCTGGCTCTACGGACCTCCTCCTATCGTCTCGCCGCCCTATCTCATTCGTGCCGAAGTTCGCGTCTACTGGTTGCGCGAAGGGGGTGGCGGCGTCGTTCAGGCGGGCAAACCGCTCTGCGATTCGAGCACCGATCTCAGCGAAGTTTCGCCGGCCGTCGACCGCTATCACTTCGTTTACGTCACGAGCGCCATCGCTCAGAACATGGCCCGTTAACATTATGCGTCAGATCTTGGCGATGACAGATCACGATCAGCAATTGCCGCGTTTCGCCCACGCAAATGACGGCGAGGCCGTCGGTAGGGCGCATCAGACCGGAATGGCCGCCAGGCCTCTTCGGCTTCGCCGACAGCCAGTTCCGCCTGTCCGGTCAGTACTTGAGTGGGCCTCTGGCTACTCCGATGAAACGATCTGGCAGCGACGATCTGACGCAGTAATGCTAATGCGATCGAGAAGACGAACGCGGGGCTTCACGCTGATCGAGCTGCTGGTCGCGGTCACCGCGGGGCTTTTCGTGGCCATCGGCGCGTTTGCTCTGGCGCGCCAGAGCTCGAGGTTCTTCCAGCAGGAAGCACGCCTCGCCAACGCGCAGTTCTCGGCAACGCTGGGATTCGACCGCCTGCGCGCCGATATCGCCCGCGCCGGCTTTCTCGCGACGTCCAACATTCAGCGCGACCCCTTCTTCTGCGGCAACCCCGCCCTCTTGCCCAGCGGCATGGCGTCGCTCGCCGCCATTCGGATTCTCGAGGCCAAGCCCGCCGACGCGCAGGACTCCCTGAACTCCCTCGCGCCCGACCAGCTCACCCTTTCGGGCAGCTACAGCTCGGCGGAGACGTTTCCGGTGCGCACCGTCGTCGAGGAAGAGGGCAAGTACAACGTGTACCTGCAAGCCAACACCGGAGCGATCGCGCGTACCGATTACGGCGGAGCCGAGGGCGGGACGCTGCCTCAAATCTTCAAGGCCGGGCGTGTCCTTCGCATTCTGGATGCAGGGGGGAAATACGAGTTCGGGGCCATCGAGAGCTATGCGGTGAACGGTTCGGGCCAGATGGTCGTCTCGCTGAAAAGAGATCCCGCCATCCCCTTCAAGCGAGCCGGAGGAACTTGCGGTGTCGAGGGGCTCGGCGTGGGCATGCAGGCCAACGTCGTCAATCGAATCCGTTACGAGATCCGCAACGTCCAGAAAAATCCCCCGGAAGGCTACAAGCCTCTCTACGCCGCCGGCGCGACGGCGCCCGGCGACGAGAGCCGGCGCGAGCTGGTGCGGGTCGAGCTCGACAGCGACGAGGCGGAGATGGCCGACTCGCTGGAGATCGTGGCGGAGTACGCGGTGGACCTCAAGTTCGGGCTCACCGTCGCCGCGGGCTTCAAGACGCCGGCCAACCTCGATCCCGAGCTTTCGCAATTTGCGATCGGCGATCCCAAGAACTACGAGTACTTCGCCGGAGTCGGGGCGACCGACAGGGGCCCGCACCGGATCCGTGCGGTACGAGCACGATTCGCCGTTCGATCGCGGGAAGCTGATCGAGCGGCGGGTATCGAAGCACCAGCGGGCAATCTTTTTCGCTACCAGCTTCCGGGCGGTGGATTCGCGCGCGCGCGCACGTTGACCGCGGACATCGGGCTTCCGAACCTCGCAGGGGTCGCATGGTAACTGCCGCCAGGTTCGGGCGCTTCCCCGACCGAGCGAATGAGCGGGGTGCCGCCATCTTCGTGGTGGTGATGGTGCTGACGATGCTCACGGCGATCGGCGTCTTCGCGATGCGGGCGGCGAGCTTGGCGACGACCACCTCGGGCTACGATCGGCAGAACACACAGAACCACTACGTTGGCGAGTACGGACTTCTCTGCGCGGTGACCGAGCTGTCGACCACGCGCCGCAGCGCGTACGTCGACAAGATGTCCAAAGCGGTCGAGACCTGTTCGGCGACCAAGAACGTCCCCAATCCCGGTACGGGCGTCCCCTGTTATCACCTCTACGCGCACGACGTACAAACGACGGTCTCCGAAAACAGCAGCCGGCTGCTGTTCGAACCGTCCAACGCCGGTGCAGACACGCGCCTCGAGCCGGGCAGCTTGGGACCCGCATCGCTCCAAGGTGATTTCGTGGTGGAGATGACCGATCCCGGACCGGTGGGGATGCCGGTCGCCGGTACCGATGTCGGCGGTGGTGCGGCGAAGTTCCGCTACCTGCAGGTCACGCTCACATCGATCGGGCAAGTTCGCCCGGCGGGCAAGAACCCGAACCTCTGCGTCGAGAACACGGCGGCTGTCGCCGGCAACGAGACCGGCCGAGCGTTCGTGGTGATCGGACCGCTGCCATGAGGAGGAGAACGAGAAGCTGATGTCGTCGAAGCAAACCCATCGAGCCCGCCGCGCGATTGTCGCTATCGCCGGCGTGGCCGCCGCCGCCGCGGCGGCCCGCACTGCAAGCGGGCAAATCGACACCAATCCTCCGCTTCAAAACGTGATGCTGCTCGTCGACACCTCGGGGTCGATGGAGTACGCGTCGGATGGATCGAACGTAACATGCGACCAGGTCGACGCGTCGCTGCCGAACGAACCGAAAGGCGCGCCGACGAAGAGCCGCTGGACACAGGTCGTCGAGGTTCTCACCGGCGACGTTCAAAACTACAGCTGCTACACGCAGGACCGAAGGTCGAACGCCTTCCGCGAAGAATACAAGCTCGCGAACGTCAACTCCTACGACCACAACTACCACGTTCCCTACCACCGCATTCTTTCGGCCACGGGCTGCACGGTCGGCGCGGGGGTCGCCGACGCGAACCCGTTTCTCTGGGGGACGACGCCGTTCAAGTATCACCTGTGGAACGATGCCTCGAAGACCTGCACGACCTTCCAACAGGCGGAAACGGGCTTGCTCGACGCGTACCGCGATCGCGTTCGCTTCGGATTGATGACGTTCGACACGTCGGTCGACGCCGGAACGGGACTTTCGGGGCTGACGTCGGCCGACTCCACGACGGGTCAGGCGGGAACGTGGAGCTACTTTCTCGATTGGCGCACGAGCTCCGACTGCAACGCGAACGCCAGCTGCGCCAAAGGGCGGCCGGCTGGTTGTGCCGCCAATTCGCCGATGGAAGTCGGCGCTCGTAACGCGGCGGCACCGCCTTGGGAAGGCAGGATGGTTCCGTTCGGCTCGCCGGTGGCGGACGTCGCCGCGGTGCGCACGAGTAACCAACACATCCAACAAGTCTTGACGGCCGTCCGGCCGTTCGGCGCGACGCCCATCAATGGACTCCTCAGCGATGCCCGCGATTTTTTTCGCGCCGATGGGGACGCCGACTACGTCAATGGGCAGACCTGCGACACCAGAACCGGCATCGGTTGTTTCGGTCCCAAGCACGACGCTTTCGTTGCCGAGGGATGTCGAAAAAATTTCATCATCCTGCTGACCGACGGTGAGCCGAACCTCGACCTCCGCCCTTATTGCGAAGGAACGAGCAACGGCCTCGACGGAGTTTGCCCCTACAAAGACAAGAGCTTCGAGATCGTGAAAGATCTCGCTCATCCCACCGACGGAAGGAACCCCATCAAAACGTACGTCATCGGGTTCGCGGTCTCGTCGGTCGACACCGGCCAACCTTTGCCGATCGACTGCACTCAGATTTCATCGAAGGGAGCCAATGGAGCCGGCGATACCTTCGATCCGAAGAACCTGTGTGGGCCGAGCATGGATCCGCGGCTGTCGGCTTGTTGCACGCTCGCCAAGGTCGCCTTCTACGGCGAGAGTACCAATGCGTACTTCGCCACGAATGCGACCGAGCTGCGCACCGCGATGGCCGCCATCTTGCGCAGCATCGACGCCAAGGTCTCGACGCGCACGATGCCGGTGTTCGGTTCGGCATCGAACGAGACGTTCGGCGGCGCCTTCTCGTTCTACTCCTCGTTTCGCGCCGACAGCGCCGATGTCTGGTCCGGCGTCCTCGAGCGGCAGCGCACGAAGTGCGTTCCGGAAACGGCCGGCCAGGCAACCGTCATCACCGCCAAAGATCTTCCCATCGACGCCAACCAAGGCGACAGCTTCTCGGACAACATCAACGCGGCCGACGGCTCTCACCCCCGCCAGTTTTATACGGTGATTGCCGACGCCGACGCCGCGGGCCTACGTGGGTCGGACCGCTCGATCAGGCCCTCGATCTCCGCATCGAACCCGGATGGGATCGGCATCGCCACCGGCACGCTGGTCAGCGGAACGGCCACCGATTTCTTCGCCCCGAAGATCCCGGCTACGGCGATGCGGGTCACGAAATCATCGTGCACCGACAAACCGCTTCCCGCGACGGACGACGATTGCGCCAGGCTTTTCATGAAATGGGAGATCGCGACCGACAACGCTCCGTACCAAAAACGCACGGTCGCGTTCGGCGCCATCTACCATTCGACACCGGTGCTCGTGGGAGCTCCCAACGAATTTCTGCGCGACGAATCCTATACGCAGTTCACCGTCGAGCAGGCCAAACGACCGCCCGTGCTCTATACGTCGACGACCGACGGGCAGCTTCACGCCTTCAAAGTAGACAAGTCTCCCGCCGACAAGGACGACACGTTCACCATCGACAAGAAGGTGAACAACGAGCTCTGGGCGTTCTTTCCGCCCGCGGCGCTGCCCAGAATTGCGGCGCAGTATCCGAGCAGCGAGCAGGTCATCCTCGACGGCGCTCCGGTCGTCAAGAACGTGGTTTTCAGCCGCAACGACGCGGAAGCCAAAAACGGAGGCGCGGCGGCCAAGTGGCGCACGGTCTTGGTTTCCGGATTCGGCGGCGGGGGGCCCGGTTATTTCGCCGTCGATATCACCAATCCCGTTCCGAAAACGGGCGATGCCAAAACGGGTCCCAAGATGCTTTGGCAACTCACCACCGACGACACCGGCCAGCGCCTGTTCGGCAAGCGCAGCGGCACCCCGGCGATCGCCATGCTTTTTTTCAGCGTGAGCGGGGAGGCACCCCAAGAGTACGCCGTCGCCATTCTCCCGGGAGGTGAAAGCGATGGTCCGACGACGGGAGCATGCCCCCAGCTCGGCACCTCCGATCTCGTCGACCCGGCGCGGCCGCCGCGCAAACAAGTCCGCTGCTGGGCCAACGACGCGGCCCGCTCGTTGACGGTCGTGCGTCTCGATACCGGCGAAGTCGTGCGCAGCTTCCGCGGCGAATCGGACGGCCCGGCGTCGGTCCTCGCCCGCTCGCGCGATAGCCAGAACCGCTTCACCCCGGTCAATGCTCCGATCTCCGGCCAGCCGGTGATCTTCCCGGCAACCACCGGCGCGGTGGCCGACCGCGCGTTCGTTGGAGATCGCGATGGAATGTTGTGGCGCGTCGACCTCTCTTCGCAAGATCCCCGGCAGTGGACGATGAAGCTCTTCTTCGACGCCTACACCGGCCCGGCGTTCGATGCCGGACAGCCCATCAGCACGCCGCCCGTCCTCTCGGTCGATCGTGTGGGCAATGTCACGGTGGCGTTTTCGACCGGCGACCAGGAAACGTTCCTCGCCACGACGGGCATGCAGAATTTCCTCTGGTCACTTCTCGAGCAGTCCGGAGCATCGCCCGCGTTTCAGTCGAAGGTTCTGTGGTCCAAAACCCTGACCGACGGAGAGAGGGTGTCGGGACCGATGTCGCTTTTCAGCTCGACCCTCTTCTACACGACGTTCACGCCGCCTCCGATCAACGCCGACAAGAAGTGCACGAACGGCCAGTCGAAGTTGTGCGGCGTGCACTACATGCAGCGGGCGGCCGAGGAGGGCCAGGGCGGCGCACCCGGAATCCCGCCCCTCAA
>WNGB01027493.1_pt1 | contig 12480 bp, 10 predicted proteins | sample 5400681 | NCBI WGS metagenome assembly WNGB01 (sample SAMN13153367, study PRJNA577476) | soil metagenome | isolation source: 115 cm soil or saprolite under grassland replicate 2 | place: USA:California | collected 2016-06-15 | reverse complement strand
ACTTCATCGAGAACGTCCGTGGCCGAGACGTGCCGGCGGCCAAACAGATCACGCACGCCAACTACGTCGAGTCCCCCTTCAACGGCGTCAAGCGCCAGTATTTCGTCAACTCCCTCAAGCCGCCGTTCATGGACAACCTGAAGCTGCGCCAGGCGGTCCATCACGCCATCGATCGGGATTCGATGGCCAGGGCGCTTGGCGCCGGGCTGGGCATCCCGCTGCCCTATGAGTTCGTCCCGGGCGCGATCGGGTACGACACCTCGGTGCCGTACTACGAGTTCAACCTGGACAAGGCGAGGGCGTTGATCAAAGAGTCGGGCGTGCAGCTTCCGCTCGAGGTGCGTTTGACCGCCCACTCGCGCGAGGTCGACCAGCAGCAGGCGCAGCTCATCCAGGCGATGCTCGACAAGATCGGTGTCAAAATCAACATCGACATCGTCGAGCGGGTCGCCTGGGGCGAGAAGGTCCGCATCCAGAACGACTTCGAGATGGCGAGCCGCCAGAGCGGCGTGGCGGTGGATCCAACCGACGATCTACTGGTCACCTGGGCCGAAGGCGGCAATTCGGCCTATCATCGGGCCAAGGTGGCCGGTCTGATCGACACCCTCAACCAGGCCGATGCCGAATACGACCTGAAGAAGCGCCAGGAGCTGTTCGTCAAAGCCCAGCAGCTCATGCACGAATCGGCCTGGTTCGGGTACATGTGGTTCGAGACGGGCAACTTCCTTGTCCACAAGCGAATCCAGAACTTTCCGGCCGTGTGGGGCTCTTGGCGCGAGTGGGAATGGTGGATAGACGAGTAGACGAAGCTGTCAGCCATCAGCTATCAGCAGTCAGCCCTTTCGCACCGTCTGCTGACAGCTGATGGCTGACGGCTGACAGCTTGGAGGACTCGCATGAAGATCACCGGCATCACGACCGAAGAGTACCGCTGGCCGCGCCACAAGCCGATCACCAACGGGAAGCATACGTACACCCACTCTGGGCTGGGGCTGGTTAAGATCGAGACCGATGAGCCGATCACCGGCATCGGGCTGGGTGGGACCGGCCTGGTCGGGCGGGCGACCATCGAGTACCTCAAAAAGGAGCTGATCGGCGAGGACCCGATCGACGTCGAGCGGCTTTGGCACAAGATGTGGGTGCCCAAGCTGGTCGGCCGCCGCGGCCTGACTACCCGCGCGATCAGCGCGATCGACATCGGGCTGTGGGACATCCGCGCCAAGGTTGCGGGCCTACCGCTGTACAAGCTGCTCGGTGGGTTCCGCGATCGAGTCCCAACCTACATCGCGGGCGGGTATTACGAGGAGGGTAAGGGACTCAACGAGCTCGCCCAGGAGATGCAGGACAACGTGGAGATGGGCGCGCGGGCCGTCAAGATGAAGGTCGGCGCCGTCCCGATGCGTGAGGATGTCGAACGGGTGAAGGTGGCGCGAGAAGCGGTCGGGCCGGACGTGAAGCTGATGGTCGACGCTAACTGCGCCTACCGCTACTACGAGGCGATCCAGCTTGCCAGGCGGATCGAGGAGTACGACATCTTCTGGTTCGAGGAGCCCGTTGCGCCGGACGACTACGAGGGGCACCGCAAGCTGGCCGAGGCCACCAGCATCCCGATCGCGACCGGGGAGAACGAGTACACCCGCTACGGCTTTCGTGACTTGATCGAGCACAACGCGGTAGCGATCCTGAACGCCGACGCCAAAGTGTTGGGGGGTGTGACTGAGTTCATGAAGGTGGTCGCGCTCGCCCAGGCGCACGACCTGGACGTCGCCCCGCACGGCTCACAGGACATTCACGTGCATCTTGTCTCGGCGATCGCCAACGGGCTGATCCTGGAGTTCTACCGTGACTCTGTCGACCCGATGTGGGGCAGGATGTACCATCACACGCTGCGCCTCAACGACGACGGCACCGTCAGCCCGCCCAACGTGCCCGGCATCGGAGTCGACCCCAACTACGAGGCCCTGGAGCCCTATCGAATAGCGTGACCGGACCAACCTATCTTGTCATCCTGAATTTTTCATTGTCATCCTGAGCGAAGCGAGGGATCTCATGCTTCCCGACGGGCGATCCAGACTCTACCTATGGACCGGCATGTTCGCGTAGGCCAGGCAGGGTAGCTCACGAGCTTGAGTGGATGCGGATTCGGTTTTGGGGCACGCGTGGCTCGCTAGCCAAGCCGGGACCGACGACGCTGCGGTACGGCGGTAATACCGCCTGCGTCGAAGTGCGGATGGCCGACGGCACGCTTGTCGTGCTGGACTGTGGGACCGGCTCGCATGAGCTGGGTCAGCAGCTCGTCGCGTCGGATGAGCAGCCCGTACGCGGGCATCTGTTGATAACCCACACCCACTGGGACCACATTCAGGGCTTCCCATTCTTCGCGCCGCTGTTCGTGCCGGGCTATGAGTGGGACGTTTATGCGCCTGGTTGCCTGGGCCAGCGGCTCGAGAGCGCGCTGGCCGGCCAGATGGAGTATGCGTACTTCCCGGTCAGCCTCGCGCAGCTGGGCGCGACGATTCGCTACCACGATCTCCTGGAAGGCAGCTTCGAGATCGGCGACGTCCGCGTCACGACCCACTACATGGGGCACCCCGGTCTCGCGCTCGGCTACCGGCTCGAGGTGGGTGGGGTCGCGCTGGTCTACGCTGTCGATCACGAGCCGCACGCGCGCTGCCCGCCCGGGCCGGCGGGCTCGACGACGGCGACCACGATTCACTGGGAAGACCGGCGCCATGTCGAATTCCTGGCCGGAGCGGACCTGGTGATCCACGACTCCCAGTACACGTCCGAGGAATACCCGAAGCGGGTCGGCTGGGGCCACAGCCCGGTTGAATGGGTGGTCGACTACGCCAGCGCGGCCGGTGCGAAGCAGCTGGCGTTGTTCCACCACGACCCCATGCGCGACGACGATTCGCTCGATCTGGTGCTGGAAGCGTGCCGCCAGCGGGCGGCCGCCGTCGGCAATCTGGAGGTGTTCGCTGCCGCCGAGGGACAGGTCGTCGAGCTGCCGGAGCGGGCGACCTCCGCGCCACCGAAGCCGGCGGCCGCGGCCGCGGTTGACGTTCCCGACGGCGTTTCGAGTGAGCAGCCCTGTGTCCTGATCTGCGACGATGATCCGAACGTCGTCCGCCTCCTGGCCGCGACGTTGCGCCATGAGGGACTGCGGCTGGTGGTGGCCAATGACGGCGAGTCGGCGCTCCGAATGGCGCGCGCCGAGCGGCCGGCGCTCGTGCTGCTCGACTGGCGGATGCCGGGCACCGACGGCCTGGAGGTCTGCCGGGCGCTGCGAGCGGAGGACGACCCGCGCCTGCGCGACGTGCCCGTAGTGCTGGTCACAGCCCAGACGGGGCCCGAGAGCACGGCCGCCGGCTTCGAAGCTGGGGTCACCGACTACCTGACCAAGCCATTCACTCCGCCGCATGTCAGGGCCCGCGTCCGCGCCTGGCTGCTCCGCGCTGGGGCGGGCAGCGCACCGGAGAGATGACGCTCGGACCGCCCGCGCTCGCCAGCCTGCGCAGCCGCCTGTTGTCGCTCGTGCTGCTGGCGGTCGTTCCGGCCCTGGCTCTGACCGTCTACACCTATCTCGAGGAGCGCGAGCTCGAGAAGGCACGGGTGAGGGAAGATGCGCTGCGACTGGCCCGGCTGGCATCAGATGACCAGGCGCAGCTCGTCCAGGGCGCGCGACAGCTCCTGGTCGCCCTGGCCCAGCTTCCTGAGGTCCGCGGCGGCGATCCGGCCGCTTGCAGCGCACTCTTCGCCCGCCTACTCGAGCAGTTCCCGTCCTACGCGAACCTCGGCGTGATCGGTCCGGATGGCACCAGCTCGTGCGATGCGCTTTCGAGTGGCCCAACGTTTCTCGGCGACCGAGGATACTTTCGCCGCGTGGTCGAATCGCTCGACTTCGCGGTCGGCGAGCACCAGATCGGTCGACTGACCAGAAAGGCCACCCTCAACTTTGGCTACCCCGTCCTCGACGACGCCGGACGCGTGCGGGCGGTCGTGTTCGTCGCGCTGGACCTCGAATGGCTCAACAGATACGCCGCTCAGGCCGAACTGCCCCCGGGCGCCACGCTGTTGGTGGTCGATCGCAACGCGACAGTCCTGGTTCGCTATCCGGATTCGGAGCGATGGGTCGGCCAGACTGCGCAGGACTCGCCGTTTCTGGGGGCCATCTCCGGCGGCGAGGACGAAGGGACGGTCGAAGCCCGCGGGATAGACGGTGTCGAGCGGCTGTACGCCTACACGCGGCTGGGTGGCCCGTCGAGCGCGGATGCCTACGTGAGCGTCGGCGTGCCCACCAGCGTGGCCTTCGCGGAGGCCGACCGTAAGCTCGTCAGAAACTCGGCCGCGCTCGGCCTGGTTGGCCTGCTGACGTTAGTGGCGGCCTGGGTCGGCGCCGATTTGTTCATGTTGCGCCGGGTCAACGCGCTCGTTCGGGCGACCAGGCGGCTCAGCGAGGGTGACCTCCGTGCTCGGACGGGGCTGCCCTACGGTCGTGGCGAGCTGAGCCAGCTCGCGCGCGTGTTTGACGATATGGCGGCCGGGCTCGAAGCCGCCGAGCAACGGAGGGCTGAGGACGCGGAGCTGCGTCGGCAGAACTTCGAGCTGGAGCAGCAGAACCTCAGCATCAAAGAAGCGAACCGCTTGAAAGGCGAGTTCGTCTCGATGGTCTCGCACGAGCTCAAGGCGCCCATCACCTCGATTCGCGGCTACGTGGACCTACTGCTCGAAGGTGAAGCGGGCCGCCTGTCGGCGGAACAGCGCGAGCACCTGACCATCGTCAGCGAGTCCACCGCTCGGCTCTTGAGCCTGATCGACGATCTGCTCGATCTGGCGCGGATCGAGGCAGGCCGCATCGAGCTCCACGAGTGTGCGCTGGACTTGGGTCGCCTGGTCCGTGGGGTGGCCGGGTCGATGCGGCCGTTGATGGAGGCGAAGGGTCAGCAGCTCGCGCTCGACGTAGCCGATCCGCTGCCGGCCGCCTGGGCGGACGCTGACCGGGTGACGCAGGTCCTGACCAACCTGGTCTCCAACGCCCACAAATACACCCCCCCAGGCGGGCGGATCTCCGTGGCCGCCCGGGCGGCAGATGGCCGGCTCGTGGTGGACGTTCGCGACACTGGGATGGGGCTCTCGCCCGACGAGCAGGCCCACCTCTTCACTCAGTTCTTCCGGTCTCGGAGCGCCGCGGCGGAGGGGATCAGCGGGACCGGCCTGGGCCTGGCGATTGCCCGTTCGCTGGTCGAGCTGCACGGCGGCCAGATCACCGTCTCCAGCGCTCCCGGACAGGGCTCGACGTTCAGCTTCACGCTGCCGGCGGCGCCTGCGTGAATCCCGCCCAGCCCAGCGCCCTGGCGGGATCGACGGGACTAGTCTCTGCGCTCTACGGGTTGCGTACCCGTGAACAGAGGTCGTGGACCGTGCAGCGACTCGGACCACATAAGGGAGGAACCAATGCAGGTCGGTGTTAGCGTCCCTAACTTCAGCCGATTGGGTACGCGCGAGGCAGTGGTCGAGATCGCCCAGCAGGCTGAAGCGCTGGGCTACGACTCGATCTGGACGACCGACCACGTGATGGTGCAGAAGGGCCAGGAGATTCCGTACGGCCACATCCTCGAAGCGCTGACCACCCTTAGCTACCTGGCCGCGTTGACCCAGCGCGTTCGGCTGGGGACATCCGTGATCGTGTTTCCCCAGCGCAACCCGGTCCTGGTGGCCAAGGAAGCGGCAACCCTGGACCAGCTCAGCGGCGGCCGCTTGATCCTCGGGTTGGGAGCAGGCTGGAACGAGCGCGAGTTCGCGTCCCTGGGCGTCGACTTCCACGATCGTGGGCGGCGCCTGGATGAGTACATCGGCGTGCTGCGTGAGCTGTGGACAGCCTCTGAGCCACGCTTCGAGGGCCGCTACGTCGCTTTCTCCGACATCCTCTTCTCGCCCCGCCCGATGCAGCCAAACGGGCCGCCGATCTGGCTCGGCGGCGGCAGTCCGGCAGCGCTGCGGCGGGCCGCCCGGTTGTGTGACGCCTGGCACCCAGTCGGCATCGGCGTGGCCCGCTTCGCCGACGGCATGCGGCGGATCGCGGAGCTGGCGAACGGACGCCAGGTGGTCGGCTCGCTGCGCATCAACACGGCGATCGGCCGAACCTTGCCCGAGGTGCGGACGGCCTCCGGCCAGGTCCAGGAGACACTGTCCGGCTCGGTGGACGAGGTGGTCGCGAGGATCAAAGAGTACCAGGCGGCCGGCCTGAGCTACCTGGTGACGCAGTTCGGAACGAGCGACCTGGAGACCTATCTGAGCGACATGCGCCGCTTCGCAGCCGAGGTCCGGCCGGCGCTGCTGTAGGGGCACGGCATGCCGTGCCTCTACGGGACCCCTCCTCAGGTCGCCTGGCCCTCCAGGTCCGCCAGCGTCTCGCGCGCCACGGCGGCCGCGCCCTCCTTGTCGTCGGGCGCCAGCGTGCCGTCTAGCACGGCGCTCAACAATCGGTCCTTGATCGGCTTGATCCACGGCCCGGGTCCCCGTCCGAACAGCGCCATCAGCTCGTGGCCGTCGAGCGGACTGGACAGCCTCTCGACATCCTCACGGGCCCGGATCTCGGCTACTCTGGTCTCGAGGGCCGTCACCCGCCGCGCGGCGGCGCGCATCTTTTCCGGACGGCGAGTGGTGACGTCGGCCCGCGACAGGACGAGGAGGTCCTCCAGGGCCGGCCCGGCCTCACGCATGAAGCGGCGGACGGCCCCGTCCGTCCAATCCTCGTCGTAAGAGTTGGCCCGCTGGTGCATGCGCACCAGCGTACAGACCCGCTCGAGCGTCCGCCGGTCCAGGTGCAGGCCGGCCAGGATCCGAGCCGCCATCTGCTCCCCCACCCGCGCTTGGCGATGTCGTGCAGCAGGGCTGCCCAGCGCACCGCCAGGACGGGCGGGCTGCGGTCGACGACCTGGAGCGTGTGCTCGAAGACGTCCTTGTGGCGGTAGCGGTCCTCCAGCATCCCGCGCATGGCCAGCAGCTCGGGGATGATCTGGCGCATCAGGCCGAGGTCGCACAGCAGCCTGATTCCTCGCGTCGGGGGACCAGCCAGCAGCAGTTTGTGCATCTCCTGGGCGATGCGCTCGCGGCTGATCTCCGCGAGCCTGTCGGCCTCTTCGACGATCGCCTGGCGAGTGGCTGGCTCGATATCCAGCCCGAGCTGGACAGCCAGACGGACCGCGCGCAGCAGCCGCAGCGGGTCCTCGGCGAAGCGCTCGGCCGCGCAGCCAACCGCCCGGATCAGACGCGCCTTCAGGTCGGCCTGGCCGCCGAACGGATCGACCAGCTCCCCGCTGCGGACGTCCTGGGCGATGGCGTTGACGGTGAAGTCGCGCCGACTCAAGTCGCCGTAGAGCGAGTGGCCGAACTCGACGTCAGGCTTCCTCGACCCTGGCTGATACCGCTCGGAGCGGTAGGTGGTCACCTCGACGAGGCAGTCACCGAACCAAGCGCCGATCGTCCCGAACTTCTCGCCGACGGCGAAGATGCTGTCTGCCCCGGCCCGCCGTAGCAGGGTCTTGACCTGCCGGGGTCGGGCGTCGGTGGTGAAGTCCAGGTCCGGACTTGGTCTGCCGAGCAACAGATCGCGGACGGACCCACCGACCAGATACAACGCCTTCCCAGCCGAGGAGAAGGCGTCGGCAAGGGCCGGGGTCGGATCAGCAGAGGGGGGGCCGGGAGGGGCGTGCATCGGCGTGGGCTGGGCTCGGCCTGTTCGCTATGGTCGGCTGCGAGCGCCCGCAACGGCTCAGGGTGGGCAGGAGAGGACTCGAACCTCCGACCCCCACGATGTCAACGTGGTGCTCTAACCAGCTGAGCTACCTGCCCTAAACTGACCCTAGTATAGCGCGGGCCGGGAACGAGTGGTAGAGGCGTGCGCTCGAAGGGATTGAACCCGTGCGCTCCGATGCGGGATATTGATCCCATGAACGTCTCGCGCCGCACCCGCAACGGCGAGATCGCGATGCTCCTGGAGGAGATCGCCGACCTCCTGGAGATCGACGGTGAGGACTCGTTTCGGGTCAACGCCTACCGGGCCGCCGCTCGACGCATCGAGAGCTGGCGCGAGCCGATCGAGCTGCTGCACGCCGAAGGGCGGCTGCGCGACGTGCCTGGGGTTGGCCCGGCCCTCGGGCAGAAGATCGCCGAGTACCTGTCCACGGGCCGTCTGGCGTACGTCGAGCGGCTCCGAGGAAAGTTCCCGCCCGGGCTGGTCGAGCTGCTCCAGGTGCCCGGCCTCGGACCGCGCAAGGCTCGCCTGGTCTACGACAAGCTCGGGGTGACCAACCTCGCCGAGCTCGAGGCGGCCGCGCGGGCGGGCCGCCTGCGTGACATCCCCGGGCTGGGCGAGAAGACCGAGCAGAACCTGCTCACGGAGATCGAACGGCTGCAGCAGCGCGGCGCGCGCCACCAGCTCGGGGCGGCCCTGGCCGTAGCCGAGGAGCTGCTGGCCAGCCTGCGCGAATGCTGGGCCGTGGCGCGGGCCGACTACGCTGGCAGCCTGCGGCGCATGCTCGAGACGATCGGCGACATCGACATCCTGGTCGCCTCGGCCAGCCCGGACCAAGTCGAGCGCTTCTTCCTGGGCCTCGGCCAGGTGCGCGACGTGCTCAGGCAAGGCCCGTCCAGGACCAGTGTCATCGTCCGGGATGGCTTGCAGGTCGACCTTCGGGTCGTCGAGCCGGACAGCTGGGGCAGCGCGCTCCAGTATTTCACCGGCTCCAAGGAGCACAACGTCCGCCTGCGCGAGCTGGCCGTCAAGCGCGGCTGGACCTTGAACGAGTACGGCCTGTTCGAGCAGGAGGGCGGCAAGCGGCTGGTCGGCGCGGACGAGGCCGACGTGTACGAGGCGCTGGGTCTACAGTGGGTCCCGCCGGAAATGCGCGAGAACCTGGGCGAGATCGAGCTGGCGGCGGCCGGGAAGCTGCCGCGACTCCTGGAGGAGGGCGACATTCGGGCCGACCTGCACGTCCACAGCGACTGGACCGACGGCGGCAGCTCGGTCGAGGAGATGGCCCGCGCCGCCATGGCACGCGGACGCGAGTACATCGCCCTGACCGATCATAGCAAGTCGCTCGCGATGACTATGGGGCTGTCCGAAGAGCGGGTCGACGAGCAGCGGGCCCTGGTCCAGCGCCTGAACAAAAAGCTGGCACCCTTCCGGATCCTGCACGGGACGGAGATGGACATCAAGCTCGACGGCCAGCTCGACTATGAGGACGAGACTCTGGCTGGCCTGGAGTATGTCTCGGCCTCGGTCCACACCGGCATGAACCAGGGCCGCGAGGTGATGACCGGGCGGGTGCTGCGCGCGCTCGGCAACCCCTATGTCGCCACCCTGAACCATCCCCACGGGCGGCTGATCGGCTCGCGGGTCGGCTATGAGCTGGACATGGACGCCGTCATCCGCTGCGCCGCCGAGCGCGGCGTCGCGATCGAGATCAACTCCCAGCCCGCGCGGATGGACCTGGACAGCTTCTGGGCTCGCCAGGCCCGCGACGCTGGCGTTAAACTGGCCATCAATACTGACGCGCACTCCGTCCGCGGCTTCGACGCGCTGCGCTTCGGGGTCGGCATCGCCCGCCGCGCCTGGCTTGGCCCAGAGGACGTCCTGAACACCCTCACGCTAGAGGACCTGCTCGCCCACCTGGCGACGCGGCGGCCAGGAGCGACCCCTGGCCCCTGACCCCCGACCCCTTTCATCCCCCGAAGCTGCGGGCGGTGGCCTCGACCGCCTGGTCGGGCTGTTTGAAGCGGCCCGCGCGGTATTCCTCGAACACCTGGCGGCAGGCGATCAGAGCATCCCAGGACGTCGGGAAGCCGGCCAGCAGGCCGACCTGCAGGATCACCTCGACGATCTCCTGTTCGGCCGCGCCGTTGTTCAACGCGCCGACCAGGTGAACGCGGAGCTGGTTGGGGCGATGCAGCGCGGTCAGCGCGGCGATGCTGATCAAGCTGCGGGTCTTGCGGTCGGGCGCCGGCGCGCCGCGCGTCCACAGGTCGCCGTACAAATGCGACACGATCTGGCGCTCGAGGTCGGGCGCAAGCTGGCAGAGGCGGTCCAGGATCTCGCCGCCGTATTCGGCGCCCCAGACTTCAAGGATTAGGCTGCGGCCTAGATCGTAGCGCTCGCTTTCGTCCAAGGCCTGCTCCCGGGATCAGCCGCGCCGGCGTGAGGTGAGCCAACGATAGCACACCGCCAGCGCGGCGCCGGCGCTGAGCACGACCAGAGAGGGCGCGTAGCGGGCCTCGGCGAACACATGCGGGTTCACACCGAAGCCGGGCAGCGTGCTGGGCGTGCCCAGCGCCCAGGGCAGTTCGATCAGGAGGCGAGCGGCCGCCGGAGCCACCAGGATGACGAGGAAGCCGATAACCATGGCCAGGCCGATCACCAGCTCGATCGCCGCGAGCAGATCGTCACGCCGCATGGCAAATCTCCGGGCGTTCAACGTTGCGCGTTCAACGTTCAACGCTCGACGTTGAACGTTGAACGACGTTACCCGGCTAACGCGACAGCCGGTAGACCTGTCCGGGCCTGGCCTGAAACGTCACGACGCCGCCTCGCTCAGAAAGCTTAGCGCTTTCCGCCGGGTCGTCGCTCTCCAGGGCCCAGCCTCTGGCTCCACCTCCGCCGACCAGGCTCGCCAGCCTCAGCTCGACCCCGGCTGGGGCAGTCGCGCTCAGCTGCACGGCCCGGGGTTGCGCCCAATTCACAAAGAGCTGGTTGGGACCCTGCCCGAGCAGACGGGCCTCCGGGGGTTGGCCGCAGCCGCCGCCGATCAGGAGCGCCGCGTCGGCGCGGAACAGGTAGCACGGACCCCCACCTTCGTTCTGAGACAGCTCGAGCGAGCCAGGCCCGCCCCCGCCGGCGAGGTAGCGCGCCAGGCCGGCGCTGTCGGCCAGGAGCTGAAGGAAGATAGCCGTCTCTTCGCGGCCGCTTGAGCCTCGCCCAGCTCAGCGGTGCGGTGACCGAACTCGCCCAGCAGGATCGGCTTCCCGGGGAAGATGGCTCGCAGCGCGCTCAGGCTGCGCCGATGGTCGGTCAGCCCACCCAGACCCGGCGGCGGATAACGATGGTGGCTGAGAAAATCGAGACGTCGGTTGGCTGGCAGGGCCTCCAGCAGCGGATCGTTGTGGCCGACGGTGATCGGCTTCGTCGGGTCAGCCTCGCGCAGGAGCCGGACCTGAGGCTCCAGCCAGGCGTCATAGGTCGCGTTGAGCGCCTCGAGGAACGTCGCCCAGCGGGCCGCCTCTGGCGAGCTGAAGTACTCCAGGTCAGTGCGCCCGCGAGCCTGGGCCCAGGCCGATGCCTCGTGCGCCAGCTCGTAGGAGAGCAGCCAGTTGTTGTGATAGTAGTACGCCTCGTCCTCAGAGAATCGCTCGGGAATGGCCAGCGGACCGCGCTGGCCCTCGTCGGTGAGCCGGAAGGCGTTGATGTAATGGCGGGCAGCGCGCTCACCGTAGGCCTCGACTAGCGCGCTACTCAACAGCGGAGGCCGCTGGCCATCCGGGTACCTCGCCGACTGAAGCGTCCAGAACGTCGGCTCGTTGCGAAGCTCGTAGGCCAGGATTGCCGGGTGGCCCGCGTAGCGGCGGGCGATGCTGCTCGAGACGCGCGCTACGTCGCTGACCCGCCGCTCGTCATAATCGCCGAACGTGACGATCAGCCGGAGTCCGGACTGGGCCGCGAGATCGACCACGGCGTCCAGTTTCCACCAGCCGTCCTTTCTGATGTCGTGGAGCAGCTCGCGCTGGACGAAGATACGCAGGGTATTCAGGCCGGCCCCCGAGGCGCGCTGGAAATCAGCCGCGACCAGAGCGGGATCGAAGCGATCGTCGGCCCACCCGGCCCAGTATTCGCCGCGCCAAGACAGCTCGGCTGGCCCCTGGTAACTGGCGCCGATCACGAAGATGGGCTGGCCGTCTGGCCCCGTGAGGCGGCCATCCCGCGCGGGCGGGTCGGCGCTGGCGTTGGCCGGCCCCAGCAGACTTCCAATCAGCAGCGCCAGCCAGAAGGCGCGCAGCCCGCCCATCCCCCGTGCCCCCGAACACAGCTGCAACAGTATGCCGCCGATTGCAACGAAAGCGTCGCCATGCGGCGGGTACCACCGTTCTCAACGGACGACCAGACGTAAGGTGACGATCAACACCAGCACACGAAGGCACCCAAGACGATCGGATCGGGCCTTTGTCTCCTGCGTCTTGGTGGTAGCTTCCCGTCCGCGGCCCTACGTCCTGTTCAGCGCGGGCAGGCTCATGACCAGAGCGCTGCCAAGGATCGCCGTGGCCACAGCGCTGAACAGCACCGCCTCAGGCGCGCCGACGGCGCTGGCCAGGAGGCCGGCGCTCAGACCGCCCAGACTGCTCAAGCCGATCGTCGCGGTGGTGTTGAGGGCAATCACGCGGCCGCGCAGCTCGCTCGGTGCGCGCAGCTGAAGGACGGTCTGGCCAATG
>WNGB01015199.1_pt1 | contig 12480 bp, 17 predicted proteins | sample 5400681 | NCBI WGS metagenome assembly WNGB01 (sample SAMN13153367, study PRJNA577476) | soil metagenome | isolation source: 115 cm soil or saprolite under grassland replicate 2 | place: USA:California | collected 2016-06-15 | reverse complement strand
GGCCGATCCGGGAGCTCACGGTCGAGCCGCGCATCGAAAACGTCTCCATCGACGAACTCTGCCGGGCGGCAACGCAAGCGGCACCGGCGCTCGCAGGTGTCGAGCCCCGTTTCGACTTGCCTCCCGCGACGTCGACGTCGGTCAAGGTCGTCACCGATGCCGTCCTGCTTTCGCGCGCGATCGCCGAGATCGCCGCGAGCATCGCCGCGCAAATACCGCCGCCCCCCCAGCTCTCGTTGACCGTCGACCAGCCCGACGTAGAAACGGTCCGCGTCTCGGTCGGAAATTGGAATGCGTCGGTGGAGGAAACGGCGGCGAAAGCGACGTTTGCCATTGCCGGCGGTGGCATCCGCTTGGCACTCGCGCGATCACTCGCGCAGAACGCGGGCGCTACCTTGCGACTCGAACGCCTGGATGGCGGAGCGCGTTTCGCGCTCGTCGTGCGACGAGCTCAGTAGCACGAGTCAGCGGGTGCGACGCAGAACGCGAACGCCGCGTTCGTCGGCGACGAAGACTACGTCGGCTCGGCCGACGAAGAGTCCCGTTTCCACCACACCCGGGATGTCGCGCAACGCGCGATCGGTCGTACCCGGATCGGAGATTGGGCCCGTGGAGACGTCGTAGACGAAGTTGCCGCTATCGGTCCGCGAGGCATGATTGACGATCTTCTCGCGCGTGTGGGCGGCTCCCCCGCCCTTGATGAGGTTGAGCTCGGCGTCGACCTCATCGGCTCCATCCACCGTTACGGCAATGTCCCAGGGGCCGTCGCCGGCAAGAAGCGGAATCCCCCACTTCTCCGCGTCGACGCGACTCGCTTCAGAAGTGGGGACCGCTTGGAAGCTCCGGCCGGCTTGGACCAAAGCGCCGACCTCGGCGATCAAGAGCCGCGCCGTGGATCCGGAACCAAGTCCCAGAACACCGCTTTGCGGCAGCTCGGCCACGGCGGCATGGGCTGCGTTCGCTTTCGCCTCGTCTTGGTCCATCGTGCGAGGGGATTACCATTTTCACGTGCCTAAGTCCCCCCGACCGGATCCGCCGCGCCTTGCCAAGAGGCTCCCCAGGCCATCGAAGGGGTGGACCGCGCCAGGCCAATGCGACCGGAAGGATCGATCAGAATGATACCGCCCGTCGCACCCACGCGGGCGGAGAGCCGCTCGATGGCGCGACGAGCGGCGCTCTCCGGTGCGAGGCCGCCGCGCATGTCGTCGACCGCGCTCTTCGAGAGACACAGACGCATGATCCCTTCACCGTGTCCGGTCGCAGAGGCGCCACCTGCTTCGTCGTCGGCAAATGTGCCGGCGCCGACGATCGGCGAGTCGCCGACGCGGCCGCTCTTCTTGCCCAACGTTCCCCCCGTGCTCGTGGCGGCCGCGACGAGACCATAACGGTCCCGGGCGACGGCGCCGACGGTGCCGGTTGGCGCCGCACTTGCGGCAAGGGCGCCTCTCTTGAACTCCTCCCATTTTCGGCGTGCCCGCTCGGTCGTCATCGCCTCGACGGTGGAAGGTTCGAAGCCGACCCCGCGCGCGAAAGAGGCGGCACCTTCTCCGGCATAGAGAACGTGCCGACCTTCGTTCAGCACGGCACGAGCGATGTCGACGGGATTGCGGAAAGGGGGCAGTGCGCACACCGCGCCCACTCGCATCGACGAGCCCTCCATGATGGAAGCATCGAGTTCGATGAGACCCTCTTGGGTGAGGCATGCGCCCGTTCCTGCGTTGAAGAGAGGGTCATCCTCGAGGACGTGCACCGCGGCCTGCACCGCGTCGAGCGCCGAACCCGAACCCGCCAGGACGAAGCCGGCAGCTTGCGCCGCCTTGCGGCACCCCTCGATGCGGGCCGCATCGTGATCGGAGCGGCCCGCTCCTCCGTGGACCAGGATGACCCACCCCTTCGTCCAGCGCGCCGAGCCCCCATCACCCGGGCCGGACCATGATTCCTTCACGACCATGCGCCACTCCGGTGCAGTGCAAATGCATCGCCGAAGAGAAGAGCTGGGGGCACGAGGAGCGCGACCGCATGCATGCGGTCGGCAGCCACGAGGTGGAAAATCGTGACCGACGAGGCGGCGACGCCGAGCGCCACCAACGAACGTCGCAAGCCCGATTCCCGAGCGACGGCCCAGAGCGGAAAGCCGAGCGCGGACAGCGCGAGTGCGAGCACCGTCGCCACGCGCGGGGCCGGGCTTTCCACCAGCGTCCGCCCGAGCGCCGGTGCGGTCGAGCTGAGCTCTCCGGTCGAGCGTACGACGATACCTCGCGTCGTCTCCAGCCAAGCGCCACCTTGAGCTACCCAGCTCTCTCCCGATGAACTCGCGCGCGGAAAGAGCGGGGCGAGATCGACACGTCGCACGAGCGCCAAAATCGCGCCGGCCACGCCGATGGCCGAGCCGCCCACCAGGGGACCGAGCGCTGCTTTCACCGGCGCAACCCCCGCCGCGCCGAGTGCCCGCATCTCCCCACGTGATCGCGCCTGTTCGGTCGCGATGAATGCCGCGCCTCCGCCGGCGAGCGACGACAGAGCAGCCAGGCGACCCAGCCGCCCGGCGAGCGTGCTCATCGCATCGTCGGTACTGATCATGACGACGAAGACAAGGGCACCGAGAGCGATGCCGAGCCCGAGGGTCCGTCGTGCGAGGAGCCAGTCGTAAGCGGTCAAGTCCAAGTTCATCGTGGACCGAAGTGACCGCCCGCGCATCCCCCTCGTGGCGATCAGGAAGTCGAATTTGCCACGCGCTTCGCGCGTGCTAGTTTCGGCACACCGCCTGTGAGTTTGGGGTTTCGACCCCGGGAATGGTCCGATGGAGGAGCACCTCCATACCATGGGCAAAGGAAACCGGGACCCCTCGGGGTCCCAACCTAGTCGAACACCCGCCGATCAAAACCGCCCACTTCGAAGGACGGAAACGGGTGCCGGTCTACGCCGGAGGAGGGATAGTCACCATGCAGAGTACCTGTGGCCCTAACCTGGAGGCTGGACAAGGGTAGCCGACTGTCCTGGGGCTCGCGCCGCCACGTGGCGAGCGAGTCCACGAGTCCCTCGAGGTATGGGGCCCGGAAATCGGCGGGCCGGGTGGCGCCAAAAGAGGCCGCCCGGCCCGTTTTTCGTTTTACCTCAGCGCGCCTTGAGCACGGGTTGGCCCCGCGCGACGCCCGCTTCTGGTTCGACCCGCTCGACCCGAATGGCCGTATCGACGCCGTGGCCGTAGGCGAGCAGGGTTCCGGTGAAGCGCACCTGGCGGCCGTCGGTTTGCCGGGTGACTGCAACCGACCGACGCGCGCGTCCGACGTCCTCCGCCCAGCGCGCCAACCAATCCTGCAGGGCGACGTTCGGCACCACGATGACCAGCCGGACCGGCAAAGTCGGTGGGCGGTCGAGCGATGCCGCTGCAAGCGCTGGAAAGCCGCGCACGTCCCGGCAAACGAGGGGACGCGGCGGGTCCTCGCCCTGCCATAGAAAACCCTTCGGGCTTCGAATCGCCCGCTCCATAGCGAGCAAACTAGCACGTCCGCAGGGCGTGCCGGACGGCCTTGCAGAGTTTGGCAGAAGCAGCCTAAATGAACGCGCGACCGTGGCCGATCCGCCGATCAGCGAAGATTCCCTCTTCGGCGGCCGCGTCAGGCTCTTTCAACCGAGCCGAGGGTCTGGTTACCGCGCCAATGTGGACGCCATCCTGCTCGGGGCCTTCGCGGCGGAGGGTCGCCGCGTACGCCTCGCCGTCGACCTCGGATCCGGTGTGGGCGCGGTGGGCCTCACCCTCTTTCACTTCGCCGCTGCCGAGCGGGTCGACTTCATCGAGCGCGAGCCCGCGCTCGTCGCCCTCTGCCAAGACAACTTGAAGGCCAATGGCCACCAAGGCCGCGGTCGCGTGCGCGTCGGGGACTTGAACCGACCGTTGTCTTCGATCGCTCCCGAGATCCTGCACGCGGCAGGCCTGGTCGTTGCAAATCCTCCGTACGTCGCGCCCGAGCGCGATGGTCGCGCCGACGGTCGCCGTCCCTCGGGTCGCCTCGAGGCCCGAAGGGGGGACCTCGTGCCTTTCGTTCGAGCGGCCGCCGAAGCGCTCGGACGGCGAGGTCGCGCGTGCATGGTGTACCCCGCTCACGCCCTTCTCGAGCTGACCACCGCCGCACGAAAGGTGGGACTCGAACCGAAGCGGCTGCGATTCGTGCATGGAAAAGCGACGCGGCCCGCGCGTGTCGCGCTCGTCGAGCTCGCCCTCGCCAGGCCTGGCGGGCTGGTGGTGCAGCTCCCGCTCATCGAAACCGACGCCGCGGGGCACCCGACGCCCGAGCTCACGAACATCCTCGGGCACGCGTCAGGATGACCGATCGGCGTCCCCGGCGAGCAGGCGATCCAGCGTGATGGCGCACGCTGCACGAACGCTGAGGTGGTTGTAATCGTCGGCGCTCGTTCCGCGGATCGGCGCAAGGCGCACGTCGGCGGTTTCCAGAAGCGACGGAGCGATACCCCACCCGGTGCCGAAGAGGATCAACGACGCTTTCGAGGTCGCCGCGATGCGTGCGCGCGCACCGCCATAGCCCAAGGCGCCGGCCGCATCTCGGCGGGCGCTCGTCGTATAGAGGTCGACCTCGGAGCGACCACCGAGAGCTGCATACGCATCTTCGACCGCAGGCACGATCTGCAGGAGCGCCATGGCCGGCTCGCGGGTGGGAATGCGGAGAGCGCCCGAGCCACTCACCCAATGCGCCTTGACGCGCTGGGCGAGCTCACGCTGCGCAGCAACGGGATGTACGATGAAAACCGCACAGACTCCATAGGTGCGCGCGGTTCGAGCGATATCGTGCAGGTCCAGATTGGTGATCGCCGTCGTGATCAGGGCCCCCTGTCGGTCGAGCACCGGATAGTGGACCAACGCCACGGCGAGCCGGTTCATCGGTGCCGGCGCTCGCCTTGGGTATCCCTGGCGATTTCGAGCAAATCCGGGCGGCGCGACCGCGTCCGCTCGTAGGCTTGCTCTCGGCGATAGCGAGCGATTTCGCCGTGGTTGCCGCTCATCAGGACCTCGGGCACGGCGAGCCCTCGAAAATCGAGCGGTCTCGTGTAGTGCGGGTACTCGAGCAGACCGCCGCTGTTCGGGCTGTGGGATTCTTCGTGGGTGCTCGCCTCGTTGCCAAGGACGCCCGGCAACAGGCGAGCGACTCCCTCGATGATCGCCATCGCCGCCACTTCTCCCCCGGTCAGCACGAAATCGCCGAGGGATATCTCCTCGTCGACGAAGGAACGAACTCGTTCGTCAAAACCTTCGTAGCGGCCACAGATCAAGGTGAGCGAGGGCCGCTCGGCAAGCTGGTGCAGCACGGTCTGCGAGAGCGGTCGGCCCTGCGGCGTCAGAAGAACGCGGTGGGCCTTCAGGCCACCCTCGCGATCGTCGTCGAGCGACTCGATACAGCCGACGAGGCAATCGACGCGCATCACCATCCCCGAGCCTCCGCCGTACGGCGTGTCGTCTACCTTGAGGTGACGACCGATCCCGAACTGCCGCGGGCTGCGGGTCCTCACGCGGATGACGCCACTCGCCGCAGCTCGGCCGACGAGCGTCGTCTCCAGAAACGGACCGAAAAGTTCGGGAAAGAGCGAGACGATGTCAATCTGCATCGGACCGCTCCGTCACGACGCCGCGCAAGAACTCGAGCCCCTCGTTTCGCAGTACCACCTGATCGAGGCTCGTGTCGACGCGCTCGACGAAGTCCTCGACGAGCGGGATCTCGGCGCGCTGCTTCGGCGGGTCGTCGAGCTGAACGACGAGCACCTCGGTGCTCGGATACGTCGCGAGATCGACGATCGTACCGAGCTCCCCGCTCGGTCCCACGAGCCGTGCGCCGATGACGTCACACACGTAAAACTCCCCCTCGGGTAGAGGGGGGAACTCGTCGCGCCGCACGCAGAGTGTGCTGCCGCGAAGGGGCTCGGCTGCGTCGCGATCGTCGATGCCGCCGAATTTGATCAACATGTGCCCGGTGTCCGCTCCGCGGATCGATTCCAACTGCATGGTTTCTTCGCGGCCATCGCGCCGTCGAACGAGGACTTCTCGCCTCGAGGCGAGCAGATCGGAGTCGGTGTTGTACACCTTGACGCGGACTTCGCCCCACACGCCGTGTGGGCGCGCAATCTCGGCAAGCGCGACCCATCGAACTTCGCCCATGGAGAGCTGAATCAGTCGACGATGTCGAGATGAGAGCGACGACCGAGCTTCGTCGAGGCGGCAGTCAAGATCGTGCGCATGGACTGGGCGGTGCGCCCTTCTCTTCCGATGACCTTGCCGACGTCGTCTTTGGCGACGCGCAACTCGATGAGCAGGTTGTGCTCACCTTCGATTTCGGTCACTTCGACAGCTTCGGGGTCATCGACAAGGGCTTTGGCGATGGTCTCGATCAGTTCTTTCAACGCCATGCTCCGCCTCCGCTTCCACCGCAGTTCGAGAGTGATCCGAATCCACCCTCGCGAGCACTGGGAGGCCTGCCAGTCCTTAGGACGACTTTTCGGTAACGCGACCCTTCGGCGATGACGCGGCGACCTCGGTCACCTTGGATTGCCGTTTGAGCAAACGCTCGACCGTGTGGGACGGCTGTGCGCCGCGGCCACGCCAATAGTCGAGCCGCTCTCGGTTCAGGACCAAGGCACCCGGGTCTCCGGTCGGGTCGTAAGTTCCAATTTTCTCGATAAAACGACCCCCGCGGGGGCTGCGCTGATCGGCCACGACGACGCGGTACTGGGGCGCCTTCTTGGCGCCGACGCGGCTCAAACGTATGTGAACGGCCATCGACTATCCTTCGTCCCGCTTTCAAGGCCCCTATCCGCGAGCTTAGCACTGCGAGATCCAAGCGCCAGGCTAACTAGGGCCCCACTTGCAAGGCGGCGCAACCTACGCCACGTCATTCGCAAGGTCAAGCGTTCAGCGTGAAGGCCGCGCCGAGTCATGCGAATCGCAGGCGGGCCGCAGGCCGCGCCGAGGTCATGCGATGAGCTCGTGATCGATGGGCTCGCCCATCGCAACCCGTCGCCAGGACCTTATGGTACTCTCGCCTCGTGAGTGTCCCGTCGGAGAAGCTACTCAAGGTCTGCGAGGACATCATCGCTCCCCTGATCCACGCCGACGGCGGAGAACTCTTCGTCGTATCGATCGAGCCGGACAGCATTACCCTTCACTTGGCGGGCAAATGCGCCGGCTGCCCGGGCGCCAGCTTGACGCAGAAAACCATTATCGAGCCGGCCATTCACGCACTAGCGCCGCTCATGCGGGTGGTCGTCACGTCCGGTTTTCAGGTGCCCGCGGGGGCATCGGTCGTACCTCGAGCGCAGACCGCGTAGATCCGGTCTACTTCTTCTTCGCGGGAGGCGGCGCCACCGGAGCCGGTCCTGCGGGCGGCGTTGCGTGGGCCCGACCCGTGTAGGCGTCGGCAGCCGATGCATTGGGGTCGACGGTCGGCCCTCCCCGCGTCACAGCGGAAATCGTGGGGTCGATCGCGCCCTCGTTGTCTTTATTCGCCGCTCGGAACGCGGCTAGGCGGGTTGCCGTAGCCTTCTCTTGATAGACGAGTCCGACGATATTTTCGTAAGAGCGATCGATAGCGCGCACGTGCGTCGTCGCGTCGCCCCAATCCACTTCGGTGGCATTGCGGCCACGTGCCGGATCTTCCGACAAGAGGCGCCCGGCGACACCGAAACGCTTGGTCAGCACGGCGACCGCCTCTTTGTAGCTGGCGCCCATGTCGCCTTCCTTCTTCAGGGGCAGCGCGTCGTAGATCTTCCAGAGCCGCTTGCCGACGAAAAAGAAGTAACGCGTCACACCCTGACGCGTCAGCGACATCATCGTTTCATTGTTCTTGTAATTGTACTCTCCCTTGAGAGGCGTGTTGTCGATACCGGTGGGCAGAGTGCCGAAGACAACCTCGCTGCGCACGAACGCTGCTTTCTGCTCGGCAAGCGCGGCGTCGACCTCCTTCATTTTCGGTCCGATCGACGTCATCTTGTAGATGGGCACGTAGTCCTGATCGAACACTTTGTTATAGAATTCGACCACTTCGTTCACGGCCATCCCGAAACGAAGCCCTTCGGGTGTGAGGCGAATGGCTTCCTTCACCGCTGGAGGCGGAGGGAGCTTAGGTGGGACGGCGGCGGCGGATTTGGCGTCCGCTGCGCGCGCGTCGTTGCCAGCCCCTGCTAAGCCCGCAAGCCCAATCGCTACCAGCGAGATAAGCCCAAAACGGCGAAATTGACTCATCGCGTGCCTCCGAAAATTTTTGGTCCACCCATCTTCAGGATGTCACGTACAAACTTAAGACGAGCGACGCTGCTCATCGATGGAACCTGAATAGCTCTTTTAACGCCGTTTTCGTTGATAGGCACTACACTTTCTTGAAAGACGCACCATTCGCGAGCCCTCACCAGCTCTGGTACTGTGTCGTACAACCTGAGTGAGCCAGAAAGACTCGACGACTTGCGCTTCCTTTGTGTCCCGTTTTCCTTGTACTTCTCGGTCTGCTTCGTTGCGCTCGCCTGCAGTGGAACGCCGAGACCCCCGCCGGTGGTCGAGCACTTCCCTCCTTACATCGGGGAGGCGACCAGACTCTTCGACGATAGGATCGACCCGACGGCCGTCGGACTGGCCGACGTCGCCACCAGGCCCCGAAGCGATCCGGTCTTGAAGGCGCGCACGCAGAACGCCGAAGCTGTCGCCAGGATGCGAGTCGCGACCGTGACCGTCGACTTCGCACTGGGCAGGCCCATCTACCACCTGACGCTCACCTTCGTGGACGGCGCGCTCGTCAGGCGGAGCGGATTCGCCGACAATCACGTGGAGATTTCGATCCGTTCGGATTCGCCTGCGTTCGGCGTCGTCAAGTGGCTCGATAGCAGGCTCATCGGGCGCACCTTCATCGGCTTCGTCCACCGCTTCAACGATCCGATCCTCGACGGGGGACCTTGGGTCGAGCCTCGGGTGGCGCTGCGGTTCCATCTCGCGTCGGACAATACCGACGTGCTCGCCGCCGTGCGCGAAGCCAAGATGCTGGCCGAGGTTTCCAGCCAGTAACGCGGGATATTGACCGGACGCGCACAAAGCTACAGTCTAGCGAAACTTCATGAGCTCCGTCGAAATCAAGTCCCCCCGCGAGATCGCCGCGCTGCGTCGCGCCTGCCAGCTCGCCGCACAAACACTACTGCGGGTTGGGGAGATCATTCGTCCGGGCATCACCACCGACGAGATCAACCGGTTCGTGCACGAAGACACGGTCCGACGGGGCGCCCGTCCGGCGCCGCTCAACTATCACGGGTTCCCGAAAAGCGTGTGCACCTCCATCAACGAGGTCGTATGCCACGGGATCCCCGGCTCTCAGCGTCTCAAAGACGGTGACATCATCAACGTCGATGTGACTTCGATCTATGACGGGTTTCACGGCGATACATCGGCTACGTTCTACGTGGGGCAGCCCTCGAAAGAGGCGTGCCACGTGACGGAGACCGCTCGCCGCTCGCTCGAACTCGGTATCGCGCAGGTACGCGAAGGAGCCCGTCTCGGCGACATCGGCGCCGCCATACAGGAGTTCGCCGAAGGTGAGGGTTGCTCGGTGGTGCGTGCTTTCGTAGGGCACGGCATCGGTCGTCGCTTTCACGAGCCGCCGCAGGTCTCGCACGTGGGCATGCGCGGGTCTGGGCTCCGGCTCAAGGCAGGGATGTGCTTCACGATCGAACCGATGATCAACGTCGGCGGCTACGAGGTCGACATCCTCGAAGATGGGTGGACCGTCATCACGCGCGATGGCTCGTTGTCGGCTCAATTCGAGCACACGCTGGTCGTGACCAAGGATGGATGCGAGATCCTGACCGCGCGCGATCGTCCGCTGCCGGCGAGCGAGCTCTCTGCCGCCGCCGCGATGGCTCACGCCTAGTGTCCTTAGCGCGCCGGAGCGTTGCCTCGTGCGTAGCCAGAATGACGAAATGAACGTCGCCGTGGTCGAATGAGTCATACGGACGGCCGGGGCGTCCCCAGAATCGGAGAAGATCGTCGTCGGCAAGGTTGATGCGATCGTGATTTCCCGCGACATGACAAAGCTTCGTTTGACAGCGTGAGAGCGTGGCCATGATCGTAGCGCTCGAGGTCCTTCTCGCGGCTCTCGTCTTCGATATCGTCGCCCCAATTGAACACCAGCTCGGGGTGAACGACGCCGTTCATCTTTTCCACGAAGCGGGCGGTGAGCTTGCGGAGCTTTCCGTCGTAGCGAGCTTCGTTAGCGAAGTGAAGATCGCTGACCAGTGCAAAGACGAGGTCCATGGCTCGCTCAGAATACCCAAAAAACCCGCGATGCCTTTGCGGCGAGGGCCCCCTCGCGCTAGCGTGACGGCGTGTTCGGGTTTTCTTTTGGCGAGATGCTGGTGCTCGGCGTGGTGGCCATCGTCGTGGTCGGCCCCCGCAACCTGCCGTCTCTCATGCGGACGGCCGGCCAGCTCATCTACCGCATCCGCAAGATGGCCATGGACATTCGGACCGAGAGCGGCATCGACGAGATTCTGGATGCCGAGGGGATCCGGTCGGAGATCGACAACTTCAAACGGCTTGCATCGGGCGCGATATCGCCCGATGAGCTTTCGCCCAATGTCGTCCCCGATCGAGAGCGAGAGTACCCCCGCGTCGGCTGCGACAGTTACCGCGCCCTTTCCGAGGACCTCCTCCCGTATGTGCCGCGTCCCGAGCCGCCGGTTCTGGGTTCGGTTCTGGGTTCCTCACCTGGGCCGGGCATCTCCGAGCTATCGGCCGGACCGGTCGCTGCGACCTCGGCTGCCGTTCCCGCCGTCCCGAATTCTGTCCCGTCGACGAACGGTGCCGGCCACAAAAGCTGACCCGAGATGCGCCTGTACCCCGACAAGGTCCGAATGCACCTACGCGGAACCTTTTGCGCATTCGCGGCAGGGTCAATCATCGCCTGGCCATGTCGCGACGCAATCAGGGCTTGGTCCTACCGCACATTCGTCGACGGCTCGCGCGACGCCTTGACCCTCGTGTCACCGCGCGACGCGTTCGGGTGGTACTTGCACCTGTCGCTGATCGGCGGCTTCTTGTTCGCCATCGTCCACGAGCTCTGGGCTCTTCACCGACGAAACTAGTGAAAGCTGACCCCAGATGACCCAGGTCCTCGAGCAGGGAAAGGAAAAGAGTTTGCCCCCCGGTGACGGGAAGAAGATGACGATCTGGGAGCATCTGGACGAGCTCCGAGCGCGGCTCATCCGAGCGATCGTCGCGTACGTGATCGGCGCGAGCCTCGCGTGGACGTACCGCGATCCGATCCTGGCCTGGCTTTGGAAACCGTTTGCCGAGTCCTGGAAGGCCCAGAACATCGAAGGCGATCCGACGCTGAACTTCGCCGCGCCGAGCGACGCGTTCAAAGCTTATTTGAAGTTGTCGCTCATGGCGGGGTTGCTGTTTGCTGCACCCGTCATTTTCTATCAGTTGTGGGCTTTCGTCGCGCCGGGACTCTACAAGAAGGAGAAGAAGATCGTCCTTCCGTTCGTCTTCTTCTCCACGGTTCTCTTCGTGGGGGGTGGCCTCTTCGGTTGGCGCATCGCCTTCCCGGTGACGTTCAACTATTTCTTGGAGCTAGCGAAACAGGCGCCGGCGGCCGGCGTCCATATCCGTCCCGTCGTCATGATGGGCGAGTACCTCGATTTCGTCAGCCAGATGCTGCTCGCATTCGGCATCGTCTTCGAGCTGCCGCTCTTCATCTTGTTCCTCTCCATTGCCGGTATCGTCAATTACCTCCAGCTTCTGCGATTCGGACGGTGGTTCGTGCTGGTCGCCTTCACCGTCGGCGCCATCATCACGCCGCCCGACACGACCAGCCAAATCGTGATGAGCGTGCCGCTCATCTTGCTGTATTTCGTGTCGATCGGCCTGGCTTATCTGTTTGGCAAGCGGCCTTCCAAAGAGGAGCTCGACCGCGATCGCGCCGAAAGGGCCGCCAAACGCGCGGCGAAGAAAGCCGAGCGCGAAGCCAAACGCCAGCGCACGAAAAAGGGCGGTAACGAAGAGTGATCAACGCGCATAGGGTTCGCCGCGCAAGATGGTGACCGCGCGGTAGAGCTGCTCGGCGAGGATCAATCGAGCTAGTCGGTGGGGCAGTGTCATCGAAGAGAGGCTGAGCCTTTCGTGCGCCTGGGCCAGCACCGCGGGTGGCAACCCGTCCGCCCCGCCAACCAGAAAGACGAGGTGCCCTTTGCCTTGGCTCGTTCGAGCGTCGAGCCAACGGGCGAAGGCTTGACTCGTGCGCGCCGAGCCGGCCACGTCGAGGGCGACGACGTGGGCGGAAGGAGGGAGTCGCCTTTCGAATGACGCGGCGAGCTCTTTTTCGGGCGCATCCCGTAACTCGATCTCTTCGACGGTGTGATGACGCCGCACGCGCCCCAAGTAGTCGTCGATGGCCTCGCGAATGCCTCGTTCTTTCACCTTGCCGACCGCGAGGAGAA
>WNGB01011826.1_pt1 | contig 12481 bp, 4 predicted proteins | sample 5400681 | NCBI WGS metagenome assembly WNGB01 (sample SAMN13153367, study PRJNA577476) | soil metagenome | isolation source: 115 cm soil or saprolite under grassland replicate 2 | place: USA:California | collected 2016-06-15 | reverse complement strand
CGCCGATCATCCGGCGTGCGTCATCAGCGCCGACTGCCCGGCAGGCCAGCATTGTGACTTGAGCGAATGCGTGCAGGACTGCAACGCAGAGGCGGCCTGCGGAGAGGGGCTCGCGTGCTCGCCTCGCGCGCGGTGCCTTCCTCCGAGCTCGCCCGACACCGACCCGTCTCCGCCGACGACGCATCTCGGCGATATCTCGGTCGAGTCGAGCAGCGCTCTTTTGACGGATCGCGACACATCGCTCGTCATCAAGCTGAAGAGCTCGTCGGCATCGAATGTCCGCTACCGCGTGCAGCTCGACGCGCCTCATCTGACGATCGCGAACACGCGTGGAGAATTCCAAGCTGAGACGGCGCTCACTTTCGGCGTGAAGACGGCGGGCCTGGTCGGCCGAGACCTTTCTGGCACGATCAAGATCTTTACGACGCTCGGCGACGTCGTCGTGAACGCCCCGATCCGTATCGGCCTGACGGGCAACTACCACGGCACGCTCCATTACCAGGCCGGCTCCATTCCTCTCGGCACGGCTCATCTTTCGATGCAGCTCATCGATGCGAGCGGCTCGATCCCGACCAATCTCTCCTCTTCCCGCAGAGCCAAGGTGATCCGACGGGCTACGGGACCTACGCGGCATCGAGCGGCCTCGAGATCACAGCGGCGCAAGCGTTCGACTCGACGTTCGGCGGTGAACGCAATCATTTCGGGCGCGGTCTCGGCCGGCGCGTGCACATGTCGCTGCAACCGAACAGCACGGGAGGGCTCGAAGGGACCTTCACCGACACCCTCATCAACGTGTTCGCGACGCCGGTCACCGTGACGGGAAGCGCGGTCTTCGATTACGAAGCGCCGCTCGAAGATCCGAGCTTCACCGCGCAAGCGGAGCCGCCGATGCCCGACAGCGGCGGTCGGGCACTCGAACTCGGCGATGTACCCGCATGGAAAGGCTGGGCCACCTCCTGCGACCTGTACCTGCCCTGCCCGGGCGCGGGCTCGACCTTCTTGGATCGGATTCGTTGCGCCGAGCAGACGTACTTCGCGCCGCTACCGAACAACATGCCCGGCAAAGGTGCGGCGAGCGATCTCGGCGCCGAGCCGTTCGCCGATATCGCGGGCGCGTGCCGAGCCTCGCTCGGGGCCGATAACGTTGCTGCTTGGCAGGGTAGCGCGACCGCCAGCCAATGCGCCGCGATCCCACCGCTCGCCTGCGCTCTGCGCCTGACAGCGGGCCGCTCCAGCGCCGACGTGAACAACGGGTACGCGTTCGGCACGCTCATGGGGGAGACGTTGGCCCCGGCTCTGCTCGTCGCAAAAGATAGTCTGGTCCATGCGCTCTACGATTCTCTTTCCACCGGGATCGATGGCGAAGCCGAGCGTTACGACGAAGCGATGCGGGCGCTCGAGCCGGTCGCCATGTGGGTCATGCAAGTTCCCGTTCTCGAATACATGCGCTCGCTCACATCGCAAGCGGCGTACGGGGCACCGGACCCTCTTTTGGGAGGCGCGAACAAGCCTTACCCCTCGGCAAGTGCGTTGGCCGACATGCTCGTCACGATGTCGACCATTGACGGTGAGCGGGCACGAATCGCCGTAACCGCTCCATCTTCGAGCGGAAAGGCGCCCTTGCGCGACGCGCAGAACCGCGCCCTTCTCGCCTATTTCGAGGCGGCCACACTCGCCGAAATCCTTCGGGCGTGGGGCACGGCCCCGTCCTCGATCGCGGCGAGCTTCACCGGTGTGCTCACGCCGCTCGATCAGGGTTTTGCGGCACTGCTTCAGGGTGCAAACGCCTTTGGCGTTCCCGATGGTTTCGTTCCGTTCGTCCGACCCGACGGAGCCACGTCGACCAATTTCCAGCAAATGCTGGCCATTGCGAGCAACGCGGTCACAGCGGAGCAAAACGCGGAAACGGCCTTTCTGGCCGACAAGCGAGCCTACGAGGCGAACACCAAGTCGTTGAACCTCGAGCTCAACGGCGTCCGCGCACAGTTCGACCTGCAGCTTGCCGACGTCTGTGGGAAGTCCTTCAAAGTCGAAACGGCGATCGGTCCGGACGCTTTCACCATGTGCGGTGCCGATGGCACCGGCGATATCGGCATTCTGCGTAACCAGGCCGACCAAACGCTCGCTCGCCTGCACTCGTCACAAGCCCGCATCATGGGAATGAAGGAGAAGATCGGCATCGATCAACACGCGCTCGCCGAGACACAGCAGGTCCACGAAGACACGCTCAAGTTCGTCTCCAGTACGGGACAGCAGCTGGCTGGCATTGCGATGGCCGAGGGAGTCATCAACGCGGCCGAGAAGTTCATCGACGGGCTTTCCACTTCGGTGACGAGCTTCGGCGCTTCGGCCGCAGCGGGAGCGGCCAATGCGCTCTTCGAGCTCGAACGAGCCGGCCTCGAGGTCCAGAAGCAGAACCTGCAAACAGCGCAGCAAATGCGCTTCGAGAGAGCGGGCGCCCAGATCGAGCTCATCAACGGCATGGCCAACATCCAGAAGGAGACGGTCGATCTCGCGCAGCTCGGTGTGGACATCCAGCAGGACGCGCTCGGTTACGCCGGCGCCCTGCTTCAAGTGCAAAACAAGCTCGACCAGGTGAAACGCCTCTTGGAAGAGCGGGGACGGCTGCTCGCGCAGGTGAGCAGCGATCCCGCCAATGATCCGAGCTTCCGGATCCTGCGCGACCAAGATTCGCTGAGGATGCTGACGACGCGCGCCAACGCGCAGCGGCAGCTTTACCTGGCCGGGCGCGCGCTCGAATACGAGCTCAACCTGCCGCTTTCGACCATCGGCGGCGCGATCTTCCGGGCTACCCGACACGACTCACTGAACGACCTCGCCACCTGCTTTCAGTCGATTTTCGACAGCTCTCGCATCGCGTTCGGCAGGCCCAACGATTACACGAACGCGATCTCCGTTCGGAAGATGCTCGGGATTGCCGGACCGCGAAAGGACGAGGTCACCGGCGAGACGCTTTCGGAGGGAATGCAGTTCCGAGAGCTGCTCCTTCGCAACGAGAACCTCGATGGATCGGGGGGTGTGGGTGTGTCGTTTTCGACGAATCTCGCCCCCGGCAACTCACTTTGGGCGAGCGACGTGTGCGCCGACCGAATCGCCACTGTGCAGGCGCAAATCGTGGGCGACTTCCTCGGTGACAACGAAGCGCGCGTCCAGGTCGTGCTCGCCGGCGACGCCGTGATGCGCGCGTGCGATTCCGACACCTCACGACCTGGGCGCTCGATCCGCCGGGTTCCGAGGGTGCCTCGGCGGTGGCTTCGATCGGAGCGGGCGTCAACACCTTCGGCGAAAGCTCGCCGAATGGAAGTCTCTTCGGCCAGTCGGTGGCGCGCGCGTCGTGGCGCATCGTCATTCCGGGTCGGAACACCGCACCTGAAAACGCCGATCTCGACGTGACGAAGATCGACGACGTCGTTCTCAAAATCTCACACAGCGCGATCGCTCGACGCTCCACGCCATTCTCGATCGACATCTCGTGCCTCGGAGGACAGCTATGAAAACCATGCTTTTTCGAAGTGGATCGGTCGGCTTCGCCATCGCCATGCTCGCGTGCACCAACGCGCCCGAGGACAGCGCGCCCGGCTCGGGCATCCCTACTCTCGATGCCGCAGCGGGCGATAGCCACGCGTCCGCCGATCCCATCGGAAACGATCCGGCACGGATGGCAGCGGCGGACGGCGGCGCGGGCGCGGAGGGCCGTGCGGACGATTGTGATCCGCTCGCCGACGATCCGCCCGATGACGAGGGAATCGACTCGAACTGCGATGGAGTGGATGGCGTCGCCGCGCGCGACGTCTTCGTGGACGCGACGAATAGCTCCGACAACTATCGCGGTAGTCCCGACGCACCGGTCGCGAGCCTCGCACGAGCCATTACACTCGCGCAGTCGCGCAAGGCGAGAATCTTGGTCCGAGCTGGGAACTACGCCCTCTCGCAAATCGACAACACCGGAGCGTGGTCAGTCTACGGAGGCTACGCGGCTGGCTTTCTCGGCAAGCCCAAGCGAGACCTCACGGTCTTCGCCGCGCCGGCCGAGGGTCTTCTCATCGCGAACGCCACCGAAGCGTCGCTCCATCACCTGACCATCTTGGGCGCAAACGCCACTGCTGTTGAACAACGCTCGGCTCATGCGCTTCGGACCGCGGGCCAAGTCACGCTCGATGATGTCGTCGTGCAGGCAGGCAATGCGGAGTCGGGTCAGTCCGGAGCAGCCGGCGGCACCGGAGCCAACGGAGCGGCCGGCTCGGGAGCCGGTCTTGCCACGGACCTCAACTGTGGTGGCCACGTTTGGCCTTCCGGTAAAGGCGCGAGCTTTCAGCTCCCGAATGGAGAGGGCGCTCTTCCCGGCGACATCTGCATCTCGCGGCTGGCGGCGAAGGGAAGCGCTGGCCAACAGGGAGCGCCGGGCGCGGACGCCAGCCCCACTCCGCGGCTCGTTGCGCAGCTCATCGCCTGGGAGGACTCGCAACCGGGCGACGCTGATGCGATGCCAGGGTTTGGAGGTCCGGGCGGTGGTTCCGCCGTGTTCTACCCCGACCACTGCTCGTCGAACGTCTGCGACGCGTTCAACTACTGCTCCGTTTGGGGAGGCGGAGGCGGAACCGGCGGGTGCCCTGGAGCTCCAGGGCTCGGCGCACGGAGCGGCGGAGGAGCCATTGCGATCCTCGTGCTGTCGGGCAAGGTGACCGTCACCCGTTCACTGCTTGCGACTGGGTTCGGCGGCAACGGTGGAGACGGCGGTTTCGGTGGTGATGGCGGCCGGGGCGGTCCCGGCGGCGCGCCGCAGAAAGGCCGAAATGGCCAGATCCCCACGGATCTCAGCAGCTACACGTCGGCGATCGGTGGTGCGGGGGGACAAGGGGGTAAGGGCGGAAGAGCAGGCGCGGGCGCAGGCGGCTGGACGATCGCCGTGCTCACGGCGGCGGGCGCTGCGGCCGATGTCGCGACGACGACGCAGTTCCAGTTGGGCAAACCGGGCGTCGGAGGCCAGAGCGCCAGCGGCGTTGGCCCGATCGGTCAGAAGCAAACCATCTACCGACTCATGTGAGGCCGCCATGAAGAAGCTCCTCATCAAAGCCCTTGCACCACTCGCCTCGGTTGCGTTTCAGGAGCGGCACGTTGCCCGGTGGTCGAACGACGGGGAGTACCGCTTGCCGCACGAGCTCGTGGACGCGGCATTACTCGAGCTCGAGCTCGCGCTCACGGCAAAGGCGGCGGGGCAAAACCTCGAGCCTCGCCAGCGCGAGGCACTCACGCGATGCCTCGAACTGCTGCGCACCGACGCCGGCGCGACTCCGTTCGACGCGAGCGACGTCGACGAGCTGATTCATCATAACGAGCATTGGCGCTCCATCCGCGAGCGCGCAGCCGAAGCGCTCGAGACGATGCGCATCTCGCTCAGCGAATGGGAGCGCGTCAACGTTCCGGCGAGCAGTTTTCTCCTGATCCGAAACGCGCCCGCACTGCCAGCTGAAAAGTTCTCGCCAGAACAATTCGGTAGAGCGGCCGGCGAGGACCGCATGCGGCTCTGTGCCGAGCTCGAGGCCGAGCTGTCGGGGCGGCTTCGCTCAGGGACTGATTTTGCCGAGGCGGCTGCGCAGATCACCGCCGAGCTCTGGGCGATGGGACACGATCTCTGGAACGTCCACCGCAACGACGAACGAGAGCTCTGGGCGCCCGATTCGGCAACGTCGCCCGACACGATGGGCATCTCCGTTGAGCTTTATCGATGCGGTCGCGCGAAGGTGTCTTGGGTGCATGCCCGCATCCAAAGTGCGCCTCGATCCAAGTGAGAACCAATAGGTGAGGACACGAGAGGAAGGTGGGACCATGTGCAGAATCACGAGATGGGAACGAGGTATCGGCATCGCAGCAGTCGTCTGCGCAGTCCTGAGACCCGAAGTAGCTCACGCCCAGAGCGTCGACGGTGCGTTTCGGCTGGGGCTCGGAGGTCCGCTGATTGCCCATGAGTCGACGACGCTTTCCCTCGCGGGCCGCAGTTCAGCGCCGACGTCAGCGGAGATCGACTCCTCACAAACGACGTTCGGCACCGCGTCCACGGGAGCGGGTTTCACGGTTGGATATGGGATCGGCGACATCGTGCTGGGCGGTGGGTTGCTCTTCGGCTCGACAAAAAACGACCTCGGAAGCCTCGGCGAATCCGATGCTACGACCTTCACGCTTCTGCCGAGCATCGAATACATCTTCTCGACGGACAGTGGATTTCGTCCCTTCGTTGCGGGAGCTCTCGGCTACCGCTCGACGAGTTCGTCGTCCGGGGCTTACAAGTTCTCGGAAGGCTCGTTTCTCGCGGGTCCATCGGTCGGATTTCACGGCTTCGTCACGCCGAGCTTTTCCATCGACTCGTCTCTCGGCGGGTTCTGGAATAAGGGGTCTGCGCAAAGCGGCGATGTCGAGCTCGATCGAAGTGGCTACTTGGTTGCACTGACGATAGGCGTTTCGGGTTGGCTTGGCGGTAGCGCCCCTCCGGCGCAGGGTCAGCCGCGTGAGCCGGGACCTGCGCCGAATCAGACGGCCGCCCAAACCAATGCACAGCTGCCACGTCCCGCCACGACGCCGGCAACCGTCAACGCAATCGTCGAGCAGAAGGATCAGCTGTCGGTCTCGATGGACATCCCGCGATGGGAAGCGAGCAGTCTGCATCTGGTTCTCACGGGTGAACCGCAAAAAGACGGTGCGACGATTCAGGTGACGATCTCTTCGGTGCTAGCGGGACAGCCTGCCGACAATTGCGGGCAGGCGCAGCTCGGCGCGGACGGAACGACTTTCTCGCTCACGGACGTCAAATCGTCGCTTCGACAGGGCTTCAGTTCATTCACGACCGCGCTGCAAGGCAGGGCCAGTGTAAGCGCTCTTGAATCGCTCGCGACGACCGCCGATCAAGCGTCAATCTCCACATGCGGACAGCGATGGTCCATTCCCCCGGCAGCCCGCCGACGCATATCGGAATTAGTGCGTACGTTTCGTAAGAACGTGCCGGCGAATGCCTGGAGCCACTACGACTTTGCGGACTGCGGGGTCGCGGTCCAATATCCTTCCTCGGCAGCGAAGCACGTCATCGCCCCGCAGGCTGCGGTCGGTGTCCAAGTCTCGACCCTCGAGTTCGAGCTGCCCGACAACCGCGGAGAGTTGTCCATCGGTTGTGCGCCGCTTCCGCCGAAGGAGAAGTCCTCACGCGCGATTCTCGATGCTGCTCGCAATGGGATGCTCAAGAACGTGGGCGCGAACCTCGTCAAAGAGTCCGACGTCGCTGGCGGTCGCGAGATCCTGTTCGATGTCTCCGGGAACCAGGGGCTCGCGCACATTCAACTGATCGGCAGTCGTCTCGTGTTCGCCGTTGCGACGCCGGTCAGCGGCGTGACGCTGGAAGCCGCGAACCGGTTCGTGAGCAGCGTCCAACCACTCGAGCCGTAATTGACAATCCTGATCCCGCCAATGCGAGACCCTCGATGAAAACACTTACGCTCTTCTCAACCCTCATGGTTCTTGCTGCGTTGGCAGGCGGCGCCGATGCGGCCGGGATCGCGCCGACGCACATCAGCTTGCCGAACGGGCCCGGCTCCATCGAGGGGCTTGGGCGCAACTTCGTGCCGTCGCTGGCGTCAGGGACGGCGGCGTACGGCGTCGATATCGCGGTGCCGCCCGGGGCCGGTGGGTTCGGGCCGAAGCTCGGGCTCGATTACGACTCGGGAACGGGCGCGTCGGAGCTCGGTCTTGGGTGGCACATCGGCGGCGTTCCTCGAATTCGCCGCCGCACGGAGAATGGACTTCCGCGCTTCGACGCGAGCGATTCCTTCGAGCTCGTCGGTCTCGGCATTCCGTGCGACCTGCTCGAGATGTCACCTGGGATCTACCGGCCGCAGGAAGAGTCAGGCGCCTTCGTGCGCGTCCAGCGCAGCGCGGACGGCAGTAGATGGGAAGCCCGCGACAAGACGGGCGTCACGTATCGGTTCGGCGGTCCGAGCTTCGTCGAATCGGAAAGAGGGAACGTCGCGACATTCCTTCTACGCGAGTCGATCGATCTGCACGGGCACAAGGTCAGCTACGCCTGGGACGTCGCCGGCGGACGGGCATTGCTCGAGAGCGTCACCTGGAACGACTACGGCGAGTCGTTCCGCAATATCGTTCAGTTCAACTATGAGGACCGCCCCGATCCACACGTGCTCTTCTCGGCAGGAATCCGGCAAGAGCTGACGCGACGGCTCAAGACCATCGAGGTCACACACGGGGCCGCTTTGGTTCGCCGCTACGAGCTTACTTACGCGCCGGGCATCCATTCGCTCCTTTCGAAGGTGGAGCTGGTTGGCAGCGACGGGACGAGCCGCCTTCCGGCGCTGTCGCTCGTGTACACCGAGCCGTCGTTCGCGGGCGACGGCCAGATCACGACGATGACGAATCCGCCGGGGCGCTCGCCCGCAGACCCAAACGTCGAAATCGCTGACCTCGATGGCGACGGTCTGCCGGACCTGCTCGTAACGCAGGCCGGACAATTCCGAAGCTACTTGAACCACGACGGCGTATCGTGGCAAGCGCCGATGGATTGGTCCGCGGGCAGCAGCCCGTCCGTGGCTCTCGGCACGACGGGTGTTCAGCTCGCCGATCTCGACGGTGACGGCGCGCTCGATCTCGTCGTCAAGAGTGGTCTTGACGCTTTTCGGTACTTCCCGGGCCGAAACGCGACGAGCCTCGCACCGGCGGTGCCGATCGCGACCGTCCCGAACTTCACGTTCGAAGATCCGGACGTGAAGCTCGGTGACTTCGACGGCGATCGCCGAACAGATGTCGCCATCACGACCGCTGCGGGGCTCGCCATCGCGTACAACCTCGGCGGCAACGACTGGACGGAGCCCGCGCTCGTGGGCGTCGTGGATCCGCGCCAACCGCTCCGGTTTTCGGACGGTGGCCACACGCAGCTCTGTGACGTGAACGGCGACCGCGTGCTCGATCTTTGCTATTTGCGGCCAGGAGCCCTCACCTACTGGCTCGGACGCGGGCGCGGCCGGTTCGAGCCGGCCCAGTCGGCAACTGGCGTCCCCGCATGGGATCCCTCGAGCCCTTGGGAGCTCCACGATCTGGACGGCGACGGCTGGGTGGACCTCGTGCACGTCGGCGTCGACGGCGTCGACTACGCGCTCGCCACGACCGCGGGCGAGTTCAGCTCTCCGCGGCGCGTGGCCGGAACACCCGAGAAGGGCCCGACGTCCGTCGTGCGGTTCGCCGACATGAACGGTTCGGGAACGACGGACATCGTCTGGATCGACGTTTCGGGTAGCCCCGATAGAGCTTGGCGCTACCTCGAACTCTTTCCGAAGGGCCGTGCCGGGTTGCTCCAGCGGATCGACAACGGACTCGGCAAGCTAACGACGGTCACGTACGCGCCGGCAGCCCTCGATGCCGCTGCTGCGCGGACGGTTGGTAGCCCATGGGCAACGCGCATGAACATCGGAATGCCTGTCATCCGGCGCGTGGAAGTGGATGATTCCCTCGGCGATCCAAAGCTGGCGACGGAGTACACGTACCGAGATGGCACCTACGATCCGCGGGAGCGCACGTTCGCCGGGTTTGCGGGAGGTATCGAAAGGCAAGTTGGTGACACATTCACGCCGACGCTCTTGACCGACAGCACGTTCGATGTGGGTCTCACACACCGGATGCTCAGAGGCGCCGTGCTCACGGCGGAGCAGCGCGATGAACACGGATACATCTTTTTTCGATCCACAATTGGCTACACGGCGCGGCCGTTCGGGACGAGCCTGGACGGGCGGCCGATCGACTACGCATACAAGTCCTCCGAGAGCATCGACACAATCGAAGGCGCCGATGTTTCCAAGGCGCGTACGACGCTTAATGAGTGGGAGCAAGATGAATACGGCAATGTCACGGCCGAGCGTCGCTGGGGCGAGATAGTGGGCAGTGACAAGCTCGCCGGAGGCGATGAGGCCATCACAGTTCGCACCTATGCGAACAACGAACGCGATTGGATTCTCGGCAAAGTGGCAACCGAAGAAGTTCAGGACGGGCAAGGTCGCCGCGTCGCGCTCAAGCGCAACTACTACGACGGCCAGGCGTTCGAGGGTCTGGCGCTCGGTGCCGTCGTTCGTGGCGACTTGCGTCGGGTCGAGTCATGGATTGACGGCGAACACTTCGCCGATGAACAGCGAGCTGACCATGACAAGCACGGCAACGTGATCGCAATGATCGATGCGCGCGGAGCAAAGAGTGAATTCGACTACGATGCGGACTCGCAGCCGTTCGTGATCGCCGAGCGCCACTTCGACCGATCCGGCACGACTCTCGAGTGGCATGCGCCCGAATACGACGGCCGATTCGGAGGCCTGCGACGGATCGTGGATCCGAACGGCAACGAGAGCCGGTTCGACTATGACCCCTTCGGCCGCCCGGTCGCGATCGTCAAGCCAGGTGACTCGCTCGAGCGACCAACCCAACACTTCTCCTACGCGCTCGCGGCCCCCCTCTCCGTGATCACCGTCGAGCAGCGTGAGGTGAGCGGCGCTGATGGCGTAGTCGTCAGCAAAACCTACGTCGACGGTCTCAGCCGCGAACGGGGTACCTTTGCGGAAGGATCGAACGCGGGCCAATGGGTCCTATCGGGATTCGTTTCGTTCGACGCCCGCGGCAAAACGTCGTTCACGGCGTACCCAAGCTTCCAATCGACTCTCGAGCTGCCAAAAGCGACAGGACTCGAGGGTACCTACCAGTACCGCGACGCGACAGGACGAGAGATCTCGAAGAAGCACGGCAATGACGGCGCCGCGACCCACATCGTCTACTCACCGCTTGTGCGCGAAGAGTGGGACGAAAACGATATGGATCCGAAATCGAGCCATTACGCGACTCCGACCACGTTCCGGCTCGACGGCCTTGGACGTCTGCGAACGGTCATCGAGAAGGTGCGCGATGCGCAAGGCGGTGGCCCCGCAATGGATCGGCAGATTATCTCGGGCACCTACACCTATGACCCGCTCGGCAAGCTGGTTGGACTGACGGACGCGGCCCAGCACTCTCGCACGTACGTCTACGACGGGCGCTCAAGGCGCATTCGGCTGGAAGATCCCAACGCCGGCGTGTGGAAATTCCAGTACACCGATGGCAATGACCTCGCGTACCAATTCGATCCAGCCGGCAACGTTGTCCACTACACGTACGATGATCTCGGCCGCACAGTCGAGGAATGGCACCAGAAAGCCGGCGAGTCCACGGAATCGCGCGTCGTCGCATATCATTATGACGCTCCTTCGCCCGACCATCCCGAACTCGGGAACGTGAGTGGCGACCTCGCGTGGGTCGAAGACCCGGCCGGAACGGTCTTCCTCGGATATACCCCCCGCGGGATCATCTCCGACAAGATCCGCCGCTGGAAGGATGGAAACGAGCATTCGGTGTGGACTGAGTTCGATGCCGGCGACCGTCCGCTGAAGCGCGGATTTCCTGATGGGACGTACCTGCCGTTCTCGTACGATAGCCGAGGGCGGCTCTCATCTCTCGGCCCGGTCGCAACTGAGATCCACTGGACGCCCGACGGTGAGCTCGACAACGTCCGCCTGGGTAACGGTATCCTCGACCGTCGCCACTACGACGGGCGGCACCAGCTCGAGCGTCTCGAAGCGATGGCGGGGACGACGGTCATTCGCGATCTGAAGCTCGCACGAGATGCAGCGGCCCTCGTCCAGGACGTGCTCGACCTGCGACCTGGAGTCCCAGCGGAGCACGATCTCACCATTCACTGCACGCTCGACGATCGCAACCGACTAGTGCGGGCGACCGACGCGAGCGGGTCCACGGCCTGGAGCTATGACGATATGGGCAACATCGCGTCGGTGAGCTCCGGACACGATATTCCCGGGCTCAACGTCACCAACCGCTTCGGTGAGAACGGCGCAGGTCCGGATCAGATGACGCATCATGGCGCCGAGGCGCTCGAGTACGATGCGGCGGGCCGGCTGACCAAAGACGGCGAGCGTCGTCTCACTTGGGATGCCAAGGGACGACTTATTCGGGTCGAGCGCGGCGACATTGTGGAGGAGTATACCTATGCCTATGACGGTGCTCGCGCCATCAAGACCACGGTCCACGCCGGCACCCCCGACGTGACCAGGTACATCGACAAGGACGTCGAGGAGCGTGGAGGCCGGCTCTTGCGTTACACGTTTCTCGGTGACGAGCGGATCGCACGGCTCGACCCTCTCGACGGAGAAGCGACTCCTGCGAGTGGAGCTGGACCGACGGTCGTCTCCCCCCGACGTCCATCACCATGGGGACGCGTGGCGTTGGTGTCGATAGTGGCCCTACTGCTGGCCGTCTTCGCGCGCCACGCAGCTCTGCTGCGCGCCCGCCGCGCGATCGTACGGGGAGTCCTGCGTGCCCTCGTCGATGCGGCGATGTTACGACCGGCTGTTGCAACGTTTCTCATCGTTGCGATGCT
>WNGB01010955.1_pt1 | contig 12482 bp, 8 predicted proteins | sample 5400681 | NCBI WGS metagenome assembly WNGB01 (sample SAMN13153367, study PRJNA577476) | soil metagenome | isolation source: 115 cm soil or saprolite under grassland replicate 2 | place: USA:California | collected 2016-06-15 | reverse complement strand
AGAAGCAGGAGAATGGCAATTACGCTTACGAGTCTGTCCTGAAAGAGCGCCCTGCTAAGTCGGAAAAAATCTCGGTCGCGGCCAGTGGCTATCACTACGCGCTTCCGACCGATGAACCGGGCAATTATGTGATCGAGCTGCGCGACGATCAGAATCGCGCTTTAAGCAAGTTGCGCTTTTCGGTCGTGGGTCAGGCTGCAATGGCCGGGGCCCTGGAGAAAAACGCCGAACTGGAGATCAAACTTAACGCCAAAGAGTACCGCGCCGGGGATGAAATTGCGGTGAGCGTGACGGCGCCATACAGCGGCTACGGTCTCATCACGATCGAACGGGAAAAAGTTTACGGGTTTAGTTGGTTTCAAACCACTACCCCCAGCAGCATCCAGCACATTCGTCTGCCTCAGGAGTTTGAGGGCAGCGGCTATATCAATGTCGCCTTTGTGCGGGCGCTCGATTCCAAGGAAATTTTTGTCAGCCCGCTCAGTTACGGCGTCGTCCCGTTCACGGCCAACATCGAAAAACGCCGGCTGAAGATCGATCTGCAAGCCGCAGCCAAAGCGAAGCCCGGCGAACCGTTGCACATCGGGTACAAAACCGACCGTCCCAGCAAGATTGTCATTTTCGCGGTCGATCAAGGAATTTTGCAGGTCACTAATTACAAGACGCCGAATCCGCTCGCTTATCTCTTTCGGAAATGCGCGCTCGGCGTCGAGACGGCGCAGATTGTCGATCTTATAATTCCGGAATTTTCGTTGCTCCGTTCTCTCTCGGCTTTTGGCGGCGATGGCGAAGGGGCGCAAAGATTGAATCCGTTCAAACGCATCACGGAAAAACCGGTCGTGTTTTGGTCTGGCATTATCGATGCCGACGCGACTGCTCGTGAAGTTGTCTATGATGTGCCCGACTTTTTCGACGGCACACTCAAGATAATGGCGGTCGGTGTTTCGAACGAAACAGCCGCCTCAACCGAACGTGACGCGCTCATTCGCGGGCCTTTTGTCATTACGCCGAGCGCGCCGGTGCTGACCGCCCCCGGCGATGAATTTGAGGCCGGCGTAACCGTCGCCAATAATGTGGAAGGTTCTGGTGCGGACGCGGAGATCGAGCTCCGCGTCGAGACGTCCGCGCAATTGTCGATCCTGGGTGCGTCCACCCAAAAATTGCGAATCGCCGAGGGGCGCGAGCAAAGCGCAAAACTGCGCTTTCACGTCAACGACACGCTCGGCTCGGGCGAAATCAAATTCGTGGCCAGCCGAAATGGGATTGAGACTCGCCGGCGCGCTACCCTGAGCGTCCGGCCGCCCGTTCCATATGCGACCGATGTTCGCAGCGGGAATTTCAAAAAAGGAAACGCGGACGTTCCGATTACGCGTGAGATCTATTCTGAGTTCGCCAAACGCGAAGCTGCGGTTGCAGCTGTCCCGCTGGGTTTGGCGCACGGTCTTTACGCTTTTCTCAAGGATTTTCCCCACGGGTGCAGCGAGCAACTAACCAGCGGCGCATTCTGCCGGCTGCTGCTCTCGGACGAGGCCGATTTCGGGCTCAGTCGCGCCGAGGCAAATACACAGATCGAAAAAACCTTTGGGATTCTGAGACGCCGGCAAAACGATCAAGGCGCGTTCGGTTATTGGGCGCCGGAAACTGACGAGAAGATCAGTTTCAATTCTGTTTACGTAATGGATTTCCTGAGCGCGGCGAAAACAGTCGGCTTTGCTCCGCCAGCGGACATGTTCGCGAGCGGCTTGCGCTATTTGCAAAAGATGGTCGCGCGCGAGCCCCCGACCCTGGCCGAGGCGCGCACCATTGCGTACGGGATTTACGTGCTCACCCGCGAAGGCGTCGTCACCACAAATTACGTCCTTAATCTGCAGGATTATCTCGACCAGCATCAAACCGATATATGGCAGAATGATGTCACCGGCGTTTATCTCGCGGGCGCGCTCAAACTTCTGCACAAGGACAAAGAGGCCGAAGATTTGATCGCCGCCTTCAAGATTGCCGAGGGATCGGGACGAGAGTACGACGACTTTTGCCAGCCGCTCGGCGCAAACGCGCAGTACATCGCCATCCTCGCGCGCGCCTTTCCGGAGCGGTTGAAGAAAATTTCGGGAGGGGAATTCGAGCAAGTTCTCAAGCCGATCGGGCGCGGCGAATTCAACACGCTCTCGGCCGCCTACGCTGTTTCGGCGTTGAAATCGTACTCGCACATGATCGCGCAAAAGCTGCCCCAGCTCAGCATTGCCGAAATCCACCGGGACAAGCGGGAAGTTGGCCTGACGAGCGGTGCAAAGTTGCTGCAACGGACGGCATTTTCCAAAGAGGCGATTGCGATCCGCTTTAAAAGTGCCGGAACGCTCAGCGGTCCCGGAGCATTTTTCCAGGTCGTCGAAGCGGGATATGATCGACATGCGCCGGCGCAACCGGTCACTGCTGGATTGGAAGTTCAACGCGAGTTACTCGACAAGAACGACAAGCCGGTGACGCGGACGAAGCTGGGCGAACCGATTCATGTCCGTCTGCATGCGCGCACCGTCCGCGACCAGCCAGTCACCAATGTTGCCATTGTCGATCTTCTGCCCGGCGGATTCGAAGTTGTGGGGTCATCTTTGCAACCGGGTGTTTCAACAATTTCCGGCGTCGATTATGTCGATGTGCGCGAAGATCGCTCTGTCTTCTACGGAACCGTGTCCGGCAGCGCGCTAGAGATTAATTATCAGATCAAATCTACTAATCGAGGCGAGTTCACAGTGCCGCCCATTTTCGCCGAGGCAATGTACGAGCGAAACATCAAAGGCCGCGGCGTCGGGAGGAAGATCAGCGTCACGGAATAGGTAGTCGGAATTACAGAAGATGAAAACGCGTGTCATCATAGCTCCGTGGGTGAAGTCCCTCGCGCTGCTCGGGATGACTGCATGTGTAATTTGGCTGGCATTGCCGAAACCGCCTTTGCTCGAAGGCATCTCATTTTCCCAATGCGTTCGCGATCGCAACGGAAAACTGCTGCGCGTCACGCTGAGCGCGGACCAGAAGTTCCGGATCTGGACGCCGCTGCGCGAAATTTCGCCCGCATTGATCGATGCGACGCTGCGATTTGAAGACAAATATTACCGGCATCACCCGGGAGTTAACCCGGTCGCATTACTGCGCTCGGCTTTGAATCTGCGACCGGGCCACGCACATAACGGAGCTTCTACCATTACGATGCAACTGGCTCGGTTGCGTTATCATCTGCGCACCCGCACCCTCGGCGGAAAGTTCGTTCAAATCCTTCGCGCGCTCGAACTGGAGCGCCATTACTCGAAGGCCGAAATTCTTGAAGCCTACCTCAATCTCGCGCCCTATGGGCGGAACATCGAGGGCGTGGGCGCGGCCAGTCAGATTTATTTTGGCAAGACTGCCGCGCATTTAACCAGGCCGGAATCGATTTCGCTGAGTGTCATTCCGCAAAGCCCGACCCGGCGCGCGTTGTCGGTCGATCAGGATAACCGCTCGCTCAACGCCGCGTTATCGCGATTCGGCAGGCGAGACGCACGCCTGCCCTACAGCCAAGATGACTATGCTACGCTGGCGCGCGATTTTCGACCGCGCGCTTTAAGCGAACACAAACTTCTCGCCCCGCACTTTGTTCAGCAGGTGCTGGCGGCCGAGAAAGGCCACGACGAAATCGTCACCACGCTCGATCTGCCAAAGCAGCAACTAATCGAGCGACGCATCGCTGATTACGTTCGAACAAATCGCGGTCGCGGAATTCAGAATGCTGCCGCGCTGCTGGTCGATACGCGCAACATGGATGTGCTGGCACAAGTCGGCTCGGCGGATTTTCTCAACGCTGACATACAGGGACAAGTGGACGGAACACGTTCGCCGCGCTCGCCCGGTTCCACTCTTAAACCGTTCGTCTATGCGCTCGCCTTGGAGCAGGGATTGATTCATCCATTGTCGATCCTGTCGGATGCGCCCCATAGTTTCGCGGACTACAATCCGGAGAATTTCGATCGCGAATTCGCAGGCCCCATCCGCGCCAGTGACGCGCTCGCGCGCAGTCGCAACCTTCCAGCGGTCGAACTCGCATCCCAGTTGCGTCGTCCCACACTGTATGAATTCCTGCGGGGCGCGGGCGTTCGATTACCGCGCTCGGAACCGCTATATGGATTGGCGCTTCCGCTGGGCGGGGCCGAAGTCACAATGGAAGACCTGGTGCGGCTCTACGCTGCGCTCGCTAACAACGGAGAACTGCGTCCGCTTCGTCGCACATCGCGCGATCCGATCGCGGCGCGCGGTCGGTCGATTATGATGCCGGAAGCGGCATTCCTGACTCTGGAGATGCTCAACTTGCCACGGCCGGAATTTGGCCGCGCTTATTCCGACCACGCTGCGCCCGTTTTTTGGAAAACGGGAACTTCTCATGGTTTTCACGACGCATGGTCAATCGCCGTCTTCAATCATTATGTGCTCGCGGTCTGGATCGGAAATTTTGACGGTCGCGCCAATGGAACTTTTGTCGGACGAATCGCCGCAGCTCCTCTCTTGTTTCAAATCATCGATAGTTTGCGCTTGAGCTGGCCGGAACCGAACCAGCCGCATCTCCCGCCTCCGGGCGCAAATTTGAAGCGTGTCTCTTTTTGCGCGGTCTCGGGTGATTTACCTGCGCCGCATTGCACTCAACAAGTCGAAGGATGGTTCATTCCCGGAATTTCTCCGATCACACCCTGCGATGTGCATCAGGAAGTGCTCGTCGATGCCGTGAGCGGACTTCGCGTGGCGAGGGATGACGGGACGCGCCAGCTCCGCCGTGAAGTCTATGAATTTTGGCCGACAGAGTTGTTGTCGATCTTTCGCCGGGCCGGAGTGCCGAGAAAATTGCCGCCGCCTTTTTTGCCCGGAACGACCGCGGAATTTGTCGCGCGTAACGGAAATGCGCCGCGAATCGTTTCGCCGCCTGATGGGCAGAAGATTTTGCCGGCATCAGCCGGCGCAATACCGTTGCAGGCCAAGGCGGATGCGGATGTGCGCGAGATTTACTGGTTCGCGGGCAAGACTTTTATCGGCAGAGCCCCGCCGCAGGACGTAATTTCATGGAAGGCGTCGGCTGGCCGATACGAATTGATCGCCCTGGACGACCACGGCCGCTCGGTCTCATCCGCGATTACGGTGCAATAGGAGCTCAGCAATACTAACGGGTCAGAAAGCCTGTTTTACCTATGAAAAAGAAAAGAGCGGGCAACGGGAATCGAACCCGCATTTCGATTGTGTTTTTTTGAGCATTTCCATAGGCAAAACAGCCCAAGAATCCGGCTACTTGCGAGTGGTCACAACATTTAGTCAGAACAAGTCCGCCGACGTTCGCCCATGTCTATGTTCAGGCGAACCCGAATCGTGTTTAGCGTTTCGTGAAATCCAAGGGTGTTGGTGTGCCGATTGGAGCGTTGTAATCCGGGCTGCTTCCTGCCTATTCTGCGACCATGCGGCTTGGCAGGTTCATCTTGGCTTGGGGTAAAGATTGGCTCGGCCTAATGAGCGGAATAGCCTCGGTTGCACTTTTCTTTTGGGCTACACTCTGGCCGCCCTCGCAAGCACAAGCAAAGCAACTCTTATTAGTCGTATCGGCAATCTGCTTTGTCATTGGCTCGTATCGGATTTGGGTGAAAGAGAATCAGCGTTGGCGCGATCTAACTGAAAAAACGCCCGTCGAAGCCATCGACGATCTAATGTCCGAGCTTAAGGGATTGGAAGACTGGTACGCGGGAGACAACAAGACGGATTCGCAGCGATTAAAGCGATTTACCGACAAGGCGTTGGGCGAGTTACGCCATCAAGCGCCCTTCGCAGTTCACAGATTCAAAACTGCTCTCAACGAGCCACTGGTTCATAGACAAAGCTTTTTCCCACACAGAAATAGAACCGTAGAGGAACTCGCTGCTTGGAGGTCTGACAAGGAACGCGAACGTTGTTGGTCGATGGCCTCAGCTTGTCTTAATGTGCTGAATAATGTTAGAGGCGAATGTATGTCTAAGATGTCTCGGCAATAAATTTTCGCCGTTATGAAGGATGAAGTGAAAGAGCATACGCACGAGCAGCGGCGCGGTATGGAATCGCCGACGGGAGTCCCCAATCCCCCGCCAAAGGAAAGCGTTGAACAAGTGAGGGCGAGGATGAACATCGCATGGCGAATGCGGGCGTCGCGCAAGAACTCCGGCAAATTGTTAGGCTCATCGTCTCTAAACACGACGCCCCCGACGGCCACGCCCGTTCTACCGCCGCCAATCCCGCCACAGTTGAAGGAGCCAGCCGAGCCTGATTCTGCGCGTAGGTTGACTACGGCCACGCCGGTTCTAACGCCGCCAATCTCGCCACAGGAAACTGAGGCGAAGGACAATCAAATCGCTGGCGATAAATCTAGAAAAATGCAAGAGGACATCCACGGTCAATCGGCTCCGACGGGAACTATTCTTAGCAATCAAGCAGCCGCAAACCACCCTCAGCCGGTCGATTATGGCCTGACTTATGACGCCTTAGATCGTAATAATCTGCGCACCGCCGCTGGGCTAGAGTACAAGGAGAGTCCCTCATGGAAATTCTTTCTACCGATCTGGCTTCTGGTGTATTCCTTGGGTTTTGCCGTATTGGCTGCAAGTCTCCGCGGCACTGTTGGTGAATTTGTTCTACTGTTCTTTGTTGGTCTGATAGTCGGGGGAGGGCTAACGGCACTATACATATATCCAATTCTTTCGGCGGCGGTAAGCGTATGCATCGCTGCCTACGAGCGCAGACATCCAAGCGCTGGCCTATTGGCGTATCGGCAGGCGCTTCACCTCCACGAGTTATACCTAACTGCCGCACGCGAAGCGGAGTGGGCCGCACGCCAAGCCGCGCACGAAGCCGAACTGCGCAAACGCTCATACTGGGAGTTCCTCGATGGCTATGCGTTTGAACGAGCGACCGCCGAAGTCCTTTCCAAGCATCAGTTCAATGCGGTGGTCACGCCTGGTTCAGGCGACGGCGGTGTCGATATTGAAGTGACAAGAAACGGCCGCAAAGGCGTCGTCCAATGCAAGGCGCACACCTCGGGTGTTGGGCCGCACGTGGTTCGCGATCTTTATGGCGTCATACATCATTCCCGCGCCAGCTTTGGTATCATCGTTTCCCGGGGCGGCTTCTCCCGAGGAGCCGTCGAGTTCGCCAGAGATAAGCCGATATATTTCCTCGACGTTTCTCACCTTATTGCAATGCAGGAAGGCCGAGATGTTTTAGCTGAAGCATTCACCCGCACTGAAACATGATGAACGCGGAGTTTCTTAGCACTATGAGCAAATTTTTCTCTGACACGCCCGTCTGGATTGAATTCCCGCACGACCGTTTGCAGGGGCTCCCCGGCGGCGAATTGCTATTTTATTTTGGGGATGAACCGGATGCGGTGCGCTTGTGCCAAGTAATGAACGGCAATCCGGCAATTCCGGAACAGAATGCCAAACAAGCCGTGCGAGTGACGGTCGTTTTAGTCCAGCCAGAACCGGGTAACGACAAGAAGGAAGGCGTTCACGAGCGATACCTAACGAAGGAGGCGGTCGATTTGATAAAGCGAGAGCCCGAAGGCACTCAACCGCCGTTCTCAATTCATTTTCCCAAAGGAGGGAAATAGCGGCACGCGTTCGGACTCACCATCGTTGCCCAGATCGGACTCGACTGCGGGAGGCTGCTCGCGCCTTGGAAAATGGCCGCAAATCATCTTTTCTGCTTCCGTAAAGCTGGTTTCGCGCTCCTCGCCATTCGGCATCGTTAAAATCAAGGGCATAGGCGTCATCGGTCTTGCAGGGATTGGTTCAGGAAGAAATCGGCCACATCATGGACTCGGGGCACCGGATGTCGGAGAAAGAAGTCGAAAAGCGAGAAAAGAAACAGTGAGAGCGTCGGAACTGAATTCATTCGCGTCTGACCCGGGGGTGATTCGGAGGTGCGCTTGGTTAGCCGGAATTTTGGTTCTGTTGTTCTTTCCAAACGCTTTTGCGCAGAGCGAGTTTTCGACATTTTGGAAAAAATTTAGAACCGCGGTCATCGCTGGCGATAAAGCAACAGTTGCGGAGATGACAAAATTCCCGCTGTCGATGCCTGCCTTTCAAAAGGCCGTAAAGAATAGGGCCGATTTTTTGCGCCGTTATAATGAAATTTTTAGAGGCGAGGCCAATGCCGCCCAATGTTTTGCAACCGCCGAACCGCGAAAAGAATCCGGCCGGCGGTGTGAGATCTATTGTCCTTTTAAAGAAACTCCGGACGACCGCGAGAACGCACCAATTCGCTTCGAGTTCGAATTGACCAAAAGCGGCTGGAAATTTGCCGGCCTCGACAACATTAATGAATAACGCGCATTAACGCCAAAGATTCAGATACGAATTTGAAACTCGCTCGCTCCCGCGCTGCTCCGGCTCGATCCGATGTTCGATCCGCTTCGGAACGATCCGCGTTTCCAAAAACTCGCTGCTTCGTCCCAGCCGAAACATTGATGTAGAGGCGTTAGCGACCAGCGCCTACAATCCTTCCCAATGTCGATTGAAGTGAACAAGGAGATCGAGCTGGAGATTGCCTATGTGCTCTTTATCGACATTGTCGGCTACTCGAAGCTGGTGACTTCGGAGCAGCGGCGGTTGCTTGAGCTGCTGAATCAGATCGTGCGCGAGTCCGAGCATTTCCGCGGTGCCGAGGCAAAAGGCCGTCTAATCAGCGTCCCGACAGGCGACGGCATGGCGCTGGTTTTCTACAACACTCCAGAAGCGCCAGTGCAATGCGCGCTCGAGGTCAGCAGCGCTGCAAGCGAACATCCTGAGGTGAAGCTGCGCATGGGAATTCATAGCGGGCCGGTCAGTGGTGTGGTTGACGTAAGTGGTCGCTCCAACATTGCCGGAGCCGGAATTAATATCGCGCAGCGGGTGATGGATTGTGGCGATGCCGGTCACATCCTGGTGTCCAAACACATGGCCGAAGATTTGGAACAGTACGGCCATTGGAAGCGCCATCTGCACGACTTAGGTGAGTGCGAGGTGAAGCATGGGGTGCGCGTTTCGGTAGCGAATCTCTACACAGAAGAGCTCGGGAATCCGGAGGTGCCGCAGAAGTTTCGGCATGCGCGGAAAGACACGGCTCCAGTGGTTCGGGAAAAGAAGGGCAAAAGCTGGATTATTGCAGTCGCGGTGGTTCTAATTGCTGCGCTGATTATTGCCGCCGTCCTCTTGTCGCGGCGTTCTGCGCCCGTCGCGACTGGCAGTGGCGCACCATCCACTCCGCCGGCTACTCCGACGCCGGCTGCTGCTGCGATTCCCGAAAAGAGCATTGCCGTGCTTCCTTTTGAAAACCGAAGCGAAGATAAAGCGAACGCCTACTTTGCCGACGGCATCCAGGACGAGATTCTGACCCGCTTAGCCAAGATCGCCGATCTGAAGGTGATCTCGCGCACTTCCACGCAGCATTACAAGAGCGCGCCGGAAAACCTGTCCGAGATCGCGCGGCAACTTGGCGTTGCTCACATCGTGGAAGGAAGCGTGCAGAAGAGCGGCGACTCTGTGCGCGTCAACGTGCAGTTGATCAAGGCAGCCAATGATTCCCATCTCTGGGCCGATACCTTTGATCGCAAACTGACCGACATCTTTTCGGTCGAAAGTGAGGTAGCCAAAGCCATCGCCGACCAGTTGCGGGCGAAACTCAGCGGCGAGGAAGAGCAAGTCATCACTGCTAAGCCGACAGACAATATTGAGGCTTACGATGCCTACTTGCGCGGTCTGGCCTATAGCCTGAAACCTTTAAATACGGCCAGCAGCCTTGGGGCACAGAAGTATCTCAGAGAAGCGGTGAGATTGGACTCCAAGTTCGCGCTTGCCTGGGCCCTGCTCTCACAAACGGAGTCGCGCGGTTACCTCACAGCGAATCTTCAACCAACAGTCGCCCTTCGTGAAGAGGCGCGCCAGGCAGCCAAAACCGCGCTCACTCTTCAGCCCAATCTGGGCGAAGCCGTGTGGGCCAATGGCTATTACCACTACGCTTGCCTCAAAGATTACGACACCGCGGTGCGTTACTTTGAGCAGGCACGACAGCTCCTGCCCAATAGTAGTCGGATTCCTGAATCGCTAGCCTATGTCGCGCGTAGGCGAGGCCAGTGGGACCGGAGCGAGTCGTACTTAAACGAAGCCGAGCGGCTCGACCCGCGCAACGTGAACCTACTCAGTCAGCACGCGGTTTCCTATATCTATCTTCGTCGTTTTCCCGAAGCGCTGGGGAAACTTGACCAGCTTCTCGATATCACGCCGGACGACGTGGATATCCTCGCGGTAAAGGCGGCTATCGCACAAGCCGAAGGCGATCTGCCGCGCGCCTCGTCGATTCTTGCTCCGCTCCGTCCCGCCGCCGACCTCAACCAGGCGTTAGAAACACAAGTTTACCAGGCGATCCTGGAGCGCCGCCCTGCACAAATCATCCCTCGATTACAGGAAATATTGGCCAAGCCTGATCCAGCCCTCGGTTTCTTCAATGGCGAACTGCGCTTTTGGTTAGGCTGGGCCCAAGAAGTGGCTGGCGATCACGCCGCCGCCCAGGAAAGTTTGCGACAGGCACGCAGCGAACTCGAACCTTTTCTCAAAGAACAGCCGGAAAATTTTCAGCTGATTGGAGATCTTGCGCTGACCAATATGGGCCTCGGTGACAAAGCCGCCGCGTTGGCTCTTTCGGAACGGGCCATGGCCACGGTCCCGATCGAGAAAGACGCAACAAATGGTTCCAGTGCGATCGAGTTCTTCGCCCGAGTTGCTGCGCAGATGGGGGAACCCGACCGCGCCATTGCCGCTTTACAGAAACTACTCTCAATCTCGGCCCGTGGCGCGCTGGCCGAAAACGTGCCGCTCACTCCCGCGCTGCTCCGGCTCGATCCGATGTTCGATCCGCTTCGGAACGATCCGCGTTTCCAGAAACTCGTCGCCTCGCCCACCCCGGGCGCTGCGAAGTAATGATTCACCAACTCGGGAATCGAAAAAGTTGCCGCGGCTATCCGCCGACGGCCTGGTAATGGCCGAGGCCGCGTTTCCACATGAAGTTTGCCCAGGACCAAGTGAGGAATAGCCAGCCCGCTTGCATCGCCAGCGCTTGAATAAGGTCGGCTCCTTTTAAGCGGCCTAGAAAGATCGCGACCGGGCAAAACAACTCGTAGTAAAACGGCAGCCATTTCATGACGGCTTGGACCGCGGACGGCATGATATCGATGGGAAACATCTGGCCGCCCAGGAAATATTCGAACGAATAAACGATGAAAACGATGGTGGAAATTTCCAAAATCCAAAACGCCATCATGGCCAGGCTGTAAGTGATAAAGAATTGAATGAATGCCGCCATCAAGATCGACACGGCCGTAAACACGTAGATCACCGGATCGGTGGGCAGCACGATGTAGTCGCGAAAATAAACAAAGATCAGCGCGATCGGCGGCAAGGTCACGAAACTGTAAACGAGTCGGCCACTCAAAAAGATGCTCAACCGGTAACCGAGATAACTCATCGGCTTGGTGAGAAGCGCATTGATCTGGCCTTCGCGAATATCAGCGGCAATTTGCCATTCGTCCTCTGTTGGTACGACCAAATTGCTGACCAGGAGGGTGAGCAAATAATAATAAATCATCGAGCCGTAATCGTAACCGTGAAGGCTGCCACCGCGTTCCTTGAACACGGCACTCCACAAAAACACCGTGCCGGCCAGCGGGATCAGGCCAAAGAGCGCGCGCAGGAAGTAATTCCAGCGATACACGAACGTGTTTTGCAGCCCGATGTTAAAGACCGAAACGTACTTTTTGATCCTGCTCGTGCTCATGCTCGTGCTCGTAATCGAGTTTGCTGCAATCGAGCATGAGCAGGAGCAAGAGCAAGAGGAGGATGATTTGCCATAGCGACGTATCCGAGAACGCCCTGTCATTTCGAGAGTTTGGAGTTCCGCCTTAAGGCGGTGGCGGGGCGTAGCGTGCTCGCACGTGGGCCGCGTAAACGCGGAACTCCGAGCGAAGTCGAGGAAGCCCGTGGCTAAACCCCTGGGCAATTCAACGGGATCCTTCGACTCCGCTGCACTCCGCTCAGGATGACCTTGCGGTCAGTTGCACGGCGAGATTGATCGCGGCGATGATGCTGTCGGGTCGCGCAATTCCTTTTCCGGCAATTTCAAATGCAGTGCCGTGATCGGGGCTGGTGCGAGGAAAAGGAAGGCCCAGCGTTACGTTCACGCCGTCGTGAAATGCGTGCAGCTTCAGCGGGATCAAGCCCTGATCGTGGTACATGCAAAGCACCGCGTCGAATTCACCTTCAATCGCGCGGTGGAAAATCGTGTCCGGGGAGTGGGGGCCGGAAAAGATTGCGGATTGTAGCGCCGCGATTGCGGGGCTGATGATTTTAATTTCTTCGCGCCCGAGTTTGCCTGACTCGCCGGCGTGCGGATTTAATCCGGCAATAGCAATGCGCGACGCA